>Ga0163144_10010273_pt1 | contig 19969 bp, 20 predicted proteins | sample OliLak19BULKMAT1_FD_123175 | JGI IMG/M metagenome (GOLD analysis project Ga0163144, IMG submission 123175) | Freshwater microbial mat bacterial communities from Lake Vanda, McMurdo Dry Valleys, Antarctica - Oligotrophic Lake LV.19.BULKMAT1 | ecosystem: Environmental > Aquatic > Freshwater >... | reverse complement strand
GGCGCTCTCGGCCTCGGCGACGACTCCGCCGTCGAGCCCGGGGATCCCGTCGTCGCGATCGGCCATCCCGAGCAGGGAGGGCTGTGGACGCTCACGCAGGGAGTGGTCAGCACCGTGATCGCCGACCTCGGCGGAGTCGCGGGCAAGGACGCGTTCCAGACGGACGCCAGCATCAACCGCGGCAACTCGGGCGGCCCGCTGATCGACCGCACGGGCGCCATCATCGGAGTGAACACCTCGATGGCCCGCAAGGCCGCCGACGGCCTCACGATCACGAGCGTCAACTTCTCCGTGAAGTCGTCGGTCGCGAGCCGCTGGATCTCCGGCGGCAACGAGCGCCCGGCGGCGGCCGTCGCGGCGCCCGCCGCGGCCGCTCCGGCCGTCGTCGCGCCGGAGCCGGCCAAGCCCGCCCTGGCCGCGCCCCCGGCCCTGCCGCCCGCCCCGACCACCAAGCCGAAGGTCCTCACGCCCCAGACGCCCTACCGGATCGACGACGTGATCGAGGCCGAGATGCGCGAGATGGAAGACCTGGAAGGCGAGATGCGCCGCGAGATCGAATCTCGCCGCTAAGCCGCGTCTAAAGAACGAAGACGAGAACGCTGGCGAGCGTGATGACCGCGCCGGTGATCATGCGCGAGAGGTTGGCTTCCTTGCGCCCCGTCGTCAGGTAGAACATCCCGATCGCCAGCAGGACGGTCGACAGGGCCGTCTTGCCCAAGGCCTGGGGGGTCATCTTGATCCAGGGCTTGGCGACGTCGTTCATTTAAAGAAACCTTCGTTGCTCTCCTTCGCCCACTTCGCCCAGCTCGCGTAATCGCGCTGATCGAAGGATTTCTTGGAGAGGCGGCCCAGCACGGTGAACGCGAGGTCGTGGGCGCCCGGCTCCGAGAGCCTGAGGAGGTCGACGAGGCGGGGAGCGGCCGCGAGGACCTTCTTGCGCTGCTTGTCGTCGCTCGTCATCGGGACGAGGAGCCCGAGGGCCTTGCGGCGCACGGACCCGTTCGGATCGTCGAGGAGCGGGGTGATCCTCTCCGCGTCGACGGACAGGTCCTTGCGATGGTTGACCACGTCCGCCAGCACCTGCAGGCCGGCGCCGCGCACCACGGCGGACGGATCCTTCAAGGCGGAAAGGCAGGTCTCGATGACCTTCTCGCCGCGCGAACCGTAGCTCAGCACGAACACGGCCGCGGCGCGCTTCTCGGCGTCGGCCTCGTGGACGAAAGTCGAGCGGAGCTCGCTTTCCTTGGCCGAAGCTCCGACCACGAACTTCGACTGAAGGGCGTCGAGCTCGGGCGTAGCACCTCCCCAGAGGCAGTAGAAGCCGGGGCAGGCGGGCCGGTCGACCGGCATCTCGCCGCGGCGGGCAAGCGCTGAGCCGAGATCGTAGTAGGTTTTCCAGGCGGAGAGCAGCAAGCCCGGATCGGGCATCGTCTTCTTGGGAGCGGGCGCGAACGCGAGGCGTCCGCGGTCGGACTCGTCGACGACGTCGAAGGTGACGTACATCGCGTGGTCCACGGAGGTGAAGTACTCGGAGAGCGTGACGGCGGCCGACGCGACCCCGGTAAGCTTGGCGGCGTCGCGCTCGATGGTTTTGCGGACAACCTCCGACTTATCCGTTGAAGCGGGCCGATGGTGGTTGAGGAGCATGACCACCTCGTTGATGCGGGGGCCGAACAGGGAGCGAGCCTTCTCGGGCGACAGGACGGCCGAGCGGTAGACATCGACTCCGCGCAGGGTCGCGGTGGATTGAGCGTTCGCCGGCGAGGCCGCGGCCGCCAGCAGCAGGGACACCAATAGGGTCATCATCGTCCGGGATTATAGCCATTTTGCTATCGTCGTTCGATGAACAGAACGGAAGTCGCGTCCGCGCGCGTCTTTCTCGTCGAATCCCCGCTCAAGCGGCCCTTCATCACGGCCAAAGGGCGGCGCGACCGGACCGTCAACGCGGCGATCACGGTGAGGCTCCGCGGCGGAGCCGGCGGCTACGGCGAGGCCTCGACCTCGATCGCGCAGAAGCATCTGACGCCCGCAGCGCTGCGCGAAGCGCTCGGGAAGATGGCCCTGCGCGCGCGCGGACGGGACGCGCGCGATTGGAAGGCGCTCGTCGAGGAGGCTTGGACGCGGCACGGGGACCTGAGCCCGGCCGTCGCCGCGTACGAGGCGGCGCTGCTGTCCGCGCTCGCCTCGGACAGCGGCGCGACCTTGGCCGGGTGGCTCGGCGGGGGGAAGGGGCGCCTTGAGACCGATCTCACGATCTCCGCGTCCAACGACCCGCTCGAGACCTCCACGGCCGCCGCGGAGGCCGCCGCGGCGGGCTTCCGCATCCTGAAGGTGAAGGTCGGGGGCAGGCGCGCCGACGACCTGGCCCGCGTGCGCGCCGTGCGCGAGGCGGCACCGAAGGCGCGCCTGCTGCTCGACGGCAATCAGGGCTTCACGGCGGCCGGAGCCCTCGAGTTCGTCGCGGCCGTGCTCAAGACGGGCGCGAAGGTCGAGCTGTTCGAGCAGCCGACGCCCAAGGACGATCTCGTAGCGCTCGCCTTCGTCGCGAAGCGCTGCCCCGTGCCCGTGGCCGCCGACGAGAGCGTGGCGACGCCGGCCGACGCCGCGCGAGCGGCCGGCGCGGGCGTGACCGCGATCAACGTCAAGCTCGCGAAGTCGGGGATCTCCCGCGGGCTCGAGATCGCGGCCGTCGCTCGCGCGGCGGGCCTGCCGCTGATGATCGGCTGCATGGCGGAGACCGCGCGGGGCCTCGCGGCGAGCGTGCACCTGGCGATCGGCACGGGCTATTTCACGTGGTGCGATCTCGACAGCGACGTTCTGCTCGTGGAAGACGCGGCCGCGCGAAGCGCGGCCGGCTGGATCCGCCGCGGCCGCTTCGCGACCCTCGTTTAAGGATTGGCGTAGCCAATCATACTAATTGCCACCAGCGGCGCTCGCGGTGCTCGTGGGTGGGAAGGATCACGAGCCCGTGCGGGATCGCGAACACCTTGCCGTCGAGCGAGTGGACGCGGTCCTTGATGCCGGCGTGCGTGATCTCGACGGTCAGGTAGTGATGGAAGCTGTCCATGTTGCCCGAGGGGAATAGCGCGGAGCCGCCGCCGCCGGTCAGGACGTAGCGCACGCCGCCGTGGTCCTGGACGCCGAAGGCGTGCACCTGGCCCATATACACGCGGCTGACCTTCGCCGCGGAGACGACCTCCGCGAACTCGCGCGAGCCGCCGATGAAGCCGCCGAGCTCGTGCACGCGCCCGACGCCGCCCCAGAGGCTCAGCTGGACGGGGGGCATGTGCGTGAACACGATCTTGCGTCCGGGAAAATCGAGCGCCATCTTGAGCCACTTGAGCTGCGTCTTGGTCACGCGCTTGGCGCTCGAGTCCAGGACGACGAAGCGCACGCCCGCGTGATCGAAGAAGTAGTTGGGCCGCCCGAACAGGGCGCGGTAGAGGGTCGAGTGGGATGGGCCGTTGGGCTTCGAGCGGTCGTGGTTGCCGATCACGGTCAGATAGGGGCGCCCGATCCAGGCGCGGCGCAGGTGGCGCAGGAAGATCTCGTAATTCGAGCGCGTGCCCTTGCTCACCATATCGCCGAGCTGGACCGTGAAGTTCAGCGGCTGGGCCTGGAGCTCGTGCATCTGGTCGTGAAAGACGCCCTCGCGGTTGAAGAGCTTGCGGTAGATCCAGAAGCGGGAGGGCTCGACGTCGCCGAGCACGGCGAAGGAGACCTTGTCGCCCGAGGCGCTGGGCAGGCGCGAGAGGCGACGCAGCTGGCGCTCCGTGCGAAAGCGCGAGGCCATGAGGACCAGGCTCTCGGGAACCGGGTGCATGGTCATAGGATGGCGCGTCGCCGGGTGAAAGTCAAGGCGAGAAGCGCCCCCGCCGAGTCGATGAGCACGTCGCTCCAGAGGCCCGCGCGGCCCGGCGTGAAGGTCTGGTGCCACTCGTCGCTCATCGCGTAGAGGATGGTGAACAAAAGGCCGCGCGCGTCGCCGAGCGGCCGCCGCGCGAGCGCCCAGAGGAGCGCGAACACGGCCATGTGGCCGACTTTGCGCAGCGGGTAGTCGTAGGACAGGCCCGTGCTCAGGTCCGGCGTCGCCGAGAAGGCGAAGATCACGCCGCACCAGAGGACGACAGGGAGCCAGAGGCCCAGGAGCCGCTTCACTCCATGATCCTAGGATTTTGATAGGATGGGCGCCATGTTCCGGGAGCTGCGCGGCCTCGCGCGCGAGACGGCGGTCTACGGCCTGTCCACGGTGCTCGGACGCATGCTGAGCTTTCTGCTCACGCCGCTGTACTCCCACTTGCTCGAGCCCACGGACAACGGCGCGATGCAGGCGGTGTACGCCTGCATCGGCTTTCTGACCGTGGTCTATGGTCTCGGCCTCGACACCGCGTACCTGCGCTTAGGAAGACGCGGAGGCAAAGCCGACACGGCGGCGTTCGGGTCGGCCTACCTGACCGTCGTAGGCACGGCCCTCGCGGCTTCGGTGATCATACACTTGGCCGCCCTGCCCTTGGCGCGCGCGTTGGGCCTGCCCGGCGAGATGGCCGTCCTCGTGCGCTACGGCGCTTGGATCCTCGCGGCTGACGCCGCGATGATAATTCCGTACGCGGAGCTTCGCGGCTCTCACCGCGCCGGAGCCTACGCGGGCATCAAGCTCGTCGGCATCGCGATGAACGTCGTGCTCGCATATGTCTTCGTGCGTCACATGGGGCTCGGCCTGCGCGGCGTGTTCCTGGCGAACCTCGTGGCCTCGCTTTCGAGCCTCGCGATGCTCGCTCCAGTGATCGTCACGCGCTTGGGGACCCCCGACCGCGCGCGCCTGCGCGAGATGGTGGGCTTCGGCGCGCCGCTTATCATCGCGGGCATGGGCTCGATGATCGTCGGAATCGCCGACCGTCCGATCCTCGTCAAAATGATCGGCCCGGCGGCGGCCGGCATTTACGGCACCTGCTACAAGCTCGGCATCGGCATGATGCTGCTCGTCGGCATGTTCGACCAGGCCTGGAAGCCTTTTATTTTGGAGCGCGCCGACCGCCCAGACGCGGGCGCCCTCGTCGCGCGCGTGCTGACTTATTTCGGCGCCCTCGGCGCGTGGGCGTTTCTCGCGATTGTCTTCTTCATCGGGCCGCTCGTCCAAGCGCCCCTGTTCGGCGGAAAGTCGCTGATCCATCCCTCATACTGGAGCGGCCTCGCCATCGTGCCCATCGTGACTTTGGGCTACCTCTTCAACGGATTGTATTTTGTCATGCTGGCGCCGCTGATGCTCGACAAGCGCACGGGCGCGGTCTCGGCCGCGACGTGGTCCGGCGCCGTCGTGAACCTCCTGCTCAACTGGCTGCTGATCCCCAGGCTCGGCATGATGGGCGCGGCCTGGGCGACGCTGGCCGCGTACGTCGCGATGGCGGCGGCCGTCTGGGCGCTGGGCCGCTCCTCGCGTCCCGTCCCGTACGAGTGGAAGCGCCTCTCGATCCTGGCGGCGTGGACGGCGGCGCTCTGGTGGCCGGCGTCGAGCGTCGGGCTGCCCGCCCGCGCGGTACTGCTCGCCGCCTTTCCAGCCGGGCTGCTGTTGTCGGGCTTCCTCGGAGCTGACGAGCTGCTCGAGCTGCGGTCCCTGCTCAGGGCCCGGCGCCCCTGACGAGAATCATGAACAAGCGAACGATCACTTTTCGCATGGACGCGAGGAAAACCAAGGCCCTCGACGCCCTCGCCGTGTGGCAGGCGGCGCACATAAAAGAAGGATTGCGCCAGGCGGAAGCGGGCAAGTTCGCCACGGATAAGGAAGTATCCGCCGCCTTCGCCCGCGGATCGAATCGATAGAACCCGCTCCCTAGGATGGACGCGTACCAACTGCGTCCGGACGCAGTGGTACGCGAGGGGGCGATGCCGTTTCCGGGGGTCAGCGCCCGACGCGCTTGATGTCGAGGTAGCCGGCCTCGGGCCGGGGAGCGAAAGGATCGTTGAGCGGGAGCGCGGGACGCGGCGGCTCAAGCGGCCTGGAGGTGTGGGCGATTAAGCGCTCGCCGGAGAACGAGAACGCGATCTCGACACCCGCGCCTTTCCACGCGTCGAGCGCGCGCGCCAGGCGCGCGACCCGGACGAGCTTGTCGGCCGACAGCACGGGGGCCGAGGCGCCGGTGCGCGGCGCGACCTCGCGCCCGGTGGCGCGGTCGAGCGAGTAAGACTCGGTCTCGGCGTCGCCCGCGAGAACCTTGTCGAGTGATCCGCGCGACGCCTCGACGAGCACGCGCTCGCGGCGTCCCGAACCCGGATCCCGGGAGAACGCGAAGCCCGACGCCTCGGCCGGGGCGATCTTCTCGACGCGCACGCGCCCGTCGTAGGCGAGGCCGCGCCCGGCGCGCTGACGCGCGCCCAGCGGGCCCTGGCTCCAGGAGGCGGCCCAGACCTCCTTGACCCGCTGCGGCGCGTCGACGGCGCTCTCGGCCTTGAGTGCCACGTCCTCGCCGACGATCAGCACGGGGCCCGTCACGGCCTCGGTGAGCAGGAAGCGGCCGGACATGATCCTTTCCCGGATGCGCTCGGATTTCCGGCGCAGGCCGAGCGAGGAGTCGTCGAGGACGCGAGGGAGCCATTCGGCGAGCCCGTTGCTATCGACGAAGCGGGCCCACGAGCCGGCCGGCAGCTCCACGCCCTCGGGACCGTCGGCGCCGCCGGACGCGGCGGCGGCCGCGAACGAGGAAGGCTTGCCCGCGCGGGACTTCGCGCGGCGCAGCGCGGAGTCGCGGCACGCGCGCGCGGCGGCGGCGGCGCCGCCGTCGGTCAAGGAGAGGATGCGCGCGACGGCGGCCGCGCCCTCGGCCGATGCGCGCGCCTCGTCGGCCAGGCGCTCGAGCGCTACGGCGTCGGTCGCGGCGGCCGCGTCGGACTCGCAGTCCTCGGCGCGGCGCTTCGCCTCGCGAGCGGCGCGGGAAAACGACCGGGACTCGGCGCGGCGCATCTCCTCGCGCGCGGAGGCCGGCACGAGCCGCTCCGCGGCGCGCCGCACGCGGGACAGATCCTCCGCCGGCATCGAGCCCGAGACCGCCCGCGGGACCAGCTCCTCGAGCAGCGCCGCCCCGCGGCGCGCGCCGTCCGGCTGCGCGAGCCACTGCTCCAGCGCCTGGGAGTCGCGCAGGCCGTCGTAGGCGCGCGCGGCCTCGGCGGCGGCGACGCGGGCCTCGGCCTCGGCGGGCGCAATCAGGATCACGCGGCCCGTCGCCGCCTCAACGACGACGGCGTCGCCCTCGCGCAGCGCGCGCTCCTCGGAGCCGGTCACGGGACGGTACGAGTAGCCCGAGGCGGAACGCGGCGAGCCGTACGACGGCTCATCTAAATAGAGCGCGGGACCGCGTCCGTCCCAGCGGCCTTGGCCGAGCGAGACGGCCGGGACGCCGTGGCGGCGGGCGGCCGCGGCCGCCCTGCTGGTCAGGCCGCCGCGCCGCGAGACGACGGCCTCGGACATGCGGATCGCCAGCTCGTCGGCCTCCGAGGCCGCGTCGACGACGTAGACATGGCCGCCCGCCTCCGCGACGGCGCGGTCGAAGGTGACCTTCGCGCAGACGGGCCGTCCGGGGCCCAGGCTCAGCGCGAGCCCGTGGAACGCGCCGGGGACAGGCTCGGCGCGCGCGGACAGGGCAAGGAGGAGGAAGGGGAGGAAAGCCCCGGGCCGGATCATCTCACGCGCAGAGGTTCGATGCGGGCGAACTTCGGAAGGCCGGTCGCGGGATCGCGCAGCGCGATCACGCGCACGCCCTGGGAGCGAAGCTCGGCCGCGACGGCCTCGTAATCCCCGACCCAGCCCACGGTCCGAGCGCGCGACAGCCGCGACGTCCCGTCGAGCGAGGCCGCCGTCTTGGCCGCGTCCTTCGGCGCGCGCTTCATGTCGGCGAGCAGGCGATCGAGGCCTTCGGGCGAGGGAGTCTTCGCGTCCGGGACGGAGCCCGTGACGAGGGCGGCGCCGTCGGCCGCGAGCCCCGCCAGCTGGCGCGCATCGGCGGACGCCGTCTGCGCGTCGAGCGTCGCGCTCAAGCCGCGGCCGCGCCGGACCACCAGGAAGCCGAGGTCATCGAGCGCGACGGCGAGCCGCTGGTCACCGCGCTCCGTCTCGAGGGACACCGAGCCGCCGTTCTCCGTCGAGCGCAGGTCGGCCGCGATCCTGACCGCGCCGTAGGCGCCGGATCCGGACGCCCAGAGCGAGTCGCCGAAGGCGGTCGCGGAGAGATCCTTGGAGGCCGCCGCGAGCGCCGTCGCCGCGAGCGCGCCGGGGCCCTCGCCGAGCACGACGACCGCCGCGGCGCCGCGGACCTTGCCGAACGCCTCCGCGCCGCGCTCGCGCGCGTCGGCCGCGTAGCGCGCCGTCCAATGGCGCAGGCCGCCGTCGCCCGACACGATCGACTCGAGCCCCGGGGACAGCCGGTCTGCGGGGGAAAGTGCCGCGCGCTTGACGCCGGACTCGAATTCCGACGACAGGGAATCGACGCGCGCGACGGCTCCGGCCCGGCCGGTCAGCGCCTCGTGCGCCTCGGCGGAGCGGCGCGCGAGCGTAAACGCCCCGCGCGCGCGGGACACGGTGAGGCGCGGCGCGCCCGCGGCGCGCGCGGCGGCGTCGCCCGCGACGGCGGCCTGGCTCCACGATTGGGCGGCGGCGCGCAGGCGCGGCAAAGTCGACTCGTTGGCGGCCGTCGGCAGGCGCCGGCCCGGCAACAAGGACGTGAGGCCGTTCCAGGCGCGCAGGACCATGTACTTGAGCCAGAGCCAGCCCGTCGAGAGCGTCGCGGAAGGGACCGATTCGCCGAGCGCTACGCGCGCGGCGATCGCGGTCCGGGCGCCGGGGGCGGCGACGAAGGCGCGGTAGGCGTCGGCCAGCGGGGCCGCGGACAGCTTCTCGAGCTTCAGGGCGAAGGACGACGCGAGGAGGGGGACCTTCTCGACCGACGTCCCGGGCAGAACGGCGACGTAGGACGCGCCGCGCTTGACGACCCAGACGCGGGGCGTGGAACGGCTCTCGGAGGAACGTTCGGCGAGCGCGCGTTCGACGCCGGCCTTGAGACGGTCGCCGTTGACGATGAGCGGGCGTCCGGGAGCGGCGAGCAGCTCCTCCCATTTGTCGAGGGATTTCACGAGGCGCCGCGCTTCCGCGGTCTGGCCCGTGGTGGCCGCGTTATAAGCCGCCTGCGCAAGGTCGGAGAGCGAGAGGTCGGCCTTGCCCATCGCGAAGGAGAGGACCGCCTTGGTTACGGCGGCGGCCGCCGCCGCGGGCAAGGTCTCCTGCGCGGTCTTGATCGCCGAGCCGTAGAGGACCGGCGCGTCGGCCGGAGCCGCGTTGTTCGCGACGCCGACGAGCCCCGCGACCTTCTCGCGGGCGCTTGAGAACTTTCCGGCCACGCCTGAGCCGCCGCCGATGTCGCCGCCCCTGGTCGACGTGTCGTAGGCTCGATCGAGCGCCTGGCGCACAGACAGCCCGCTTCCGCCCGCGGCCTCGGCGCTCTTGCCGTGCTCGATCCCGCGCGCGGCCGTGTCCAAGACGGAGGACGCGGTGGGCGCGGCCTTTTCGCCGGCGACCGTCTCGGAGCCGGCAGCCTTCGAGGGCGTCTTCAGCGGAGAGCCTCCGCGACCTTCGGGCGTCGCCTTCGGGACGGACGGCCCGGGCCGGGACGCGGCGGGGCCGACGGTCCGAATCGGAAGGGCGGCGCCGGGCACGGCGGCGGCCGGGCTCGCGGACGCGGCTGCCGCGGCGGCGGCGGGAGCGACCGCGGCCTGATTGACGACGGGGGACGCCGAGACGCCGCCGAGGCCGGTATTAAGGCCGAGCCCGGTCGCGTTCGCGCCGCCGAGCGTGCCCGCCGGAGTCTGGGAGCCGCCGACGGCCGTCGCCGACTGAGCGCCGCCGGTGGTCCCGCCGGTCGTCGGAGCCCGCTCGACGATCTGGGCGGAGGCGAAGGCGGACACGAAAACGGCGCACGGCGCGAGCCGAATCAAGGCGTTGCGCATGGTCGAAGGTCTCCTGCGGATATTATAGCGATTATGGCCTGGAATCCGGCGCGCGCGCATGGGCCGAAGGGCCCATCCTTATACTATCATAGCTCCCGGCTCCGGCTTACGCCAGCCCTTCATGCGCCCCGCCCGCTTGTTTTTAGCCGTGATGCTCGTCCTCGCCTTGATCGGGCTCGGCGGGCTGCGGGCCTGGCGCGACCAGGCGCCCGTCCGCATGCATTCGGGAAATGAGCCCGTCCGCGTGGAGGTCCGCCGCCCCCGCGAGGACCTGATCCTCGTCCGCGACGCGGGAGGCCCGTGGACCGTCGCGCGCCAAGACGATCTCGCGGACGCCGACGCGGTCGAGCGGCTCTTGAGCGGCCTGAGGTCCCTCACGATCGGGGCGCCGGTCGCCCCGCCTTCGGGCGGCTTCGCGAGCGGCCTCGGTCCCGCGGACGCGGTGCGCGTGCGCGTGCTCGACGCCGCGGGCGGCGTTCTCTTCGACGGGCTGTTCGGCCGCCGCCTGCTCGGCTCCACCGTCTACTTCCGCGCGTCCGACCGGGATCATGTCCGCGTCGCCTCCGGCCTCGACCCCGAGCTGCTGCTGCGCTCGAGCGCACAATGGCGCGAGCCGCGCCTGCTCCCGGGCGGCTGCGCGGACGGGCTCGAGGTCATGGCGCACGGACGGTGGCGCCCCGTCGCGGCGGACACCGCCAAAGCGCTTTGCTCCCTGCGCGCCGCGCATTGGGCGGCCGGCGCGCTCGAGGGCCTCGCCGGCTTCGAGCTCCCGCTGCTGCGCGCGCGCACCCCCGACGGGCGCGGCTTCCACGTGGGCGAGCGCCGCGGGCGCGAGCGCCTCGTGAAGGTCGAGGGACGCCGCGCGTTGCTCAGAGTTCACGCGGCCGTCATCGAAGCGGCGGCGGCCGATTTGGTACCTTGATCGCATGGATACCTCCCTCGACGCCGAGCTCTGGACCGCCCTTCTTCGCCGCCCCGACGTCTCCTGGAGAAAGCGCCTGCTCGAGGCGTGGACCGCCTTCGGCGTCATCGCCTTGATCGCGCTCGCGTGGGCCGAGCCTTTCTCCGCGCGCCTGCTTCCGACATGGTCTAAGCCCTTCGTCATGTTTCTTCGCGGCGTGCTGCTCGTCGAGTCCTTCGGCTACGCCTATCACCGCTTCTTCCAGCACGTGGGCTGGCTGACGCGGAAATCCTCCGTCGTGCGCCGCAACCAGATGTACCACTGGCTCCACCACATGGTGATCTACCCGATCGGCGAGCGCTACAAGCGCGACACGGGCTACGTCGCCTCCGAGACGGGCCTCGCCTTGTCGTGGGTCGTGCCGGGCTGGCTCGCCGCGTGCCTCGCGCTCTGGACCCACGGCGCGAACGTGGGCACCCTCGCGTTCGTCGCGGGCGTCGCCGTGTACGCGAAGCTCCTGGTCGACGAGACCCATTCCCGCTTCCATCTGGTGAAGCACCCGTGGAAGGATCTCGCGTACTTCCACCGCCTCGCGGACACGCACCTGCTCCACCACTGGGACCAGGCGATGAACTTCACGATCGTGCATCCCCTCATGGACCGCCTGTTCGGGACGTATCTCGACCCCGACACCCACCGCGCGCAGATCGAGGCGGTCGTCACGGGCGACGCGCTGACCTTCTCCGACGCGACGAACTGGCGCTACATGCTCAAGGAGGCGTCGCCCGCCGAGTACGCCGCGTTCATCTCGCAGGCGCGGCGCCACCCGCGCTCGTTGCGCAAGATCGAGCAGCTCATCAAGTGCCTCGAGCGCCGCCTGGAGCTTCATCCGGCCGAGGTGTCGGCGCTCGATCTGCACGTGCGAGCGAAGAACCTGCTGGCGCTGGTCAGGCCCGCGCGGGCCGCCGTGAGATGACGCGCGCCCTCATTACCGGAGCGACGTCCGGGCTCGGACGCGAGCTCGCCGTCCAGCTCGCGCGCCGCGGCTGGCGCGTCGCCGTCAGCGGCCGGCGCCTCGCGGCCCTTGAAGAGACGGCGCGGCTCGTGAAGCAGGCCGGCGGCGAGCCCCTCGTGCTGTGCGGCTCGGTCACGGCGCCGTCCGAGGTCAAGGCCCACTACGCCTTGATTAAGGCCGCGTGGGGCGGCCTCGACTACGCGGTGCTCAACGCGGGCGTCGGCGACATGATGAGCGCCAAGGAGTTCAAGGCGGAGTCCGTGATGTGGACCTTCGACGCGAACGTCTTCGGGGTCTGCCACTGGATGGAGGCCGTGATCCCCGACATGCTCGCGCAGAAGTCAGGCACGATCGCGGGCGTCGCCTCGCTCGCGGGCTTTCGCGGCCTGCCGAAGTCCGGCCCATATTCCGCGAGCAAGGCCGCGCTGATCACCTTGCTCGAGTCCGCGCGCATCGACCTTATCGGCACGGGCGTGTCCGTCGTCACGGTGTGCCCCGGCTTCGTGCGCAGCGAGATGACCGATCGCAATAACCCGGGCACAATGCCCTTCCTAATGGAGACCGCCGACGGCGTCGCCGCGATGCTCGACGGCATCGACAACAAGCGCCGCGTGGTGCACTTCCCGTGGCAGCTCTCCTACGCGAGCAAGTACCTCCTGCCCGCGATCCCGGACTTCCTTTACGATTGGATCGCGCATCAGTTCGCGCCGATGCGCGTGAAGAAGCCCACGGTCCGATGAAGGTCTTCGTCACGGGCGCGTCGGGCTACATCGGCCGCGCCGTCGCCGAAGCCCTGCGCCGCCGGGGCCACCGCGTGACCGGGCTGGTCAGGTCCGACGCCAAGGTTAAAGGCCTCGAGGCGCGTGAAATCGAGGTCATCGTCGGGGACATGCGCGACGCGGCCTGGCGCGGCGCGGCCTCCGGCGCGGACGTCCTGATCCACTGCGCCGTCGAGTACTCCGCGGACTATCAGGCGCTCGACCGGAAAACCATCGACACCCTGCTGGGGCTGAAAAAGAGGACGATCTACACCTCGGGCGTCTGGCAGTACGGCCCCGGCGGGCCGTTCACGGAGGAGGAGGCCTTCTCCGGCAAGCCTTTGATGCCCTGGCGCTCCGAGCACGAGCGGCTGGTGCTGGCGGCCAAGGGCGTCGTGATCCGGCCCGGCTGCGTGTACGGCGGGGCGGGGGGGCTGACGGGCCTCTGGTTCCAGGGCGCGCTCGAGCGCAAGGCCGCGCCGATCGTGGGCGACGGCGCCAACCGCTGGGCGGTCGTGCAGCTCGACGACCTCGCGGACCTCTACGTCCGCGCGGCCGAGGCCTCCTCGGCCGGCGGCTTGTTCAATGGCGTAGACGGCTCGCGCTTCACGGTGCGCGAGATGGCGGAGGCCGCCTCGCGCGCGGCGGGCGCCAACGGCGCCCTCAAGGAGCTCGGCTACGCCGAGGCCGAGAAGCTGTACGGCCCCATGGCCCACGGCCTCGCGATCGATCAGCATGTCGAGGGCATGAAAGCCAAGGAAGCCCTCGGATGGGCGCCGGGCTTCCGGGGGTTTCCGGCGGACGCCGACCGGTTCTTCGCATCCTGGAACGCCGCGAAAACACATCAATAAGGCGCAGATTCGGTTATGAGCAGGAATTTTGCCCTACTGCGTCCGGACGTAGTAGGGCAGAATCCGGCATGTCCGAGTTTTGTCGCTCCAGTGAGGTTATTGCTATACTGGAATTACAACCATGACCACTCCACACGACTCCACCGCTGAAAACATCGCCGAGACGAACCTGCTCGGCACCGACGACGTGATGCCCGTCGCCCCCGAGCCCGCGCCCGTCTACGACACCACGCCCTACGCCGACGCCGCGGCCTATACCTCGCCCCGCTCGCCCATCGAGAACGTCCTGCTCATCGACGGCGACAACGATCCGCACGTGCCGCCGGACGCGCGCGTGACGCGTCATACCCTTGTCAGGGTATTCCTGAGACCGGGCGCGCTGCTGCCGCGCAACCTCGAGAAGCCCTTGGCGCGCCTGCCCAATTTCTGCACGGTGACGTCGCCGAAGGGCGGCGCCAACGCCGCGGACTTCGTCATGAGCCTGCACGCGGGCATGCTGCACGCCGTCATGCCGCAGAGCGTGCCGTTCCTCATGGTCACCAACGACGCGACGCTCGCCGCGATGACGGCCGAGCTGCAGCGCCTCGGGCGCGTGGCCACGATCTGGACCTCGCACCGCGACATGGAAGCCGAGCTGACCGCCGCGGAAAGCACGGGCTCCTACGAGAGCGAGGGCACGACCAAGGCCAAGAACAACCGCCGCCGCGGCGGACGGTCCCGCAGCGGCGGACGCTCCCGCGCCGCGGCCCCGGCCGCGCCCTCGCGCAGCCGCTCTCGCGGCGGACGCTCATCCCGCTCGACGGCTTCCTCCCGCTCGACGCCCTCGGAGGCGGCGGCAGGCGCCGCTCCCGCGCCGGTCATCCTTCCGCCCGACACGGGCGAGCCCCGCAAGGCGGGCGGAAAGACGCTGTCCGAGGCGGCTTGGACGTATGCCTCGCGCCTGCAGCGCATCAAGGACGTGCCGTCGCGCGTGAAAACCTTGCTCAACGACATCAAGAACCGCGCGGGAAGCCACGGCTTCTCGCCGGAGGAGATCCTCGAGGAGCTCAAGCGCCATCACGGCGTGAAAGTGGACGCCCAGGGCCGCGTGCAGGTCGAGAAGGTCAAGCCCGCCGCCGAGCCGGAGGCGGTCTCCGAGGACAACGCGTGATCGCGGAAGCGCTCGCGCTGCTGCTGCCTTTCGCAGCGCTGGCGGCGGACGCTCCCAAGAAGGAGCCGGCGCGCATGGCCGGCACGATCACGAAGGCCGACGCCCGGCTGTCCCCGAGCTCCGACGGCCCCGTGTTCAAGCACGGGCGCGTGACGATCGTCGATAAGGCCGAGAAAACCGAGGAGCTCAAGGCCGTGCCGCGCACCAAGGTGACGCTCGACGGCAAGCCCGCCAAGTTCCAGAAGGCGGCCGCGGCCGGCATGATCGTGCTGAAGGCGCTCTACGATCCGGCGACCAAAGAGCTGGCCTCCCTCGACCTCAAGAGCCCGCCCTCCCGGCCCAAGGCCGAGAACGAGGCCGAGGCCGTCCGCGGCGAGATCGCCGGCACGGACATCGTGCGCAACGTGCTTACGCTGCGCGTCGACCGCCAGAAGGTGATGGATTTCATCGTCGCCGACGGGACGACGATCAAGCGCGAAATCCCGGGCAAGCTCCCGGAGCCGGTCGCGCTCGAGTCCCTGCAGGTCGGCGACGCCGTCGAGCTCTACACGGCCGACGGCAGAACCGCCCTCACGATCCTGGCGCGCGCGCCCCGCTAAGCCGATGCCCGTCGAGCGCCACCTGCGAGCGCTCGAGGCCGCCCTCGACGGCCCTATGACCTTGGGCGAGCTCGCCGCCCGCCTCGATCAGGATGGGCGGGGGCTCCTCGTGATCCTGCTGTGCCTGCCGTTCCTGCAGCCGGTGCCGCTCGGGGGACTTTCGATGGTCGTCGGTCCGGTCGTCGCGATCCTGGGCGTCCAGATGGCGCGCCGCCGCGCGCAACTGGTCCTGCCGGACTGGATCGCGCGGCGCCGCGTGGAGGAAAAGACCCTCTCTGTGTTCCTCCGGTCCGCGCGCCGGTTCTTCGCCGTCGCCGAAAAGGTCGTGCGTCCGCGCTGGCTCGGCGCCGCGCGCGGCGACCGGGCCGCGGGCGCTGGAATCGCCCTGTCGGGAGCCCTGATGTCCCTTCCGTTTCCGGTCCCGCTCTCGAACATGATCTGCGCCGCCCCCGCGGCGCTGCTGGCGCTCGCCGCGATCGAGGACGACGGCGTGCTGGCGGTCGTCGCGTGGCTCGCCCTCGCGTTCAGCGTCGCGTGCCACGTCGCGCTCGTGGTCCTGGGCGCCGAAGGCGCGCGCGTCCTCTGGGCCGCCGCGTTCCCTTAGATCTTCTCGACGGGCCGGCCGCGAGCGGCCGGCACAAAACCAACAGAGGAAAGCCTTTAGGTTTTAGAGTGGCGGATGTCCTTGCCGAGCACCATGAAGATCACGTCCTCGGCGACGTTGGTCGCGTGGTCCGCGATGCGCTCCAAATTGCGCGCGATCAGGATGATGTCCATGCCGCGCTGAATCGCGGACGAGTCGCGCTGCATCAGGTGCACGAGCTCGTTGAAGATCTGGCTCTTGAGGCGGTCCTCCTCGTCGTCCCGCTTGATCACGTCGCGCGCGAGGTCCACGTCGCCGCGCGAAAAGGCGTCGAGGGAGTCCTTGAGCATGCCGGAGGCGACCTCCACCATGCGCGGGATGTCGCCGAGCTTGATCTTGGGCTCCTTGCAGAGGTAGACCCCGGTCTCGGCGATGTTGACGGCCTGGTCCGCGACGCGCTCGAGGTCGGAGTTGATCTTGATGACGGCGGCGAGCAGGCGCAGGTCGCCGGCCGCGGGCTGATGCAGCGCGATCAGGCGCAAGCACACCTCGTCGATCTCGACGTGCAGCGCGTTGACCTGATGCTCCCAGTCCTGCACGGCCTTCAGATGAACCGTCTCGCGGTCGACGACGACCTTGATGGCGTACTGGAGCATCTCCTCGCACAGCCCGCCCATGCGCAGGACGCTGCCGCGCAGAGCGTCGAGGTCCGTGTCGAAGTGGCGCTTCATATTAACCGAACCTCCCGGTGATGTAGTCCTCGGTCCGCTTGTCGGCGGGCTGCGTGAACATCTTCCGCGTCTGGCCGTATTCGACCATCTCGCCCATCAGCATGAAGACAGTATACTCCGAGACGCGGGCCGCCTGTTGCATGTTGTGCGTCACGATCACGACCGTCAGCTGGTGCTTGATCTCGAGGAGAAGCTCCTCGATGCGTCCCGTCGCGATCGGGTCGAGCGCGGAGCACGGCTCATCGAGAAGAAGAATTGAAGGCTCCACCGCGAGCGCTCGCGCGATGCACAGGCGCTGCTGCTGGCCGCCCGAGAGCCCGACGCCCGGAGCGTCGAGCTTGTCCTTGACCTCATCCCACAGCGCCGCGCGCCGCAGGCTCTTTTCCACGGTCTCCGCGAGCACCGCGCGGTCGCGCACGCCGTTGAGCACGAGGCCCGCCGCTACGTTCTGGGCGATCGTCATCGTGGGGAAGGGGTTCGGGCGCTGGAAGACCATGCCGACCTCCCGGCGCAGCACGACCGGGTCCATGTCGAGCGCGTTGCGTCCGCCGAGAAGGATCTCGCCCTCGCAGGTCGCGCCGGGGATGGCCTCGTGCATGCGGTTGAGGCAGCGTATGAGAGTCGATTTTCCGCACCCGGAAGGTCCGATGATCGCCGTCACCGTCATCTCGCGCACGTCGAGGCTCACGCCCTTGAGCACGGGTGCGGCCCCGTAGCCGGCCTGCAGGCCGCGCACCGACAGCGCGATCGGGACGCTGGCGTCTTTCGACGCCGATTCTTCTGTCATAGGCGGCAGCGGCATCGGTCTCATCATGTCCATAGTGGGGGTCATCTCAGTGCGAGGTTCCGCTCGAGGGTCTCAGCCAGACGCGCGCCGTCACGTTGACCAGCAGGACGAAGAGCATCAAAATAAGCGCCGCCGCCCAGGCCTGGTTGTGCCAGTCCTCATAGGGGGAGATCGCGTACGTGTAGATCGTGTGCGGCAAGGTGGCGATCGGGTTGAGCCAGCCGTTGTCGGAAAACCGATTTCCGAAAGCGGTGAAGATCAGCGGCGCCGTCTCGCCCGCGACGCGCGCGAGCGCCAGCAGCGCCCCGGTCAGGATGCCGCGCCCGGCCGTCGGCAGAATGACGAATAAAGTGACCTTCCAGCGGGGAACGCCGAGCGCCAAGGCGGCCTCCCGGATCGTGCCGGGCACGAGGCGCAGGAACTCCTCGGTGTTGCGCAGCACGATCGGGACCATGATGAAGGCGAGCGCGACCGAGCCCGACAGCGCGGAGAACTTCTTCATCGGATGCACGATCAGCGCGTAGGCGAACAGGCCGACGACGATCGAGGGCACGCCGTTCATCACGTCAGCGGCGTAGCGCACGGCGAACGCGTACCGGCCCCGGCCGTACTCGGCGAGATACACGCCGCCCAGCACGCCGACCGGGATGCCCAGCAGCCCCGCGAGCCCGACGACCTTGGCCGAGCCGACGATCGCGTTGGCGATGCCGCCGCCGGTCTCGCCGACGGGCTTGGGGAGGTTCGTCAGGAACGCCCAGCTCAGCGAGGAGGCGCCCTTCCAGGCGATGTACGCGAGGACCGCGAGCAAGGTCCCGGACGCGACGGCCGCGCACACCGCGGTCAGCGCGAACATCACGGCGTTGAGCCTCTTACGCCGGGCGTAGTGCTCTTGGTTCACGGGCGTTTTCCGAGCCGGTAGATCATGAGGCGCGCGGCGCCGTTGACGACGACGGTGACCGCCATCAAGGTCAGCCCGATCGCGACGAGGGCGGAGAGATGGGCGTCGCTGGCCGCCTCCGCGAGCTCGTTGGCGATGACCGCGGCCATGCTGTAGCCCGGGTTCAAGAGATTCGCAGAGATGTTCGGCGAATTCCCGATGACCATCGTGACGGCCATCGTCTCGCCGAGGGCGCGTCCGAGGGAGAGGAACACCGCGCCGATGACGCCCGAGCGCGCGAACGGGATGCTCACTCCGCGCACGACCTCCCACCGCGTGGCGCCGAGCGCGTACATAGCCTCTTTCAGGGGGCGGGGGACGGTCAGCAGGACCTCGCGCGTGATCGTCGTGATGTAGGGCAGGATCATGAACGCGAGGATGATTCCGGCCGTGAGCATGCCGACGCCGTAGGGCGAGCCCATCCAGCGCATGAACGGCGCCAGGATGAAGATGCCCATCAGGCCGAGGATGACGCTCGGGACGGCCGCCAGGAGCTCGATGGCGAATATTAATATCGTCGCGGAACGCGACGATGCGAGCTCGGTCAGGAACACGGCCGCGCCGACGCCGAGCGGCACGGCGATCAGCAGCGCCAGCAAAGAGGAGACGGCGGTGCCGTACAGGAAGGGAAGCGCGCCGAACACGTCGGCCACCGGGTCCCAATCCGACGTCCATAGAAAGGATGGGCCGAAAGCCTTCCAGGTCCCCGCCGACTCGCGCGTAAGCTGCCAAGCGAGGGCGACGGCCGCGAGCAATATGATCCCGGCGAAGCCGGCGATCGCCGCTCGGAAGAGGCGATCGCCGGTTCGCTCGGCCGTCATTTATTTTATGCCTTCGATGGTTTTGCCGACCATCGCGATCACGGAGTCGGGAAGGGGCGCGTAGCCGAGCTCGGAGGCCATCCGCTGGCCGTCCTTGAGCATCCACTTGAGGAAGTCCTTGAGGACGCCGCCCGTGTCGCCCGCGTTCTTCTCGTACACGAGCATCCAGGTGAAGGTCGAGATCGGGTAGGCGTCCGCGCCCGCGGCGTCCGTGATGGACACGCGGTAGTCCTTCGGCATCTTCGTGCCCGCCGCCGCGGCCGTCACGGACGGAACGGCGGCCTTGACGAACTTGCCGGATTTATTAAGAACGCTCGCGAAAGCGATATTGTTCTGCTTCGCGTAGATCAGCTCGACGTAGCCGAGGGAGTTCGGCGTCAGCTTCACGAGCCCCGCGACGCCCTCGTTGCCCTTGCCGCCGAGGCCGACGGGCCACTTAACGGCGGTGGCGACGCCGACCTTCGTCTTCCATTCCTTGCTGACCTTGGCGAGGTAGTCGACCCAACAGTAGGTCGTGCCGGAGCCGTCGGAGCGGTGCACCACCCTGATGGTCTCGTCGGGGAGGGAGACGCCCGGGTTCAGCTTCGCGACGGCCGGATCGGTCCAGCGCGTGATCTTGCCGAGGAAGATGTCGGCCAAGACCGGGCCGCTCAGCTTCAGCTCGGCGACGCCCTTGAGGTTGTAGGCGGGGACGACCGCGCCGAGGACGGTGGGGACGTGCAGGATGCGCGCGTCCGTCTTCATCAGCTGCTCCTCGGTCATCGGCCCGTCGGTGGCGCCGAAATCGACGGTGCGCTCGGTAATCTGGCGGATGCCGCCGCCGGAGCCGATCGACTGGTAGTTGATCTG
>Ga0163144_10010272_pt1 | contig 19970 bp, 16 predicted proteins | sample OliLak19BULKMAT1_FD_123175 | JGI IMG/M metagenome (GOLD analysis project Ga0163144, IMG submission 123175) | Freshwater microbial mat bacterial communities from Lake Vanda, McMurdo Dry Valleys, Antarctica - Oligotrophic Lake LV.19.BULKMAT1 | ecosystem: Environmental > Aquatic > Freshwater >... | reverse complement strand
TGAGCATTTCCGTCAATATGCTCAAGACTTCATGAAGCGTTTCCAGCCCACGGCCAACTCGCTGGTCATGGACATCGGCAGCAACGACGGCTCCCTACTCCGCGCCTTCAAGGCGGAAGGGATGAAAGTCCTCGGCATCGACCCCGCCGTCACCATCGCCCAAACGGCCACGGAGAACGGCGTCCCCACCATCCCCGCTTTCTTCACGGCAGCGCTCGCCAAGGAAATCCTCAACGATCACGGCCCGGCCACCATCGTCACCGCCAACAACGTCTTCGCCCATTCCGATAAACTGCCCGAGATGGCTGACGGCATCCGCACACTCCTCGCGACGGACGGCGTCTTTTCCTTTGAGGTGTCCTACCTGTTGGACATCGTGCAGAAGATGCTTTTCGATACCGTGTATCACGAGCACCTTTGCTATCACACGATCCGCTCGCTGGTGTCCTTCTTCGATCGCCATGGCTTGGAGCTTTTCCAGGTCGAACGCATTCCCACCAAGGGCGGCAGCATCCGCGGCACCGTCCAACTCAAGAACGGTCCGAGGCCGACCTCGCCCGCCATCGCCAATCTGCTCGATATGGAAGACGCGATCGGACTGCACACGCCCGGCATCTGGGCCCGCTATCGCCGCCAGATCGACGAGAACAAGGTGCAAGTCAACGAGTTGCTCGACCGCCTCAAGAGCAAGGGCAAGACTCTCGCTGGCTACGGCGCCTCTCCCACCGTCACTACGCTTCTGCATCATTACGACATCGCCGATAAGATCGAGTATCTTCTCGACGACAACGCCGTCAAACAGAACACGTATAGCCCCGGCCAACACATCCCCGTATACGCCTCGGAGCATCTCTACAAGAAACCGGTGGATTACGTCGCCATCCTCGCCTGGCAATACGCGCAGCCGATCATGAAGCGACACCACAAATACCTGGAAAACAACGGCCATTTCATCATCCCGCTCGCGCTCATGCAGGTCGTTTGATCCATGAAATCTCAATTGCTTCAACTGATGACCCGTCTGCCGCTTGGCAGCCGGGTCATCGGCGCGCTGCGGCGTGCTCGTCTGACGTGGATGCGCTGCTTCCCGGGAATTAGACCAAGTACGCGCTTTTGGTCGTTCCTCCGTCTCGCATACGACGCTCGGTCCGCGCGCGACCTGGAGCGCACTCGTTTCTTTCTCCAAAAAGCCGAAGATACTTGCCCCGGCAACCCCCGCACCGCTTTCTTGCGAGGTTCCCTTCATCACGAACAGGGCCAATGGAACCTCGCGGAGACGGATCTGCTCGCCGTCGCTTCCCACGCCGACACGCCGCCGCACGAACGAAGTGCGGCACATTTGCACCTGGCCGGCATCGTCGCTTCCCGCGGCGACTTGGACGCGGGACATCGCCATATCGCCGCGTCTCTTGATCGCGCGCAAAGTGAGAGCGATGCGGAAGCCGTCGCCTGGTCATTGCTTTCCGAGGCGGTGCTGAACGAACATGGCCGCATGGATCTGGCGGAGGAATGCCTGCGCCGCCACGCGGAACACGCCAAGGCAGCGGACCCTTCCGAGCCTCAAACGATTCTGCTTAGCGACGACTGGGTACGCAACATCGGCCACCTCGCGATGCTCGACGGTCAGGTCAAGTCAAAGAAGCTCGGCCTCGTGCCGGATGTGCCCATCCAATTGATCGCCCCATCCGAGAAGGTTGCCAACGACGCCTACCTACGACATTGGCGGGAACATCTTCGAATTGTGGACGACCCCGAGCAAATCCGGGCACTCGCGCCTTTGTGCGCGGCGCGCGGGCAACGCGTTTCCTCCTTTTGGCGCACTGGTCCGAATTCGACGCACTATTTCATGGAGGCGATGGCCCATGTGCAAAGCCAATGGGAAGCGCGGGGACTTCCACCGTTGCTAACTTTGAATGAGGACTGCGAACGGCGCGGACACGACTTTCTAAGACACGCCGGGATTCCAGAAGGCGCTTGGTTCGTGGGCCTGCACGCGCGGGAAGCCGGCTTTCACAATGAAGCTGACACCCAGCGCAACCGCGACGTCGACATCGACTCCTATCGACTCGCCATCGAAGCCGTCACCCGGCGCGGCGGCTGGGTGGTGCGCATAGGCGATCCGCGGATGACCGCCCTGCCCTGCTTGCCGCGTGTCATCGACTACGCGCATCATCCTCGACGAAGTCCCGCGATCGATGTTTTCTTGTGCGCGCGTAGCCGCTTCTTCATCGGAACCGCATCGGGACTGGCACACGTTCCGTTTACTTTCGGCGTCCCCTGCGTTCTCACCAATTGGGTCTCCGATGCCGTCATTCCGCCATTTGCCGGCCACGACTTGTACATCCCCAAACGCATGATCGAACGAGGTTCGGGTCGCTTGCTCTCATGGCGGGAACAATGCGTCCCGGCCGTCCGCAATCTGCACCTGAGCTACGCCATGATGCGGCGCGCGGGTCTGGATGTCGTAAACAACACCCCCGAAGAACTGCGCGATGTCGTCGAGGAAATGCTGGATCGCCTCGAAGGCAGGACAGAACACCGCGTCGACGACGAGGACAGGCAAATGCAAGTCAAGGAGATCGCCCGCAGCCACGGTCTGGCCGACTTGCCGCGCATGGGCGGTCAATTCGCGCGTTGCCAACCGGACTTCCTGAGCGTGCTCGCCATCGCGCCGGCGAGTCAGGCGGCGTAACCGCCAATCCACATTACGCCGCAGCCGACTGCCGCCCCGCCGTTTGCCATGCCGCCTGAAGCGCGAGTCCTTCATCGAGCCCGACCTGCGCTTCCCAACCGAGATGCCGCTTCAGTTTGGCCGTATCGGCGCAGGTGTATCGCTGATCGCCCTCGCGCGCCGCTTGACGCACCACGATCGCCTTGCGGCCGAGGATGCGTTCCAGCTTGTGCAAAATGTCCCAGACCGATGCCGTCTCGCCGCCGCCGAGATTGTACGTCTCGCCCTTCATTGCGTTCATGGCCGCCGTCGTAGCTTCCACGCAGTCGCTGACGAAGGTGTTGCCGCGCATCTGCAGGCCGTCGCCGAAAACGGTGATCGGCGTGCCCTCCGTCAGCGCGGAGATGAAACGGTTATAGCCCATGTCGGGACGTTGACGCGGTCCGTACACGGAAAAGTATCGCAACACCACGAGCGGCAGGCCGCGTTCATCGGCGAAGGCCCGGCACAGGTTTTCACCGGCCAGCTTTGTCACGCCATACGGCGAGATGGGCCGGGTCGGCAGCGACTCGTCGCCTGAGCTAAATCGGCCATATACGGATGAGGTTGAAACGTAAATGAAGCGAGATAAGTTTCGACTCTGCACCGCTTCCAACAGACGAAACGTGCCCGTGATATTGCAGCTTTCATACAGGTGGAATTCGGTCCAACTCTTGGGCAGCCCCGCCATCGCGGCGAGGTGAAATACGACATCGACCCCTTCCGTCGCGGACCCCAGGTCGTCGGTTCGCAGATCTTTTTGGTGAAAAGCGAATCGCGAGTGTCCGCGCAACCCGGCAAGGTTCGCTTCCTTGAAGGGACGGGGATAATACGGAATGAACGCGTCCAAACCAACCACGTCGTGCCCGTCCGCGAGCAAGCGCTCGCACAGGTGAGATCCGATGAAACCCGCCGCCCCGGTGACCAGACATTTCATCCCCGCGCCCTCCTTGGCTAAAGGGCGCGACACTCCCGCCTCGCCCTCGGCAACCCGCACCATGCCATCTCTTTGCGATTTAGGCAAGAGGAAACGGTACGAGATTCTCTCCACAGTTGCCCTAACCCCACAAACCGCGCAGTCGCTCCGTTTCCACAACGCCCAGGGGAAAGCGTCGGCTAAACGGGTGATCGGCGATGCCGGCGAGTTCGCGCAGCGCAGTGTGAATGTGTTCGGGACGAACGCGAATCCCGTTGGGCCGGTCGGTCGCCAGGGTGCCTGGATTCAGCGGAACATGAAATTGCCGTTCGTCCGTGCCGCCCAGCACGCGGTTGCCGCGAATGCCCCGGCCGAGGAACAGGATCGAGCCGATCGACCAGTGGTCCTTGCCATTGCCGCTGTTGTAGGTCGGAGTGCGGCCCATCTCGCTTTGGACGATGACGACGAGCCGGTCGCGTATTTCGAGATCCTCCGCCCGTCGCAGCAGATAGCGGATGCCGGCGAGGAACTCGGGGATCAGCCTCATTTGGTCGGCGTCGTTGTTCGCATGGCTATCGAATTGGCCGATGTTCAGGTTGGCGGAGACGCATACACCGGCCTTGAAGGAGGCCAGAGCGATGTCGGCCTGTTGCGACAATCGTTCGCGGGGGATCTCGCGGGGAATAAAGGGCGTAACGCGTTCCAATGCGCGCGAGTTGACCTGAGCCGCGAAGAGCATGTTTTCGGCGTGTTCGGCCCGCGGCAGTCGCGGCTGGGCGGCGCGGGTCTTGACCTGGATTTCGAGTGCCCTTTCGATACGATCCAGGGCGAAGCGATCGTGATAGGGAAAGCGTTCGTTGCCGCCCGGCGCGTCGGCGCCGGCGAGATTCCGCAGCGATGGCAGGTACGGGACGCGCGCCATGGCGACGAGATTGCCGGTCGCGGAGTAGTTGCCAAACGTCAGGTACGAGAGGGGACATGCCGGCCCCTGGCAGGCGGCGACCAGAGCGGCGAAGGTCGGATAGGCCATGCTGTCAAGCTTGCCGGTCGCCATGTAACGGGCGCCCGGCGCGTGGTTATTGACGGAGTAATCGAGACCGTTGAAAGCCAGCAGTTCATTGCCGAACTGTTCGTAGAAGTCCTCGTTGCTGAGGCCGCCCTGTTTGTGCCGCGACGTAGGCGCATAGCGATGGGCGCCGCGCGTCAGGATGTCGCCTTCGCGATACAGGCGGTTGATGCCGTTGGCGCCCTTGGGGTCCATCAAGTAGGTCGTGTCCCAACCGCCGGAGGCGTTGAAGACGACGTAGTACGGCCCTTCGTAGGGTTCGCTTCTCGCTTGCGCGCTCGTCGGCAGCGGATAACGCAGCGGGACGGCCACGCCGAGGCCGGCCAGGCCGCACAGCTTCAGAAAGTCACGTCGATCATTTCGCATGGATCTGGATCCTTGCTTTTCGGAATAAGGCAATGTTTGACTCATTGAAACAAAAACGGCTTGACCGCGAGTGTCATGCGATCTAATTCGGCACTATTGTGATTCAGATGACCGTGACGCCAAAGCACGTATTCTTCATTCAGACAATCTTGCGCCAGTTCCAGTCCAATAGTTTCGAGACCCATGTTGAGTTCGCTTCTGAGCGCCTCCGGCTCATCGCGCGTACCAATCACGAAAACTCTTGATCTCACGTCTTCGGGAATCCCAGTCTCAATTTGTCGACCCCGATCCTCAACGCCGTCAAAGTCCACGAGCATTACGACATGACCGTTTGTGAATCTGCGCAACAGCGAAAGATACTCCCTATCGAAAACGCTCACGAGTTTTGGCCAACCGCCGACGGGAGCCCGAATGTCCGCGGCCCGGTCTTGGACTAAAGGATGAAGTAGAAATCCGACAGCGAGTTGTCGATTCGCGTCGTCTTCCGGAATGACCCAAACATGCGGTTTATATTTATTGACGCTCATCCGAAAACCTCGTCGCGAACCAACGCCTCAACGAGATCGCCTGCGTATTGAAAGTCGGCCAAGATTCGCACGGCCGTAGGCTCAAGATGACTTTTCCGTGTGAAGACGAGCGTACTTTCATCGGAAAATCGGCGTATCGTCTCCGGATGATGCGAGGTCGCTATCATCTGGCCCCTTTGGTTCCCGATTTTCCGTAGCCGCGTGATGAAGTGGCCGATCTCGGGCAGCGAAAGATGGTTATCCGGTTCATCCCACATGCAAAAAACCGGGCCGTTTACTTTATTGGAGGCAACGATCAGCGCGCTGAGGAAGAAACATTTCTCGCCGTCCGAGAGCAACTTGAAATCAATCGAAAAGGATCGACTTGCCGCCATTTCCTCAAATTTGACGATAAGTTGCGTCCCCTTCTCGCCGCGCGGCACATTCTCGATTGATGCGAAATCCGGAATCGCGGATTGTAGGTAATCGGAAATAATGCCGTATGCCGCTGGATGCCTCAAAAGGAGCGCGTTTAGACATGTCGAGATATTGCCGCCATCCTCGTTCAACTCTAAGGAATCCTCTTCTGAAAAGCCCGACATATTGGAAGGAATCGGCGCGACGAGAATCATGTTCGCGAAAAAGGCCTTCACTTGCGGAATGGAACTTTCTCCGGGTCGTTCATGGATTAGGGGCAGAGCGGCAACGTGCCAATCAAGACGAAAGGTCGTCCCATTCGCGAGATTGATTTGTGCATGTTCGCGCGAGAATACCTCATGTCCGTCAACGGATAAACTTTCGTCCGCGATGCGTGCTTCGCGGAAATTCTCCGGCATATCGAACGAGATGGTGTAACGAAATCGCTTGCCCGCAAGAGACAAATCAATCTCGAATCGCATCGGTATGTGTTGACGATTTTGCGAAAAATCACTTCCCACGATCAAATCCCGCACTCGGCTTGAGCCGCGACAGATCGACTGAAGCAATTGAAGCGCTTGTCGCAACGTCGACTTCCCGGTCCCGCTCTTGCCAATAATCAGCGTGGAGGCACGACCCGTGAAATCAATGGAGAAATTCTCGAAGCAACGATAGTTGTGGATAAAGAGACGCTCTATCATCGGGCACCCCTTATCCGGAAAGCATACCAAGGAATAGCATTTGTCGAGAACATGGAATCTCAATTGCTTGGCAACATCATGTAGTAGAAAAGTTCTTCGTTCATTCGTAAAGAAACTCCGGCCGTCGCAACAAATACGTCACCACCGCCCGCCAGGCCCGGATCGTGTAATGCGGATCCCCAGGAGCGCCGGGAACATCAGCCCGACAGGGATACGCTTCCACTTTCTCAATCCCCTTCTTCATCCGTGCGTCGGCGACAATTCCCGCAAAGAGGTCGAAGGTGCGCGCGACTTCGTCGGAATCGACGCCGTCGTCGCGTCCCAGCACAAGCTGATGCAGGTGAACGATCGCCCGGCGTATCTGGGCGTCGGCCTTTTCGGAAGAACCGGGAAGGACTGTCGGTTCGATGCCGGGGAACAAACGGCGCTCCGACGGCTTGAGGGCAAAGTCGCGCAACGTATGTTTGCAGGCCAAATCGTTGGCGAGGATGCGCTGTATCGCTCCCATCGCCCCGCTTGGATCGACGGCGCGCTCCGTCACTTCTTTGGAGTCGATGCCGCCGTACAGGATGGCCAACTGGTCGTGGAGTTTGTTCCAACGCTTGCCGAAGATGGCGTTCACATTGCGTTCGACCTGCTCGGGAGAAAGCATGCGAACAAGTCCCACGTCGTCCAGTTCCGCGCGGCGCTCGGGATTGTCAAGCGCGGTGGAGACGCCGTCGGCGCGATAGAAATCGGAAGCGATCCAGTCCTTGAACGCGTTCTTGAGATTGAAGCCCGACTTGGCGAAACGCTCGGCGATGGCTTCGATTTGGCGACGCTGTTCTTGATACGCGCGACGCTTGGCGGCGTAAAGAGAATCCTCCAGATCCTTGGGCGGCAGCAGCGTCTTGCGGCCCGTGAGGATGTAGTAGACGTGTTCCACCATGGCGACCGCGAAACGCGGATCCTTCGCCGTGCGCTCGCCCAGCCATTGCAACGCCCGCCAGCGCTCGCCTGGTTCGAGCTTCTCCCCTTCGAAGCCGGCCGGGAACATGTCTTCGTACCAACCGCCCTTGCGCCGTCCGTAAACGCCTTCAAACGCGTAATAATCCTGAAACAGACCCGCCACCGGATCAATCGTCTTATGGCAGACTACGCACTCGGACGCCTGCATCGTGGGAACTTTGTACTTCGCCGACGCGGCGGCCGCATCGGAAACGCGGGCGGCCAGTTCCAAGGCATCTACGCCCAAGAAGTGCAGAAAGTACATTCGCGCCCGCAGCCGGTTCCGGTTCGTTTCCGTCGTCGGATAACGGCGCAGATATTGAAACATACCCAGCATGCCCGCATGCGGATAATCGCCCGTAGCCGATTCTTGATCCGTCGACTTGCTCCGCCCTTTCAGCGCCTTGAGTTTTACCGGAATGTACTCGAGCGGATCGTCGGGATTCTTAAACTTAGCGCGTAATTCCTCGAAGATTCCATAGCCGCGGGCTGAGTACGGCGTGACCATGATGTAGTCGGCGGTAACAATTTCCGTGAATGGCCGATCGTTGCGCACGATATGCTCGACCAACTTCATCGGCTCGCCGAGCAGCGCCTTGCGATAATCGCGGTCTAGTTTGTAGCGCGCCTGCTGGCGTTCCTTCGGGTCCGCGATATGGCTCAGGTCGTGCTTCTGCGTCCACAAGCGCGTTTTCTGAAAATGCTCATACGTGAGAACCGAGGCTTCCGGATTTCCGTCGAGACCGAGCGTGAGGAAGATGTCGTTGAAACCCTCGCGCAGCCGCTCGTAGAAGGAGTCTTCCTTCATCAACGCGTCCAAAAGCGGCGGCAAGCCCTCAATCCCCTTGTCGGCGACTGCCGCCTGTTCTTTCGCGGTGGGCAGCCGGCCCGCCAGGGAAAGCGTGACACGGCGCAGAAGGCGCTTCGCATCAAGCATCACCACCCCTTCGAAGAAAGGCGGTAGATCCTTCGCATCCACGATGACGCCCGGCGTCTTGGACGGCGGCGTCGTAACCCGGCGGACGAACTCCGTCAGGATAAGATGGCCTTTGGAACCCGGTTTCAAGACATCGTCTCCGCCATGGCTGAGGCCGCCGACGGCTTTCAAGAGCAGCCGAGACTGATCGCCTTTCTTCACCAGGGCCAGGCGCGTAAACGCATCGCGATTATGACGCAGCGCCTCGTCCTGGGCGTGCCCCAATGCCTTGCGCGGATCCTTGAGGATCAGTTTGCTTTTCTCGGCTTCGCCGCCGGCCTTGTGACATTGAATGCACAACACGGATCCGACCTTGGGCCACACTTCCCGGACGAAGTAATCGTCCAGGCCGCGATTGCACGCGGGGCCGTCGTACGGTTTCTTGTCTTGTCCGTGCGCAACCGGCAAAGAAAAAACCAGGAAACCGGTTACGAGCACCGAATAGACCTTGGACATAACCTGAATCCCTCGAACCTCGGCGCCGTCCTCGATAACCGAGTCGGCCCTGAAAATGGATCTCGCAAGACAGACTTTCATTTTATCGTCCGGCGCCGCTAATCTCCTCCCGTCGACTTCAGTTTTTCTTGAAATAGTTTCTTCAATTTTTCCAGCTTGGGCCGAATGACGAAACGGCAATAGGGTTGAGCGGAATGTTCCTTATAGTAATCCTGATGAGAGATCTCCGCGCGATAGAACTCCGTGGAGGGGGCGATTTCCGTCACGATTGGATCGTCGAATAGGCCGGACGCGTCGAGTTTTTGCTTGGCATTTTCCGCCGCGCGCTTCTGCTCCTCGTCGTGATAAAAAACCACGGAGCGATATTGCGTCCCCTCGTCGTCGCCCTGCCGGTTCAGCGTTGTCGGGTCATGCGTCTGCCAAAACACCGCCAACAAGTCTTCGTAGGAAACCACCGTGGGGTCATACGTGATCTGAATGGCCTCGGCATGCCCGGTCGTGCCGGTGCAAATCTGGCGATACGACGGATTCTTCACCGACCCGCCGGAGTATCCCGAGACGACGGAGTGGACCCCCTTCAACTGCTGAAACACCGCCTCCGTACACCAAAAGCAACCGCCGCCGAATGTCGCCCGCGCAAGCCGGTCCGGCGCTTCGGATGGTTCGAGCACCGAGCTTGCACCGGGCCTAATGAGCATTCCGCCCAGGTAAACGACGACGCAGACTCCCAGAAGCAATAGCAAGATAGATGTTGCGGTTTTCATGAAGGCAATCCCCGGAGAGCACGGCCGTGTTTCCTTGTCGACATTAGATTATACTCGCTCGTCCAGGATTTCCCGTCGCGGACAGAGACGCTGGCAGCCGGCTTGACACGATTGCCCACCGAGATGGGCGAATCCGCACACGTCCCTCAATGGCCGGGCTAGGCAATGGGTTCCTGGCCGAAACTTTTCAGAGATTTTTTTGGTTTTCCGTAAGTTCTTTGCGAGGCGAAGCGAATTCCGTCCCAGAACTTCGGCTCGGCCCCCAATTTGCTCATCCGTCCGTGCGGCAGTCGGCAAGAAAACAGCCCCACAATTTCCGAGTCGTGTACCAAAGGTTCATCGACGGGCAGCCATCAATTAAGGGAAGGAAAGCATCATGAACACGACCACCACATCCCCACCATGCCTCGCGGACGAATTGACCGAACTGGAATCTCGCGTGGCCGACCATCTCAACGGGCAAGTCCGCCATTTCCGCGTGTTTCCCTGCGACGGCGGCATTCTCCTTAAAGGCCGCGCTCGGACCTACCACGCCAAGCAAATGGCCCAGCACATCGTCATGAAGGCGACCAATAAGCGTATCGTCGCCAATCAGATGGATGTCGAGTAACGCATCGGGAGCATTCTGCGAAAAGTGAAGCAGCGGGCCAACGGTTCCAAATCGCTTCCCTAGTTCCCACCGGCTTGACGTTGGCTCGCCTCCTGGCGGGCCTCTTTTTTTCTGGTCGCCGTTTCCCTGCCTTCCCCGTTTCGCGCTCGCGCCGAACTCTCCTTCGCTCTTTCTTTCCGCGCCAACCGACTGCATTACGATGAACGGAGATCGAATCCGCCCCCGCAAGTAATCAATCCCCAAAATCCTCGATCTCGCTTTGCAGTTCTTTCAAATACTGCCGCATAAACTCTGTCCGTCGCTTCGCCTCTTCCTTTCCCGTCGCCGTTTGCATCCGTTCTTCGAGCCGCAACAGCTTCACATAAAAGTGATCGATCGCGTTCTCCCGGTCGTTGGGGACGCGCCTATACGGAATTGGCTCCGCCGTGTCATACAGCGGCTTGCCCAAGACGCCGCCCAGCATCAACGTTCGCGCGATCCCCACCGCTCCCAGCGCGTCCAGCCGATCCGCGTCCTGCACCACCTTGGCCTCCAATGTCTCCGGCGCGATGTTGGCCGAGAAGCTATGGGCGTGTATCGCGTGATGAATCGCCGCCAGTTTCCCCGCGTCGTATTTCACTGTTTTCAAATAGTGAATCGCCGCGTCCGCCGCCAAGAGCGACGCCTTGGCCCGATCCGGCGAATCCTTGGGCACGATCACGTAATCGTGCAGCCACGCCGCCGGCATCACCACCGTGAGATCCGCCCCCTCCTTCCGCGCCAAACGCCCGGCATTAGCCACCACCCGCTTGATGTGACAAATATCATGGGCCGCGTCCGCTTGCCGCGCGAAGACTCCGCGCACCTGCTCCTCGAACCGATACTCCCACAGCCCCAGTTCCAATTCCGCGTTCGTCATGGCCGTTTCCTTGTTGACACTCGCCTCTCCATCGGCGATACCACGTTCTTGTTCGCACGACGCGCAACGGAGGGGATTCACTCGCCGGCGCGTCGTGCGATCCTCGTCCCGTTCATTTTCAGCCCAACCCCAATTTCGCCAACCTGGAAATCATCATGGTTCTCACCAAAACCCCGATCGCGATCTTTTGCGCCTTTGCCATCCTCACCTCGACGGACGCCGGTCCCAAAACCGCCATCCCGTTCGCCGTCATCCAAAAACGCACGGCCTTCAAATCTCCCGCACTTGTCGCCCTCTACAAACACTTCCACGCCCATCCCGAACTCGCCCTGAACGAGGATTCAGCTTTTTCGAGTCGGTGAAAAGTCCAGGTCTCGTTTGCCGCAAGTCAGTTAATCAGGTATTATCGACATCCTTATGGCTCAACAACCGCAAGAAGGAAGGCCAATGAATCTCCCTTTGAAATGGCATGGTGGGAAATACTACCTTGCACGGAAAATTGTCGAATTGATGCCAAGACATGTTCACTACGTCGAGCCTTTTTTTGGTGGTGGGGCCGTACTACTTTCCAGAGATCCGAACGATTCGTCACACTGGCTGCCGCCACACAAAGGAGTTTCGGAGGTGGTGAACGATCTCAATGGAAAACTTGTCAACTTCTGGCGAGTGCTGAGGGACGAAAGAGCATTTGAATTGTTCTGCCGCCAGGTTGAAGCGATTCCGTTGTCAAAGGACGAATGGTCGATAGCACACAAGCACTCTTATGGTTTGGATGAAGTTTCAGATGCCGTCGCTTTCTTTGTTGACTGCCGCCAGAGTCGCTCAGGATTGATGAATTCCTTTACGGCAATTACGCGGAATCGTACACGGCGGCAGATGAATGGTAATGTTTCTGAGTGGTTATCTGCTGTGGAAGGCCTTCGGGGTATACATTCTCGTTTACGGCAAGTCCTCATTGAAAACATGGCAGCAGTTGACCTTATTAAGCGGGAAGATGAACCAGGCACGTTGTTCTACTGCGATCCTCCATACATGCACGAAGCTCGCACTTCTCCAGATGCCTATGCTTTTGAAATGACTCTTGATGCGCACCGCGAGCTTCTTGAAGTGCTCACAAAATGCAAAGGAAGGGTCATGCTGTCTGGCTATGCTTCGAAGCTATACGATACAAAGCTCGCAGAATGGAACCGACATCATTTTGATCTGCCGAACAATGCTGCGTCCGGCAAGACGAAACGGCGAATGGAAGAGGTCATCTGGTGCAACTTTTAGCCAGCCTTCTTAGGTATGGGCCAATTTAGAACGGGATCCAAGTCATGCACCAACTTGCGTTCCCAGATTCCTATCGATTTTCCGTAAATTCGATCGCCACTCATGTAATGTAAGGTTATTTGGTCGAGATCCGGTTTCCAAAAGCGATTTGCGACCAATTCAAATGGTGATCCACCGTGAAGCTGGTTGACAGCTCTATGGATATTTGAGTATTGACCGATGTAGAGATAGCGGCGCTCTTCTCTCAATTCAATTAAGCCAGGACCTTCTGGCACATCTTTCGGTTTGATGCGTGACAAGCTTACGTTTCCATGCCATGCGCTGTCCATTACCCGAGAATCCAGCGCGTTGATTTCCTCTATTTCTTTCCTTCCCACCACTCGGTTTTTCCGGATATAAAGTGCTCCGAGCCGTAAGTCTTTACTAGTTAAGGAGGGTGCCATTTGCGTGGCAACCTGTTCAAATAACTCTCCAAGCTGTGGATTCATCAGAATGTCGTCAATTGACACTCCATACCGAAAACGTATTTTGACGAGAGCAAACTCAATAACGTGCGCATAATCCGAGACGATACTTGGGTGTACAATCTTCTTTGACGTCGGCTTGATAACAATTCCGTGCTCAAGGTATCGAGGTGCATTCTTGCGGACGTTCAGAAGTCTCTTGATGAAGTAGAAGGGGGGTGCCTGTAGCCCGTACGATTGCACTTTCGAGACGAACTCGTGAGCAAGTTGCTTGTTCCAAAGCAATTCGTCGGTCGGAGCACCATTGCGAATGTCCTCGAACGCTTGAACCACTTTGGCATCTTCAGAGTACGAAAATGTTTGAGCCGGTTCCCTTTGCAAATCCAGCGATCGAATCGCCTTATCAATCGATATCTTCGATTCGCGCAGGCGAAAATTTCCGAAGCCAACAGGACCAATCGGTCTTATTCTCGCCCCCAATGCCTTCGCAATCGCAAGATGATTCAAGTTTGCCATGGTACACGCAACTTAATATTCAGTTACTTCAAAAAAGTGGTTATCGATAACCACAGCGACAGCCGCCTGCCTCATCTCTTTACCTATACGCTTCATGAAGGTCACAAGTTCGGCCAGTTTCTCTTCGTTTCGGATGTCCTCAATGTTCGCGTAGCTCTCAACCAGAATCGGCTTGTCTCGTAATTCCTCGCCGTGTTCGCTTTCCTTGTAAATTGATGAGAATTACCAGCACTTGCTTGTTTTCCGCGTCAAGTCCGTCGAGAATCTGCTGGACCTCGCTGTGGGCGCGTTTAGCCATGTCCGTCCTTTCCAATCATTATAAGCGGCCGGGTCTCGCCATTTCCATACGTATCTTACAGCGGTCTCCCTAAAAGGAAATTAAATCGCAAGAAAAATCGTCAAAAAGCCCTTTCAGCCCTTCGTAATGTACCTTGCCTATGCTCGAAGGCGGGCCCTTGAAGCGGTTCCCTAGGCCAACGTCGATTCCGTCGATTTTCTCGTCCCCAGCAAGGGGAGGCCACTCCGCCGCCTTGCATGCCTCCATCGTCCCCTTCGTCCGCACCTCCCGTGTCCGTGCTCCTCGAACCGACATTCCCACCGTCCCAGTTCCAATTCCGCGTCCGTCATGGCCGTTTTCCTTGTTGACACTCGCCGTCCCATCGGCGATACCACGTTCTTGTTCGACCCGTTCATTTTCCGGCTAACCCCAATTTCGCCAACCTGGAAATCATCATGCATCGCACCAAAACCCTCCTCGCGCTCTTTTGCGTCATTGCCATCGTCCCCGCAACGGACGCCGGTCCCAAAACCGCCGTCCCATTCGCCGTCATCCAAAAACGCACGACCGCCGAATCTCCCGCCCTCGTCGCCCTCTACAAACACTTCCACGCCCATCCTGAACTTGCCTTAAACGAGGAACGCACCGCTGCCCGACTCGCCAAGGAACTCGCGGCCGCCGGCTTCACCGTCACGCCCAAGGTCGGAGGCCACGGCGTCGTCGCCGTCCTCAAGAACGGCCCCGGCAAAACCATCCTCGTCCGCGCCGACATGGACGGCCTGCCCATCGTCGAGCAAACCGCCCTCCCCTACGCCAGCAAGGAACTCACGCGCGACGCCGCCGGCCGCAACGTCGGCGTCATGCACGCCTGCGGCCACGACATCAATATCACCTGCTTGGTCGGCACGGCGCGCCTACTCGCTTCGATGAAGGATCGCTGGAGCGGCACGCTGGTTTTCATCGGCCAACCCGCCGAAGAGATCGGCGCCGGCGCACGCGCCATGCTCGAAGACGGCCTTTTGAAACGCTTCCCCCGGCCCGACTTCGCCCTCGCCCTGCATTGCGATGCCCGCTATGCCCATAGCCACGTCAACTATCGCGAGGGACTCATGCAGGCCAACGTCGATTCGGTCGACATCCTCGTCCGCGGCAAGGGAGGCCACGGCGCCGCTCCGCATACCACCATTGATCCCATCGTCCTCGCCGCCCGCATCATTCTCGATCTGCAAACCATTGTCAGCCGGGAACGCAATCCCCTCGATCCGGTCGTCGTCACCGTCGGTTCCATCCACGGCGGCACCAAACACAACATCATCCCGGCCGAGGTCAAGCTCGAACTCACCGTCCGCACCACGACCGACGCCACCCGCAAACATACCCTCGAAGCCATCAAACGCATCACCCACGCCGCCGCCCTGGGCGCGAACGCCCCCGAGCCGACCGTCTCGGTCAACCTCGACAACTACACGCCGTCACTCACCAACGACACCAATCTCGCCCGCCGCATCGTGCCGCTCTTTCAAGCCGCGCTGGGCAAGGACCACGTTCACGAACGCCCTATGAGCCTGGGCGGCGAGGACTTCAGCCAATTCGTCCGCGCCGGCATCCCCGGCTTCTACTACTTCCTCGGCACCGCCGCGCCGGAGCGCTTTGAAGAATCCCTTAAGCCCGGCGGCCGACCCCTCGCGTTCACCCACACCGCGTTTTACTATCCGATACCCGAACCCACCATCCAAACCGGCGTTTCGACGATGACCCTCGCTGTCCTCGAACTCCTCCGGAAGTGACATGCCTATGTCACCCGAGTCCGCAGCGCAAGCAAGGGCGATCCCTTGCTTGCGCTGCGGACTCGCGATTACTTGAGCGTCTGCAAATAGGCCATCAAATCCACAAACTCGCGCCGGCTGATCGTCTTCTCCTGATCCTCGGGCATGATCGACAGTTTTTGGATCGCCCGCGTCTCCACGTCCGCTTTGGCGACGCGAATCTCTTTGTCGGCGCTCACGATTTTCAGCATCGCGCCCTCCTCCTTTACCAGTCCGATCAGGGAACGTCCATCCTTGGTCAACACCAATTCCGTCTCGTATCCCGTCTTGATTACCTTCGACGGATGCAGCACCGACTCGATCAGATAGTCCGCTTTCTGCGCGGTCGCGATGCCCTTGAGCGACGGCGCCAGCGGCGTGTTCTGCATCACCGTCGCGTGACATTTCACGCAACCTGCCCGATCAAACACCTGCCGCCCCAGCATCGCCCGCTTCTGACGCTCTCCGCCGCCGAGTTTCGCAAGCACGGCCGCGGTCTCGTCCGCGAACGACTTTTTGTCGATCTTCGTTTCCCCCTCGATCTTGGACGCTTCCTTGCCAAGATCGATTTGACGCAGCACAATCGCCAGATCGCCCTTCACATTTCCGCTCGCCTTGACGAGTTCCGGCGCATGCTTCACCAGCGTATCCTTCATTTCTTGGCGATCCTTGAAGGCCCGCCACCAGCGCACCGCCTCGGCCGCCATGTCCGCGTCTTTGTCCTGCAGCAACTTTTCCCAATTCTCCCGCGCCGGCTCCTTCTCGATTCGCGCCAGCGTCGCCAACGTCTCGACGCGTTCTTCCAGCTTCGTCTTGGGATTGAGCGCCCGCGGCCAAAGCCCTGCCGCCAGCCCGGACGCCTTCGCGCCGAACTTCCGCGCCAGCGCATGCGCCGCCGGCTTCACCGCACCGCCCGCGTTCAGGTAATTCCCCACTTGCTTGACCGCGAATTCGCTCGGCCCCTCTGCCTCCAACAACTCAAGCAGCAACAACTGATCCGAAGGCGAGCCGATCTTGACTTCGCCCTTCTCGACGGCCTGCAAAAATTGCTTCCCGGCGGCGGCGAGCACTTTTTCGGTCACGCTCCCCGCCTTCGCTCGCAACACGAGGAGAGCGCGCGCCGTCACCGCCGGCGCCACGTCGTTCCGCATCGCCAACTTTTCCAGCGCCCCCACCACGCTCTTGTCGCCGTTGAGCCGGGCCAAGGTCAGCAGGTGATCGATGTCGCTCTTGCCGTCATAGTCCGCCAGTCGACGTGCCAAGGTATCGAGCGCCCACGTCTTGGACGCGAAGCCCTCGTAACACGCCACGTCCAAGGCGATCAACCCCGCCAGCCGAACATCCTCGTCGCCCGATGCCAATAACTTCGCGAACGTCTCCTTGTCCGCGTTTTTCGCCAGATGCCAGGCCGCTTCGTAACGCAGATGGGCATCCTTCGCCGCCCCGGACTCCAGCGCCGCCAAGAGCGCCGACCGAATCGCCGCTGACTCGCCGCGGGTCAACGCCGCCTCGACGCGCACGCCGGCCGACGGATCGCTTGCCAGCGATTTCGCCGCTTCCGCCGCTCCCGGAATCGCATAGCGCCTGAGCAGATTCAGCGCCAACCGCCGCACCTTCCAGTCGGTGTGCAACGTACCCTTCTGAATCGCCGCCATCGACTCCGGATTTTGAATCCGCAACAATGCCCACAGCGCATTCGCAGCCCCCAACGCTTCCTTCGCCGACGGCGCCTCTTTGGCGAGCCCGCCGATGAGCTTTCTTTCCACCGCCGACCGCACCGCCTTCTCTCGCACCAAATGATTCGCCGACCCAAGGGCTCCCAGCACAAACTCGTCCTTCTTCCACTCCGCGCTGTCGAACCGCTGCTCCACCACCGGCACGTCCTTGCCCATGTACTTCACCCGCCAGATGCGTCCCGTCTTATCGCTCTCGTCGTCCCGGCCATACCAGTCCGCGATCAGCAGATTGCCGTCCGGATCGAGCAAGACATAGCTGGGCCTGAAATGCGGATCCTTGCAACCGACGAACGTCTCCTTCGTCGTGATGTCGCCCTTCTCGTCGGGCACGTAGCGAAACACCGCCCGATTGCCGCCGTTGAAGCCGTGCGCTCCCCAGTTGTCCAGGAGCAAACTCCCTTGATACGCCTCCGGATAGGCCGCCCCATAGTAACGCACGAGCTGCGTGTGCGCCCCGCTCGGCAACTCGAAGCACGGCGGCGCCAGCGGATGCCGTCCCGCCAGCCAATTGTTGTCCACGCTCCCCCGGCTATAACAGTGATAATCCACGCCATCGATCACGCGCAAAAATCGATTCGGATTCCCCTCGCCGTTGGACAACACCCACAATTGGCCGAACGGATCGTACTCGAACGAATACGGCACGCGCAGCCCATGCACCAGCCGCTCCATGTCGCTGCCGTCCGGCTTCATCCGCAAGACGATGCCCGACGACCCACGGCCGCCGACCCGATTCGTGGGCCCGCCGATGTCGATATTGTGATTGCCCACGCTCAGATAAAACATGCCGTCCGGACCTTGCTCGAGCACGAACATGCCAAACGGATTCCACGCCTTGTGCTTGTCCGTCAAGATGGTCTTCTTGTTGCTCGCCTTGCCGTCCTTGCCCAGATCGAACAGGAAGAGATGGTTGTTCGCGCTGCACCACAATTTGCCGTCCCGAATCGTCATCCCCATCACTGGCTCTTCGAATCCCTCCGCTGTCATCACCCGCTCAAAACCTTTGCCGTCCGCCTTGGGCTTCAGACACACAATCGGATTGCTGAACGGCTTCACCGGCGACCCCGACGGCCCATAGCGATACGTGTGGCTCTCGCTCACGTAGAGCCAGCCCTGTTCGTCGAGCGCAATCGCGATCGGATTGATGACCAGCGGATCGCCCGCGACCAGTTCCATCTCGAAGCCTTTGGGGACTTGAAAATGCTTAATCTGCTCTTCGGCGGGAAGACGCGTGGTGATCTTTTGGGCGTCGACCGCTAGTGCGCTGAGATGAAACACGGCAAAAGCGACGAAGAGAATGGTTTGTCGTTTCATGGCATGACTCATGAAGTGAATGTGGGGAGCGTGGAGGGACGTTCTCGTGACGCCGGCGGCGCGGGAACGAGGATTATGGAGATGATATGAACTCATCCCGACGCTTGCGCGTCGGGTCTGGTCGGGTTACTTCTTGATGCGCTTAAGTTGCTCGGCGATGCTGCGCGAGCGCTGCTGAATGCTGCCGCGCAAGCGATTCACCTGATTGGGAAAATCTCGGCCCAAATTCTTGTCGACCGACGCGAGAACCGGCTGGAGACGTGCCTGCTGCGCATCCAGCTTCTTGAGCAACTCATCCGGACGCAACACGGATTTCGACAAATCTTCCATCCGCGCCAAATACAGCCTTCGTCCTTCTTTCGTCTCGATAAAGCGACGGGCGATGACCCCCTGGAAATTGGGGAAGATCGGCCCGTTAGGGTCATGAAACATCTGATCCATGCCCGAGGGGAAGAAGATGATCTTGTTCAGCTTCGGCTCGTGATACAGGCGGTAGTTGTTGCGATTGATGGGATAGCCGTCCCAGTCCCAGCAGATCACCTGCATCACGCAATAACTCACGAACTTGTCCACGTCCAACAATTGCGACATCTTCTCGAAGCGCGTCTTCTCGTTGTCGTCCCGCGCCGCCGTCAGAAGCGCCTTCAAATCCTCATGCGGCTTCACGTCCTTCTTGCCGGAAAGGAGTTGCAATGGCTGATCGATGTCGCGCAGAAAGCCCCCGTCGTAGAGGTTGCCGTTGGCATTCTTGAAGTTCCGCTTCAAGAAGAGCGTATCGTACCCTTCCTTGACGTAATACAGCCCCCGCTTCCGGCCATTGATCGTCACGACCGTATGCGTCACTCGCGACGCCGGCACGCCGCAGGCGCGGAACATCTCCCCGCAAATCATCTCCGAAAGATAGCTCGGATCTTGCAGTGAATTGGAAAGATGAAACTTGTCCATCCCGTGAAACAAAGCCTCGCCCTTGAATTTGTCCATGTTCAAGGTGACGTTCGGCTTGTCGTCGATGCCGCGGAAACTCCCGGCCGCGCCTTTTAACTTGATGCCCACGTTTTTGTAGACTTTGTCCCCTTCCTTCACGGTCGCCTTGGCGTACTTGCGCGGCTCGCGCCGCAACGAATCCAGTTCCTTCGGCTCAAGCTCGATGTTGATTTCGAGAACTTTCGGACTCTTGAAGAATGCGTTTGTCTCCTCGGCCGCCTTCTTTCCG
>Ga0163144_10010270_pt1 | contig 19978 bp, 14 predicted proteins | sample OliLak19BULKMAT1_FD_123175 | JGI IMG/M metagenome (GOLD analysis project Ga0163144, IMG submission 123175) | Freshwater microbial mat bacterial communities from Lake Vanda, McMurdo Dry Valleys, Antarctica - Oligotrophic Lake LV.19.BULKMAT1 | ecosystem: Environmental > Aquatic > Freshwater >... | reverse complement strand
GAGAAGGTGGCCGGTAGGCCGGATGAGCGTCCAAGAGTCCCTTCTCCCCCGAGATCGGGGGAGAAGGTGGCCGAAGGCCGGATGAGGGGGCTTGACGCGCGAAGTCGTTCGACGGGGGAGAGGGGAATGCGGCACTGTCCAACAAGAACGCTCTCCGCCGACTGCGGGTCACAACGATTCGGACTTTCGTTTACGATAAGAATCGACTGAGAGGGGGACACCCATGTCTGAGGCGGCGATTGAACCGATTGGCTGGGAACGAGCGCTCATGGCAGCGGAAAAGGTCAAAGAGCGGTTGCGCAGAGCGACTCGTGCACTCGACACTGCTGGTGTGCCCTACGCCGTTGCTGGAGGAAACGCCGTCGCCGAGTGGGTTGGTCGGGTCGACGAAGACGCCGTTCGGAATACAAAGGATGTCGATCTTCTGATCCGTCGTTCCGACTTTCCGGCCACGAAAGCCGCTCTCGAAGCCGTCGGATTTGTTTATCACCATATTTGGGATGTCGACGTCTTCATCGATGGGCCCGAGGGTCGTCCGAGTGCCGGCGTGCATCTTTTGTTTGCAGGAGAACCTGTCAGGGCGGGCGACGAAAACGTTTCTCCGGACATTACCGAATCAGAACGGGCCGCGGAGTTCCAGGTGGTGTCGCTTGATGCCATCGTGCGCATGAAACTCATTGCTTGGCGTGACAAGGACCGAACTCACATTCGCGACCTCATTGGCGTGGGCCAGATTGATGCAACATGGCCAGCGAGATTCCCGGCGGCCCTGCGCGAGCGATTACAGCAACTGCTCGATAATCCGGACGGCTGAAAATTGGTCACAAAAGGGTTGGAAAAGCAGCGATACGATGAAACATTGCCTGACGGTGTGCCTGACTTAGTCGATTCTTAGACGAGCTGTGCGATCTGAGCCGGCAGGCGCACGTCGTGATTTCGCGGAACATGGCGACAGAACGTGATCAACACCGGTTGTGGTCGCCGGTTTTCCATGCGAGTCATCACGGCTTCGATCCGGCAGTTGAGTCCGGGTTTCTTTTCTCGAGTGATGGATTCCGGCGTCTGCTGATTGGCCGCAGTGGTCCGCAACTCGAGCCAGAACGCCATGCTCACCGGCGAGGGTCGCGAGAGTCTCGACCGCCACCAGTATCCCGCTTTCTGCTTGTTGCCGTTTCAGAAATCCTGCGAGGTTTCGGATAACTGCTCAATGGCCCAGACGGCAATTTCTCGCAGCATCGGCTCATCGTCCGTGAGCAGATGCGTCAGCTCGGGGATGGCATCATTCCGGCGAAGATTTGTCAGCGCGATGGCCGCGTTGCGAAGGAGCCCTGCTCTGCCGGGCCGCGAGAACGGAGTATTGCGGAAACGATCGCGGAACTCTTCTGCTGTCAGACGCAGCAATTCGCGGCAGTCGATCGGGTTCAGTGACGGCAGCGTACGGAATTCGGGCAGAGTGTCGTCCGGAGCGAATCGATTCCAGGGGCAGACGTCCTGGCAGATGTCACAACCGAACAGCCATTCACCGATGCCGGAACGCAGCTCGTTCGGGATTGGGTCTTTGCGGTGCTCGATCGTCAGATAGCTGATGCAGCGGCGGGCGTCGAGCACGCCGGGTTCCGGAAATGCATCGGTCGGACAGGCATCGAGGCATCGTGTGCAGGTACCGCAGTAGTTGTGGTCTTCAGGTACGTCGTAGCGGAGCTCCGCGTCGGTGAGCAGTGCGCCCAGAAAGAAGTAGCTGCCGATGGATCGACTGATCAGCATCGTGTTCTTTCCGAACCAGCCGATTCCTGCGAGCCGTCCGAAATCGCGTTCGAGAAACGGTGCGGTGTCGACGGCGACTCGTGTCCGCGCGGAAGGAAGTTCGGTTTTCAGGTGATCAGCCAGGAGTGCGAGTCGGGATTTCAGCACGTCGTGATAGTCGGCAAAACCCAGTGCATAGCGGGCGATGCGGGGACCAGCGGCGGGAACGGTGCCATCGTGATAGTTCATCGCGGTCATGATCACGCTGCGAGTGCCCGGCATGACGCCGTCCGGATGACGGTAGGCCTCGCGTCGTCGTTCGACCCAGTCCATGCCTGCCGCATGGCCCTCAGCGATCCATTTCACCAGCCGATGAAATCCAGTCGGTGATACGGCAGGTGCAATACCGACCTGCGTGAAGCCGAGGTCATGGGCTTTGGATTTGAGATTCGTGGAGAGTGCGTCTCGAGCGTGCATGCAGTGGTGATGCAATTTGCCAGGCGAGCGGAGGGTGTGAACCCTCCGAGGGAGAAAACACGATGTTCCGGATACTGACGGCGCAGTTCAGGAATGTCGTGGGATGGTCTGAGCGTTGATGGCTGACGAAGTGCGCATCCCCGGAGGTTTGACACCCTCCGCTCGCCGGGTCAGGTCAGTGCCGCCAGATGTCGCCGTCCGATCCGGCTGACGTCATCGGGGGCGACGCGCTGCAATGGCGAATAATGCGGATGGCGCCCGTCTTTGTAGGGATCATTGCTGCGGGTGTTGTAGCAGCAGATGAACGCCCAGCGAGGGTTCTCACTCTGATTCTGATCGGAACGATGCAGTGTATTTCCGTGGAAAAGTACGGCTGATCCCGGAGTCATTTCCACATACACGAGTTCCAGCCGATCAAGAGCCGCCGCGACTCGTTCCATGTCGGCTCCCGTCTGATCACCCCGTTTAATGTGATCGATGCGGCCCATCCGGTGAGACCCCTTCAGTACCTGAAGGCAGCCGTTTTCGCGGCTGGCCCGGTCGACAGCGAACATACAGCTGGCCATATCGGGAAACAGACAGCCATTGTTGTACCAGTAGCCGTAATCCTGATGCCAGGTCCATGCACCACCGACCCGCGGCTCCTTCAGAATCATCTTGTGGTGATAGTGGTACACCTCATCACCAAGCAGCGATTCGACGGCAGTGACAAGCGGTTCGGCCTGCACGATGGCCGAGTAAATGCTGTCGTCAGGAAGTTCGTTCTCGACCACCAGATCGATCGCACCGCCTTCGCCGTCGGCTCGGGAAGTCTTTGAAGCGGCGAGAGCCTGGTCTCGGCGGGCAATCGTGCCGAGCAGCTCGGTTTCCTCGGCGTCGAGCAACTGATCGATCACGATGTAACCGTCGCGGTCAAAGGCCTCGATTGTCTCCAGAGTCAGAAAGTCTTGTTTCATACGCACCTCAGGCTTTCAGAAACTCGATTGTTTCCCGGACACGGATCGTGCCTTCGTAGATGGCTCGTCCCGTGATGGCACCGATCAGATTGGGCTGTTCTGCGGCGATCTGCTTGAGGGCCGCGATGTCGTCCATGGTCGTGACACCACCGGACGCAATCACGGGCAGCCCCAAGTCGGCGAGTGTCCGAAAATCGCCAAGCGTCTGCTGATCGATCCCCTGCATCATTCCGTCATTGGCGATGTTTGTATAGATCACGGCCGCGAGCGGCACTGAAAGGAACCGCTGAGCCAGCTGGATCACGGAGACCTGCGAAACTGCCAGCCACCCGTCGGTGGCAACCATGGAATCCCGCGCGTCGAGTCCAAGTGCCAACTGATGCGGAAACAGCACGCACATTTCCGCAAACCATTCGGGCTCACGCAGAGCCTTTGTGCCCACGATGACTCGATCGACACCGGTCAGCTCGATCGTTGACCGGATCGTGTCTTCGCTGCGGATCCCTCCGCCGAGCTGACACGGCAGCCCGGTGGCCCTGATGATTCGCTGAACGACCGACTGATTGACGGGACGTCCGGCTTTGGCACCATCGAGATCCACCAGATGCAGCCGCTCAGCCCCTTCATCCCGCCAGCGCAGTGCCATCTCAACAGGGTCGTCGGAGAAGACTGTGCTGTCGTCGTAATTGCCCTGTCGCAGACGAACGCAGCGACCATCAAGCAGATCAATGGCGGGGAGAAGCTGAAGCATGCAGGGGATTTCTTTGAGCGTTGTCGGTGAGCGGCAAGGCGGTAGCCGCCGGTTTTTCGCAGCGAGTTCAAGACCAGAAACCGGTGGCAAGCGCGCGTTGTGTTACTCTGCGGTTGTCACCGAAACGGCGTGCGCGGAAGTCGCCAGAAAATTCTTCAGCAGCAGGATTCCGCTGGACTGACTCTTTTCCGGATGGAACTGAGTCGCCATGACGTTGCTTCTTGCCACAACCGACACAAACGGTCGGCCATAATCCGTCGTGGCCGCGATCCACGACAGATCGGTCGGCACGACGTGATAACTGTGGACGAAATAGAACCACGGTTCGGGGCGGAGACTCTGCAGGAGGCCATGTTCGGGCTGCGGACTGCAGTCCAGCTGATTCCAGCCCATGTGAGGAATCTTAAATTCAGCCGGAAGGTCAAACCGCTGGACAGTACCGGGGATGACTCCCAGACCTTCATGCTCACCGTCTTCAAGAGAAACATCCATCAGCAGCTGCAGACCGAGACAGATGCCAAGAAACGGTCGATCGGCGGCAATATGATCGCAGATGACGTCAGTCAGATCATGCTGGCGCAATGCCGCAATTGCGTCCCGAAACGCTCCCACACCCGGCAGGACCACTCGAGTGGCCGCAGCGATGTCTGCCGCCCTCGAACTGATTTCGGCAGGCTCTCCGATGTGTTCAAATGCTTTCTGAACGCTGCGGAGATTGCCCATGCCGTAGTCAACGATTATTGTGGAAGTCATGCGGGTTCTGCTGACCTGAAGCGAATCGTATCGTGTGGTGGAGCACACTCAGAGATTGATCTTGAAATCGTTCTCGCCATCTTCCTTGACAGTCAGAGTCAGCGATCCGTCAGCGGGAGCCACTGGATTTCCGTCCGTACCCAGCAACGTGACCTGGTAGTTACCAGGCGGAGCCCCTTCAAACGGACTTCTGTACATCAAGCGAAACTCCCCGTCCTGATTCGTGATTCCTAAGGAAGCACCTCTCTGATCATCAAGGCCGCTGACGATCGGAAAGAACTCGACACGGATTCCTTCCGCAGGAACGCCATTCTTCAGGACCAGGCCGGTGACGGGGTACAACGGAGGGCCGGTATACGGCTCTCGATTCACCCACCACAGATAGCCATATCCCACCGCGATCGCGAGTGCGACTGCAGGGATCGCCCGAGTCTTCAGGAAATCCGCCAGCAACGCCCGCTGTTCTGCCGCCTTCGCATCTTTCAACCGAACTACCGGTGCCGACGCAGCGTCTCGCTTCTGCTGATAGTTACGGGACAAAGCGGCAGCCGCAGAACCTGAGGTCTGAATGGCTGAAGATACGGAGGACGCCACGGGCCGGATGATTTCCGGAGTAGATTTCCTGTCTCTTTTCTTTGTAGCTTCAAAATCCTTCATCAGTTCGGCGACAGAAGGCTTGCGATCCGGTGAAGTCGAGCCTGTCGCAGTCGATGCAGTACGAGCATACGTGGGTGTTGTCCCCAAGCCATCGGCCGGATCGAAGTCATCGGAGTCCGAAACCTCCGGCGTCAGCTCGATCGGCATGTCGACCGAATCGCCAAATGTCTCCGCCGCACGCGCTTTGATCTCGATCCCGTCGTCTTCAACATCATTCGGGTTTGGGATGAGAAACGTGACCTTGCACTTCGGACACTTCCCATTCGTGCCCGCCTTTTCATCCTTGATCTTCAACACTGAACTGCAGCCAGCGCACGTATAGCGGATGGTCATACCTACAAACTCAACAATGATTCAGCGAATCGGGAAAGGCTGACACGTGCCATCGTCGCAATTTGCGGTAAACAACAGTCCAGGAAGTCCGCAGCGTTCGACCCCGTGTCCGGGTCGAACAAAAAACACCATGTTGTCGGGAATTCGTCAACCCGGGGTTCGGAAGACTCGGCGTCAGACCGAACGGTGCCGCTTTCAGAGACGATTCAGAAGTTCTGAACGGGCACGTTGCCGGAGATATTTCCGAGCGCCTGCCAGACAGTGAGCGAGACGGCCTGTGACACAGCTCGCGCAGAACCGTCGGCAAGCCCGACCATGCACAGGTCGCCGTGTGCCGAGCCCGCATATCCGTAGAACAACTTCTTGTTCGGGCCGTCCAGTGTCGTGAACAGCGTGGCAGGGCCACCCCACGCCCAACCGTCGCTGGCAATCTGGTCCACGGTTCGCAGACTGGGCTGTTTGAGCGATTCGAAGCGTTCGCCTTCCGAGATCATGATCGTCTGGGTTGTACCGTCCTTGATATCACCCATGCGAACCGAGCTGTTCGTGAACATCATGCCGGTGTTGCCGTAGATCTGATTAAAGTTGTTAAGCTGAGTGCGAACCAGATTTGTGTTAAACTGAATCTGATCGCCAGTGAGATCGAATGCAGAACGCGTGAGCGGATTGTAATAGCGCCCTGAACCCGCACAGGCGACGTAATCCGTTCCACCGCCGTGAACGCCGGTTGTCAACCTGGTATTAGCGATTGTGTCAAGATAAATGTTGTGAGAAAACCTGTTAGTGCGACCCATACTTCCCCGTCGTGACGGACAGTAGAATGCTGAGAATTCGGCCTGTGCGGGCGCATAACCTATCACCCGCCAGGGATTGTTGACAACGTTGCCGATGAGTACGTCGTTGAACGTAATCTCGGAGTTTCCGAAAACATTGAAATCGATTCGCCAGAGTTCGTAGACGGTGGACTGTTCAATGTACGGCAGCAAATGGTACATCCAGCTCGTGCCGTGGCGACCTACAAATAACTGAGTGTCAAACTGCTGGAACGTGTATGGTTCGGTTGGGTCGACAGTGCGGAACGCTGTTGGTGCCAAGTCGTTGCTCCAGCGAGTCACGATCTGTCCCGGCGGGAACGCGTTGTGGGCGTCGTGGTAGTTGTGCAGACCCAGAACCATCTGCTTGATGTTGTTCAGGCATCGCGTGCGATTCGCGGCTTCACGCGCTTTTTGCACTGCCGGAAGGAGAATCGCAATCAGGATCGCGATGATCGCGATCACGACGAGCAGTTCAATCAGAGTGAAGCCCCGCGTTCGCTGACGAAGAGTACGCATACAAATTCTCCTAGCTGATGACTGACGCTTTCGGAAGAAGAAAACACACCACACGAAAATCGCCGGTCCCACGCGGATCGACTGCCCAAGAGATCCTCCAAGGCCGTCGCATTGTTCAGAAATTTCGCTCAACAGCACATATCATTCCCGGAAAAATCGCTGCCGACAGGAAAAACGCTTCGATTTTTCGTTGCAGTGATCAAATCGCTCTGCTTCTCGCCAATCGGCATAAAATCGCCGCTCCCTCGCGGATCAAATCGTCATCCGCGGCGAATGAGACTCGAAAATGCGTGTCCGACGGACTGAACACGTTGCCGGGAATGATCAGCAAATTGTTGTGAATCGCTGCAGCCACGAACTCCGCACCTGTACCCCAGGGAGCTTTGAGAAAGAGGTAAAATGCACCTTGACCGCCGGTGATTTCGAAGTCCGCCTTCAGCAGACTCACCAGCAAATCCCGCTTGCGGCGATAGTCATCGACGTAGTGCTGCAGGTTCAGATCCCACGCTGTCACCCCTGCCCACTGGACTGGATGCGGAGCACACACAAAGGTGAACTGCTGGAGTTTCAGCATCTGCTGAATGACGGACTGAGGCCCGTGAATGAACCCCAGCCGCAGCCCGGTCATCGAATGCGACTTGCTGAATCCGTCGATCACGATCGTGCGGTCATTCCATTCCGCGGGACTGTGAAAGGGCTCGTCGTAGCAAAACACCCGGTAGATCTCGTCACTGATCAATGCAATGTTTTTCTCCGCCGCCAGTTCCGCCAGAGCCTGAACTTCAGCCGCGGAAGCCACGGCTCCCGTCGGATTGGCCGGACTGTTGAACAGGATCACTTTGGTTCGCGGCGTGATCGCCTTCCGGACGTCTTCGATCCGAATTCTGAAATCCGGATACGTTGACACTTGTACGACGTTGCCGCCCGCCAGCGTCGTCAGGTGGCGATACATCACAAACCACGGATCAAAGACGAGGACTTCGTCGCCGGGATTCACCAGCGTACACAGCGCCAGCATGAGGGCGCCGCTGGTTCCGGAGGTGACGAACACCTGGCGGTCCGAATGACCGTACCGCGTGTCGACATCGTCCTGCAAAAGCTTCAGCAGAGGAGCGATGCCCTGAGTCTGGCTATAGGCATTGTGACCATTCTGGACGGCATCGCATAATGCATCCTTGATCGGTTGTGGGGTATCGAAATGCGGCTGCCCGATGCTGAGGTTGATCGGGCGGACCATCGTCGCGGCCAGATCAAACACCTTGCGAATTCCCGAAGCATCGATCTGATGCATTCTGTCTGCAATCCACGATTCGCTCACAAGCGTCTACTTTCCATCCAAGCCACATTTTTTGACGAACGCTGCGATTCTGTGACGATGTCGCATCGCAGTACACGGCCGAACCGTAGCACGGACATTGCGCAAGTGTAAGGATTGACTGTCAATCCGCTGACTGCCCCGACTCGCTGCAATATTCGCGCCTCTCTGACCCGGTGCGCCTGGACGGGAAGGACAATTCTCTGCATTCGGCGGTGGTGGATCCCAGCTGGATATCGTGGCGGCAGAGTGTCGCCATGTCTTTCATCAGATCCTGGAAGCTCTGCACGTGCTACTTGCAATCGTCTTTCTCGCGGCCTGATCACTGTTTCCCTTCTACCCGCAGAACTGCGAATTCGGATTCGTTTTCGATGCATCGTTCAGGGCGACCGACGCGCGCTGGCGACAGGTGTTTCGCTGGCTCGGTCGATTTGACTGAAGCAGCGAAAGCCCATGCGACAGCTCATTCACCTGTGCATGATGGACCACGCGATAGGGATACGGGGCAGCACTGATCTGTCGCTTTTTGGGTTCATCAATGAAGAAACTGCGATACGCGCCGGGCCGGTAGGTGAGAGTGCGCAGTTCATCCTGCAACTTCAACAATTCGTGTTCCGGATCGAAGTCGAATGCTGCGACCGAAGGCCGGAAACGTTTGCCTTTGCGAGCCTGTTCAGCAGCTCGCGGCAGAGCTTCAAACGAGACGACATCATTCCAGAGATTGCCGTATCGTCTCATGATTTGTCGCCGGTCTTCGGCCAGCCGCCGATCAGCTTGCCGTTCGCCCAAGACAAATCGGTGATTACGGTGGAATTTGCCCGTATGGTTGCACGACCAGAGCACAGGTCCGACGTCTTCGTAATGACAATCAGTTCTTCCTGGCCCTTTCGACCCGTCATGTGTGACTGTTTCCACTCCGCATCGATATCAGACACCCAATTTTCAATTTCGGCCGCCTTCGGCGGTCGGTGACAAAGGAGTAAGGGGGACAAGCGGTACGGTTCTCGCCGGGCGGAAACCGCTACTGCTGAGCCGGTTCGACGGCAAGAAGTCGAGACGGAAGGCCGAGCGGATGTGCAACGCCTGATTGAGGAACGAGCCGCCACGCAATACACGTCTGGCGTTGCCGTCGACCCCCAGTTGAGCCTCTTTGTCGTCGCTGACGGCATCCCCTGGAGGATACGGACCTAAGCTCTCCTGACACCATGTAAACATATTCCCCTGCACGTCGAATAGACCGAGATCATTCGGCTTCAGGCTACCCACCGGCCACGTTTCCTCTTGGGAATTCTTGGTGAACCATGCATACTTTGGCAGTAGGTCGTCCGTCTCTCCGAAGTAGCGTTTCGTCAATGTACCTGCACGGGTCGCATATTCCATCTCGGCTTCTGTGGGGAGCCGGTAGCCGCCCAGACTCAGGTAGTTCGCCTTCAACTTGATCTCATCCCCCATAATCTCGAAACACGATTGCCCAGCAGGAAGGCCCTCCTGCTCGCTTAACCAGTTGCAGTATTTCGCTGCTCGATACCAGTCAATACCCCCCACGGGCAGGTCTGTCTTCCTGGCGGATACGGCAGATTGTCCGTAGTCCTTTTCATACTTGCGGAATTCCTCGACCGTCACCGACTTCGTTGCCAACGCAAACGTCCGACCAATCCGCCGCTTGTGTTGTGATTCGTTTTCGAGCCTGCCCATTTCGGTCAGCGGCGACCCCATCACGAACTCGACCGGGCCGGGGATCACCACCATCGTCTGACCTTGCCCATTGACGTACCAGCGAGGTGTGGTGGGTGTGGTGGGTGATGTGTGAAGAGTGGCGGGGTCAATCGGATTCTTGCCCTCCACCCACCACTCTTCACCCTTCACTTTTTCTTTCGCCCATGCTTCGTTCACCTGCTTCAGCCATGCCTCCTGCTTCCATGTCCGCAGCAGCCATTCCACCGCGGCGTGGAGGCCCGAATCGGCATCGGAAAGATAGATCGCCTGCAACTTCGGTAACATGGCGTTCCGGGCATCGGGCGATACATCTTTCTCATCGTATTCGCCCAAACTCAGGATCAACGCCCGGCGAATCGTCAGGTCCGGCTCCTCATCCAATCGCTTGATGACCGCCCCCACATCGGCACCGAGCGGACCCATACGGTGAATCAGATAACTTCGCACCCTCTGATCGGGGCTGTGCTTCAGCAGTGGCCAGACTTTTTCCGGCTGGTTCATGCGGAGCAACGCCACTGCCGCATTCGCCTGCCGCTTCGCCAACTTTTCCCGCTGCTCGTCCGAGGAAGGCAAGTCGGCAGGCAGTTTCGTGTCGATCACGCCGGTCAACACAGGCAGACCTTTGTCGCCCTGTTCCCTGAACTTCGAATAGATCACGGCGAACTGCTTCTTGTCGGCGTCCATCAACAAATCGACTAACGTCGACGGGTTGTCGGCGGCATAGTCGGCAAGAATGTTCGTCGCCAGTGTTCGTTCTGAAGCACGCTCCGAGTTCCGATCTCGGAAGATGACGGCCAGCGGTTCAAGCAACGAGTTCTTCACGGGGCGATACATCTCGCTCCACTGACCCAAATACACGGGATTTTCCAGTACGAGGTCGTTCACAACGAAAGGGCTGCACTTGCTCCACTTCTCACTCGCTGGGTCGTACTTCGCCAATGCCGCCGCCGCTCGTAATCGTTGCGTTTCCTTGCCCTTTTCCGGAGCTTCCACGGCCCCCCACAGTTTTTCCAGCAAGGCGTCCTTGTGCGGAACCAATGCGTCACGGATCACAGGCACCCCGTTGGGTTGGGCTTCGAGCAGCCGACCGTACAAGTAATTGACTTGGCCGGGGTCCACCGGCAAGAGGGCAAGACTGGCGTGGAGCTTTTGACGAGATGTGGCCGCTGCCTTCTCGTTCTCTTCCCTCAGTAGCGGATCAGCCCACTCACGGTAAGCCTTCAGGTCGGACACGATAACCGGAACCTGTGGGGTGTCGGCATTCAGCAGGGATGCCACCAGACCTTCGGCACGAGTGACGTTTTCCTTTTCATGAAGCTCGGCCTGTGTCCGGGACCGTTGTTCCAGAACCGCATGGCGAATACTGATGCCGCCAAACGTGATGCCTGCCAGCAACACAGCAACAATGGCGGAAAGAATCCCCTGCACCCGTCCCGCCTTGCCCATCATCTTCCGCTGTGGCTCAGTCCACTTCTTCTTGTCAGTCAGGAGCCGAATGTTGAGGTTTTCCCACCACGACGGCAGGAAGCGATTTTCCGGCTTGGCGTTCCATGTCGCCGAAAGGTCGAACAGTCGCAGTTCCGCTCGACCTTTTCGGGTTTCTTTCTGTTTGCGGGTCAGCCAGTCCCGCAGCGAATGCACGAGATAGTCGTGCGTCAATTGATAGAATTGTGAAGCGCGAAGAGTGAAGAAAGAAGGAGGAGTCGTCTCTTGCCTCTGCACACCTCTTCCTTCACTCTTCACACTTTCATCCTTCCCCTCGGGGTCGGTCGGCGTGATGAGCCGGATTTCACTGTCCAGAATGCGAACCAGATCATCGAAGTCCTTGGGGCGGTTGCCATAGCCAGAGGCTTCCAGTAACTGGGCATAGGAACGCATGGTTCCTTTGATGTCCGTGCCGGAATCGGGCAGCAGGTCCTTCAGAACCGCACGGGCCGCTTTCTGGTGATAGCGGTGTTCGGGTGAAGCTGCTGAGGAACTGAATGTTTCTTCCAGAAACGTGACGCCAACGCCTTTCGTGCCGCCGACCTCTTTCAGCGTGGCTGGCGTCCACGCCTTCCCCTTCATCATTTCGGCGAATAAGGCTAACCGCACACAAATGACTTTGCCTTCTTCGGCCAGTCCAGCGACCGATTGTTTGATGAACTCCTTATGCTCTTTCGTCGTGTCACTGATGTTGTCGGGCAGTTTGCCAAACGCTCGACCGAACGCCGCCAAAACCTTGCGGGCATGGTCAAGATCAAACAGATCGGCCAGAGCGATGTTCTGCCCTTCAACAAGTCGGATTTCCAATTCTCGCAGGAACCGACTCACTGCCAGCCAGAAATCATCTCGCACCATCACAATGCATTGCACTCGGCCTCCATCGCACTGCCGCAGGGCCTGCACCAGGTCAGTGTTGACTTCTTCCTTTTTGGCGTGCAGCCATTGCTCGAACTGGTCGAGCACAATCAGCACTTTCCTGCCGACCGGGATGCCCTTGCCTCGCCGTAACGCCGCCAGTGTGTCTTTGAGGCTTAACGTTTCATCCAGGGCCTGACAGCGTTTTCGCAAACCATGCAGCAACCGAGTCTCGGTTTCCTCCGGCGTGGCTTCGATGTACACAGGAATCACATCTTGGGAGAGACGAGGCAACAGCCCCGCTTTGACGAGCGACGACTTGCCGCAGCCCGACGGTCCGTAGATCAGGCCGACCGAGAACGTGTTGTCAGGATCGGTTTCCTCGATGCGTGTCTTCCAAAACCGCAGGCTGTCGGGAAGGCCGTCACGATCACGGGGACCGGGAAGCAGTTCCAGAAAAAAATCGGCATCGTGAGCATCAAACGCCCGCAAGCCCTTGGGTACGATCTTGAGAGGTTGGCTGTCGGAGGAAGGGTGCGGGGTGGAGAGTGGTGGGTGGAGAGTTGAAGCGGACTGTGGCACCGTTGACGATGCGCTGTGCATGGCGGGAGATGGGCGACTGGAACCTGAATCACCCTCCACACTCGACCCACCACACTCCACCAAAAAATGCCGCAGGTCTTCGGCAAGATCATGGGCGGACGAGTAACGCTCGCTGGCGCGCTTCGACATCGCCCTGTGGCAGATCCGTTCCAGTTCCTTCGGCAATTTCTCGTCGAATTGTCGCAGCGGCCTGGGCTCGTAACTCGTCACCTGCTCCATGATTTCCGGCCGCGTGTCGCCCCGAAACGGCTGGCGTCCGGTCAGCAATTCGTACAGCACCACGCCCAGACTGAAGATGTCGCTGCGACCATCAACCCGATGGCCTTCGCCACGCGCCTGTTCGGGGGACATATATAACGGCGTGCCCGCGTACTTCGGCCCCTTGCCGATATTCTCCTCCCGCAGCGCCAGCCCGAAATCGACGACCCAGGGTTTACCGTCGTTGCCGATCAGAATGTTCCCCGGTTTGACGTCCCGATGCACCAGTCCCTGCTTGTGAGCATAGTGCAGGGCTTCGGCCACCGTGGCCACGAGTTCGGCAGCTTCCCGATATTTGAGCCGCTGCTGCCTGAGTCTGGTGGTAAGGTCAGTCCCTTCGATGTACTTCGAGACGACGTAACACGGACAGTCTTCCGTACTGCCCACATCATGCACCGGCACAATGCCGGGATGGTCCAGATTGGCGACCGTGCGAGCCTCCGCCAGATACGCCTCCGCATCTTCCGGCTTCGAAATCAGTTTGGCATGCGGCACCTTGACGGCAACGTGCCGGTTCAGTTGCTCGTCGTATGCCAGATAGACCAGCCCAAAACCGCCCTTGCCCAGGACTTTTTCGATCCTGTAGCGGCCAATGCGTTTGGGCTGTTCGGCCGGTGCAGCGTCATCTTTCGCGATCGGCTTGCCTTGCGGATCCTGCGTCACATCATCCGGATTGGGATCATTCATGCTCGCAACCCGCTCTCTCGACGTCGCCGGACGCTTTCATCGATTTCGCGTCGAAAAGAATGTACCACATCGGATTCCCGGTTTCATGCGTGCTCTTCAAAGTACCAATTCGGGCCTTGACGCGGATCTTGAGGCTGACTCTCTGGATCTTTTTCGCTGCGTCGATCCGACACCCAAATGCAGTTTGGCTTGTGCCTTGGCGTTCGTCGGTGGCGAGGAAACTGCCAGGATCGGAGACCCAGTCGAACGTCGCTGACAGCGGCGTGTAACCGGGGAATGCAGCAATCACTTCTACCGGAGGAAATCCATCGCTCATGCAGTTCCGGCGAAACACACAGCCGAGCTGCTGCGTGATCCCGCTGTCGAAGTAACCGGCCGCCCATGCCATATCGGGATTCGCAAACGAGCGGACCTCAAACTGCAAATTCCGGTTCATCGTGAAATGAAGTTGCGCAGCACAGAATCCAGGGAATTATTCGGTGAAGGCGAACTGAGGACAGATCGAGTCGTCAGCAACTTTGGAAGCGTCAATGGAAAACAGATCTGAACCGCGAATGGACGCGAATGAACGCGAATAAAGTCAAACAAACAGCAAAATGACTTGTTTTCCGGCCATGACTTCAGAGCCCGCGGCGGTTGATAGCGTCATTCGAATTGAACCCACACTGAATCACTGCCGCTATTCGTGTGGATTCGCGTCCATTCGCGGTTTCAACACCAGTCCCAGTCCTCCTCCGCGCACTTTATTTGTCGTTGAACCCAAATTCCCCCACGCATAGTCCGTACTGCCCGCATCGCTGCACTTCCAGGCACCACGGACCTGATGAAAGTTCTTCACTTACGCTCGCCATGCGTCTTCTCCCGATGCAAACACCCCTCCACCGTGTGTCACGAAGTACCGCAGCCTGTGGCGCACCTGCTCAATGATCCAATTGTCCCCGCACGGCAGCCACGGCCCGCGCTCGGAACTCTGCCCTGACAATCTCGGTTGCCGATGAAAGCGCGTTCCCGGCCGCACTGGACGATCCTTTAAGGCGAGTGGCAAGTCTTGTCTTACCCGTGGGATAGGCTTCCAGCCTGTCATCCCTCGGAGAAGATGACAGGCTGGAAGCCTATCCCACGGCAAACTTTCATCTGCCGGTCGCCTAACGGCTACTGATCTGCGGGGCCAAACTGCGGGGCCAAACTACGTTACCCGCGGTACTTCGATGCCTTCGCGAATCATCGCGGCGAGTTCCTGCGTCGACAGTTTGGCGGCCGCGTCGGCTCCCGAGAGGACGCCGTCGACGAGGTCACGTTTGTCGTCGTGCATTTTCAGGATTTGTTCTTCGATCGTCCCGCGGGCGATGATGCGGTAGACCATGACCGGACGAGTTTGTCCGATGCGATGCGCGCGGTCGGTGGCCTGATCTTCGACCGCAGGATTCCACCACGGGTCCATGTGAATCACATAGTCGGCGGCGGTGAGGTTTAACCCTGTGCCGCCGGCTTTCAGGGAAATCAGGAACGCATCGCCCTGCCCTGCCTGAAATGCTTCGACTCGTTCCTGTCGCTGCGGCGGCGTGGTCTGGCCGTCGAGATACTGATAAGTGATCCCGGCCTTGTCGCAGGCTTCACGGATCAGTGTCAGATGCGACACGAACTGGCTGAAAATCAGTGGGCGGTTGCCTCGTTCTTTCAGTTGCTCCAGCTGCTCCATCAGGACTTCAAGCTTGGAGGAAGATCCCTTCCAGGTGTCATCCACGAGGCCGATGTGGCAGGACAGCTGACGCAGCCGAGTCAGCATCTGGAGGACCTTGAACCGCTGATCATGCGCGAGATTCTCGTCGCCGATCTGGTCGAGATCGGTGACCGCGGCCAGCCGCATCTGGTCGTATCGCTGACGTTCTTCGGGAGAAAGATCCACCAACAGATTCATTTCGCTGCGTGCCGGGAGATCTTTCAGAACCTCAGCCTTGGATCTCCGCAGAATGAACGGAGCGATGACTCGCGACAAGGCTTCGCGGCGTTCACGGTTGTTTTCCTTCTCGATGGGAGCGGCGAACCGACGGCGGAACTGTTCCCATGATCCAAGGACTCCCGGAGCCACCGTATGGAAGATGCTCCAGAGTTCGCCGAGATGATTTTCCATCGGCGTTCCGGTGAGAGCGACTTTCCATTCTGCCGGGATCGTGCGGATCTGAGCGGCGGTTTTGCTGTTGCTGTTCTTGATGTTCTGGGCTTCATCCAGAATCAAGGTGCCCCACGGAATTTCTTTCAGACGTTCGGCCTCGCGCAGCGCGAGTCCGTAACTGCAGATCACGACATCTCCGTCACCCACGCGGTCCTTGAGTTCGTCTCGATCGGTTTCGCGAAACAGAATAGGCATCAGCGACGGAGTAAACCGCTCGCACTCCCGCTGCCAGTTGAAACCCAGCGACGTCGGAGCAATGACCAGCGCCGGTCCGGTTTCGACGCGCGTCAGCAGCAATGCCAGGGCCTGCACGGTTTTTCCCAAACCCATGTCGTCTGCCAGAATACCGCCGATGCCCCAGTGAGACAGTCGGCTCAGCCAGCGAAATCCTTCGAGCTGATAGTCACGAAGCGTGGCATTCAGGCCTGCTGGAGGATCGGACACCGAAACGGTGGCGTCGCGAAGGCGTTTGAGACATTTGTCCCAGTGCTTGTCGGAGTCGACCTGAATCCGTGCCGCTTCCAGAGCCGCCATGATGGGCGCAGCGGACGCATCCATCTGCAGTTTGCCGCGGGTCTCATGGCTGACATCCGCAAGCCTGCTGAGCGCGATTCGAAGTTCCTCCGCTACGGCAGCCCACTTGCCCGGCATGATTTCGAGCAGTCCGTTCATCGGGCGTCCGTGCATTCCGGTCAACAGGGTTCTGAGTGGAATTTCCTGGTCACCGATGCGGCAGGTTCCGTTCAGTCCGAACCAGTCCCGCTGTTTTGAAACTTCAACGCGAACGTTGTTCGCCGTCAGTCGACCGATGACGTCGAACCGACTGACGGAGTCCTTATGCCAGACCACGATGAGTTCGCCGCGTTCCACGAACTCACCGATGGATGTGAGCAGTTCACTGATGTCGTCGGCATCCTGAAATCGCCAACCCCAGCGGGACAAGGGAACTCCTCGCCGCAGCCGAAGTTCAGTCGCCAGTTCTGCTGCACGGCGGGTTTCGTCGGCCAGACGTCGGACATGCTGCACCGCGATGTCGTCGACAGTTTCGTGAGTTCGAGCCAGACCCTCACCGGGAGTCTGCAGCATCTGCACCCGGTCTCGCATCTGAATTGCAGCATCCAGCATTCCGTTGCGGCGAAGCTGCATCAGCAGCACCGGCTGTGCGTCATATTCAATTTCCTTCCCAGCCACCGATTCGGGCAGACGCACGGACAGGAAGGACTGCAGGGGCTGCAGTTCTTTCAACAGCATGTCCTTTTGCGCGGCGGGAATGACGTCGCGATGATTCAGCAGCTGCGTGCAGATTTCATAAGCATGCGGAGGTGCCGGGAAAAAGACCGCGCGGCGCGGCGCTGTCAGCACCACCAGAATCCCGTCGCCCGCATCAATCACGAATGGACTGGCTGCGGAACTCTGCAGTGCGAGGTCTGTTGGTGATGTCGATAATTCCAGCCCGGTGTCGACTTCACGAAGGACGATCTCAAACGGCCGTGTCGTCAGGTCGCACAATTCCCGATTGAAAGTAAACTGATCGCTGCCGGCCAGCACTTTCAGACCATCCGCGAGTTCCAGCTGCGCCGGTCGCCAGCGTTCCTGAACAATCATCCCGGCCAGCTGATGATCGATCGCCGACCATCCGTCCCGTGACGAAAGCAGGAAATCATCCAGGTCGGAGCACTTGCCCTTCGTCCAGCCACCGTGCTTTTTTTCCTGTTGCAGGTATGGACGCAGATTTGCGGACTCGTAGTGATCGTCGTAATCCAGATCCCAGATGAATCGCGTCAGCGGCTGCAGTTCACCCACTGACGATTCAGGCGTCGACTGCTGAATCTGCTGAGCATTCCGGGTCAAAGCCTGCAGCATCGAAACGGTTTGTCGAAACTGATGCTCGCCTGGTTTTTCGCCGAGGATTTTCGTCCTGAGATTCGAGCTGGGATTTGCCAGCCACGCTAACATCTGCGTCGCGAACAGATAGGTGTGTTCACAGAGGTCCCGATGCCCGCAGGTGCAGTATGCACGAATCGTGTGCTGGTCAAAATCCACTTCCCACGTCGCGCGGTATGTGGTCATTCCGCAACGCAGAACCGCTTCGCAGCCCTTTGTCGGATGCACGGACTTCAGCTCGACGGAACCCCTCAGTCGTACTTCCTTGCGCCGAATGCTCCGACTATGTGATTCACACAGTGCGCTCACGCTCTCATGCCAGTCTCCCAGCAATTGATCGACCGTCCGCTCCCTTGTTTCAGGTCGCTGAATGCTGATGCCCATGTCGCGCAGGATCCGTTCCATCGCCGGATCATTTGCCATTGTCCGCGGATCAAATCTGCTGCCACTGAAGGGGTCGCGTTTTCGAGCCATTGATTCGTCGTCCCTGATTCACTTCCGTGGCTGCGTCCGGTGCCTGCGAGACGCGCAGTTCGCGCTGGATGTGGCGGTCAACTGCGGGAATGCTGGCAATGTTCCGGAGTTCTGCAAGTCAGATGTTCCATTTTCCCGCTGACCGGTGACTCTGCAACGCGGGGTGGCTTGACTGTCGTTGAAGGAGAGGCGGTCATGCCGGTGAGCACAAACTCCGATTCGTCGTCCGGGACTTCGGAAGAGCTGAGATGCATCGCAGCGGCCAGTCGAAACGGTACCACGTCGATGACGAACTCCTGAGTCTCCTGAATGTTTCTCAGAGTGTCTTTCGGCGAACCGTCCCGGCGGTTGGACGGACAGAACACGACGCTCGGCGGACGTGAACCGGCTCCGGGAAAAAACTGAACGGTGCCAGATTGGTGATTCCGGACGGTGACATGGTCGAGACCCATGCAATCGGCCGCGGAAGAATTATCCGGATCAGATGCTGATACAGGGCCGATGCAGAGATTTGCTCCGGATCAAGTTCCATGTGCTGGTGCAGCCTGTTCAAGAGTGTGCCGCGACGCTCCGCGTGTTGCACAGGCGATTCGCTGATCGCCCGAACCAGCCACGGAGTGTCGGGGCACATGATTGCCGGACAGTTTTCTACGCCACTCTGCCGATCGGAATCAGCCGCGGAATGGCGATGCGCAGCCCGACAACATCGCCGCACTGAGCCTTGAGTTCCCGGAAGCTGACTTTCAGAAATCGCAGCAGTTCTTCCGGAGCATTCATTCGCAGATACTGCTCGGCGAAGATCTCCATCTGACGGTCATAGCCTTTCTGGCTTCCCGTGTGAATGTAACACGAGCCGCCGAACCGACGGATATCACCGTTAAACTCGGGGCTGATGTGATACAGCTCGTGGAACACGGTGATCAGTTTTTCACGGAACGACAGATTCTGAAACCTCGGCATGAAGAACGTGAGAATGTAAAGCGCCTCCTGGCCGCACTGGCAGATTCGTTCGACCGCCCATTCACGGCCTCGACGGATCTCCGTTCTGGCCCCGCCTTCGAATCTCAAGGGTGTCAGCCGCGCCTGAATGCCCCATTCGACCGGTGACCGGGTCTGAGCAAACGTGACCGCGATTTCCGGCATCCGCACATGCCGGAAGTCCGGATGACGCTGACAGATGTCATTGCACAGGGCGTTCATGGCCCGGCAGAAATCAAACTGCTTCTCCACGCCGTTCACTCTCCCGATCCCTGGGTCGCCGCAATCTCCATTCTGTGCTCGCGGCCGTGCCGCTTTCGGTACCGTCAAAGTATTCGGAACGATTGATCCGGACAAGGTCAAGCCGCCCGAACCGCCTTTTCCGGCTGCCAGTTTCGCATCCTCCATCGAAACACAAAGCCACGAAACAATGACCGAAATGCTTTGTGTGAACGAATGACAATGCGCTCCTGAGCGGCCGAGCGCCACCTTGTTTCCGCGCATCTCGCCCAGATCGCGAACGGGTTGAAGTCGTTCAGGATGGCATTG
>Ga0163144_10010268_pt1 | contig 19980 bp, 18 predicted proteins | sample OliLak19BULKMAT1_FD_123175 | JGI IMG/M metagenome (GOLD analysis project Ga0163144, IMG submission 123175) | Freshwater microbial mat bacterial communities from Lake Vanda, McMurdo Dry Valleys, Antarctica - Oligotrophic Lake LV.19.BULKMAT1 | ecosystem: Environmental > Aquatic > Freshwater >... | reverse complement strand
CCGGCGCGCTCGACGAGGCGCTGCGCGAGCGCTTCGCGCTGCGCGGCGAGGCCGCCTGCGTGATCGCCTGGGCGCTGCGGTGCGCGCCGCTACCGGCCTTCGACGTCGATGCGGACGCGGCCGCGGTGGCCGAAGCGCTCGGCTGGCTGGACGACGCCGGCGCGACGCTTGGCACTCGTGCGCGGCTGCGCAGCCGCGAGGAAGTCGGCGCCTATCTCGACGCGGTCAGCGCGGTGCACTGGCGGCTGCGCCAGCAGGCGCGGCCCGCCGAAGACGGCGCCAAACACGGCGAGGAATCGGCGGTGGCGGTTTCGATGGCCCGCTGGCATCCCGACCGCCACGCCTGGCCGGAAGGCGTGACGCCACTCGCGCTCGCCCCGGACGACGACCTGGCGCTCGGCGGCCGCTCGATCGGCGAGGCCTCGGCCCCACAGCTGCTGGCCGCCTGGGAGCGGGTCCGCGAGCGCCACCGCGCCACGCTGTGGCTGCTCGGCCAGCAGCGCGACTACGACGCGGTCGAGTTCAACCTTTGACGAACTCGGCGATCGTGTCGGCCACGAACTGCGGCGCGGCGTCGAACAGGCCATGCCCGTACTGCGGCAGGTCGACGATGCGCGCGTCGCGCAGCACGCCCTTGACCCGCAGCGTCGCCTCGTAGAGATCGTCCTTCGGCCGCAGCACCAGCACCGTCGGCTTCAGCTCCGCGAGGCGCTCGCGCGCCGGGTAGTCCATCACGGCGCTGGCGCCCCACCAGGCCTGCGGCCCGTTGCGCAGCTTCTCGGCGAAGCCGCGCGACATCGCCTCGAGCGACACGCCCGGCCCGCGCCATTGCAGGCTGCGCTGCCACTCCTGCAGCACGTGGCTACCGTCCTCGGCAACCGGCACGGGCCACGGCGCCCGGCGAAACGCGTCGCGTTCGGCATCGGTCAACACCGGCACCGCGATCATCACGATGCGCCGCACCAGATCCGGCCGCATCAGGGCCACCTCGGCGGCGATCAGCGTGCCGGTGTGATAGCCGAGCAGGTCGATCTTGCGGAAGCGCATCTGGTCGAGGAAATCGACCATCGCACCCGCATAATCGGCGATCGTCGGCTTGGCAGGCGGCGGATCGGACTCGCCGAAGCCCGGGGTATCGGGCGCGTAGACCGAACGATCACGACCCATGATCTCGAGCAGCGGCCGAAACACCCGGCCCGACATCGGGCTCTGGTGGAAGCAGACCAGCGTCGTGGCCTCCTCGAAGCCACCGCCGCCCGGCATCGCACCATGCACGTGGAGCTGGCCGAAGCGGGTTTCGAAATAAGTGCGCCGCATCCGGGGGGCGGTCGCGAGCGGGGGCTTCGGGGTCCGGGTACGGGCCATGGATCGGGTTCTCCTTGGGCGCCGGCGCCCGGTTAAGATATCGTCGCACTCGCCGCCGGCCAGCCGCGGCGCCGAACAATATCAGGAGTCACCGCCGATGAAGCTCTACGGGTCCCTCGTTTCGCCTTACGTCGCCCGCGTGGTCCTCGCCGCGCGCGCCAAGGGCCTTGACCTCGAACCCGAAGCGCCTCCGGGCGGCGGCATCAAGTCGGCCGAATACCTCGCGCTGAATCCGATGGGCAAGATGCCGGCGCTGGAAGACGGCGGCCATTGCCTCGCCGAGTCGGTCGTCATCCTCGAGTATCTCGACGAGGCCTATCCGCAGAAGCCGCTGATGCCGGCCGCGCCGATCGAGCGCGCGCAGGTGCGTCTGATCTGCCGGATCGTCGACCTCTACATTGCGACCCAGTCGGGCCCGTTCTTCCGCAACATGAACCCGGCGACGCGCAACGAGGCCGAGGTCGAGGGCGCCAAGAAGGCGCTGGCCAAGTCGATCGCGGACCTCGAGCATTTCGCGAGCCCCGACGGCCCGTATCTGGCCGGCAAGACCGTCACCCTCGCCGATTGCACCGTGTTGCCCAGCATGCTGATGACGAGCGGCATTCTCGCCGGCTTCGGCGTCGCCAACCTGTTCGAAGGCCTGCCGAAGCTCTCGGCCTGGTGGCAGACGATGCAGTCCGATCCGCTCACCGGTCCGTTCTGCAAGGAATACCTCGCGGCGATGCAGGCGTTCCTCTCCGGCCGCCGCTGAGCGCGAGCCGCGCACGCTTTCACGAAATCCAAGCGCCCACGTACCCACAGGATCTTCCATGAACGCCCGACTCCGTAGTCTCTGCCTCGCCGCGCTGCTGCCGTTGGTCGTGTCGCAAGCCGCCTTCGCACAGGCCCCGACCCCTGGCGACAAATGGCGAACCACCATGTCGATGGAAATGGAAGGCATGAAGATGCCTGGCATCAGCACCGAGATCTGCGCGCCCAAGAACGCGACTCCGGAACCGCAGCAGCAGGAAAACTGCACGATCAGCAACCGCAAGCGCGTCGGCAACACCGAGAGCTTCGACATGGTCTGCTCCGGCAAGGAACCGATGACCGCCCGGATGGAAATGACCCAGGAGAGCCCCACCCGCTGGCGCGGCAAGATGCAGATGAAATCCAAGGACGGCGACACGACGATGAGCTACAGCGGCGAGAAGCTGCCGGGCGAGTGCGACGCGAGCGAGATGGAACGCAAGATGAACAAGATGATGGCGGACGGCGATGCGGCGGCCGCGAAGCAATGCCTGGAATCGGCCAAGACGGGGCAATCGATTTTCTTCATCGGGGAGCCCGTAATGTGCAAGGACGCGGCGAGCGTCAAGGCGTACTGCAGCTTCGCGCAGACGTCCAGTGGCTACAACGCGCTCGCGCGAACCCAGCGCGGCGGTGCGCGGGTCTACAAGGGGGCGGAAGCGGCGCAGTACCGCACGATCCTTGCCAGCACCGGCAAGCTCTGCAGTTTCAGCCCCGAGACCGTGCGCACCCAGTATTGCAGCACCGCCCGCAGCAAGGAGGACTGGACCTTCTTCGCCGAGGAATGTCCGGAACTCGCGAAGCCGCTGGCAAAGGCCCAGTGCGCTGGTCGCAACTTCACCACGCCGGTCGATCCGCCGTTCGTCAAGTTCTGCGGCGCGTGGTCGGCGGGCGGGGCCTCGATCGGCGGCGGCGGCGCAGCCGGCGGCGCCGCGACCGGGGCGGCGGCGGGCGCAGATGGCGGCTCGGCGGCCGGAGGCGCGGCAGGTAGCGAAACGGTCAAGGTCGGCGAGGGTGAGGACCCGCAGGCCGCGACGCAGAAGGCGACGCCGGCGAGCACCGCCAAGGACGCGGTGCTCAAGGGCAAAGAGGCCCTGAAGGGCCTGTTCGGCCGCTGAGTCGCTGCGGCAGCGCCGCGGCGCGACCGGTGGCGGCTCGGTGACCGGGCGGCGCGCGGGAGCATGCGCACTCGCGGTTCTCGTCGTCGCGCTGGCGGGCCCATCGACACCGGTCGCCGCCGCCGAGACGAAGGCCGGCGACGGCGACCGCCCCCTCGGCGCGCCGCTCGATCTGTATCCCGGCGCCGCGGCGGCCTACCTCGTCGCAGTGGACGGCCGTCTGCGCTGGGCGCGCAACGCCGACCTGCCGCGGCCGCCCGCGTCCCTTGCCAAGCTGCTCACTGCCGTCGTGCTGCTCGACGATCCGCGCTGGGATGACGCCGCGCGCGTCGAGGTCAGCGCGGCGGCGGCGGCGGTCGAAGGCTCGCAACTCGGCCTGCGCCGCGGCGAGGCGCTGCGCGCCGGCGATGCGCTGACGGCGCTGCTGGTGCGCTCGGCGAACGATGCCTGCCTCGCACTGGTCGAGCATTTCGCCGGCTCGATCGGCACCTTCGTCGAACGCATGAACACGCGCGCCGCCGCGCTCGGCATGAGCCGCTCGCACTTCGGACACCCTTGCGGGCTCGACGCGCCTGGCCAGCAATCCACGGCGCGCGACCTGCTGCGCGTCGCCGGCGTGGCCCTCGGGCGGCCGGCGATCGCCTCGCGCGTCGCGCTGGCGCGCGCGGAGATTGCGACGCTCGACGGACGCCGCCTCGCGTTCGTCAACGGCAACGCACTCGTGGGCCGGGTGGACGGCGTGATCGGCATGAAGAGCGGATTCACGACCCGTGCCGGCAAATGCGTCATCGCCGTCGCGCAGCGCGGCGAGCATCGCGTCTGGCTGGTCATGCTCGGTGCGCCGGAGCGCTGGTGGACCGCGACGGGGATGATCGAGGCAGCGTTCGCGCCCTTCCGGCCGGTCACGCCGTGACCGCCTCGCCAGCGACCTCCGTTGCGCACGCAGGCGCGCCCGCGGCGCGCGCACCCGGCAGCCTGGCGTTGCCGCTCGGCCTGCTGCTTGCCGCACTGGCGTTGGCCTACCTGCCCGCGCTCGGCTCGAGTTTCCAGTTCGACGACTGGAACGTGATCGTGCGCGATGCGCGCGTACAGTCGCTGGCCGCCTGGCTCGCCTCGATGCCCGGCATTCGCCCGCTCTTGAAGCTCAGCTACGCGCTGAACCACGAACTCGGCGGCGGCACGGCGGGGTTTCGTGCCGGCAACGTCGTGGTGCACGCGCTGAACACGGCCCTGGTCGTCGTGGTGCTGCGAAGCCTCGGTCTGCGTCTCGCACTCGAGCCGCGCGCCGCGGGATTGGCAGCGCTGGTCGCCGCAACGTTCTTCGCACTGCACCCTGTGCAGACCGAGGCCGTCACCTACGTCAGTGGCCGCTCGACCTCGCTGTCGACGCTGTTCGCGCTGCTGGCCTTCGCCGCCTGGCTGCACGGGCTGGACACGCCGCAGGAGCGTCGCTGGCGCTGGATCTCGCTGGCGGTCTTCGCGCTCGCGCTCGGGGTCAAGGAAGCGCCGGTGGTCCTGCCGCTGGTGATGTGCGCGTGGCTGGTCGTGAGCGCGGCGGCGCGCAGCATTCCGCGTCGGGTCGCGCCCCACTTCGCCTTGCTGCTGGGGCTCGTGGTCGTCGTGATCGCCTGGCCCCCCTACAGGGCGCTGCTCACCGCGAGCCTCGAGGTCAGGCCCCTGGGCCTGAACCTGCTGACCCAGGTCGATGCGATCGTCTACCTGCTCGGCCAGCTCGGGGCGCTCGGAGGCATGAACGCCGACCCGGGACTGCCCGTCGTCACGGCGCTGGACGCCGCGTTGGCGCTGCGCGCCGCCGCGCTGCTTGGGCTGCTCGTCGCGGGCCTCGTGCTGCTGCAACGCCGTCATGCAGCCGGCTTCGCGATCGTCTGGTTCTTCGTCTGGCTGCTGCCGACCAATTCGCTGGTGCCGCGGATAGACGTCGTGAACGACCGCCAGCTGTACGCCGCGATCGTCGGACCGGCCTGGCTGCTGGGGCTCGCGCTCGCGCCCCTGGCGTCGCGCCGGCCGCGGCTCGCGCTCGCCGGGCTCGCCGCCCTCGGCGTCGTGTTGACGCTGGCGACGCTGCGGCACAATCGCGTCTACGAGACCGAAATCAGCTTCTGGCAGGACGTGACCGACAAATCCCCGCTCAATGCGCGCGCCGCCAACAACCTCGGCTACGCCTACGCCCTGGCCTGCCGCGATGCCGAGGCGATACGCGAGTTTCGACGCGCCATGCGACTCGATCGAAAAGACTACCGGGCCCCCAGCAATCTGAGGTTGTTGTCCGAAGGCGCGCTGTTCCCGGACAATGCCCGCCGCTGCCCGGGTCCGGCGCCCCGCCCGTCACCCTGAGGCGGCCCTTCGGGACCGGCAGCCAACACCGCAGGAGCCTTCGTCATGTTCGGATACCAGGTCAGCGAGTTCGGCAGCGTCGACGTCATGAAATGGGTCGAGCTTCCCGATCCCGTGCCGGGGCCCGGCCAGCTGCGGGTCGCGGTGCGCGCGTCCGGCATCAACTTCGCCGAGACGCGGATGCGCGCTGGCACCTATTCCGGCCAGTCGCTGCCATTCGTGATCGGCATGGAATCGGCGGGCGTCGTCGAGGCCGTGGGCCCCGGCGTCACGGCATTCCGGCCCGGTGACCGCGTGTTCGGCCGCGCCCGCGGCTCGCACGCCACCCAGGTGCTGTTCGACGTCGAGCACACCCTGCCGTTGCCCGACTCGCTCGACTTCGTCGCCGGCGCCGCGATCCCCGTCGGCTGGCTGACCGCCTGGCATGCGCTGATGACGGTCGCGGATGCGCAGGCCGGCCAGCGCGTGCTGATCGAGGCGGTCGCCAGCAGCGTCGGCAGCGCCGCGCTGCAGATCGCCCGCTGGCGCCGCTGCTGGGTCGCCGGTACCGCGAGCCGCGACGACAAGTGCGCACGCGCCATCGCCGCCGGCGCGGACGCCGCGTACAACTACAAGTCCGTGAACCTGCCGCAGCGCGTGCACGCCGACACCGCCGGCCACGGCATCGACATCGGCCTGATGACCATCGGCGAGGAGACCGCCACGGCACTGTTCGACTCGATGGCGTACGAGGGGCGCATCGTGATGTACGGCAGCACCGGCGGCCGCCAGGTCTGCTTCAGCCTGAACATCGGCACCCGCAACCTGCAGCTGCTGTCGATGAGCATCTCGACCAGTGCGCGCTTCCTGCCCGAGTCGATGCGCAGCTTCCGCGACGTCGCAGTGCCGATGTTCGGCCGCGGCGAGTTTACGGCTGTCGTCGACCAGGTGCTGCCGATGCGCGAGCTGGTGAAGGCGCACGATATGGTCGATGCGCGCACCCATTTCGGCAAGGTGGTGCTCGTCAACGACTGAGGTCGCGCGGGCGGCTCAGGTGGGTCGCCGCGGCCAGGCACGCGCCCACGCCCCCCCCCCCCCGGCCCGCCGGGTCGGGGTACCATCACTCTGCGGCAGGCGCGCCGCGGCAGGCATCAGGAAGATTCAATGGGAAAATGGACACGCCGGGCGGTGATCGCCAGCGGCAGCGTCGTAGGCGGCGGGTTGCTGCTCGGCAGCGGATTCTTCGCGCTGGCGTCGAACCGCCTCGGCCTGCGGCCCGACGCCGGCGCCGCAGGCGCCGCGCAGCTCGTCACCTGGCTGAAGATCACACCCGCAGGCGAGATCGTCGTGCTCGTGCCGCACTGCGAGATGGGCCAGGGTTCGCAGACCGCGCTCGCGATGATGCTCGCGGACGAGCTCGACGCGGACTGGTCGCGCGTGCGCGTCGAGGAGGCGCCGGCGCTGCCCGACTACGCCAACGGCCACATCCTGCGCGGCTTCGTCGGCGGGCTGCCCGGCATGCCGAAGGCGATGGATCGCGGCTTCGAGTACCTCACCTACCGCGTCACCCGCCTGAACGACTACCAGATCACCGGCGGCAGCGTCAGCGTCCGCGGCACGGGCCAGTTCGGCATGCGCGTCGCGGGCGCCGCCGCCCGCGCAATGCTGGTCGACGCCGCAGCGACCCGCTGGGGCGTGCCCGCCTCCGATTGCGTGGCGAAAGCCTCGATCGTGAGCCACGCAGCGAGCGGGCGCAGCGCCGGCTACGGCGAGCTCGCCGCCGACGCCGCGGAGCTCGCGCCGCCGGTGCATCCGCGCCTGAAGACCCGCGACGAATTCACGATCATGGGCACGTCGCAGCGCCGCTTCGACCTGCCCGGCAAGACCGACGGCAGCGCCGTCTTCGCGGTCGACGTGCGTGTGCCCGGCATGCTGCACGCGGCCCTGCACGCCGCGCCGGTGTTCGGCGGGCTGCTCGAAAGCGTCGACCCCAAACCCGCCGAGTCGATGCCAGGCGTCAAGCGCGTCGTGCAGTTGCCGAACGCAGTCGCGGTCGTCGCCGATTCGCAGTGGCGCGCGCAGCAGGCGCTGGCGAAGCTCGCGCCGGTGTTCTCGGACGGCGGCAATGCCGGCTTCACGATGGCGTCCTGGTTCGAGCGTCACGTCGCGGCACTCGGCAGCAGCGAGACCGAGAAGGACCTGGTGGTCGGCGACTTCGCCGCCACGATGCAGACGGCATCGAAGCGCATCACGGCGGACTATCGCGTGCCGTTCCTGCACCACGCGACGATGGAGCCGATGAGCACGACCGTGCAGGTCGCCGACGGCCGCTGCGAGATCTGGACCGGTGTGCAAAATCCGCTGAACGCGCGACGGCTGGCCGCCGAAGTGACCGGCATCGATGCGGAGCGCATCACGGTGCACAACCAGCTGATCGGTGGCGGCTTTGGCCGACGGCTGCTCTACAAGGACGACTTCGTCGACCAGGCCATCCGGATCGGTCAGGCGATGTCGCCGGCGCCGGTGAAGCTGATCTGGTCGCGCGAGGAAGATACGCAGCACGGCCACTACCGCCCCGCTGTGATGGCCCGCTTCGCCGGCGGCGTCGACGCGCAGGGCGCGCCGCTGGCATGGTCGCAGGTCTATACCAGCGGTCGCGAAGGCCCGACGGCGCATCCGCCGTATGCGATCCCGCACCAGGACATCCGCTTCGTGCCGCTGAAGAGCCACGTCCCGGAGGGCCCGTGGCGCTCGGTCACTTCGTCCTGGCAGGGCTTTTTCGTCGAGTCGTTCGCCGACGAGCTCGCGCATGCCGCGGGCCGCGATCCGTTCGAATTCCGTCGTGCCGCGCTCGCGGATCGCCCGCGGCATCGCGCGGTGCTGGAACGCGCCGCTGCGCTGGCCGGCTGGGACAAGCCGCTCGAGGCCAAGGCGGCGCTGCGACGCGGCCGCGGCATCGCGATCTTCGAGAGCTTCGGCAGCGTCGTGGCAGAGGTCTGCGAGGTGGCCGTCGATGCCGCGGGCGTCGTGCGCGTCGAACGCGTCGTCGCCGTGGTCGACTGCGGCATCGTCGTGAACCCGGATACCGCCCAGGCGCAGGTCGAGGGCGGCATCCTGTTCGGCCTGTCGGCCGCGCTCGGCGAGCAGATCACGATCGAAGGCGGCAAGGTCGTGCAGGGCAATTTCCACGAGTATCCGCTGCTGCGCCTGCCCGACGCGCCGCGGCTGGAGATCGAATTCATCCGCTCCGACGCCGCCCCTGGCGGCCTCGGCGAACCAGGGACGCCGCCGATCGCGGCGGCACTGGCGAATGCGGTGTTCGCCGCCACCGGCACGCGGGTCCGCCGGCTGCCGCTGCTGGAGGCGGACCTCAAGAGGACCTAAAAGGGTAAAAGGGGACGCTTCCCTTACCGGCCGGCACGCTTCAGGGCAACGGCAGGGTCGACTCGACGCCCGGCGGCAGCTGCTGGTCGAATACCGTAAGCAGCACGGCAGCACCGGCGTAAGCGGCCATGATGGCCGTGAGGCTCACCAAGCTGCGCCGGCCGAAGAGCGACTCGGCCTCGGCATAGGTCGCGGGGCGCACGCGGCGCTGCTCGAACACTTCGCGGCCCAGACGCACGACGATCGCCTCGCGCGGTTCCAGGCCGTCGACCGGCCTGCGATCGCGGACCACATCGATCGTCTGCGGCGCGAGCCCGGCCGCCAGCGCCTCGCGCTCGTGCACCGTCCACTCGAAGGCCTGGTCCATCGCACGCGCCGCCACCAGGATCGCGAGCTCCGTCAACGCCTTGCCGAGTTCCGGCACGCTGCGAAGCGCGCGGTTGTAGGCGCGATGCGGCTCCGCAAGAGCCGGATCGTGCAGCATGATCCCGCCCGGGCCCTGCAGCCCAGCGACCGAGGCCGCCGAGCGCGTCGTCACTTCGTCGAACACGCGCTGGCCCTGCGTGTCGAGATCCTCGCGTCGCACGACGGGCAGGCGATTGCGGGACTCGGGATAGATGTCGGGTGGCGAGGTCAGCATGGTCCGCCCCGGAACCCTTTCGCGACGACATACACCTCGCGCGATTTGGGACGCGAGGCGGCCGGCTTGCGGATCAGCACCTTCTCGAACACAGCGCGCAGCTGCTTCAGGTATTCGTCGGAGCCCGCGCCCTGGAACATCTTCGCGACGAAGGTGGCGCCGGGTTTCAATGCCAGCTGCACGGTCTCGAGCGCGAGCTCGAGGAAATACATCGACGAGGCCTGGTCGGCTGAGTCGATGCCAGTGATGTTCGGCGCGATGTCGGAGATGATCAGGTCGAACTTCTCGCCGCCGAGCCAGCCGAACAGCTGCTTCAGCACCATCTCCTCGGTGAAGTCGCCCTGGATGAAGTCGACATTCTTCAGCCCGTCCATCGACAGGATGTCGGTGGCGAGCACCCGCCCCTTCTCGCCGACCAGCTTGCCGGCCACCTGCGACCAGCCGCCCGGCGCCGAACCGAGGTCCAGCACGCGCATTCCGGGACGGATCAGGCGGTCCTTCTCGTTCAGCTCGATCAGCTTGTATGCCGAGCGCGAACGGTAGCCATCCTTCTGCGCCTGCTTGACGTAAGGATCGTTGACGTGGCGCTGCAGCCATTGGCTGCTGCTCTTGGATCGGGCCATGGGACCGCGGCAGACCTGAAACGGGGTGACGGGCGCCAATCGGCGCTAGAATCGCACCGTCATTGTATCCCTCTGCCGGAGCCACCGGCCAGGAAACGGCATTGATACGCATCACCGAACTGCCGCTGCCGCTCGACTGCAGCGATGAAGCGCTGCGCAGCTTGATCCTGCGGCGCCTGAACCTGCGCGAAGCCGACCTGCTCGGGCTCACCGTGTTCAAACGCAGCTACGACGCGCGGCGCAAGAACAACGCGATCACGTTCATCCACATCGTCGACGTCGAGGTGCACGACGAGGCCGGTTTACTGAAGCGCTTCGCGCTCGACCGGCACGTCGGCATCGCGCCGGACACGAACTACCACCCGGTGGCACGCGCGCGCGCCGGGCTCGCCGAGCGGCCGCTGGTCGTCGGGTTCGGTCCCTGCGGGCTGTTCGCGGCCCTGCTGCTCGCGCAGATGGGCTTTCGGCCGATCGTGTTCGAGCGCGGCCGCGAGGTCCGCCGCCGCACCCGCGACACCTGGGCGCTGTGGCGCAAGAACACGCTGCTGCCGGAGTCGAACGTGCAGTTCGGCGAGGGCGGCGCCGGGCTGTTCTCGGACGGCAAGCTCTACAGCCAGATCAAGGACCCGAAGTTCTACGGCCGCAAGGTGATGCGCGAGTTCGTCCGCGCCGGAGCGCCGGAGGAGATCCTCTACGTCAGCAAGCCGCACATCGGCACCTTCCGCCTCACGGGCGTCGTGGCGACGATGCGCGAGGAGATCATCGCGCTCGGTGGCGAAGTACGCTTCGAGAGCAAGGTGACGGACCTGCTGATCGACGACGGCCAGGTAGAGGGCGTGGTGCTCGAGAGCGGCGAGCAGCTGCGCAGTCGCCACGTCGTGCTGGCGCTCGGTCACAGTGCGCGCGACACCTTCCGCATGCTGGAGCGGCGGCGCGTCTTCATGGAGGCCAAGCCGTTTGCCGTCGGGTTCCGCATCGAGCATCCGCAGTCGCTGATCGACCGCGCACGGCTCGGCCGCTACGCCGGCCACCCGGCGCTCGGCGCCGCCGACTACAAGCTCGTGCACCACGCCCGCAACGGCCGCGCGGTCTACAGCTTCTGCATGTGCCCGGGCGGCACCGTCGTGGCCGCGACCTCGGAGGCGGGCCGCGTCGTTACCAACGGCATGAGCCAGTATTCACGCAACGAGCGCAATGCAAACGCCGGCATCGTAGTCGCGATCAACCCGGAAGCGGATTTCCCCGGCGGACCGCTCGCGGGCGTAGCGCTGCAGGAGCGCCTGGAATCGCAGGCGTTCGTGCTCGGGGGGAGCGACTACGGTGCGCCGGCTCAGCTGGTCGGCGACTTCATCCAGGGCGTCGCATCGCCGGCACTCGGCGAAGTCGAGCCCTCATACCAACCCGGCGTTCGCCTCTGCGATCTCGCGCCTTCGCTGCCCGGCTACGCGATCGAGGCGATCCGCGAAGCGTTGCCGGAGTTCGGCCGGCAGATCCGCGGCTTCGACCGGCACGATGCGGTGCTGACCGGAGTCGAGACGCGGACCTCGTCGCCGCTGCGGATTACCCGCGACACCGACACACTGCAGAGCCGCAACCTGCGCGGCCTCTACCCCTGCGGCGAGGGCGCCGGCTACGCGGGCGGCATCCTCTCGGCCGGCGTCGACGGCATTCGCGTCGCCGAGGCCGTGGCGCGCAGCCTCTGCGGCGCCGACATCGACGTCGCGCAGGCCGTGGCGCGATGAAGTTCGACGACCTGAAGAAGCTGCACCAGAAGAAGTACCGCGAGGAGTTCGGCCACTACCTCGTCGAGGGCGAGCACCTGGTTCTGGAACTAGAGAAAGCGGCCCTTCACGACCTTCGGCTGCAGGCCTCCGAGCTCTATGTCACGCACGAGTACGGCCAGCGCCCGGGCCCGTTCACGACCCACGTGGTCAACGCACGCCACATGGCGCAGATCACCGAGACTCGCGCCCCCCAGGGCATCGCGGCGCTCGTGCCGATGCTGCCGCCGGTGGCGCCGCGCGCCGGTGAACGCGCGATCTGCCTGCACCAGATCCAGGACCCCGGCAACCTCGGAACGATCCTACGCACGCTCGCCTGGTTCGGCGGCTTCCGGTGCCTGCTGACCCCGGACAGCGTCGACCCGTACAACGCCAAGGTGATCCGTGCCGGCATGGGCGCCACCTTCCACGTGCCCGTCGAGGTCGATGTGCTGCTGGAAGCGCTGCCAGCGCGCTACGCACGCATCGCCTGCCTCGACCTGCAGGGCGCGGCAGTGCAGTCGACGGGCTTCCGCGACTTCGACTGCTATCTCTTCGGCAACGAGGCGCGCGGACTGCAGCGCGAAGTAGTGCTGGCCGCGGGTGCGCGGCCGTTCACGATCGCGGGCAGCCAGGCGATCGAATCGTTGAACATCGCGGCAACAGTGAACATCTGCGCCTACGAGCTCAACCGGGGGTCAAAAACGAAGGATGTCCCAAGCGACGCCTTCCGGGGTCGGGGTTGATCCCTTTGCTCACGACCGCGGAGGACGCCTCTTCAGGAGGACGTTCTCCGCGTCGTGCCAAGTAGGCAGGACTGGCGTTCTTGACGCGCCAGTTCCCTTTTCCACTTGTCATGGCGAAAGAGTGCTTTCGCCATGCTCTGCGGAGTGCTGCTTACCAGCGACCGCCGCCGCCACCACCACCACCGCCGTAGCCGCCACCACCACCACCACCGCCACCGCCGCGATAGCCGCCGCCGCCACCACCACCACCGGTGCGGGGCTTGTCCTGCGCTTCATTCACGCGCAATGGGCGACCGCCGAGGTCCTTGCCATTGACGGCCTGAATGGCGCGCGCTGCATCAGCAGTGCTCATTTCGACGAAGCCGAAGCCCCGCGGTCGGTTGGTTTCACGATCCATCGGGAGTGCGACCGACTCGACGGTGCCGTGCTCTGCAAACAGCGCGCGGACCTGATCTTCGGTTGCCGTAAAGGGCAGATTGCCCACGTAAATCTTGGCCATGTAGCTCATCTCTCTCTAAAAAAAGTTGAAGGACTCAATGACAGGAAAAGACAGGGTCTAGAGAGCCGGGAACCGGCAGCCCGCGAACCAGAAGTCCTGACACCTGATCGGCAGGCGTGTCGGTTCGAGCGGGAAACGCCTAAATGAAGGCGCACGGAACGAGTCGGACGGAAGACGATCCCCCATATCATAGCGCGTTGCGGATAGTAATTTCAAAGGCCTTTATTGCAGGGACAGAGTGCCCTCGCCAAGCCGGGAGCGGCTCGATGGGTACCGATGCCCGTCTCCGCGGCAAGCGGCAGCCGACAGCCGGGCGCAAGCCTGCACGGCCATTGCGTACGATGCCCTCCTCGACACCGCTTCGGAGGGCCAGAACGTGAAACGCGCCGCACAGATCCTGGTGGCTTTCTGCGTCGTGGCGGGAGGGGCAACGGCCGCGGTCGCCGCCGACCGCACCGTGCGCAATGGCTACGTCGACAACCGCTACGGCCAGCTCCACTACACGATCGCGACGCCGGGTCTGCCTGCCCGATCGCGCCGCACGCCGATCGCGCTGCTGCCCCAGACAGTCAATTCGTCGATCGAATCCCGCGCGCTGTTCGACGAGCTGGCGAAGGACCGCGTGGTGATCGCGATCGATCCGCCGGGCGTCGGCGGCTCCGACGGGCCGGATGCGCCGGTGCCGATCGAAGACTACGCGGCGGCGATCGCGGAAGGCCTGCGTGGCCTCGGCTTCGGTCCTCGGCGCCCGATCGACGTGATGGGCCTGCACACCGGTGCACTGACGGCGGCGGAGCTGGCGATCGCGGAACCGCGGATGATCCGCCGCGCCGCCTTGAGCGGCGTCTACGTGGTGCCCGAAGCGCGCTGGAAGAAGGCGCTGGCAACCTTGCCGCCGTACCGGAGCTCGGCGGAGTTCTTCGACTGGTTCGTCGGGATGCTGCCGCGGCTGCGCCAGCGTGCGCAGGACATCGGCCTGCCGGATGACGACTGGGGCCGCATCACGGCCGAGAGCCTGCGGCCGCTGCTACGCCGCGAATTCGGCCACGACGCCGCGTTCCGCTATGCCGAGCGCGCCCCCGAGCGCCTGCCGCTGGTCGCACAGCCGGTGCTGCTGCTCGCCTTCGGCGACAGCCTGCGGCAGCCGACCATCGACAGCCGGCCGCTGTTCCGCAACGTGCAGCTGGTGGACCTGCCGCAATATCTCGACGCCGCCTACTATCCGGACGTCGCGCCGGTCGCCGCCGCGCTGCGCAAGTTCCTCGACTGATCCAGGGCACGGCTTGTAGCTGCGTTGCTCGAGCGCGGCGTCAGAGATCCCGCGCCACCCGCAGGCCAAAGATCTGGCTGGTCAGCGATTCCGGATCGCGGCCGCGGAAGCTCGGGATCTGCCGCGGGTAGTTCGAGCGCCAGCCGCCACCGCGCGCGCCGCGCCGGTCGCAGCCGCGGGTGATCTGAGGGGAGCCATCCACCGGCCCGGCGCCGTAGGGCATTTCGTAGCAGTCCTCGACCCACTCCCAGACGTTGCCGATCATGTCGTGGAGCCCGAACGCATTCGGCGCGAAGGAGCCGACCGGCGCCACGCCCGGGAAGCCGTCGTCGCAGGCGGCGGGACCATGCGCGACCGGCGCACCGACGCGCCCGGCCGAGAGGTCGTAGATGTTGGCCTGGCGGCAGGCCTGGGCCACGTCCTCGCCCCAGGTGTGCACGCCGGTCGTGCCGGCGCGCGCGGCGTACTCCCACTCGGCCTCGGTCAGCAGCCGATAGCGCTTGCCGGTGACGCCCGACAGCCAGGACACGTAGGACTTCGCGTCGCTCCAGCGCAGGCAGGTGGCGGGCTCGTCATCGCGGATCGGGCGACCGAAGCCCGGATCGGCCCAGCTCTTGCCAGGCAGCGAGACCAGCGACCGCCCGCCCGGCCCGGGCACCTGGCAGCCCTCGCCGGATGGCGCGTGACCGCTCGCCTCGACGAAACGTCGATACTGCGCGTTGGTCACTTCGAAGCGGCCGACGGCGAACGCATAGCCGATGCGCACGCGCCGCACCGGGCCTTCGTAACGCTCCGGCTCGCCGCCATCGCGCCCCATGTCGAACTCGCCCGGCGGCACGACGATCATCTCGGGGCAGCCGGGGCAGTCGCGAAACTTGCTGCCGGCGGCCGCAGTCGAGTTCGTACTCGACGTCGAGGCGCAGCCTGCCAGCCAGACGGCTGCGATCAATCCCACGAGAACGCTACCCGGTATTCGCATGGCTCCCCTCTCCCAGTCCGAAGAACGTCGATGATTGCGTCGATGCAGGTCGCGAAGGCCAGCGCCGCTCGCATCCCTGCGGATCATGACATCGCGATGACCACCTTGCCGTCGCGTTCCGCGCCGGTGCGGCCGGCCCGCTCGCAGGCCTCGAGGATCCGCTCGAGCGGATAGACGCCGGTGATCTTGGCGACCAGCACGCCGCGCGACATCAGGTCGGCGAGGCGCGCATACATCTGCCGCACCTGCGCCGGGGTGCGGCGCTGCTCGAACTGACGCGCGAAGCTGACGCCGACCAGGCGGATGTCGTTGCGGAACATCAAATAGAAGTCGAGCTCGCAGCGCTGGCCGGTCATCGATCCATAGCTCGCGACCGTGCTGCCCGGAGCGAGGCATTCGGCGATTCGCTGCGTCGCCTCGCCGGCCACGGCATCGATGCCGAGAGTCACCGGCACGCCGCCGACCGCCGCGCGCACGCGCGTCGCGAGGTCCGGGCCGTCGACCAGCACGATGTCACCGCCGAGCGCGCGGATCTCCTCGACCATCTCGGCGCGGCGCACCACGTTCACGGTGCGCACGCCCTTGATCTGCGCGAGGCGGATCAGGTAGCGGCCGCAACTGGAGTTGGCGGCGTTCTGCACCAGCCAGTCGCCGCGCTTCAGGTCGGCGAAATCCTCGAGCAGCACTTCGGCGGTCGGGCCGTTCACGGTCAGCAGGCTCAGCTGCACTGCATCGCCCGCAGGCGCGGGCATGCAGGCGGCGGCCTTGCAGCGCACTTCCTCGCGAAACGTGCCGCTGCCGAGGCCGGGGAACACCCGGTCGCCGACCTGGTATTCGGTGACGTCGCTGCCGATGCGCACGACGTGGCCGATGCCCTCGAAGCCCGGCGAGCGCGGCAACGGGAACTGGAACGACGGATCGCCCGCGATCGTTCGCAGGTCCGCGATGTGCATCGCCGCCGCCTCCATGCGGATCACGACTTCGTCGGGCGCCGGCGTTTCCGCGGCAACGTCGACGACGCGCAGCACCTGCGGCGGCGCGCCGAAAGCGGACTGGATGACGGCCTTCATCGGTCGGAAGCCTCGCAATGCATGGGGCAGCGCGGAGGATCCGCTAGTTGCCGGTGATCAGGAAGCTGAGGATACGGTCCGCGGTCTGCGGCGCCCACTGCGCATAGCCGCTCCAGTGGCCGAAGCGCTCGCGGATCCCGGCGGCGGCAGCGGCAGCGACCTCGCCGCGCACGCGCTCGGTCATCGCGACGCCATCCTCGCCCGGGCGCGGCATCTGCTCACCGACCGCGCGATAGGCGCTGCGCGTCGCATCGAGCAGGCGCAGCAGGTATTCACGGTAGTCGCCGACCCATTCCGGCCCGCCCGGGCCGGTGTGCCCGCCGACGACGAAATCGAATTCGAGGCGCTGCACCTGCTCGAGCGAATGCAGGTAGCCGCCGAAATCCGTGTCGGGCAGGTTGCGGTACGGTGCGACACCCGGCTCGACGCCGTCGACCCAGACGAGCATCCGCCCGCGATCGGTCGGCGCGAGGAACACCAGGTTCGAATCCGAGTGGTTCGGGCCGAAATAGCGGACCTCGAGACGCGTCGCGCCATCGGCGAGCACGTCGCCGTCGCCGAGCAGGCGATTCGGCGCGAGCACGTCGGCATCGCCGCGCTGCGCGATGCGGCGCTGCGCCGCTTCATGCGCGCAGACCTCGCAGCCGGACTGCGCGGCCAGCACGTGGCCGCCGCAGATGTGGTCACGATGATCGTGCGAATAGACGATCCGCGCGAGCGGCAGGTCGGTGACGCTCGCGATGGCCTCGCGATAGCCTGCCGCCGCCGCATCGCTGATCGGATCGATCGCGGTGACGCCGCGCTCGCCGACGACGAACACGCTGAGATAGAAGCCCTTCAGCCAGCGGAACAGGAACACGCCGCGGCCGAGGCTCTCGACCTGCCATGACGGCGGCGTCATCTAGAGAATGCCGCGCTCGACCATGCGCTGGATCGCGTCGGCCTGCCGCTGCTGAAAATAGCTGCGGTCCGGGATCCGGATCTTGCCGCCGTCGAGCAGCCCGTTGCGCCGCCGCAGGTCGGCCTTGGCATAGGACTCGGAGAACAGCTCCAGCGCCTGGCGCGACAGCATGTTCGCCATCGCTGGCCGGCGCCGGTAGGCGCGCAGGCCCGCCATGTCGAGGAAGACATTGGCGACCGACGACTCGCCGCTGCCGGCCAGGATCATCTGGTTGCCGTGATAGTCGAGAATGTCGGAGTAACCGTTGCTCGAGTCGACCGGCACGTCGATGCCGGTGAGGCGCGCGTTGTTGGCCGAGACGACGTAGGCGAGGTTCTCGAGCGCGCGGGCGCGCCGCGCGATCTGTTTGATCGTCAGGTTCGGCGAGGCGACCTCGCTGGTGGAATGCAGGAACACCTCGGCGCCGCGGATGGCGTGGCAGCGTGCGATCTCGGGATAGAGGATCTCCTCCGACGCGATCGCGGCCAGCCGGCCGATCGCGGTGTCGGCGACCGGGAAGACACCCTCCAGGCCGTAGATGTCGAGGTAGGCGTCCCAGACGTCGTGCGGCGTCGGCGCGAATATCGAGATCAGGCGGCGGTAGGTCAACACGCGCTTGCCCGAAGGGTCAAACACCCAGCAGGCCTGGAAGTAGAGGCCGGGGAAATGCTTGTCGGTTTCGTAGCCGTTGCCGGCAAGGAACACGCCGTGCTTCTGCGCGAGCGCCGCGAGTCCGTCGTACTCTGGCCCGTCCTGCGCCAGCGCACCTTTCTCGGCCCATTCAGGGATCGTCTCGCCCCAGGGCGGGCCGCTGAGGATGTACTCGGGCAGCACCACCAGCTTCAGGTCCGGGCCGATCCAGCGCTTCGCGCCCTGGATGGCCATGCCGATCCGCGCGATCGACGCCATCATCCGCGGCCCCGAGGCGGCGCGGTTGAAATCGGTGTGGACGCCGTCGCAGTCGATCTGCAAGGCGAGGGCAACGTAGCGGTCGAGTCGGGCAGGTGCGTTCATTGAGTCCTCCGGTCTGGCTATAGTAACGGCTCGGGACGCCATCCCGCCTGCCCCGCTGGGACGTACCATCACGTGAATCGCCGACACTTCCTGCGCTGCTCTCTGGCAGGACCCGCGGCGCTCGCCCTCGCCGGCTGCTCGCCGGAGGCCATTGGCACGCAACGCAAGGTGGTCTATGCCAGCGGCTTTTCGCTGCCGAAATCGGTCGACGAGGCGCTGTGGCTGGCGTTCGAACAGCGCGTCGAGCGCGAACTGCCCGACAACGACCTGCGGCTGCTGATTCGTGGCGAGACCGGGCCCGAGGAACAGATGTTCGGCGGATTGCGCCGCGACCGCATCCAGATCGCCGGCGGCTCGTTCGCGGGAGTGGCGACGCTGGTGCCGGAGATCGCCCTGTTGTCGCTGCCGTTCCTGTTCGACAGCGCCGAGGAAGTCGACTTCGTGATGGACCGCTACATGCTCGCGCCGTTCCGCGAGCTGTTCGGCCGCATCGGCCTCTACCTGCTGCACTGGACCGAGATCGGCTGGGTCAACCTCTACGGCAAGCGTCCGATGCGCCGGCCCGAGGATGCGCGCGGCCAGCGCGTGCGCGCCTCGTCGTCGCTCGCCTCGCAGGCGTTCATTCGCGAGATCGGCGCCGACACGATCACGATGCCATTCTCCGACGTGCTGCCGAGCCTGCAGACCGGCCTGATCGACGCCGGCGTCACCAGCATCACGATGTATGCGCTGTCCGGGATCCCCACCGAGGCGCCCTACTACGTGCTGACGCGGCACACCTACGACATGGGCTGCTTCCTCGCCAACAATCGCTGGTTCGGCGCTCTCTCGGCACGCGAACACGAGGTCTATGCCGAAGGTCTCGGCGGCGCGACGACGGCGCGCCGCGCGGCGCGCGATTCGGTGGCCGAACTGATGAAGTCGCTGCCCGCGAAAGGCGTGAAACTCCACGACCCCACCGCCGAGGAACGCGAGACCTGGCGCCGTGCGGCATTGCCGGCGCACGCGAAGCTGATCCGCCAGGTCGGCGGCCAGGCGCAGCGCATCTACGACACCCTGCTCGAGGGCAAGGCCGCGTGGCAGCAGTCGGCCACGGCCGCGAAGCCCGCAACCTGAACGTCAGTGGCCTGAAGGTCAGTGGAGTAGTGACATGCGTCCGCACATCGAATTCATCGCGTCGCAGTGCTTGCCCTGGCGGGGTGACGTGCTCGACCAACTGCGGCCCGGCAGCGACGCGCGACTGCTGTCGCGGGACGACGCCGACGGTGCCTGCAGCCTGATCGTGCGCTACCCGGCCGGCTTCGAGCAGGGGCCCGAGGCACTCGACGCCGACGAGGAATTCATCGTGCTCGAGGGCACGCTCGAGATCGACGGCGTCGCCTACGGTCGTCACGACTACGCGCACCTGCCGCGCGGCCTGCGCCGCGGCGGCCTGCGTTGCCAGGGCGG
>Ga0163144_10010267_pt1 | contig 19984 bp, 13 predicted proteins | sample OliLak19BULKMAT1_FD_123175 | JGI IMG/M metagenome (GOLD analysis project Ga0163144, IMG submission 123175) | Freshwater microbial mat bacterial communities from Lake Vanda, McMurdo Dry Valleys, Antarctica - Oligotrophic Lake LV.19.BULKMAT1 | ecosystem: Environmental > Aquatic > Freshwater >... | reverse complement strand
TGGTTGTGATTGTGGTTATGGTTGTGATTGTGTTGATTCATGGCTATGGGAGTCGGGCGCGCACGCAGCGCTATGCTGGCTGTTGAGGAGGTCGTAGATTAAGCGAATGCGCCACCGAAGTGAGCGCCTTTGTGCAAGCTTGCCAAGCCGACTGCTAGGCCGAATGCCAGGCCGACTGCCAAGCCGACTGCTAGGACGAGTGCTAGGCCGACTGCACTCCGACTGCTAGGCCGACTGCTAGGCCGACTGTCACGCGTCTAGTTGGTTTGGCCTTGGTCGTCGCCCGGGTGAATATCGAGGCGTGATGCAGGCACCGGGGGCTTGTTTCACGCAGCTGAATTCAAGTACAGTCCAAACCTGCTGTCCATGCGTTTCTGTGGGGCAGTCAAAATAACTTCAAGTCAAACCACCTCGTTGGAGGATTCATGCGCCCATTAAGTCTCATCATTGCCGGTTCATTGACGGCTCTTCTCTCCGGTTCAGTGCTCGCACAAGCGATTGCACGCGGCCCGGTTTCTCCTGACGGCAGCGCGCCAGCTCCGTCTTCCCAGTTTCTGCCCGATGCCACCCTGACTGAGGGTTTCACGACAGTTGCAGCGGTACCACCCGCCGGTTCGACCTGCACGCTGACTATTCCTGCGTCCCTCGGCAGCAACTGGTTCGCTCGCAACAACTCGGTGCCTGCCGGCACCACCTGCTGGTTCCAGGGCAACGCTGGAGTCTTTCCCGCGCAGGCCGGTGATCCCACCTCCTATGCTGGTTCAAATTTCAACGCGACCACCGGCGCCAACACGCTTTCGACCTGGTTGGTAACCCCACGCGTGCAGTTCGGCGCTGGCGCCGTGCTTGAATTCTGGGTACGCAAGGGCGCAGTTGCGACTGACTTCCCGGATCGCCTGCAGGTGCGCGCTTCGACAGCAGCCGATACCGGCACGCCCGACGTTGGCACGGCTGCTTTGGATGTCGGTACCTTCACCACGCTCGTGCTCGACATCAATCCAACCCTCACCGCCGGCGACCAAGCCTGCGTGGGTGGCATCACTAATCCGGCTGATGGCGTGATTAACCGCTTCCCGCGTGACTGGTGCCGAGTGCGCATCACCACGGGCCTACCAGCTGGCGGCATTGGCCGTTTGGCGTTCCGTTATTTCGTCACCTCAGGTGGCCCAGCTGGCGCGAACTCCGACTTCATCGGTGTTGACACCTTCAGTTTTGTGGAAGGCTCTTCGACGCCTCCATCACTGTCCCTCAGCAAGCGTGTTCAGCTGAGCACTGGTTCGACGAACACGTGCGCGCCGAGCGGTACGTCCGTGACCCTGCCATTCGGTGGCGGCGCAGTCGACTATTGCTACACAGCGACCAACACCGGCGGCACCCCGTTGATCACGCACACGCTGGTTGATCCGGCCTTCTCGGCACCCGTGCTTGATAACTTTGCATTCAACCTGATTCAGGCAGCTAGCGTTACGGTTCGTGCGACCAAGACCGTGACTGCAACTGAGGCCACTGGCGCAACTTGGACCGCCTGTAACCAGGTCACCAACTGCGTTGGCGCCGCTGTCGCTGTCGCTACTGTCCCGCCCGGCAGAATCGTGGCTGGCGTAGCTGAAGTTGCAGCAAACGCGTTCAGCACCTGGAGCCTGGGTCTGATGCTGTTGGCGATCGGTTCGATTGGCATGCTGGCATTCCGCCGCCAGGCCTAATTGATCTCACGCTAAAGTAGATCCATGAGGGGCCGGGCAACCGGCCCCTTTTCATTTGTGGGATCCGATTACCTCAGGCTTGATCTGCCAGGACGCGTCAGGGTATCTCGTCCCGGCGGATCTTGATGACTCCGCGCAGGCCTTTTTCTTAGCTCCTGATCCCGTCTCTGGCGCGTTTGCTGGATCCTTAAATCTTCGTTTGCTTCGGTTGCAGCCATGAATCAAGACTACAAAGCCACCATCCATCTTCCCGAAACGCCGTTTCCGATGCGCGCAGATTTGCCCAAGCGTGAGCCTGGTTTGCTGCAGGAGTGGGAGACAGGTGATTACTACGGCCGGCTGATTGAAGCGACCCAAGGTCGTCCAAAGTTCGTTCTGCACGATGGCCCCCCGTACGCAAACGGCGATATTCACCTTGGACATGCGGTCAACAAGATTCTCAAGGACATCGTGGTCAAGAGCCGCTTCCTTGACGGGATGCAAGCGCCCTACGTTCCGGGCTGGGATTGCCACGGCTTGCCGATCGAGATTCAGGTTGAAAAGAGCGTTGGAAAGGTGGGCGTAAAGATCGACGCCGCCAGCTTTCGGGCCAAGTGCCGACAGTACGCGGCGGCGCAGATCGATGCTCAGCGCGCTGGATTTAAGCGCTTGGGAGTGTTGGGCGCATGGGATCAGCCTTATCGGACCATGGACTTCAAGTACGAAGCCGACATGGTCCGCGCTCTGGCCAAGATCATTGCAAACGGGCATCTGGCGCGCGGCGCCAAACCTGTGCACTGGTGTTTTGACTGCGCTTCGGCACTGGCCGAAGCAGAGATTGAGTACCAGCCCAAGGTGTCGGCCTCCATTGATGTTGCATTCGCGGCCGATGATCCGGCGGGGCTTTGCCAGGCCATGGGCTATGCGCATCAGGGCGAATCGGTCGATGTCGTGATCTGGACCACGACGCCATGGACTTTGCCCGCAAACGTTGCGGTAGCGGTGAACGCGGAACTGAACTACGTGCTGGTGCGGGTGCAGGCAGATCGACTGCTGCTGCTTGCCGAAGGTCTCTATGCAGCGTGTCTGGCCCGTTACGGGCTGGCGGGCACGCTAGTCGGCGCTGCGGCCGGAGCCGTACTGGACCGAGTGAGTTTGCGGCATCCCTTCTACCACCGAGAAAGCCTGCTGATCCTTGGCGAGCACGTCACGTTGGAAGCCGGTACGGGCGCGGTGCATACCGCACCGGGCCACGGACAAGAGGATTTCGTGGTTGCGCAGCGCTATGGGCTGCCCACTTTGAATCCGGTTCAGGGCAATGGAGTATTTGCGCCGGAGCTGCCGATCTTTGGCGGTCAGTTCATCTGGAAGGCTAACGACAGCATCATTGAGACGCTGCGCAGTCAGGGCCGCTTGCTTGCCAGCGAGAAGCTTGAGCACAGCTATCCGCACTGCTGGCGGCACAAGACGCCAGTGGCGTTCCGGGCTACGCCGCAGTGGTTCATCAGCATGGATCAAGCCGGTCTGCGTGCGTCCGCGATGGGCGCCATCAAAGGCGTGCGCTGGATTCCGGCTTGGGGTCAGGAACGCATTGAAAGCATGATCGTGAACCGTCCGGACTGGTGCATCTCGCGTCAGCGAACCTGGGGCGTTCCGATTGCTATCTTTGTTGATCGTGCCACGTTCGAGCCACATCCCAACACGCCGGCGCTGATGGAGCAAGTCGCCGCGCTCATTGCGCTGAAGGGCGTGGATGCGTGGTACGACCTTGATCCGGCGCAGCTGCTTGGCGCCGATGCGGATCGCTATGAAAAGGTCAACGATATTCTTGACGTGTGGTTTGACTCCGGCGTGACCCACGCCTGTGTGCTCGATGTCCGGCCCGAGCTGCGCGGCGCGCCTGCCGATCTTTATCTGGAAGGCTCCGATCAGCACCGCGGTTGGTTCCAGTCTGCGCTTCTTAGCGGCGTGGGCATGCGCGGCGCGGCGCCGTATCGGCAAGTTCTGACGCACGGTTTCGCGGTCGATCAGAACGGCCGCAAGATGAGTAAATCGGTCGGCAACGTGGTGGCGCCGCAGAAGGTGATGGATTCGCTCGGGGCCGATGTCTTGAGGCTCTGGGTTGCCGGCACCGACTATCGCGGCGAGATGCGGGTTTCGGATGAAATTCTGCGCCGAACTGCGGAAGCCTATCGCAAAATCAGAAACACCTGCCGCTACCTGCTGGCAAATCTGGAAGGGTTTGACCCGCAGCAGCACGCGGTTACGCACGCCGATCAGCTGCCCTTCGACCAATGGATCGTTGCGCGCGCCAATAGGGTTCAACAGAGCATCATCCAGGCTTACCGCGATTACGAGTTCCACGTCGTGCAGCAGCTGATGCTGGAGTTCTGCAGCAATGATCTGGGTGCGCTGTATCTGGATGTGCTGAAGGATCGCATGTACACCATGCAGGCTGCCGCGCCTGCCCGTCGCAGTGGACAAACTGCGATGTGGCACGTGCTGGAAGCACTGACGCGCTGGATGGCGCCAATTTTGTCGTTTACCGCAGAAGAGATCTGGAGCTATCTGCCCCGGGTTCCCGAGCGCGCCGAAGGCGTGCTGTTTCACACTTGGTATGACCAGCTACGGGCGATGCCGGAGCAGGGCAGCCTCAGCGAGCAGACGCTCAACGACCTGATCAGCATGCGCGGCACGGCCAATAAGCGCCTGGAAGCCATGCGCCAGGAAAAGAGCATCGGCTCAGGCCTGGAGGCCGAGCTGAAAATCTACGCAAGTGAAGAATTGTTCCAGGCCTGGCAGCAGTGCGCTTCTGAGCTGCGTTTCCTGCTGCTGGTGTCCGATGTCGCGCTGCTGCCTGATCGCGAGGCGCCAGCGGGTACTGAGTTCATTGATCTGGGCAGCGCCCGCTTTGCGCTGCATACAGCGGTGACCAGCGCAGCGAAGTGCGTGCGCTGTTGGCAGCACCGAGCGGACATCGGTGCGCATGCCGAGCATCCGGAGCTGTGCTCGCGTTGCGTCGAGAACGTCACCGGTCAGGGCGAAACGAGGGCGTACTTCTGATGCAAGAGCGCGCAGTTCATCCGTCGTTCGCGGCCAGCGGAGTGCGCTGGCTGTGGCTATCGCTGGCCATTGTTGTTCTGGACCAATGGACCAAGGCGCTCGCTACTCAGCACTTGGTCTACGGTGTCCCAGTCCCCTTCCTGGATGTTTTTTGGAACTGGACGCTGGTCCACAACTACGGCGGCGCGTTCAGTTTGTTCGCCGACCATCCGGGCTGGCAGAAGTACTTCTTCTTGACCGTGGCAACCGCGGTAACTGGGTTCATCCTGCTCTGGCTGCGGCGCGAATCGGCCAAGCATTGGGTGCTTTGCGTCCCGCTCGCGCTGGTCGTCGCTGGCGCGATAGGCAATGTCATTGACCGCATCCGCTTCGGCTATGTGGTCGATTTCGTGCATTGGTACGTCGGCCAGTATTCCTGGCCCGTGTTCAACATCGCAGATTCAGCGATTACCGTGGCCGCTGTGTGGCTGATCGGGCACGAGCTATTCGGCGCCAAGAAACAGCCAAATACGTAAACCGGAGCGCTTAGAGCCAGCTGGGATGGCCAACCTGCCGGGGGCTGGCCAACCTGCTCACCCTCGATCCGCTGACCGATGCATCAAGCCACGGCGTAATTGCGCAGGCGCAGGGAGAATTCGCGCAGCGATTCAATGCCGCTTTGCTCGACGCTATCGCACCAATTCCGGACTGCGTGCAGTAACTCGTCGTTCGTGGCGTGGCGCGTTTCCCAGATTGCGCGCAGCTTCGCGCGGTACTCCATCAGCTGCCCGATGCGCGGAGATTCCTGCTGCCAGCTTGCCAGCAGTCCCCGCCGGCGCTCGCTCAACCATGCCGCGTCCTGCTTCAGCAGCTGCTTTGCGCGTGTGCGCCATGACTGAATCGACGCGCCTGCTTGGCGCGCCTCGTCCTGCACGGTGGGCAGCACGACGTGGCGGAAGTAATCGCTCATGACCTGAAAGCGATGCGCGACCAATGCGCGCAGGCTTTCGACATCAAGCTCCTTGCGCTCGACCATCCGAAGCTTGGGCGCCACGCGCTTGACGCGCGCCAGCCTGAGCCAGGTAAGGCTGCGCAACACCGCCCAGCCAATATCAAACTCAAACCGGCGCTGCGAGAACTTGGCCGACGAAGGATGCGCGTGGTGGTTGTTGTGCAGCTCCTCACCGCCGATCAACACGCCCCAAGGCACCAGATTGGTGGCGGCATCACGGGTGTCGAAATTGCGATAGCCGACAAAATGTCCCAGGCCATTGATCACGCCGGCGGCAAAAAAAGGAATCCAGATCATCTGCAGCGCCCAGATCACAATCCCGACCGCGCCGAACAGGGCGAAGTTGAGCACGAACATGACGGTAGGCCCAAGCCATGGACGCGGCGTATAGATTTTGCGCTCTAGCCAATCGTTCGGTGCGCCGCCGCCGTACTTCTCAATGCTCGGCGTGTCGTGGCATGCGCGACGATACAAATCGACGCCGTCAAACAATACCTTGCGAATGCCGTGCGTCTGCGGTGAATGCGGATCCTCAGCGGTTTCGCAATGCGCATGATGTTTGCGGTGAATCGCGATCCACTGCTTGGTTACCATCGCGGTGGTCAACCAGGTCCAAAAACGAAACACGTGCGCGACAGCGGGATGCAGATCAGCAGCCCGATGCGCAGCCACCCGGTGCAGGTAGATCGTCTCCGAGAATATGGTCAGCTGGGTCACGCACAAGAACCACAGCAGGTGCGTGATCCAACCCGCCTGGGTAAGACCGCGGGCGAGAAAAGCGAGCAGATCCATGGAACTCCTTGGCGCAGGGGCCAACGCAGAAAGTGCCGGTAGCTTAGCGGCAGAAGCTTGCAGTAATGCTAACTTTTAGGGTCCGAAGCCACCTTGAAGGATGCAACGCGTCGCAGGAACCCAATGCGCCTGTCATCTCGAGCGAAGGCAGAGATCTCATCCTTCCCGCGGCAGGAGATTTCTCCCTGCGGTCGAGATGACACGGGCGGTCGAAATGACACAGGCGGACGCCATGACACAGGCGGTCGGCATGAAACCGCCGCCAAACGTCATTCTGCGCGGAGCCGTAAGGCGCAGTCGCAGAATCCACACTTTCCAGCCGCGCACAAACTGAACGAGTTTCACGCCAACTTTCATGGCACGAAGCCACCCACAGAAGGATGAAACGCGTCGCACGAGCGATGAAGTGAGATTCCGAGCCGCCCTGTCCTGTCCCCAACCCTCGCCAAACATCAGGCGGGAAAAAAGCCCGCGCAACGCAGCAAGCGGGCCGCGCAGTAGCTTTCTAGAGTTTCCCCGTGGTGGTCCGGACCGGAGCTGTCGACACCGCTATTGCAAGGACCATACGCATGCGTATAGATTTGTCTTGCCCGCCATCCCGGTGGGTTTCTCTGGGGAGGGAACCTGTGAAATTGATGCAACGAGCGCTGCTCGTGATGTTGCTGTTTGCGCTGTCCACTGCGTATGCCATGGCCCAAGCGGGCTATACCCAAACCCGATATCCAATCGTTTTGGTGCACGGCATGCTCGGCTTCGATCGCCTGTTTGGTGTGCTCGATTACTTCCACGCAATACCCGCCGACCTGCGCTCAAGTGGTGCCAAGGTCTACACGCCAAACGTTTCATCGACAAACCTTACCGAGGTGCGTGGCGAACAGCTGATCAACTATCTGGACCAGATCCGCGCCAGCACCGGGGCCGGCAAGTTCAATCTGATCGGTCACAGCCACGGTGGTGCGACGATTCGCTATGTTGCTTCGGTACGTCCGGATCTGGTGGCTTCGGCCACCTCGATCGGGGCGCCGCACGGCGGTTCCAAAGTGGCTGATGCGATCGGCACGGTGGCGCCGCCGGGCTCACTGCTGCGCCCGCTGATCGCCACGCTGACCAATGCGATTTCGGGCTTTGTGGAGTTTCTGTCGGGCGATCGCGATCCATCCAACGCCTTGGGCGCCCTTGCCTCGCTCAGCACCGCGGGCTCGCGCGCGTTCAATCAGCGTCATCCGCAAGGTGCGCCGACCAGCACCTGCGGCAGTGGCGCAGCGATCGTGAACGGCGTGCGCTACTACTCGATGAGCGGGACGTCCGTCGCAACCAGTATCCTGGATGTTTCCGATGCCTTGCTGCTGGCCAGCTCGGTGTTTTTCTTTGGCGAAGACAATGATGGTCTGGTCAGCCGTTGCTCATCCCGCTGGGGCGTAGTACTGCGCGACAACTACGGTTGGAATCATCTCGACGAAGCGAATCAAGTAATCGGTTTACGCGGACTGTTTGCCTCCAGTCCGGTCAGCGTGGTTCGCGCGCACGCTAACCGTCTGAAAGGTCTGGGTCTGTGAGATCTGCCTCCATAGCGGCCCGGTTGCGCGGGTCGCTATGGTTTGCGCTCGCAATCGTCTTGCTCGCGCTTGGGCTATGGCTGGGATCAGGTCTCTCGGCCAAGCCGGCGCCGATCCGCACTGGTTCGGAGCTGCCTTTGGCCGATGGGCAGTCCAGCCCGTTGCTCAAGAAGGCGCAAGATTCTGCTTCTCAAAATCTTGCTCCAAGCACATCAGTGGCCAGCGGTTACAGGACGCAGCCGACGCCTATTGCCCCGTCTTTGCTTGGCACCGAAGCAGACGGTGAGCTCCGCTTCCAGCACGCCAGGTTGGTTCCTGATGTCGCGTTGCGGCGCCGCTTTGACTATCACTTAAGCGCCATCGGTGAGTTTTCCATGGCGCAGATTCGCGCGCGCTTTGCGGCCGATCTGGCTGGGCTTGATGCCGGGCAGCGACAGCAGGTGCTATCGGCGTTCGAGCGCTACATCGAACTGCTGAGCGAGTTTGACCGCCGGTCATGGCAGTTTGCGGGACTGAGCCCCGAACAGCAGCTTGCCAGCCTGAGCGCGTTGCGCAAAGAGCGGCTTGGTGAGGAAACGGCCGCAGCATTCTTCTTGCGCGATGAGCAGCGCGCTGCGCATGCGCTTGCCGAGCGCGCCCTGCTGCAATTGCGCCTTGACCCTGAGACCCGGAGTGAGACCCTGAGCACACGCAGGGCGCAGCTGCGCGCCGAGCTGCCGCCAGAGCTCCAGTCCGAGCTGTCCGAAGCTGATCTCAGTGAGAGCGACGCGCTAGTGCAGGCCTCATCCAGCGATGCCGCCACCGGGGCGCGCGTGCATGCGCTCGCCATTGAGCGTGAACGATGGCAGCTACGAGTACAGGCGTATCGGCAATTCGAGGCCTCGCTCAAGCTCCGGCCAGAGCTTGCGCGCCGACGCGAGCTGGACCGCTACTTGGCGAGCGAGTTCTTGCCCGCCGAACGCAGGCGTATCGAATCCCTAGCCGCAATCGGGCAACTCGAAGCCAGCCTGCATGGTCCCTGACATCCGAGCCTTTTGTGCTCAGGACGCTGCCAGACCCGAGCATCGCGCGTAGGCTCTGGTGAGCCTGCGAACCACATCCTACGCCTGCTGCCAGAACCAAACGGCCCGATCAGCATGGCCCGATCAGAACAGCGTGTAGATGAAGGGTGCCGCGGCTCCGCCGCCCAGCACCGCCAGGCCGCCGATCAAACCAAGCACCAGCAAGATCGGAATAAGCCACCACTTCTTCGATTCACGCATGTGGTCGATCAGTTCGCCGAACAATCCGCGTCGCTTGGATGGGTGTGCAAGTTCGTGCAGTTCGCTCTTTTGCCGGTCAGACATGGTCAGATTTTTTTCGCGTGAGTGGTTCAGATGGCCGACACCGGTGAAGAGTCGGAAGCTTTTGCTCAGAACGTTTGGAAGTAACGCGAGCGCTCGGCATTCCGCCGATAGGGTATCCAATAGCTGGCCTGCGCGCGTAAACCCATCCCGTCCCAGCCGAAACAGCGCAGCAGCAGGCCCAGCGGCGTTACCACCAGGAAAAAGACCGCAGCGAGCAGGATCCGGGCAAACGCCCAGGAGACGCCTTCGCTGCCACGGGTCCACAGCCGATAAAGCGGCAAGCCAAACCTCGCACGCCACAACAGCGGGCCCAACAGCGCAAGTCCGCCGCACATAGCGGCACTGAACTGGGCTCCGGTGGGTGCCGGGAGGATTGCGATCGGCGCATAAATGATCAGCAGCAAACCAGGCAAGAACAAGCCGATCAGCTTCTCCTTCCCGCTGCTCGGCCACTTGCCCAAGAAGAACAAAGCGTACAGCGCCCATGTGGACCCAAGCGCGGTGTGCAGCAGCGGCTTGAGGTAAAGCGCAAAGGCAGCCAGGACCAGGAAAAACAGCAGCCAGCCAAAGGCAAAAATGCGCAGCTCACCGGCGCTCGGGTCGTGCTTGACGGTTTCAAACATAGTCAATCCAACGCAAAGCGAGCCAGATGCGCGCGCGACGTCGCGGCATCAGGTGTTGTTTGTTCGTGCTTCAACAGCAAGCAATCGCCGAGCACCAGGGCATCCATCCCGGTCGCCATGAAGCAGCGCCAAGCGTCCTCTGGGCCGCACACGATGGGCTCGCCGCGCACGTTGAAGCTGGTGTTGATCAGCACCGGGCATCCGGTCTGCCGTTTGAACTCACTCAGCAGGGCGAACAGCTGCGGGTCTCGCGCGGCGTCCACCGTTTGCACGCGCGCCGAGCCATCCACGTGCGTCACGGCCGGGATCCTCGAACGCGTCTGCTTGAGGCGTGCGAACGGCTGCTCAGAGGCTGTCTCGCTCTCGCGCTCGCTCGCGCCCAGCACTTCGTCTGCGCCGATCCGTTGTGCCGAGGCCACCGGCATCACCAGCAGCATGTACGGGCTCTCATGCGCCGCCGGCAGCTCAAACCAGTCCTGTGCATCCTGCGCCAGCACACAGGGCGCAAACGGGCGAAAGCTCTCTCTAAACTTGATCTTGAGGTTCATCCGGCTTTGCATCGAGGCATCGCGTGCATCACCCAAAATGCTGCGACTGCCAAGTGCTCTGGGCCCGAACTCCATGCGCCCCTGCACCCAGCCGACCACTTGCCCCGCAGCCAATAAAGCGGCCACTTCGCGCGCCAGTGCTTGGCCATCGGTGATCTGGCGGAAGCTCGCACCCTGGCTGCACAGCACCGCCTGCACATGCGCCGATTCAATGTCCGGACCCAGGCGTGCGCCCTGCATGGCGTCGCCCTGAGGCAGCCGCGGCTGCTCAAGAAGCTGGTGCCAAACCACCAGCGCGGCGCCCAGAGCGCCGCCTGCATCGCCCGCCGCTGGCTGCACAAATACCTCGCGAAACGGTCCCTCCCGAAGCAAACGTCCGTTCGCCACGCAGTTGAGCGCGACGCCTCCCGCCAGGCAAATGCGTTCGAGACCGGTTTGCGCATGCACATGGCGCGCGATGCGCAGCACGATCATTTCCGTGACCGCCTGGATGGATGCGGCCAGATCCATCTCGCGCTGTCCAAGCGCGCTTTCGGCGCTGCGCGCGGGGCCGCCAAACAGCGCTGCGAAAGCCTGGTTGGTCATGGTCAGACCCTGACAATAGTTGAAGTATTTGAGGTTAAGCCGAAACGAGCCATCGGGCTTTAGATCGACCAAGTGCTCAAGGATGCTGGCGACGAAGCGCGGCCGACCATAGGGCGCCAGTCCCATCAGCTTGTATTCGCCGGAGTTCACCTTGAAGCCGCAAAAGTACGTGAAAGCTGAGTACAGCAGTCCCAACGAATGCGGAAAGTGCATGCTCTGCTGCAGCTCAAGGCGGTTGCCCGATCCGATCCCGAAGCTTCCGGTGTGCCATTCGCCCACGCCATCAAGCGTAAGCACCGCTGCTTGCTCAAACGGTGAGGCAAAGAAGGCGCTCGCAGCGTGGCTTTCGTGGTGTTCGCAGAAGATGATCCGGCGCTCAAAGCCCTTCAGCTGGCGCCGGATCAATTTGGGCAAATTCAATTTTTCGCTGAGCCAGCCCGGCATGGCGGCGCAGAACGAGCCGAAGCCCTGAGGCGCGAATGCGAGGTAGGTTTCCAGCAGCCGCTCAAACTTGCGCAGCGGCTTTTCGTAAAACGCCACGAAGTCGAGCTGCCCAAGCTCCAGACCCGCATGCTGCAAGCAGTAGTCGATCGCATGCTTGGGGAACGCGGCGTCATGCTTGATCCGGGTAAAGCGCTCTTCCTGTGCGGCAGCGACGATCTTGCCGTCAACAATGAGTGCCGCCGCCGCGTCGTGGTAGTAGGCCGAAATGCCGAGCACTGCCGTCATGCTTTCATGCCACCCGGTCTCGTCCTAGGTGTTTGGCCTCGTAAAGACGCAAATCGGCATCGGCAAGCAGCTTTTCGTGGTGGGCTGCGATGCCGGCTTGATTAATGCCGATACTGATGGTCACGCGCAGATCTGGATACGCGGCGAAACTCAGTTCGGAAATCTCCCTGCGAATTTTCTCGCAGCGTGCCGTGGCATCCTCGCGCGCTGGGCTTGAAAACGACAGCGCGAATTCTTCGCCGCCGTAGCGCGCAGCCAAGCCATGCCCCTGCATGCAGCGCTCAATGACTGCCGAGACGGCGCGCAGCACGTCATCACCGGCCTGGTGCGAGTAGCGGTCGTTGATGGCCTTGAAATCATCCAGATCGCCCACCGCAACCCAGTGCTCTTGCCCAGAGCTTTGACGACGCAAGAATTCTTGGCCGAGCGATAGATCGAAATGTCGTCGATTGGACAAGCCGGTGAGCGCATCTTCACGCGCCTGGCGCGCAAACGCCCCAGCTTGAACTTGAATCGTGTTCAGCAGCGCGCTCTTTTCCCGGTCGGCCTGCTCAAGCGCCAGATTGCGATTGGACAGCTCTTCGGTGCGCTGTTCCACCTGCCGCTCCAGCGCGTGCTGGCGTCGCTTGAGTACTCGCAGGCGGAAACGATGTACTGCAAGCATCAGTGAAGCGATCGCCAGCGCAACCAGAAACCAGAACCACTTGGTTTGATAGAGGTGCGGTTCCACAACGAATTCAACATGCGCCGTAGGTGCGCCGGTGAAGTCGCCAAAGTCTGCTTGCACCTCAAAACGATAGCTGCCCGGGCCAAGATTGGTGAAGCTTGCGCTGGTGTCCCGGCCGGCTGGGGTCCAGTTGGGTTCAAAGCCCAGCAAGCGGTAGCGATACACGGTGCGCGCAGCATGCGTGAAGCTCAGTCCAGCATAGTCGATACGCAGCCGCCGTTTGCCGGCCTCAATCTGGACCCGGGGGTTGTTGGTTCCGTACTCGCCGCCATCGACGCTGATGCTTTCGATCACAGTGGTGACCTTGCCTTTTGGTCGGTCCGCGGTGCGCGCCAGGTTGAGAACGCTTACGCCGCGTGCGGTTGGCAGCCAAAGCTCGCCTTCGCGCGTGCGCCAGGTTGACGGTTGCGAACTGCCATTGATCTGCGAACCGGCCATGCCGTCGGCGCGACCAAACACCGACATATCTTTGATCTTGCCGCCGTCGATCAATGCATTGCGGGCGATCCGCACTAGGCCCGCATTGGTGCTGAGCAGCAGATTTCCGCGTCCATCCTCGTTGATCGCGAACACCGTGTTGTCGGGTAGTCCGTTCTCGCGCGTGTAGATGCTGAACTTAGCGTCCTCCATGCGCACCAGGCCTTCATAGGTTCCGATCCACAGCGTGCCGCTCAAGTCCTCAAGAAACGCGAACACGTCGCTGGCGGGAAAGCCCTGGTCGCGGGTGAACACGCTTACCTGCTCGCCGCTGATCCGGACAAAGCCGCGTGCGGTACCGATCAGCATGTCGCCATTGCGCAGCTGCGCGATGCTCAAGGTGTAGTCGGTCGGCAGCCCATCCTGCATCGTGTAGTCGCGTTTCGTGTCTGGAGTCAGGCGCTGAGTGCCCTGCGAGGTACCGACCCACATCGCGCCGTCGCTGGCTTCAAACAGCGCCCGCACCTGATTCGACGGCAGTCCCTCAGCACGCCCATACCAGGTCCATTGCTTGCCGTCATAGCTCGCTACGCCCGAATCGTAAGTCCCGGCCCACAGCGTGCCGTCGCGCGCCTCGCGCACCGCCATGATCGACGCCGTGCGCAACGGCGCAAGAAAATCCGGTTGGCTCACTCTGCGGTCGGCAAACTGAAAAATCCCTTGACTGGTGCCGATCCAGATGCGCTGTTTGCCTTCATGGATGCTGCGCACGAACTCATCACGCAGCCCGGTTGCGCGCGTGATTGAACTGAAGGTGGCCGCAAAGATGCGATTCAGGCCGCCGTTGGTAGCAATCCAGATGCCGCCTTCGTGGTCCTCAACTAAGCCCGTAATGCGATTATTGGTGAGCCCGTCCGTGGTGCTGAGCTGCTCCAGGCCGCGATCCGAAAAGCGCAACAGGCCCTGGCTTTGGGTGCCAATCCACATCCCGCCATCGCGGTCTTGCAGCAGGCTCGAAACGCTTTTGAGCTCCATACCGCCGCTGGTAAAGCGTTGAAAAGCGCCGTTTTCAAAATAATACAGGCCAGTCTCGGCACCCACCCAGAGGCGCCCAACGCGGTCGCGCAAGACTGCGTAAATCGGCACGCCTTCCGGCAGGCCGCGTGGGCTGCCTTCAAGCTCGCCGCGCGCATACAGATTCAGTCCACGTGCGGTCCCGATCCAGACGCTGCCATCGCTATCGACCTTGATGCATTGAACCCAATCGGCGTACAGGCCATCGGCCGCGCGCAGCACCTTGACCGTGCCGTCGTTGGCGACATGAATGGCGCCGCCGTCCTGGGTGCCGGCCCATATGCCGTCTTCGGCAGGCTCAAGGCTGAACATATTGAGCGTAGAAAGCCCTTGTTTGAGGCCCAGCGAGGTCCAGGCGCCATCTTTGAGGCGCACCAATCCGGCGCGCGCGGTGCCGCCCCACACGCTACCGTCCGCGCTCGCCAGCACGGCGCGAAAGCCATCGTCACTAAGCCCGGGGATGTTGCTGGAATCAAAGATCGCGAAATGCCGGCCGTTATAGCGCGCTAGGCCTTCCCAGGTGGATGCCCAGACATAGCCTTCGCGCGACACCGACAGATTGTGGACCGTGTTGTGCGGCAGGCCTTCATCGCTGTACCAGCGGTCCAGCTGATAGCTGTGGATCGGTTGCGAAACGTCCAAAGCCCAAGCGTTCATCGAACTGGCGATCCATACCCACAAGCAACATGCCCAGCGCATACCATTGCGCCATGAAACCATCCCGATCCTCATCTCTTTGGTTGTCCGTCGTGCTCGCATTGGGCCTCGCGCTATTGTGGCAAACGGCGTGGATTTTGCCGCTGAAGACCCTGGTGGTGTTTTTTCATGAGGTCAGCCACCTGCTGACCGCATTGGTCACCGGCGGCGATGTGCTGGAAATGCGCATTGTGCCGCAACAGGGCGGCTCTGTGCTGTCGCGCGGCGGCATGCCCTTCCTGATCCTCATGGCGGGCTATTTGGGATCGCTGCTGTTCGGCGTGGTGCTGTTCGAATTCGCAGATGCGACCCAGCTTGATCGCTGGGTGGTGGGCGCCCTGGGATTGCTGCTGGCCGTGTTGACCGTGCTCTACATGAAAGGCTGGTATGGCTGGGGCTTTGGCCTCGGATCCGCGCTTACCCTCATGCTTTTCGCAGGTTTATTGGGTCACGCCGCCAACGACGTGCTGCTGCGCGTCGTGGGCCTGATGAGCATGATGTACGTGCCGCTTGATATCTGGAGCGACACCCTGGCGCGGCCCGGCCTGATGTCCGACGCGCGCATGCTGGCAATCGCGTACGGCGGCACCGCGCAGCTGTGGGGCGCGCTATGGCTGCTGGTGAGCGCGCTGGTCATCGGCTTCACGCTCTGGCGCGCATTTCATCGCCCGGAGCGAAAGGTGCCCGTGGCTTAACGCGATTAAAGTAATACCCCGCAGGATGAAACTCGTCGCGAGGATCCTGAGCTGCTAGAACGTTCTGGCTTGTGATCTTGACCGCGGTGGAGTTCTTGGACCAAACAGAAGACCGCCCAAGCGCTATGGCGGCGAGATTCCAATAGAGCCCAGGGTGAGCCACGCGAACCCTTGGGTTCTCAGTTCCCAGCGGTGCGCGGCCTGAAAGGGCGCACGACGGACTTGAATATTTGGATGATCCACCGCTGCGTGCGTCCCTCTTGGGCGCGGCTGCAAAGCGGCTGCGTACGCATTTTGTCGCAGCCAAGCGACCCGAACGCGATTTCAACCTCAGCGGCGATCGGCAAACTCGCCAAAGCCTGCGCCACGCCGCTGCACTCGTTTTGGGCCGACGAGCTGAGCCTGCTCGACCGAGACGTGCTCGACCCCGACTTTGTGCACGGCCCGAAACAGCTCACCGACCTCTATCTGCTGGCCTTGGCGGTTAAGCAAGGAGGACGCCTGCTCGGTTTTGACCGAAAAATTCCACTGCTGGCGGTCAAAGGCGCGCAACCGGAGCATCTCCAGATTCTGTAATTCGAGCGGCGTTTCGCAGCAGGTTGTTAGACTCTGACTCGCGACCGACTCCCCTGCCCCGCGCGGTGCGCGGGGCTTGCTCAGTGCGAGGACTTACTCGAAGCCGTTCTTGAGCAGGCGCTCGACGACGGTGTAGATCGTGGTGGTGCCGCTGATTTCGTTCGCTACCGCAATCATTGCCTGCCGATTGGGTGCGCTCGCCGGAATGAAGGTGATGCCCTCCGGACCCAGGTCACCTGCGGCATCCGGATCCACGACGAGGTTGATGACCACCGAATAATCGCGATTGTTGGCATAGGTCATGTAGCGCGGTCGATAAGGATTGGTGACATCAAACACCGCCACGCCACCGATGCGCTCCAATCCGACAAACGCGTAGGTGCGGCCATCCGGCGAGGTGCCTACTGCGATCGCTTCCGGCTCAGGGCCTTTATTGTCGCTGCGGGTGTCGAAACTCTGATTGGCTTCGTGATCCGAATTGAATCCGCCCGGAACTGTTGCTGCGGTGACGCGCTCCAGCATATCGCCGCTGTCGTAAACCAAATTGCCGAACTGATCCCAAAGCGCGAACGAGCGGCTGCCCAAGACCTGCAGTTGATCGCGATCACCGTCGCCGTCCGGATCGCCGTCGATCGCGGAAACATTGAGTCGGCCCAATTGCGTCACGCCCTTCAACGCCGCGGCGTTGGGAAACGTGGCTGGATCGAGGATCAAGCTTGCCGCGCCTGCGCGCACCACTTCGCCGCGATCATCGCCTTCGCCTGCGCTGACATAGAAGGGCAGGCCACCGGCGCTAAAGCTGGCGATCGAATCTGGCATGTGCATGCCGAAAACCGGCCAGTTGGCGATGTTGAGGGCGCCCGTATTGTTGGGGCCATCGCGGTCCGAAGCATCCAGCCCGGTGCCTTGAGTGAAGCGTACGAAACCAAGCTGGATCGGGGTTGGCTCGACATCCAGCGGAATGCTGCCATTGATCGGAATTTGGATTGGTGCAATGCCAAAGTCGTTATCGTTGATCAGCGCAAGCTCGCCGCCATTGAGCAGCGCGATGCCTTCTAACTTATCGCCCCGGAAATAGCCCAGCGAGGGCAGGTTCGCGACCTTGTTCTTGCCTATCACGCGGATGCCGGCTTGCACCAGCTGATCGAGGCTGTGCTGCTCCAAGGTGAGGTTCGGAAGCAGCGCAGGCGCGCCTGCGCCGCGCAGATTGGTGGCGCCCTTGAGGTTGAACTGAAACAGCATTTTCTTACCGCTGCGCTGTTCGGAATCGTCGCGCTCGACGATAAAGAACTGGCCGCCTCCGGCGTACACCGCGTCTCCAATCTTGTCCGTGTTCTGCTCCCGGAACGGGGTTTTGTCCATCGGATAAACATACTCCGCCACCACGGCACCGCTGGTGGGATTGATGCCGATCATTCGGATCACTTTTGAAGCTGCACTGGTGGCCAGATTCGGATTTGCCAGCGAGGTTTGAATAAACGCATAGAGAATGCCGGCATCGCTATCAAAGGCAACGCCCTCAAAACCGCGATTGGCACGCCGCAAACTGTATTCGGCGGGCAAGGTTTCTGTACCGAAAAAGCCTGGCGCTTGGCCACCCAGCACACCTGTGCCGGCCGGAACGTAGCGCGCCAGCATGGTACCGGTGCTGTTGAAGCGGTAAATCGCCGGTCGGTACTCGTCCACCATCCAATGGTCGCCGTCGGGCGTGATCACCAGACCTTCAAGATCGGCGCCAAAGGGATCGTAGGGCAGCGGTTGTCCATTGAGATCGACCGGCTCCTCGTCCACGCCAGCGATATTCGGTAGACCGGTGAGCGGCGTTGTGCCATCGGCTCGCGTCAACAGCGTGCTCGATCCCAGCTGGATCTCGCGCGTCGCTGGGTTGAAAGTGAAGCGAACCACGCGCGGTTGATAGCTGGGCAGCGCAAAAGGGCGTTCGAGAGCCGGATCGGCATCGGTGTTGGTGGGTTCGCCATTCGGACCGCGATCTGGAATCGTGGCAAAGCGCAGGCGTCCAGTCGGTGTTTCAATGCCCTCGAACCACAGCCCGGAAAAGCCGCCGAGAAACAGCGGTTGGCCCGCAGGCGTGGTGCCGAGCAACGGCAGCGCCGGGAAGTCGACCGTATCCACGCTTGGCAGACCGCGATTGTGGTTTTTCAGGCCGGCGGGAACGATGTCGAGCACGCTTCGCGTGGTCAGATCGAGCACCGCAAACGAGTTGGCCTCTTGCAAGGTGACGAAGGCGCGCGTGTTATCCGGCGAGACCGCAATGAACTCCGGCTCAAGATCCCGGCTTGCGCTGCGAGTGGGGAAGATCCGTACGCCGCGCGCGCGCAGCTCGTTCTCGCGCCCGTCGAAGCTGGTGAAATCGATCTGCGTGACGATCGCTTTGTCGATGCCGGGGCTCAAGTCCACCATCGTCACCGAGCCACGCGGATCTACGAAAGTGGGCTGGCCAAAGGTGCCGACCGGTTCGCCCTCGTTCGCCGATAGCAGCAGGCGTCCGTTCGGGCTGAAGCTCACGTGGTCAGGCAGTACGCCGGCCGCGAAAATGCGCCGCAGCACGCCCTCGGTGGTGTAGAGCGCGATCACGCCAGGCGTCGTGGGTGAGGTGTTAGCGAGCGCGACGGCCACCAAGCCGTTGCTCACAGCAACGCTGTTGACCACGCCAAACGCAGAAACATCAATGCTGCGCACCAGGGTCGGCGCATCGACATTGGCGATGCTGAGCACATCAATGCGATTGGTCGCGCCATTGGTGACAAACAGGCGCTCACTTGCTGGATCGTGCGCCACGATCTCGGAACCGGCAACGGCGTTGCTGGCAAAGGTGCCACGACGAACGAGTTCAACGGTTTGCGCGCTGAGCGAACCGGCAAGGGTCGCTCCCGCGAGCACAGCCGCAAGCAGCTTAAGACGGCCAAGCATGGGAATTCCAGATGCATGAAGAGAACGGCGAGTTAACGCTGGCCATATGTCGGTTGCGTGACGCGTGTGTGGCATTCAGTCGGCACTGATCGAGCGAGCCTCCTCAGGTCCGTTCACGCTGATGCTGAGATTCGAAGCATCGAAACGTCTGCCTGGGCTTCCGTGGCGTGGCTTCCGTGGCGTGGCTTCGGCATTCAACGGCTTATTGCCGCGGCGTCGCGCCGAGCAACCGACCCCTGGTCGATCCGGTTCGAACGCGATAAATCGCGCCCCTACGTCGGACTGCGTCGGATTTGCGCTGATTGCCCCAGCGATCGCCCCCCAGCGATCGCCCGGGCAACGCACACGGCTAAACCACCACCGACGGCGCCCGGCAGTGCTTGGCAATGAACTCCATGTGCTTGGGCATCACGTCAACCGCGCGCTCCAGCACGCCGCGCGTGCCGGCGGTCATTTGTCGCAACTCGTCGGCGCTGAGGGTGTCCACCATCGGGTGATAGGCCTTGGGCATGATGTTCTGCCCGATCATCACCTGCATCCAGCTGACGTCGGTGAACAGCTCCTCGTGTTCGCGGAACACCAGGCCGCTGCTGCGGAACAGCTCCATTTTTTGCGCCAGATTGTCTGGCACCGGCATGTTTCGGCAGTAATCCCAGAACGGTGAATCACTGCGTTCGGTCGCCTTGTAATGAAGCACAAGGAAGTCGCGACTGCGCTCGAATTCAAACTGCACCTGACGGTTGTACTCATCAATGCGCACCGGCTCAAAGCGACGGTCCGGGAAGAACGCCACCAGCTTTGCCAGGCTGGATTGAATGAAATGGATTGAGGTCGATTCCAGCGGCTCCATGAAGCCGCTGGCCAAGCCAATCGCAACGCAGTTCTTGTTCCAAAATTTGCGCCGCTTGCCGGTGACAAAGCGCAGCGGCCTGGGTTCTGCCAGGGCTTCTCCA
>Ga0163144_10010265_pt1 | contig 19986 bp, 9 predicted proteins | sample OliLak19BULKMAT1_FD_123175 | JGI IMG/M metagenome (GOLD analysis project Ga0163144, IMG submission 123175) | Freshwater microbial mat bacterial communities from Lake Vanda, McMurdo Dry Valleys, Antarctica - Oligotrophic Lake LV.19.BULKMAT1 | ecosystem: Environmental > Aquatic > Freshwater > Lake... | reverse complement strand
GGCATTTCTCTTTCCAGGGCATTCTCCCCTATCGGCTGCCGGCCCTCAATGTGTCACCCAACCCTCCGGTCTGTTCTGTCACCCAACCTCCCGGTTCGCGCCACTTAGTAATCCTGATTGGGTTGTGATCGCGGCCAAGGCGCCGAATGCCGTCTTCTGCCTTGTCTCGGCGCTGGCCTACCACCGGCTATCTACACAAGTTCCGCACGCAATCGACATCGCCATTCCCAACCACACCAGGTACCACAAATTGATGGTCTGCCCATCCGTGCATTCTGGTATTCGGCTGCTTCGCTCTCGGCTGGCGTGCAAAGGGTCAACATTGACGGTGTCGCCGTTCGCGTATTCAATCCCGAGAAAACGATCGCTGATTGTTTCAAGTACCGCAACAAGATTGGCCTCGACATCGCAATTGAGGCTCTGCGCAGTTATCGAGATCGAAACGGACGCAAGGCGATGAAATCGCTACTTGCCTACGCTGAGATAGGCCGAGTAAAGAAAGTGCTGCTGCCTTACCTTGAGGCGCTGCTTTGAGCCGCGATGTTACCGCGACCGAAGCACTATGAGTGATGAAATGGCACTTCCATACGCGCATTCTGATCATCTCGGTTCTTTTCTAGCGTCCGGCTCACGAAATTCTGAGCCCCCAGCCCAACGGCAAGCGCGAGTGCGAGAGTGATTCCGCCAAACAATATCGCGAAAGCGACGCCCACAATCTGGCCTCCGATGCCGACGTGATTCAGCGCCATGGCAGCGGAAAATACCAGAATCAGCCATTTGACGCCGGCACCTAATAGGCGCGCGTACTGAATGTTCATGTTGACGGCTCCGATAAGAACCTCTCTCGACACGTACCGCGCCGCGGCGTTGCCCACCAGCAAAAGCAAAGCGGCGATTACCAGGCTGGGCAGGTAGGCAAAAAACTGGCCGGCCAATCGGGAGGTCAAGGTGGCGTCAAATGCCGCCACGCCAATCAACAATCCGACAAAGGCAATTGCCCATCGAGTCAGTCGAACTACCAGCACGGTGGGACTGCCTGCCGGAGAGAGATCCGCCAGACCAGCTCCGGAGGCGCGCACGAGCTTGCCATCGAAATCGATCCGGCGCAGAAACCGGCGTAGAATAAGTCCGGCAATCCACGCGAGAAGGCCAGAGACGATGACAGCGACCACCAGCGCCACAAAACCCGGGAGCAAATTTGCCAGCCCGGTAATGATGCGGTTGCTCGAATCTTGTAATGCTTGTTGAACTTGGTACCACATGGGGACTCCTTTAGGCTATGGGTTAAATCGATCCGGCCACCGCCAACGTGACAGGAAGTACGGTTTTTGGCTTTCAAAAGAGACGCAGAGTCTTTCCAGGCGAAGCTCCACGTCTCGGGCGTTAACGCCCTGCACTTCGAGGGCGTAGGCCGCGACCCAGGCGAGGTACAGAGGTGTCATCGAACGCAACAGATGATCGGAGCTCATCAGACGTAGCCGGTAGGCCAAAGTAAAGTCATAAACAGTACGAGCCCATAGATCATCCTGCATCTGGAATTTGTCTGCCGGAAGTGCTGCTAACTTCTTCAGTTCAAGCAAGGTCGCCGGCGGCAATACGAGCTTCCACACATCAAGAAGGTTGCGAAACCCCAGTTGAAACGTCTCGATCATCTTGATTACGTCGGTTGAGAGGGGTTCTTCGGCCGGCACGGACGAGTTTCCAAACACTGGAGTGGCTTGAGAATCCCGGGTCCGCTGCCAGTGCAGCGCATTCTGCTCCACGTCCGACATCAAGGGATCGAGCACTCCAGCGAGAACCTTACTGAGATCGCTGGAATCGGCTGGCGGCAAATACAAATCGAGCGCGGCTTCCGCGATCCGAAGTCCTTGGCACGCCGCATACGTCGTGATCCAGTCTCGCCTCAACGGTTGCCCGGTCTTGTGATTCGGCTCAGCCAAGCGCCGCGTCAGATTGGCGGAAAGCGCTAAGTCGTGCGCCATCGGGAAACGGATTCTCTGGCCATAAAGAGCGCGGGTCAACGGATATACGACCGCGCTGTTGATTAAGGATTCAAACCGCCGCCGGTTATACCGGGGTACAACCAGATCGAATTGTTGTTCTAACACCGGCCGCAGCAGGCTATCGGCACGGACGGCGGTCAGACTTTCTGGTGATCTGGTCCACAGACAACAGGCTTGTACAGAAAGAGCCTGGGATAGTTGGAGCACGGGCCAAAGGGCTTCAAACCGCGAAGCGGTCACGGGGGCCAGCGGAAACGGCACTGTTTGCAGATCAACGTCATCGACGGACGGCGGCGATTCCTCCCCAGGCGACCCATTCAGAGTGTCCGAATAGAGAATGACCGTCCGCGGTTTGCCCGCGAATTTCGCCAACGCCGCTCGAATCTGCGTAGCCGCAACATTGATGGCGTCACGCGACTCACTGTGGGGAATCGCGAGTATCAATTGGACAGGATTCTGACGTTTGAGTAATTCCAGAAGCTCCGCAGGCTGGTTTGCCGCTGTCATCTATCTTCTCCTTCACAATCCCAAGGCATTCATGCCGGCAAGCGGAATATGAACCCACGCCGGGCGGTTATCGAGTTCGTAGCGTAGCTCGTAAAGCGCTTTGTCCAGCACAAATGCCTCAAGCAAAGCCTCAAAGCCGTCGTAGGTTTCGGGGAGAAACCTAGCTGAACCACAATGGAACCGGTAGGAGCGCAGAAATTCTCCAGCCACGGCAAGTTCCCAGAGTTGCACCCAGGGCGCCAGTCGATCCGAGTCGTCCGGCCGGCGCGCGGTGTGGTTCGTGAATGCGGTGTGCGCAGCATAACTGAAAGAGCGCAACATCCCGGCCACGTCTTTCAACGGGCATTGCTTGGCCTGCCGGTATAACAGGGAACGGACGGGTTCTCCCTCAAAGTCAACTATTACATAGTCATTCTTCGAGCGTAGAACCTGACCTAAATGGTAGTCGCCATGAATCCGTATCTTGCCGGCGCGAAGCTCGATGTCACGGATTTTGTGGAAGTGGTTCAGCCAGTGTTTCCGGCGACTTAACAACAACCCGGCCGATTCCACAACTTCATCCGGGAGTTGCGGCAAGTGCGCCTTAAGCTGCTCAAAGGTTAGCGCTGCCTGCTGCTCAAACTCCTCCGCCAGCAGGGACAGTTCAGCGGGCTCCATTGATTCAGGCGTGAATGCCAGGTCGTCGGTTTCGCACGCCAGCGCCAAGTGCATTTCAGCCGTGCGCTTACCCAAGACCGCGGCTGAATCCAGGCAGATTCCCAAATGCTGGCTCGCAACGGAAGAGGCCGGGTTCTCGGAAAGCTGCATGATCGAGTGAGAGAGCTCAACGCCTGAAGGAAACGGCTCGCGGACATGTTCTTCGAAGTAGCGATCCAGCTCTTCCATATGCCATTTCCACCCGTCCCCTTCATTTGGCACGAACCCCTGCAAGAGCCCCAAAGTGAAACAATCTCCGGCTTCGTCGGTGTATTCGATTGATCCGGCGAAAGGCGGGATATTCGTGAAGCGAGCCCGCTCCGTCAAAAAAGCGCCAATCTCACAATCCGGATTGGGTCCGGCAGCCTGTCTCCGGAACAGCTTCAGCACGAAACGGTCGCCATAGAGGATAGAAGAATTACTCTGCTCGACCGACCCACGGGCCGGGAGCAGCGCGATATCCGAAGGACCTCTCAACTTGAGGTAAAGCGAACTGGGTGTGCCTTTCAACTCGCCGCGCCGCATCGGAAGCCGCCGCGCCCCCTCGACGCAACTCAGAAGCGCGTCGCATGCGGTATTGTTCAGCACGGCTTCGTGTAAGACTCCAGGTCCCTCCGCCGATGTGACCTCGGCGAGGATGGCCTGGGGCGACGACTCGTGTATAGCTATGGCTGCGGCGCCAAAACTAGTCGCAAGCGTAAGCAGGTACGTATCCGGCTCACCGGTTTCGTAGTCCACCTGCGCCAGCACAACGGCCGCGCACGATTCAGGCAACTCTCCCCAATCCAGCACCGTGGTAGAGCGGATTCGCCGCGATTTCCCGCCGAACCAACGTTGTCGGGGAAGGTAGCGCGGAAGCATACGAACCTCAAGAGCCTCGCGGTTGCCCTCTTCCAGGACGGAGGCCCACCCTTCCGCCAGAGCGAACCTGAAAACCGGAACAACCGCATCCGGCGCGTGGGGTTCGGTCAAACGCGGAAGCTCAAACCACAAGAATCCGTAAGAACTTAAGGTGAGGGGATACGCCCTTTGGCCGATCAAGGGAAATTCAACGTAACCTAGCATTTCGATCGGGCGTACACCTTCAAATTGGCGAAGATCCAGTTCTACTGGCTGCGGAAAGCGCGACAGATTAGCAACGCACAGTATCACCTGGGTGGCATCGCGCCGTAAGTAGGCGATTACCTTTCGATTCGCTAAATCCAAAAATTCAATCGATCCACGCCCGAACACTCCGAACAACTTGCGTAGCGCAATCATGTTGCGCATCCAGTTCAACAACGAAGATGGATCGCTCCGTTGCGCTTCCACATTCACCGCCTGGTAACCATACGCCGGGTCCATGATGACCGGGCTATATAGCTTGGCGGGGGTGACGCGGGAAAATCCGGCGTTGCGGTCCTCGCTCCATTGCATGGGCGTGCGGACACCGTTGCGGTCGCCGAGGTAGATATTGTCCCCCATGCCGATCTCATCACCGTAGTAGAGGATGGGAGTGCCAGGGAATGACAGCAGCAAGCTGTACAACAACTCAATGCGTCGCCGGTTATGATCCATGAGCGGAGCGAGCCGCCGGCGAATGCCGACGTTAATCCGCATGCGCGGATCGGCGCTGTAAGCCAGATACATGTAATCGCGTTCTTCGTCGCTGACCATTTCAAGCGTCAACTCATCGTGGTTGCGCAGGAATAGGCCCCACTGACAGTTTTCAGGAATGGGCGGCGTTTGCGCCAGGATTTCGGTAATCGGCATGCGGTCTTCCAGCCGCAGCGCCATAAAGATGCGAGGCATCAGCGGAAAATGAAACGCCATGTGACATTCATCGCCGTCGCCGAAGTACGCACGCACATCGGTGGGCCACTGGTTGGCCTCGGCCAGAATCATGCGCCCGGTGTAGCGCTCGTCCATGGCGCGGCGAATTTCTTTGATAAGTGCGTGAGTCTCCGGCAGATTCTCGCAGTTGGTACCCTCGCGCTCCACCAGATAAGGAATCGCGTCCAGACGCAGTCCGTCAACACCCATATCCAGCCAAAAGTTCATAACTTCGAGGATCTCCGCCAGTACCTTGGGGTTGTCGAAATTCAAATCTGGCTGATGCGAGAAGAAGCGGTGCCAGTAGTAGGCCTTGGCCACCGGATCCCAAGTCCAATTGGATTTCTCCGTGTCCGTGAAGATGATACGCACGCCGGGATAGGTCTGGTCGGAGTCGCTCCACACATACCGGTTGCGCATCTCCGAGCCGGGCGGGGCGTTGCGCGCGGCCTGAAACCAAGGATGCTGATCCGAGGTGTGGTTTACTACCAGTTCGACCATGACCTGCAGATTGCGTTCGTGAGCCGCATCGAGGAATTCCTGGAAATCCGCCAGGGTTCCGTAGTCGGGATGAACGCTGGTATAGTCAGCGATGTCGTAGCCGTCGTCACGCAAGGGAGATGGAAAAAACGGAAGCAGCCACAAACACGTGACGCCTAGTTCGACCAGATAGTCCAGCTTTTGTGTGAGTCCGGAGAAATCGCCGATGCCGTCGTTGTTGCTATCGCTGAAGGCCCGGACATGCAACTCGTAGATGATGGCATCCTTGAACCAAAGCGGATCGCTAATGCTTCCAGTAGTTTTCATAGATCCCTTCCTGAATCGAGTTCGGCACCCGCCACCAGGAGTGCGACAGGGAAGGCGGCCAGCAGCCGCGCGAGTGGAATGCTTCCGGTACCGGTAAACTCCGCTCCAGAGAAAACATCCTGCAAGCGGACACCCGCAAGCTCCGGTGGCAGGATCAACTGCGTGTCGCCCCAGATACTTTCCCCTAGAGGCAGCATTCCCGTTTCGAAGCCGCATAACTCGGCAACCAGACGCGGCACGACCGCCAACACTGTCTTGCCCTGGAACCTGCGGGCCAAGGCGACGACGTGCTGCGCCTTCGCCCCAGAGGTGACTGGGGCCAGGTAAGCCCCGTACAAAAATACGTCAGGTTCCCTTCGGCGCAGCCTCAGTCCGGCCGCAGTCACGAATTGTTTCACGTGCCCATCGGCCCAATGTGCCAGGAGATCTGCCGCGGACGGCCCTAGCAGGGCCATTGCGGATTCTAGCAACGCAAACTCAGCCGGTCGACGATTGTCTGGATCCACCAGGCTGAAGTTCCAGGACTCACTTCCTTGGTAAAAATCCGGTACGCCGGGCGATGCAATTTTGAGTACAACCTGAGCCAGCGAATTGATCATGCCCAGTTCAGCTACTCGGCGCTGAAACGGCATGAATCGAGCCAGAAATGGTTTTGCTCTCGTTCCAATGAGGGTCTGCTCAACGAACCGGGCCACCGCCGAATCGTATGCAGGAGACGGTTTGATCCAACTCGTATGCTGTTTCTTTTCCTTGGTCGCTTTGATCATGAATTGGCGCATCCGGTCCACGAACGAAGTTGATGGATAACTGTCTCCCGCAGGCCAAGCCGCCAGAAGGGCCTGGTAGTAAAGATACTCGTCGCCGGGAGTGGGGCTGACCGATGTACCGGTGCGGCTGCGCGCGGACGCATTGATGCGCATCCATGCGTTGACCTCGCTTCGCCACATCGCCGGGATCTCGGAAAGCACGTTTACCCTTGCCCGGCCGTCTTCGCCGCACTTGGTGTCGTGAGTGGATGTGCAGATCATCGAAAGCGGCCGGTGTTCCAGCCGGTGCCGGTTGGCAGCGTGAAATTGTTCGGGAGAAACCCCAAAGTGCTCGGGATGGCCACCTACTTCGTTTAGGGAGATCAGCGGCCCGTAGCGATAAAACGCCGTATCTTCTACTCCCTTTGCCTGCACCGGGCCTGTATACTGCTGTACTTTCATGGCGAATGTGAGCCTCCGTTCCCGCTGCTTCTCCGAAACCCCCGGTTGCGTTTTCGGCAAGAGCAGGTCGCGCAGGAATTGAAAGATAGAGGATTCCAATGCCGGATTCCGGGCCAACGCTTCGCGCACCGCCTGGTCCACAGTGTTCTCGTCGAAACCATCCCAGCCAGACGAGTTCACGTACGTCCGATACACCGGAAAGCAGGCAATCACTTCGGCCAAAGCAACCTGAAGGCTCAACAGAGTGAAATCGCGGCTGTGCGGGTCCCTTTCCGAAATCCGATTGGCTTCGTGGGCCAAAACGCTCAGTTCACTGGCCATTGCGGTCTCTATGATTAGCTTCTTGCTGTGGTAAATGACGTCGGCAAAGGATTTGGCGCCCTCCACAGCACGGTACAGCTTCTGGAATTCACGTCGATTTGCCGGGTTGACAAACAACCCATTGAGCAGATTGAGGAATTCGTAACCGGTCGTTCCGTCCACGTCCCAGTCCTCGCGTAACTCCTCATTTTCGGAAAGTATTTTTTCTACAACCAGATAGGGTCTGCGGGTGGGTCCGACTGCTTCGCGCAACTCCCGAAAGTACCGCTGCGGATCGAACAAGCCATCTACGTGATCCAGCCGCACGCCCGTCACGACGCCGTCCCGAATCAATGGCAGCATTGCGGTATGCGTTGCCTCGAAGACGTCGCGGTCCTCCATCCGGATGCCGGCGAGCTCATTGATATCGAAGAAGCGGCGATAATTGATCTCGTGTGTGGCGGTGCGCCATGACGACAAGCGGTACGGCTGTGCCTCCAGCAGTTGGTGCAGCATGCTGAACGAATCGGGTTGACCAACGGCGCCGTTGAATTCACGAATGTTCCGCTCGATGTGCGCGCGGACCAGTTCGGAACTCTCGAGCAGTTGAGCCAGTCGGCGTTTGGCTACCTCCTTCTCTCGCTGGCGGTTTTCGACGGCTTCGGCGCCGGTCTCTTGATATGGCGGCAAATGCTCCAGGTGAAAGAGAATGCTGAGGAACTCCGTATACTGCGGATCGCTCGGGGATAGGCGCTCGGCGAGGTCACTCATCCTGTGCCGGAGCAGAATCTGCAACTGGCGCGGGTTCAGCGGCAGGTCATGGTCGAAATAGCGCAGACTGAACAGGCCTCCGCGAAGGACGACCTGCAACTCACCGCGGGCGAGGGCCGCGCCGTATTGATCGCCGAGGATTGGCAAGAGTACTTTGTTTCGTAATTCCCGTTTGAGCGGGTGCCAATCGATATCGAAGAAACGGGCGAATGGAGAGGACGGACCGTTCTCCAATACGTCGCGCCACCACGCATTCGACGACTCGGAGATGCCCATGTGATTCGGTACGAAGTCCATGATCAGTCCCATACCGTGCTTATGCAAGCAGCTTGCGAAATGGTCCAGCGCGTGTCTCCCGGCATCCGGCCCAGCCGGTTCCGCGCCGCCCAACTCCCGGTTAACGCGGGAATAGTCGCAAATGTCGTAGCCATGACTACTGCCGGGAGTCGCTGTCAGAATCGGAGAGCAGTAAACCTCCGTAACGCCCAGCTTCGAGAGATATGGGACGATCGCAGCCGCGTCGAGCAACGTAAAGTTGCGGTTAAGCTGTAACCGGTAGGTGGACACCGGCTGCCGGTCGGGTCGTGGAGACGACATAAGCTATACACATTCCTTTCCGGCGGAGAACAACAAGACCGCGCCGGGCCGCGCGAAATGAACGTATGGAAGTTCGATGCGAGGCGGAGATGGATCCGCTGCGAACTGGTCTTCCTCGCTGGTGCAGCCTACCCGCCACGGGGAATCCGGCGGCGACTGGAATAACGGACTGTCCTGCAATTTCACACTCCCTGCCCCGAGGAAGCGAATCACCGCCAGCATTCGTTCGCCTCCCGATTCCCGGCGCAGCAAAACGACCGAATCATCGTGGGCTGCTATTTGTAATGAAGGGGATGTTCCGGCGGTGCGAAGTGCGCGATCGGTTCGTCGCAGACCCAACAGCCGGCGATAGAAGCGGAGAGTGGATTGGTGAGGCTCGCGATCCCGCTCGTCCCAACAAAGCTTACTGTTCTCAAACGTCGATATAGCCTGTGGATCAGGAATGCTCTCTCGAAGTGCCGGGTCAGCAAAGGCCTTGAACTGCCCGAATTCCCGCCTCCGGCCAGCGGTGACCAGGCGGCCGAGTTCCTCATTATGATCGGTGAAGAACTGAAATGGGGATGTCGCGGCCCACTCCTGACCCATGAAGAGCAGCGGTGTCTCCGGGAGCAAAAGCAACAACGTTGTTGCCGCGCGGAAGGCAGAAAGGTCAATCGTATGGTGCAAGCGGTCGCCAAAGGCGCGGTTGCCGATTTGATCGTGATTCTGGATACAGGTGACGAAGCGTTCGTAGGCGATGCCAGCCGGATCGGAACCTCGCGGACCGCCGAAGTGGGGAGCGTATTGGCCGGAATAGAACCAACCTTGACCCGCTGTTGCAACGACGCTCCCAATGGAACCATCGAAGTCCTGAAAGTAGCCGTCGGAATCGCCGGCGAGAGCGCGGCGGATCTGGTGGTGAAGGTCGTCGGCCCAGACGGCATTCATGCCCTCCCAACCGGGGCCCGGTTTCACCATTCTCGCGAGATTACGATGATCTTCGGCGATCAAATGAATGGTGCGGCCTTCGCCGGCAAATGCGTTGCGAACGGCTTGCGTCAGGAAAGCGAGAAAATGCACGGGGCTCTCATCCACGATGGCGTGCGTGGCATCCAGACGCAGACCGTCCAGACGATATTCATGAAGCCACCGGACCGCGTTTTCGGCGAAAAACTCGCGGACTGGACCGCTCAGCGGCCCGTCGAAATTGAGCCCGTCTCCCCACGGGCTTCGATGCGCTTTTGAGTAGTAGTGCTGGCTAAAGATCCCGTGATAGGCGCCATCGGGTCCAAAGTGGTTGTAGACGACGTCGAGAAAAACAGCGAGCTTCAACTGATGCGCCCGATTCACGAAATCGCGCATTTGATCGGGAGTGCCGTAGCATCGTGCGGGCGAAAACAAACAGACGCCGTCGTAACCCCAATTGCGATTGCCCGGAAAATCGGCCACCGGCATCAGTTCCACGGCGGTAATGCCCAGCTCGGCCAGTTGGGACAACTTCGCCGCGGCGGCTGCAAAGGTCCCCTCCGGCGTGAACGTACCTATGTGCAGTTCGTAGATCACCGTTTCGTCCAGGGCTATGCCGGTCCATTCGCCTTCGGTCCAGATATAGGCATCCGGATCGATCACCGCCGAGGGCCCGTGAACGCCTTGAGGTTGAAAGCGCGATGCGGGATCTGGGAAAGGTCCGCGAGCATCCACGTGGTAAGAGTACAAGGTGCCGGGCGAGACCGCACGCACATCGGCTTGCCAAAAGCCATCGCAATCCACGTCCATCCTTATTTCCCGTCCGTCGTCGATCGTGACGTTTACCGTTTGCGCGGCCGGCGACCACACACGAAAGCGCGTGAAGTCACCCAAATAGGTAGCGCCGAGCTTTGTGGGTTCTTGTCTCACGATAAGCCTTCCTCACTGGCCTTGCGGAACACCGTCACGCCGAGAGGCGGCAAGGTTAAAACAAGGGACTGCGGCCGGCCATGCATCGCCAGGGGGGCCGACTCGACGCGTCCGTGGTTGCCTTGTCCGCTCCCGCCGTACAAACGTGCGTCGCTATTCAATTCCTCTTTCCATATGCCGGCCTCGGGGATGCCGATCCGGTAATTGTGCCGTGGAACCGGTGTGAAATTGCAGACGAATATCGTGGCGGAGCCATTTCGAGAGCGCCGCAGAAAGCTCACGACACTGTTGGCATGGTCGTCACAATCGATCCACTCAAAGCCAGCGGCCTCAAAGTCTACTTCGTAAAGAGAGGGGTCGGAACGGTAATAGGTGTTCAGATCGCGCACCCAGCGCTGCATGCCTCGATGTAGCGGACGTTGAAGGAGATGCCAATCGAGGCTGTTGTCATGATTCCATTCGCGCCACTGTCCAAACTCGCACCCCATAAACAACAACTTTTTGCCGGGGTGCCCGAACATGAACCCGTATAGAAGCCGCAGGTTTGCGAACTTCTGCCATTCATCACCCGGCATTTTGTTAAGCATTGACCCTTTGCCATGCACCACTTCGTCGTGCGAGAACGGCAGAACGAAGTTCTCGCTAGAAGCGAACGTTATGCTAAACGTGATCAGGTTTTGGTTGTGGCTGCGATAGAGCGGATCCTCGCTCATGTACAGCAATATGTCGTGCATCCAGCCCATGTTCCACTTGAAGCCAAAGCCGAGTCCGCCCAGGCATGCCGGCCGGGATACCGCCGGCCAAGCTGTCGATTCTTCCGCTATGACCGCAACGCCAGGATATTCGGCCTGCACAGCGTCGTTGATATGACGGAGGAAGGCAACAGCCTCCAGATTTTCCCGGCCGCCGTGTTCATTTGGAATCCAGTCGCCGGCATTGCGTCCGTAATCCAAATACAAGATCGAAGCCACCGCATCCACACGTAAAGCGTCAATGTGATATTTGTCCAGCCAGAAAATGGCATTGCTGAGCAGAAAATTGCGCACTTCCGCGCGGCCATAGTTAAAGATCAGCGTGCCCCAATCAGGATGCGATCCTTGCCGAGGATCGGCATGTTCGTACAGATGCGTGCCGTCGAAATAACCCAGTCCATGCTCATCTTTGGGGAAGTGCGCCGGCACCCAGTCGAGGATCACGCCGATTCCATGCTGATGCAGCGTGTCGACGAAATACATAAAGTCGTCCGGTGTGCCGTGCCGGCTGGTCGGAGCAAAATAGCTGACCGTCTGATACCCCCACGACCCGTCGAAGGGATGTTCGGAAACCGGCATAATTTCAACGTGCGTAAAGCCCATTTTGTTGACGTACGTGGCTAACTTTTGCGCTAGTTCCCGGTAGGTGAGCCAGCGGTTATTCTCCTCGGGAACTCGCATCCACGATCCGAGATGGACTTCATAAATCGACATGGCAGAACTGTTTATCGAGCGTTTCCCGCGCGCCTTTATCCAGTTTTGGTCGTTCCAGCGATAGCCATCGAGGTCCCAGATCTTCGACGCCGTCCGCGGGCGAATTTCGGCGGCGAAACCATAGGGATCGGCTTTGTCGACGAAATAGCAGTTCAATTGCGAACGCACGTGATACTTGTAGAGAGCGCCAACCGGCAGGTTCGGAATAAAGCATTCCCAGATGCCCGAATCACCGTGCGTACGCATCGGATTTGCCCGCGGATCCCACGCGTTAAAATCGCCTGTTACCGATACCGATTCCGCGTTCGGGGCCCAAACGCAAAACTCCGCGCCGGCCGTGCCATCTAAGGCTTTCAGATGGGCGCCCATTTTTTCATAGCTCCGGTAGTGTGAGCCTTCCGACATCAGATGAATATCGAATTCCGTCAAAATGCGGGTTTCCATCGGTAGCCTCCTTTTTGCACCTTGGTCTCCTCCTCCCTGACCCGAAATACGGCGACCGATCGGCCCTGCATGCGGTAGCTGTGGTCCCGCAGACGGTGAGGCTGATTCCAGATTTTGAGAGATGTATCGAGCAGACGTTCCCAGCGTTGCCCCTCCCGGTGCGGCGGAAGGATAAAGCGTGTCCGTTCATGGTGCGCATTGAAGATCAGAAAGAGCGTGTCGCCGGTAATCGGTTCTCCCATATCGTCCACGTCGTGAATTTCCGTTCCCACCAAACGGACGCCAAAGCAGCGGACGAAATGCGAATTCCAGGCCGCGTCGTCCATTTCCTCACCGTTGGCCATGATCCAGGCGATATCCGTCACACCCTGCCCTCGAATGGCGCGGCCTTCAAAGAACCGGCGTCGCGTCAGCACGGGTTGCGTACCCAGCAGGTGGATCACGTAGCTCACGAATTCGCAAAAGTCTTCCTGGTCCGGGTTTAGGTTCCAGTTGTACCAGCTGATCTCGTTGTCCTGGCAGTAAGCATTATTGTTGCCGCGCTGCGTTCGGCCAAGCTCGTCGCCCCCAAGGATCATGGGCACACCCTGAGACAGCAGCAGCGTCGCCATCAGATTCCGCTTCTGGCGCTCTCTTAACTTGCGGATCTCCGCATCGTTGGTAGGCCCTTCGGCTCCGCAGTTCCAGCTGTTGTTGTGGTTCTCGCCATCGCCATTGTTCTCGCCATTGGCCCCGTTGTGCTTAGCGTTGAAACTCACCAGGTCCTGCAGCGTGAAGCCATCGTGAGCCGTTACGAAATTAATGCTGGCGTACGGACGGCGTCCGCTGCGGCCATAGAGATCACTGCTGCCAGCCAGCCGAGTTGCCATCTCCGACACCAGGCCGTCGTCGCCTTTCCAGAATCGCCGCACAGCGTCGCGGTATTTGCCGTTCCATTCGGTCCAGCCCACTGGGAAATTGCCCACCTGATAACCGCCCTCACCCAGATCCCAGGGTTCGGCGATAAGTTTTACTTGTGAGATCACGGGATCCTGGTGTACCAGATCGAAAAAGGCGCTCAACCGGTCCACCTCGTGTAGTTCGCGGGCCAGCGCGCTGGCCAAATCAAATCGGAAACCGTCAACGCGCATCTCCAGCACCCAATAACGCAGGCTGTCCATAATCAGCTGCAGCACACGCGGATGCCGCATGTTCAGGGTGTTTCCACATCCTGTGTAGTCCATGTAGAAGCGCGGCCGCCCCGGCGCGGGACGATAATATGCCGCGTTGTCGATGCCACGAAACGACAAGGTGGGACCCAACTGATTGCCTTCGGCGGTGTGATTGTAGACCACGTCCAGAATCACTTCTATTCCGGCCGAGTGCAGATTTCGCACCATGGTCTTAAATTCGCGTACCGATGCGTTCGGCGTGGGTGCCGCAGCATACCGGCTATCGGGGGCAAAGAACGCGCTTGTATTGTAGCCCCAATAGTTCTTTAGTCCGCGTTCCACCAGATGGCGGTCGTAGGCATGGTGATGTACCGGCATCAATTCGACCGCCGTGATGCCTAATCTCTGCAAGTGCCGCACGAAGGGCTCTGAGCCCAGGCCGGCGTATGTCCCTCGCAGTCTTTCCGGCACCTCAGGATGCAGAATGGTCGCGCCGCGTACGTGCGCTTCGTAGATCACCGTTTTGTGCCAGGGAGTGCGCGGCGCAGTGTCGTTTCCCCACGTAAATGCTCCATCCACCACCGTGCCAAGCATGCAACAATCGGCGTTGTCGCGAACATCGAAGGAGAGATCCGCTGCCGGATCCCCAATCCGGTACCCATACATCGTGTCGCTCCAGCGCACGGTGCGCCCTACCGCCTTCGTGTATGGCTCGATCACCACTTTGTTTGGATTGAATCGATGCCCGCGTTCCGGATCATACGGACCGTAAACGCGAAATCCGAAGAGCTGTCCCGGCAGAATTCCAGGGAGGTAGCCATGCCAGATTTGATCGGTCCGTTCGGGCAACGCGATTCGGACCGACTCCTGGGTGGACTCGGGTGAGTCGAACAGGCATAGATGGACCCCGGTGGCGTGTTCGGAGAACACTGCGAAGTTGACTCCCGCACCGTTCCAAGTAGCGCCTAACGGATACGGATTTCCGGGCCGGATCTTCATAGTCCCGCTGTTGTGCATTTGCCGATCAGAGGTAATAGTCAAAATCGCGCTCCGTCCGGGATTTCCTGCGTAACTGGAGAACATGCAAGGGTTGCAGTACGCTCAGCTCGACGTAATTCCGCGGACCGTTCCATAGATAGCGGCCCCCACCCAGCAAATCGTGCGCTTGATATGGAACGCCGCTTTCAATGCGTAGCGACGGCAAGTCCAGGTTGGTCCAACCCGCCTGCCCGTGGCCAGAATCAAGATTGACGACGACCACGATGACGTTGGCGCCGTCCGCTGTCACCTTGCTGTAGCAAATCATCAGCGGATTATCGATCTCATGGAACTGAAGGTTCCAGCTCTCCTGCAGTGCGAGGTTTTCCTTACGAATCGCGTTTATCCGGGCGATGTAGTCGCGCAGACTCCACGCGGAACCTAAGTCTGGTGACTGAATTTCGTACTTTTCGGAATTGAGATATTCCTCGCTGCCGGATGTGCGCGGTTCGCTGTGGCAAAGCTCGAATGCAGGCCCGTAAATGCCATAGCTGGCACCTAAAGTAGCCGCCAGTCCAATGCGAATCATGAAGCCTGCGCGACCGCCCAGTTGCAGGTACTCCGGCAATATATCGGGCGTATTGGGCCAAAGATTGGGCCGGAAATATTCCCTGCTGGGGGAAGCCGTAAGTTCGGTAAGGTATTGCGTTAGTTCCTCCTTCGTATTGCGCCAGGTGAAGTATGTATAGGACTGAGCGAATCCCAACTTCGCCAGCCGTCCCATCACCTTTGGGCGGGTAAAAGCTTCCGCCAGAAAGATAGCGTCCGGAAATTGCTGCCGGACGCTGTCAATCATCCATTCCCAGAAGGGGAAGGCCTTTGTGTGCGGATTATCCACGCGAAAAATGCGAATATCCTGTCCGGCCCAGAACAGCACTACATCCAGGAGCGCCTGCCACAGCGATCGCCACGATTCGGTTTCAAAATCGATCGGATAGATGTCCTGATACTTCTTCGGAGGATTCTCAGCGTATTGAATCGTCCCGTCGGGGCGCTGGCGAAACCATTCCGGATGCTCGCTTACCCAGGGATGATCCGGTGAACACTGGAAGGCCAGGTCAATCGCAATCTCCAAACCAAGCTCCGTTGCCGAAACCACCAGCTTCCGGAAGTCGTCAAAAGTGCCGAGTGCGGGTTCGATCGCCGTATGCCCACCATGGTAGCTTCCGATTGCCCATGGGCTACCGACGTCGCCAGGCTGGGCGGTCTCCGCGTTGTTCTTTCCCTTGCGTTTGGTCGTGCCGATGGGGTGGATGGGCGGAAGATACAAAACATCGAAGCCCATCTTCGATATGTACGGCAGGGATGCCACGCAATCGGCGAAGGTGCCGTGCCGGCCATGCTCGCCTGAACGAGATCGGGGGAACATTTCATACCAGGCACCGGTTCGCGCGCGGAGGCGTTCGGCTACCACGGCCAAATTCTTGTAATAACGGGCGGCATGGTTCCGGTCTGGATATCGGGTGACCAGCACGGTCAATTCAGAGTCCAATCCCAGCGAATGGGCTTGTGAATTCTCCGCGCAGGATTCCAGGCGTATAGCCCATTCGGATAGGATCACGGCGTCGGTCCCGGCCGCGCGGGAGGATGCATTGTCAACGATCCGAGCTCCGATCAATAGGTCGGTTGGATCGCTCTGTCCTGCTTGAATCCGTTTTTGAAGATTCCTTTGCCAGGTCGTAAAGTGATCCACCCAGCCTTCCACCGTGTACCAATAGCGGCCGAGTTCGGTGACAGGGAAGGCGGCGCGCCAGCGATCATTTCCCAGCGAAAGCATCGGGACCTCGCTCCACTGGTGGTCCCGCTCGTGCCGGAACCGCAACACGCACGCGATAGCGTCGTGCCCATCGGCGAAGACATCGGCCTCCACCGTGACCGTCTCTCCACAGACGCGCTTGATGGGAAATCGCCCGCCGTCTACTTCAGGGAGGACGCCCTCGATCACAACTCGGATTTGGCCCGACTCGACTCCGGCTATAAAATTCCCGGTCGTTTTCGTCATCCAGCCTCCGTTCGATCCGATTGCTGCGCGCTGTCTCCTGCGAACTGCTCAACCACATGATCCGCCCAGTCCAGACTCACCCCCTGGTCGAGAGCCGTAGCCACCACGCGTTCAGGTGTTCCTAGATCGTTCCAGGAGACCGAATCCATCCGTAACACTAGGAGGTGTTCAACCTCCGACGGCAAAATCCGTCGTGATAGATCCATCGCTGGCATGCGCTGATAAAGGCTGCCAGGTATTTTCAACTCGGCGCCATTCCATGGCGGAGCGTCCCGCAACACCTCCATCAACTGCGGCGCCGAGCGCTGAAACATTGCCAGGAACGAACGAACACTTCCCACCATAACGAATGTGTTCCACAGCGAGCCTTGCTCAAACATCTGCCGGGCGGTTCCTGGCGGCGGTTTCTCGAAAAAGGCCCGCACTGTGAACAGCGATTTATGTTCGCCCTCGGCAGGGCCGAGCTCGATCCAACCGTACTCGGTTTCAGGCCTGTCCGGAAGGGCACCTAAAAGTACAATAGAGGCGGGTCGAAGTGCTGCACATGAGAACGCCGTCTCCAACTCTTTCGTAAACGACTCTTGATCCGAATAGTAGTGATCGGAGGGTAGGATTACAACGGTCGCGTCTGGGTCGCGTCTGAAGATGCTTAGGATGCAATGGGCGACTGGGGGCGCCGTTCCCCTGTTCGACGGCTGAACGATGCACCGGTCCATACAGAGTTCGGGCTCGGCCGCGAACCACTTCCCTTGATCGCCATTGAGCGACACCAGTACCTGTTCCGGGGGGATGGACTGCCCGGCACGCCGCAGCGTCTCCCCAAGCTGCGTTTCCGTACCCAGGAGGGGACAAAACTGCTTTGGCCGTTCATCGCCGGCGATTAAGCTGGCCAGCGCCTTGAGCCGCGATCCCTCACCACCGGCCAAAATTACACCCCACCGGCCGTTTGGGCAGTTCGAGGCCGACGCCTCCACTTTGTTTGTTTGGGTCTCACTCACTTTGTCTCCTAAAATCAATTTTGGAAAAGTGTCTCTCGATAGCTCGCGGCATTGGCAATGCTCGCCGCGTTCAGCTTCAAGTCGTTGCTATGTTATGAGTTTACGTTCTTCGCTGAATGAGCAACATCCCTAAAACCCACCATAAATTTTGACAACATCTACCAGTTGCGACGACCTGGGGCTAGCGCAGCTCGTCAGTTGCAGTGGCTCATAGTCCGAAAGCGAGGCCGGTTTCCCTATGCACCGGAATACTGGCGGACGCTCGTGAGTTCTGAGGCCGACTTTGCCACTCCTTTCTTGAATCTCTGGGCGAAATGAACAGGCCGAGACGAGTCTGGAAACCAGGTGGACTTTGGCATAGTCGAATTCAGTCGCCATTAAGATTCTTTGTTGTCGACTGTCAACGCCATGATGTTGGAGCACTTCGAGTCAACTCAGCGATAGCTGGATGCCTGGATCTCGAATAATTTTGCGTACTGTCCGTCGGCCTTTAGAAGTTCTTCGTGGGTTCCATCTTCTGCAATCTTGCCCTCACAAACTAGCAGGATACGGTCCGCCATTCTCACCGTCGAGAGTCTGTGGGAGATGAAGATCGCCATTCGATCCTTTGTAAGTTCGGCGAAATTCGCAAAGACCTCCGACTCGGCCAGCGGGTCCAATGCCGCCGTCGGCTCATCGAGAATTACAATCTGCGCGTCGCGTAAAAATGCGCGGGCCAAGGCAATTCGTTGCCACTGGCCGCCAGACAGGTCAATTCCGCCTTCGAATTTCCGGCCGAGCATCTGGTCCAGTTTTGCCGGGAGAGTCTCGACCAATTCCGCGGCATTGCTCCTTCGACACGCTTCCCATAGGCCTTCGTCGTCATGTACGCGCGAAATGTCACCGGCTGCGATATTCTCTCTGGCCGAAAAATCGTAGCGAACGAAATCCTGGAATACGATGCCTATCTCCTTGCGAAGCGCGTCCAGATCGTATTCCTTCAGGTCTCTTCCGTCCAGCAGAATGCGGCCCTCTTCGGGATCGTAGAGCCGGGTCATCAACTTTACCATCGTAGTCTTGCCTTCCCCGTTCTCACCTACTATGGCGATCCGCTGCCCCCGGTTGATTCGGAGAGACAGATTACTGAGGATTGGCTTGTCGTTTCCCGGATAACGGAACGTGACGTTCTGAAACTCAATTCCGTACTGAATGGGCTGCGGGAGGTCGGCGAGCGAGGCGGCCGAATTCATGCTGGACTTTTCCGCAAAAAAACGAATCAAATCCTGGAGGAAAAGCGATTGATCGGCGATATCGGAAAAGAGGGAGAAGATGGTCTGCAAGTGACCGTTCGCGCCGGCGATAGCTCCCGCCGTGAAGATAAAGGTCCCCTGGCTGATCCGTTGTAAGAATGCCTCGTTCACAAGGTACGCGTAGCTTCCGTAGTAACCGGCGGCGGACACGATTGCAAAAGCCGCTCCCCAAACAACGCGTCGAGCGGCAAGCAACCGATTTCTCTCAATAATGTCTGAAGATAGATCCAGGTATTTTGCTTCTAGATGAGCGGCCAGAGCGAACACTTTGACTTCCTTGGCGGCCTGGCTTCCACTGCCCAGAGCGAGGAAATACTCCATCGCCCGGCGCGCCGGTGTAAGCGCGGAGGCTTGGGTATAACCCAGGAACGCGAAATAGCTTTCCACCAGGAATGCGGGAACGACGCAAACGATTAGAATCAACAATAGCCAGGGGTAGTAATAAAGGATTCCGCCAGCCAGGGATAGAAGCATGACAGCTCGCTGCAGGAGCCATCCGGCCGAGGTGAGCATGCTGATACGATCGGTGGTCTGCGCGCGGGCGCGCTCCAGCAGGTCGTGGAAGGCAGGGTCCTCGAAGCTTCGCAGGTCGAGCGTAGCGGCGTGGCGCATGATTTTGAGGCCCAGGCTGTGGCTGAACCGGTCGGAGATCAAGCTATCGAGGTAGTCGACGGCTCGTCCGATCACCTGTGAAATCGCGGCGAGTGCGAATTCGATACCGACCCAGAGCCAAACGACGGATGAGTCAACAGGCTGACCCTTGGCGACGGCGGTGATGAGGTCGATGATCTGCCTGGCAACGTAAAGCATCCCCAGTGGGGCCAATCCGCTCAAGATCCTCAAAACAATCGTCCAGCCGACCGCGGCAGGGGCCGAATCCCAAAGCACATGCCACAGCTTCGGAACATCTTTCAAAGCCGCTATCCGATTTCTCCATGCTTCTCGTTGGGTAAATCCTTGGGCGGGTTGCATCATCGTATGCTTGAGCAGCCGGAGGCGCGTTTTAGTTTCATTTGAGATGC
>Ga0163144_10010264_pt1 | contig 19986 bp, 15 predicted proteins | sample OliLak19BULKMAT1_FD_123175 | JGI IMG/M metagenome (GOLD analysis project Ga0163144, IMG submission 123175) | Freshwater microbial mat bacterial communities from Lake Vanda, McMurdo Dry Valleys, Antarctica - Oligotrophic Lake LV.19.BULKMAT1 | ecosystem: Environmental > Aquatic > Freshwater >... | reverse complement strand
CAGCTGCGGGTTGTCAGCTGCGGGTTGTCAGCTGCGGGTTGTCAGCTGCGGGTTGTCAGCTGCGGGTTGTCAGCTGCGGGTTGCGGGTTGCGGGTTGCGGGCTGGTTGCAGGTCGACGTGATGTGCGCCCAATCAGAAATCTTGGTGAGCTGGTGACTCGAATGTGCGAGAGGAGGACGCGCGTGAATCGGCGAATAGATCTACAGAAATAGCTTGAATCAGGGAATTGCGTCACCTAGAATGTGGCTGTTCCGCGCGGATCGAGCGTGTTGCTCTCCAGCGGGATTGAGAGGAGATCATGGTGAGAGAGGTCTCAAAACGTTGTCCGAAGTCGTGCGCGAAGGGCGGAAGATCTGCGGCGAGGAAGGCTGCCGACAAGCGACGCAAGAAGCGCGTGGACGAGACTCCGGCCTTCGGCTTCATGAATCGTGGCGGCTTGCGCAAGGGCGCGGGGCGGAAGGCGGCGTACCGGGCTGATGGGAAGCGACTGCACCACTCGCATGCTGCGCGTAAGCACGTGACTCGCCATCGGCCCGTGCATGTGACCGTGAACGTGGTCGCGGGGCTGCCGAGCCTGCGTGGGGCGCTGCTCGCGGTGCACGTGCTCGCGGCGATCGCGGGCGGAAATCAGCGCGAGGAGTTTCGCGTTGTGCACTTCAGTGTGCAGTTAAACCATGTCCACCTGATCTGTGAGGCGCATGGGAATGAGGCGCTTGCGCTCGGCATGCGCGGGATCGGTGGACGGATTGCGAAGAAGGTGAACGGGGTGCTCGGTCGTAGGGGGCGCGTGATCGCGGACCGGTACCACGCGCATGTGCTGAACACGCGGGCCGAGGTACGGAACGCGGTGCGCTATGTGCTTCGGAATGCGGAGCGACACGATGTGTTGCGTGGCATGGCTGAATCGGCGGGCGCCAACGCTAGGGACACTGAGTACGCTGAGGCGGGTGCGTGCGAGGGCGGCCCGGGGCGTGCTTGGTGGAGCGGGTTGGATCCGCTGTCGAGCGCGGTGGTTTTCCCGTACTGGCTCGAGGCGGGAGCGGTGAAGGCCGCTGGGGCGCCGGAGGAGCTCGTCGCGGGCGTGGGCGCGATCGTGCGGAGCGCACAGTGCGCGTTGTTCCGGATCGCGTTCGCGGGCGAGCCGTTGTCGCTGCGGGAGGTGCTCCCGGCGATGCGTCAACGGGGGCCGGGTAGGCGGACTGGGGCTGCGAGTCGGGCGAATGTGCGCGGCGAGCTCGAGGCTTGAGAGGGCTCCGGGATGCAGCGATTGGGCGCGCGGGTTGGCGCGTACGAGACTTGAGCTAGGGGCTCGGGGGCAGCGCGTTGGCGAGGTCGAAGAAGCGGCCCGCGGCGCCGCCCGGGCGGCCGGCGGGGAGGGCCCAGTGGAAGGTGCGGCGCGGCGCGAAGTCGAGGGCTGGCACGATGCGGAGGCGCCCGGTCGCGAGGTGTGGGCCGAGCACCCAGCGTGAGAGGAAGGCGAGGCCGAGGCCTGCCGCGGCTGCGCCGATGATCGCCTCCGTCGAGGCGAGTACGAGGTCCTGCTCGCTGGGTCGTTTGCGCGCGCCGGCGCGGCTGAGTGCGCGGGTGATGACCGCGCGGGTTCCGGAGCCGGGCTCGCGCCAGAGGAGCGGGACGGTCGCGAGGTCAGCGGCGCTGCGTGGGCGCCACGGGGCGTCGCCGCCGACGACGGGCACGAGCTCGTCGTTGACCCAGGGAGTGAGCTTGACGCCGCTCGCGCGCGCGTGGCCCTCGACGAGACCGAGCGGCGCTGCGCCGGTACGCAGCGCGGCGATGACCTCGTCCGTGTTGCCGATCGCGAGGTGGATCGGGACCGTCGGGTGGCGCTGACGGAAACGTGCGAGCACATCCGGCAGGACGTAGGCCGCGATCGTCGTGCTTGCGATCAGGTCGAGCCGTCCGAGGTGCACGTCGGCGCTCGGCACCTCGCGCTCGGCCTCGTCGAGGAGGCGCTGCACCTCGCGGGCGTAAACGGCGAGGCGCTCGCCGGCGGGAGTCGCCGTGACACCCGCGCGAGAACGCACGAGCAACGCGACGCCGAAGGTCTCCTCGAGTCGCCGGATGCGCGCCGTCACCGCCGGCTGGGATAGGAATGTCGCGCGTGCCGCCGCGCCGATCCCGCCGTGCCGCAACACGTCGAGGAAGGTCGGCAAGAGGCCCGGGTCGAGGGTGAGGTCGACGGGCGCCACGCGCGTGGGGGTTCGGCCGCGCTCGGGCTGTTCCTCGGCGGAGGGATCACGGGGCGCGGGAGTCATCGGCTGCGTCGGTCGAATGGGCATCAGTCTAACTGATGGGTCATACGGAGAGACTAAGCCGGCCAGTGATGGTTTACCGGCCATACTGCGGCCATGCAGATGAGCCTCGCTGTTCTCCCGGGCCCGCCGCTCCCCACGACCACAGGCCCGGGTCGGAGTCTCGACCGTTCGTGGGCGCGGATCGCGCTGGCTCTCGTGGGCGCGACGCTCGTCGTTGTGCTGCGGCTGCCGGCGGTGTGGGCCTTGGTGGCCGGGGGCCTCGTCGCGGGGTACGCGGGGGCCTCGCCCCGCGCCTACGGCCTGGGCCAACGGCTCTTGAAGGTCGGCGTCGTGTGCCTCGGCGCTGGGCTCGACCTGGGCGTCGTCCTGCGAGTCGGCCTCGAAGGGCTCGGATCGACAGCGCTCGGTATTGGCGCGACTCTGGCCGCCGGGCTGTGGCTCACGCGCCGCTTAGGGGTCGCAGCGGACGTCGGCGCGTTGATCACGGTCGGAACGGCGATCTGCGGCGGAAGCGCGATCGCGGCGGCGGCGCCGACGTTGCGCGCACGGGGCGAGGACGTCGGTCTCGCCCTCGGCGTCGTCTATGCGCTCAACGGCGCGGCTCTCGTCGTGTTCCCCGCGGTGGGCGGCGCGCTCGGCCTCGAGCCTGAATTGTTCGCCCGTTGGTGCGCGCTGGCGATCCACGACACGAGCTCCGTGATGGGCGCGGCGGCGACGGCGGGTCCCGAGGCCCTCGCGCTCGCGACAGTGACGAAACTCGCGCGCGCCCTGTGGATCATGCCTGTGGTGTTCCTGATCGGCGTGCTGCGCACGCGGCGCGGTGACGGGACGGCGCGACCGGCGATCCCGTGGTTCATCGTGGCGTTCTTGGTGGCCGCGGCGCTCCGGTCGCTGGACCCGGGACTCGTCGAGCTCGGCGACCTCGTCGCGACGGGCGCGAGGCACGCGCTGGTGCTGGCGCTGTTCGCGCTCGGGCTCGGCACCGATATCCGGGTGCTGCGCGCGATGGGCCCTCGACCCCTCGTCTTCGGGCTCGTCTTGTGGACCCTCACCAGCGCTGGAGCGCTCGCAGGTCTGCTCCTGGTGCGTGGTTGAGAGGCGACGGGCGACTCGGCGCTAGGACGGGCAAATCAACGCAAGGACGGGCAACGCGGCGCGAGAAGGTCGCCGCGCTGCACGGCACACTGGGTCGGAGTCCAGCGTGATTCGTATTCGGCCCTGCCGGCCTGTGCACCGTGCTGCTAGAGTCGGAGAGACATGTCCAAAGTTGCCCGCTTGGATCCCCGATCCGCGGTTTGAGGTCGTGGGTGAGCCCCAATACGCTCTGGACGCGAAACCGATGGAGAACGCCAACGCGCGGCTATTGATGGGGATCGCGCTCGGGCTGGTGCTCGGGCTGGGGATCGGGTGGCTGCTGGTCGCGGTCGAGGAGAGCGAGCGTCCAGCCGCGTCGATGCTGATCGGCAGCGCGACGCCCGCGCCGGCCGCGGGCTCGCACGTCTTCGAGCTGGAGCCGGAGCGCGCCGAGCGCAGAGCCGCGCGCGCGGACTCGGGCCCCGTAGCGCGGGACGTCACCGACGCCGAGCTCGACGCGCTCGCCGCTGAAGTTGCAGCGCCGAGCGTCGAGCACGCGACCGGCGCGGGCGTGATCGCGGGCCGCGTCACCGACCCCGACGGTCTCGGCCTGCCGGCCGTCCTGCTGCGCGCGGTGCGCGACGACGAGACCCAACGGAGCATTTCGTCGTCCACCTTCGGCGCCGGGCCGCCGCCCTTGGACGCTTTGCGCGCCGCCGTCCTCCAAGCAGCGCGCGAGCACGCCGAGCTGCTCGCGCGCACCTACGAGACGCGCAGCGACGCGACCGGTAGCTACCGCTTCGACCGATTGCCGGAGGGCAGATATCGAATCGACGCTTACGCCGAGGGCTACGTCGTCGACGTCGTCGACGGCGGCGGCAGCTACGCGGAGCCCGACGCCGCGCTCGACTTCCTCGCGCGTCCCGTCGTGCGGCTGCCGCTGCGTGTGACTCTGCCCGAGGGCGGACCGCCGGCGAAGGCGGTCGTACTCGCCATGCCGCTGGACGAGCGCGACCCGAGCGCGACGAGCTACACCTGGTCCCCACAGGACTCCGAGCTGCGGCTGACGCCGGGGCGCTACGAGATCAACGCGCTGGGTGAGCGCGTCGCACTGTCTGCGGGCGAGCCGCCCTCCTCGCTGCGCTCCGAGACGAAGACGGTCGAGCTCGCAGCGGAGGAGCTCCGGCTGGTCGCGGGAGAGAATCGCGCGAGCGTGGCGGTCCCGACGCTGTACCCGGTGTCGGTCAAGTCCCTCGCCGAGCACGCCTGCGCCAACGCGTTCATCGCACCCGTGGAAGGCGCCCGCGGCCTGCGCTTGTGGATCGGCGCGGACAACCACGAGCTCGACGCCGACGGCCGCGCCCGTTTCGAGTACGTCCCGGCTGGCCGCTACACCGTGCGCATCCTGGTCGGTTCCGAAGAGCACGCGCGCCGCGACATCGTGGTCCCCTGCGGCGAGCTCCAGCTCGGCGGTTGAATGTCACCGGGCGCCGTATTCAGCCTCGTGGCCGAGGCGGAGGTTGCTGCCCCTTCGGGTTCGACCGAGGCGCTCAACGCGCCGCCGCGACCGCCTCCAGCCAGCCGCTGCTCATGTGAGGCACCGATAGTGCACGGCGAGGTGGACGAGCTCGGGCTCAGACGTAGAACTCGACTCGACCACACTTCGGGCAGATGCGCAGGTCGAAGGGCGTGTGCCTGATGTTCACACCGTCCCACCCGCCCAGCGCAACCCCAGCCCCACCGTGGTTGAGAGTGATCGTGCCTGCGTCCTTCATTGCGAGTCCGCAGCGCAAACAATCGACCTCGGAGTCAGGCATCTTCGCTAGCTTCGACGCATCGTTCCTGTCAAATTCCCGCAGGGTTCGAGCATAGCAGGGTCCTCGGCTCCCTCCAGCGGCGGCGGGCAACGCGGCGCGAGAAGGTCGCCGCGCTGCACGGCACACTGGGTCGGAGTCCAGCGTGGTTCGTATTCGGCCATGCCTCCTGTGCACCGCGCCGCGCGTAGCGTCGAGACGCCCCCCCCTCACCATGTTCGATCCCGCGCTCTGGGAGCTCGCGAGCTACATCGTCACCGCGCTCGGGCTGCCGCTGGCCCTCGCCGTCTTCGTCTACGAACAGCGCAAGGAACGTGACAACGAAGAGACGGAGGCCTACCAGCTGTTGTCCGACGCCTACAACGACTTCCTCGGGGTCGTGCTCGGGAATCCCGACCTGCACCTGTTCACCAACACTGCCACACCGGACCTCACGACGGAGCAGGAGGAGCGGGTCGCGATCATCCTCGACATGCTCATGGCGCTCTTCGAGCGCGCGTACCTCACGACGTGGCAGCCGCGCCTGAAGCCGGCCCAGCGTCGCCGCTGGAACGTCTGGGAGGACTTCATGCGCGAGTGGATCCGTCGCGACGACTTCCACCTGCGCGTCGAGGGTTTGCTGGTCGGAGAGGACCCGGACTTCCAGGCCTACTTCCGCGAGCTCGTGCGGCAGGAGCGGGACTGCGCAACGAACGAAGTGGCATGAGGAGCGCGAGCGTCGTTCCCTGAGGACGCAGTGGGCGCCGGTTCGGTTCATGACTCGGCATTCGTCGACTCAGGCGGCGCCTTCGTCAGAGGAGCTGCAAGTCGATGCGCTGGACTCGCGCGGGGAGCTCGGGCGACTGCGTGAAGAACACGCGGAGACTGCGCGGCGACCCGTGCATCACGAAAGTGCCGCGCAGTTGATTGATGGGCGCGACCTCGTCGATCGACTGGATCGCGCCCGCGGCGCCGAGGATCTCCTTGGCTTCGCGAGCGCGGTGCTCACGCGAGCGATCGAGGTAGAAGTTGTCGGCGAGAATCTCTGCGCCGAGCGCGTCGGCGCGCGACGAGTCGGCGTCGAGCCACGATTCCACGAGCTCGGCCACCTGGCGCGCGCGGCGCGCCAGGGGCGCCGGAACAGGCAGCTCGCGGCGCGCGAGCACGCCGCTCGCGAAGAGCGCCTCGTTGGCCTCGTTGTGCTGGGCGCTCGAGGCCGAGTAGGTGAGGTTCGCGAAGGAGATCACGCCGAACCCGTGGTCGGGGAAGAACTGGATGTTGGCGCCGAAGCCGGGTAGACCACCCGTGTGAGCGATCCGGGTCACGCCGTGGCAATCGGTCCGCACGCCGAGGCCGTACCCATACCCGACGAGCGCGGGGCAGGCGTTGCCGTCAGCGCCTTTCGCGGCCGCGTCGAGGCGCGGCATGCGCGGCACGTGCATCTCGCGCACGGTGCTGCGCCGAACGGGGCCGTCGTCCGCGCCATGGTGTGCGGGCCACGCCGCGAGATGGAAACCGACATAACGGGCCATGTCGTGCAACGAGGTGATCATCCCGCCGATCGCGCCGTAGGCGCCCGTGCGCAGCATCGGTTCGCGTTTCCATGTCTCGTCCTCCCAGCGATACCCGATCGCGAGCTCGCCCTCGGGAACGTCGCGGTAGTCCCAGTAGGTTTCGAGCATCCCGAGCGGTTCGAGGATCTCTTCTGTGACGTACTGCTGGTACGGTCGACCCGACACACGCGTGATGATCTCGCCCATCAGCGCGTAACCGAGGTTGCTGTACTCGTAGGCGCTCCCGGGGACGGTGGAGAAAGAGAGCCCACCGCGGATGAGGGCGAGCAGGTCTTCCGTCGTGTCCGCGAGCTGACGATCCGCCCACGGGTTGTCCTCGGGTAGGCCCGAGGTCATCGTCATCAAGTGCTCGATGACGATCGGCGGCGAGTCCCCCGTGAGGCGCTGCGCCGAGGCGAGCTCGGGCAAATGTCGCGTGACCGGGTCCTGCAACGACAACGCGCCAGCGTCGCGGAGCTTCAGGATCGCCATGGAGGTGAAGCTCTTCGTGAGCGACGCGATGTGGAATTTCGTGTCTGCATCGACGGGTCGGTGCAGATCGCGGTCCACGACACCGAACGCATCGAAGTACACGAGCTCGCCATCGAGCACGACCCCCCAGATCTGACCGACGTAGTGGCTCGCATCGGCGTTGCCGCGGAAGATGGCATCGAGGGCGGGGCGTGCGGCGAGCGCCGCATCGCGGCGACCTTCCCGCGTGAATTCCGGAGGTCGATAGTCCGCCGCGACTTGGATGTTGGCCTCGGCCGAGGCGACCTGCCGAGTCCGAGGCCCACTGCAGGCAATACATACAAGCGAGAGGCAGAGGGGGGCTGCGAGTACCAACTTCATCGAAACATGGTACGCCGGAGACCAGAGGTACCGAACCCGACCCAAAAACAGGTGAGCGTCGGGCGCGCTCCGCGCGCGCGACGCTCACCTGTTTTTTGGGTCGGGTTCGGTACCTCTGGTCTCCGCACGATTCACGCAGTGGTGCTGCACACTTGGTAGCGTGGCCCGCGTGGAACCGAGCCTCTCCCCCATCGTCGCCGGCCTCTGGCGCCTCGCGAAGTGGTCGTTGGCTGACGACGCGCTCGCCTCATGGATCTCGGATGTCATCGACCAAGGTGTCGGCACATTCGACCTGGCGGACATCTACGGGAGCTACACGTGCGAGGGGCTTTTCGGCGCGGCGCTGCGGCACACGCCGCGGCTGCGGGAGCGGCTCCGCATCGTCACGAAGTGTGACATCAAAGTGATCTCGCCGGCGCGCCCCGCGCACACACGGCACGTCTACGACACGAGCGCTGCGCACATTGTCGCCTCGGTCGTACGGAGCCTTCGCGACCTCGGCACCGACCGCGTGGACCTCTTGCTGTTGCACCGCCAAGATCCGCTGATGGATCCCCACGAGGTCGCGGCGGCGTTCGACGCGTTGGAATCGAGCGGCAAAGTCCTCTCGTTCGGGGTGTCGAACTTCACGCCGTCGCACCTCGCGATGCTCGCGTCCTACGTGCGCCAACCGCTCATCACGAACCAGGTCGAGGCGTCGTTGCTGCGCCTCGCGCCCTTCGAAGACGGCACCTTCGATCAGTGCCTTCAACGCCGCATGCGGCCCATGCTCTGGTCGCCGCTCGCGGGCGGACGCCTCTTCAGCGACTCTTCCCCCACCACGCTGCGTGTGCGGGGCGCGGTCGAGGCGATCGCGCTCGCACGAGGCGTCGCCCCCGAAACAGTGGCCTACGCCTTCCTGTTGCGCCATCCGGCGCGACCGCGACTGATCACGGGCACGAAGCGCCTGGATCGCATCGTCGCCGCGGTGGCCGCCCTGCAGCTCGAGCTCACCCGCGAAGAGTGGTTCGAGTTGTGGTGCGCTGCGCGCGGCGAGCCGCTGCCTTGATCGCCGCCTTAGGACGAGCGGCGGACCCAACCGAGAACAGCATGAGCGCGACGGCGTAGCCGCGTTCAGTCGCAACGCAGCCACACCTGGCCCGCGATCGGCTCGATCGACACGATCTCACCGCTGTCACTCGACGCGCTCTCGGATTCGCACAACAGCGCGCGCCAGCGGCCGCTGGGCAGCGCGAAGCTCGCGCCGGCTGACGACGGCGTCAAGCCGACGAGCAGCACTTCGTCGCCATGCGCTCGGCGGAACACGAACAGGTCCTGCGTGTCGTCGACGAGCACTGTCTCGAAGCTGCCCACGCGCAGCGCCTCGTACCGACGACGCAGCGCGATGATCGCTCGGTAGTGCTCGAGCAGATCCTCGTCGACACGCGCGTCGACATCGCCGTAGGGCTCGAGCTCGCGCCAGAACATCGGCTTGCGGTTGTTCGGGTCGTCGGAGCCCCACATCCCGACCTCGTCGCCGTAGTACACCATCGGCGCGCCGACGTAGGTCATCTGCATGAGCGCCGCGAGGCGGAGGCGCCGGTAATGGACCGCATCCGGGCGGCGCGCGTCGTAGGTCGAGCCGGCATGTTGCTCGCGATTCTCGCGGGCGTACGGGCGGTCCGGGTTCAACATCATCGACACGCAGCGATCCGTGTCGTGGCTGTCGAGTAGGTCGAGCAGCACACCGTTCGCTTCGGCCGGATATGCGAGGCGCACGAGCGCGAGGCGCCGCTCGTACTCGCTGGCCGTGAGCTTGTCCGCTTGGTACCCGATCCACGCCACCGTCGCATCCGCGAAGCGGTAGTTCATGACACCGTCGAAGCGCTCGCCGTCGAGCCACGACTCGGCGAGGTCCCAGACCTCGCCCGTGATGTACGCGTCGGGGTTGATCGATTTGACGTGGTCGCGCCACTCTTTCCAGAAAGGCCCCGCGACCTCCATCGGCACGTCGAGACGCCAACCATCGATGCCGTCGGAGGGATCCCCGTCCCCGTCCGGGTCCATCCAGCGTCGCGTGATCTCGAAAATGTGCGCCTTCACCTGCGGGGAGAGGAACCCGTTCGGCGACTTCGCGAACACCGGGAGTTCTGGGTGTCCGGCCCAGCCGACGTGCGCGAATGGCTCCCACGAGCGGACGTCGAACCAATCGGCGAATCGCGACGCGCGGCCCGCTTGCTGCACGTCGACGAACGCCGGGTGGTGGCGCCCCACGTGGTTGAACACACCGTCGAGGATGACACGCATTCCGCGGCGCTTGCACTCGCGGAGAAGCTCGAGGAAGACCCGATCCGAGGGCGTCCAGGTCCACGTCGACGGGTCGAGCAGGTCCTCGCCGCGGATCGCCTCGGCGTAGTCCTCGCCGGCGCCGTAACCCGTGTCGACGTGGCGAAAGTCCGTGGCGTTGTATTTGTGGTGCCCGGGCGCGTGGAAGATCGGGTTGAGATAGAGGGCGTTGATGCCGAGCGTTTGCAGGTAGTCGAGCGATTGGCGCACACCCTCGAGGTCGCCGCCGAAGAGCCGCTGGAAGACGCGATGTTCGTAGAAGCTGCCGGGCAGCGCGAGCTCGGCCTCGCCGGACTCGTACCACGCGTGGGTCCAGGGCAACACACCCGGCGGGTCGTTGCGCGGGTCCCCGTTGCGGAACCGGTCGACGAGGATCTGGTACCAAACGGCGTGTTTGGCCCACTCGGGGGTCACGAGATGAGGCAATCGCGCACGCTCGAGACGATACGGACGGGGATCGGTGACTACGGCCCCACCGTGGTGCAGGACGAACATGTAGTCGAGCGGTTGATCGTCTACATCGAGGGTGGCCTCCCAGTACTCGAACGCCCCCAGGCGCGCCGTGACGTGCAGCGGGACGCGCCGAACCGCCGCCACTCCGCGCAGCGCGACCTCGACCTGCTCGACATCGCCGCGCAACACGCGGTAGCGCAGGAGCACGCCGTGGTCCGGCGTTCGCTGGCGGTAGAGCGTGCGCAGCGGATCGTGTTCGAGCGCCTCGGTCACGAGCGCGCCCTGGCGCACGCGCGCGAGGAGCTCCGCGTCCGCCGCGAGGACGCCGAGGCGCAGGATCGAGTTCTCACCGCCTAGGCCATCGGCTTCGACCTCGTCGTTCTCGGGGTCGAGCTCCCAGGTCTTTGGCCCGTGTGCGAGTTTGTACGTGTGGACCCCGCCCGCGAGGTGCACGCGCGCGCGCCAGCGACCGTCGGCGGCGCGCTGCATCGGGTGGCGCGTCGAGTCCCAGGCGTTGAAGCTCCCGACGACGGCGGGGTCACCGCCGACGGCGCCATCCGAGGCGCTCGAGGCGAGCGCGAAGGTCACGATCCAGCCGCCGGTCGCCGCAGGCTCGGCACTGACGGACGGTGGCAAGGGTCCGACCCGCGCTTCGTCGAGCTCGAGCGAGGGCGCGACGGGCCAGGTCAGGCCGACGGTGTCTGTCGATGTTGTCGGCTCGGATCCACTGGGCATCGCGGGCGTGGGAGTCTACCGATACGGAGTCGCACCACTTCTACCCGTTTTCATCCACTGCCAGGCCGTCGGGACGGCCTGGCAGTGGATGAAAACGAGTAGAAGTGGTGCGACTCCGTATCGGTGGATGAAAACGGGTAGAAGTGGTGCGACTCCGTATCGGTTAGCGGAATCGCACTGCGTAGCCCGAACTGAGGTTCGACGTCACACCCGGGTTCGAGTCGCGGTACCAACACTGGAAGTTCCACGTCTCACCCGGCTGGACGGACACGAACGAGCTCGGCTGCGGCACCTGGAGCACATCCACATCGAGTCCAGAGGTGCCCGCGGGGCTCGCCATGCCGACCTGTGTCGTGTAACGACCGATCGCCCCCGAGAGGCAGAGGTTGCCTTGACCACCGCCGAGGCCAGTGACGAAACCCTGCTGCGCGGAGACGACGAAGAGCGTCGTGACCGACGGCGGCAGGCCCGTCGCCACGAGGTCGAGATCGTTGTCCGCCACGAACGGGCTACCGAGCGCATCGAGCGATGCCGGCATGCCGGTCGAGTTGGCCGCAGCCGTGCAATAACCCTGGCCGATCGGCGGCTCGTACGTCAAGACGAACAAGCCGCTCTCGCGGTCACTGCACAGGATCGTCCGACTCGGCAAGAAGGGGTAGCACCCCCACAGGCCGTTGTAGGTCGCCGCAGTGGAATTCGGCGCGGTGTCGAAGTAGCCGATCTCCTGCGGCGACACCGGATTGGATGCCACATCGAAGATGCGCAGTCCGCTCGTGTAGTTCGCCTGGAACAGGAGGCCGTGGGCCGTGAACATGTTGTGACCGACGGCGACCGTGCCGTTGACGAACGAGCTGACGTACGACGCGTTGCTCGGGTCAGCGACATTGAAAACGAAAGTCGTGGTCGAGATCGTGCCGTTCTCGTCGAGCTCGTCACCGAGGTAGTAGTACATGCGGTCCTCGGACAGCCACCCTTGGTGACTGTAGACCCGGCCCGGGTAGGGCAATTGCGACAAGAGCAGGATGTTCTGCTTGTCCGTCACATCGAGGATCGTGAGGGTCGGGTCGACCCAACCCCCGTTGAGTCCTCCGCAGCAGTATGCGATCTGCTTGCCGGCGAGCGGCCCCGACGTGTAGGTCACGATCTGCGCATCGTGAACGTAGCGGTCGCTCCAGCTCACGACGAACGTCGGGTTGGCGGGGTTCGTGAGGTCATAGATGCGCAGTCCATTGCTGCCTCCTCCACACCGATAGAGGAACCCGCTCACTGTGTCGAGCGACACGTTGTGGGTCGAGCTGTTCCCACCTGTCGTCACGGTCGACTCGAGCACGACCGCGCCGCTGTCGATGTTGCTGAGATCGAGGACCTGGATGCCGCTGCCGCCTTCGCTGACGACGTACGCACGATTCTGGTACGTGCGGATATCGCGCCAGGTGCTGTTTGGCCCCGCGATCGTCGCGATGATCGATGGCAGATCGGGATCCGTGACCTCGACGACGTTGACACCGCTCGTCGTGCCGATGATCGCGTATTCGCGACCGCTGGGCGACGCGTAGCCCCAGATGTCGCTGCCCCCGCCCGCGCCGCCGAGGTCGCCGAGCGTGAGCCACGAACGCAGCGTCACACCCTGCGACGGGAACATCGGGTTGCCGCCGCCCATGAATTGTGTGTTGACACCACCGCCGGGCAAGGGCTGACCGAGCGCCAGCCCGCGGGCGAAGCCGCTACCGGGCGTCGCCGGTTGGCGTTGCACGATCTTGGGATCGTCGTCGTGTGCGAAGGCGTTGCCTGACAGGGAGCAGGCAAGCGCGAGAAGCGCTGCGCGACCGAGGTCGCGCTGGATGGAGGTCGCTTTCATAGGAATTCAGCTCTGTGAGAGCATGGAGCGCGCTAGGTCGGGAGGTCCTAGAGCGCCAGTCCGGACTGCGCTACCGTACTCCAACGGGCGCCATGTTGCGTAACGAACCAAATGCGCGGCGATGGCGCCGAGGCGGTTCTGCGGCGGCGCGGAGAAGAGACCGTGCTCGCCCGTGCCTGCGACGTTTCTGGGACTCGTTCCGGTTCCCTTTGGGCCTCGGGAAGTGCCTCGGGAAGTGCCTCGTCGACACGGCGCGCGCGCCGCGCGGGCGGTCGCGCCCATGTGGAGGGCTTGTCCACCACACCCTCCCCACCCGCGCTCGGCCCGTCGGACGTGTCTCGCCCGACGCCTGGTCGGCGGTGCATGCCAGCCGCAGAGGCGTCCTGCGGACTCGGGGGGGCTCGGCCGAGAAGGCCCGTCGGATGGAACCATCACTCGGGAGGACGGGCTACCTGAGCGCGCGTCCAGTCCGCCCCCTATTGTGCACCAGAACGAGGCACGGCCACTCTCTCACAGGCGGAGCGTTCGGTTTCCGGGCCGAAATTCGTTGCAAGGGCCAGGGACTTCGCTATGTTTCGGTGATCGTCTCCCGGGTGCCTCCTGCGCTGCGGCGCATCGAGCAATAAACGGAGTGAATTCCATGCAGAACCAAGCCAGCCAATCCAACGTCCAATCCAACTCGGCCCGCAAGTCGTGGGAGACGCCGCGTCTCGTGGTCCACGGCGACGCTCGTGCACTGACACAGCAGCAACAGCGCCGCACCCAGATCGCGCCGCGCGTGCGCCCGGTCAGCCCCTTCAACAGCTGATCTTGGCCGAACCGGGGCGTTGGTGTTGGTGGATCCAGCGCTGACACTCTAGACGGAGAACGTCGGGTCACTGAGCCGGGAACAAGGCGCGCCGTGCGCGCTTGCAGAGGCGCTGATTCGGCTACCAGGTGCGACGACAACGTCCGCGCCACGCAGCCAGGGCCATGAAGTGAACAGCGAGCACCCAACGCGGGGCGCTCGCTGTTGTCGTTACGGGTCCGAACCGCCCTCGACGGGCCCACGCAACCCGCTCGACGCAGAACACGGGCTGCGAGTCGAACCCGAGTTTCGGACGGATCGAGATGCCGCTGTTTCGTGTCTATGACCTGCTGATCGACGCGCCCGACGTCCCTCGGCATTGTGTCCCCTTTTCGAGTGAGGGTGTGCATCCGGACGTGTTCGTCTCGGTGGCCCACACCGCAGATCCGACGACGCTCAGCGAGCGTGTCACCCGCGAGGGCGACGACATTCTCCACCTCGAGGACCCGGAGTTCGGGCGGGTGGCGCTGTCACGGGGAAGCCACATCGCGATGGAGCTGGTGCCGACCATCGGTACAGAGGAATGGCAGGCCGCGCTGCTCGGCACGCTCCTTTCCTGCTGCCTCTTGCAACGTCGACGTTTTCCGTTGCACGCCGCCAGCCTGTTGCAAGACGGCGCCGTCGGCGCCCTGTGCGGACCCTCGGGCGCGGGCAAGTCCACGTTGGTCTCGGCGCTCGCGCGCCGCGGCAACCTCCTCGTGTCGGACGACGTCACGCCGCTCGAGCTCGACGGGGCCGGTCGTGTGCGCGCGTCGGCGGGCCGTCGGGAGGTCAAGCTCGACAGCCCTTCTGCGCGCGCGCTCGGATTCGAGCCCAATCAGCTCGGGGTCGTCCCCGGGACTCCCGAGAAGCGGTTTGTCGAGAGCCTCCGCGACGGACAAACCGTGCCCGCTGGCCCTTGGCCGCTGGCGGCGGTGTATCTCATGGAGTGGGGCGAGCGACTCGCGATCGAGCCGCTCGACGCCCAGGAAGCATTCACCCTCTTCATGCAGCAAGGACACCGACCGACCCATTTTTTCGAGGCGCTCGGGCCCGCCGCCCTGATGCAATGGTGCGCGGCGCTGGCGCGTGGAACACGGGCATTCCGCTTCGTTCGTCCAGCGGATTTCACGCAGCTCGACCACTCAGCGGTGGCACTCGAGCAGCATCTGCAGCGCCTCGCCCAAGAGTCGCGCGAGGGGCTCCCCCACTAAAGGGCCTGCTCACGGCCCGTTACACTCACCGCGCCAATTCGCCCCCCCTCGAGTCCGGGGGGCCGCACGGCAATTGCCCCTCACCGAGCCGAAGTCCGCACGCGCCCTGCCCTTTCCGCATTCGCGACGATGACCCCACGGCCCACGCAAATCGCACCCGGACGACGCCCGGAAGCCGAGGCGTTGCTGGCGTGTTTGCGAGTCGCCCCGGTCGGAGGGCGTGATCGATCGCGACCGGCGGCCGACGCTGCGGCGCTCGCCCTCAGGGCCGTGCAGGATTGGGAATGGCTGATCGACCGCGCCGATCGGAGCCGCGTTCTGCCCTCGCTCGCAGCGGCAGCTCTCGAATGCCTGACCGCCGAAGACCTCGGGCCCGTGCGCGACCACCTCGTCGAACGTCTGCGGAATGCGCGCCTGCGGCATCTGACCTACATCGGTCACTTGGCTTCGATCTTGCGAGCGTTCGCGGCGGACGGGATCGATTCAATGGCGTTCAAGGGTCCGGTGCTGGCAGAGCTCTTGTACGACGACCCTGGGCTGCGCGAGTACGCGGACCTCGATGTGCTCATTCACCCGGGCGCGGCGGTGGCGGCACGGGAGACGCTCATGCGACTCGGCTGGAAGCCCCTCCAGCCGCTCGACGAACGCGCGCTCCAGCGGCTCCTCGAGAAGGACTGCGAAGAGCGCTGGGCCTTGCCTGACGACGAGCAGCTCTTGGAGCTGCATTGGCGGTTGATCCCGCCGGGTCATCCATGTGAGCTGTCCATCGACGGTCTCTGGGCACACAGTGTCGAGGCCACGATCGGAGGGTGCGCCGCGCGCGTCTTCGACCCCGCGGACGTGCTGCTCACGATCTGCCACCACGCCCACGAGAAACATCGCTGGATGCGGTTGCAGATGGTCCTCGACGTGGCGCGTTTTCTGGTGCGTTACCCCACGATCGATGGCGAAGAGCTGCGACGACGGAGCGCCGCGGCCGGCCTGGACGAGGCGGTCGCCTTGGGGCTGCATCTCGCCTCTTCGTGGTTGGGTGCGCCGATCCCCGAGAGTCTCCACGCCTTCACCCGCCCGACCACTCGGACTCTGGCGACCGCCGCGGTCGTCCGGGGTCGGCTGTTTCGCGAGAACCGCGGGCTCGCCGGACTCGGGGAGTGGCGCGCCTATGCGCGACACGAAGCGAAACTCGCCGACGTCGATCCGGGCGCGGGCGCTCCGCTGCATTTTGGGGTGGGCGAATACGCCCGGCAGGTCATGGCCCCGGACTGGGCCGACCGACGGTCATGGCGCCTGCCGCGCTTGCTCCAGGGGCTGCATTGGGTCTGGCGACCGATTCGCCTCGTTGCGCGACACGGGCTCGAGGTCGTCGGTCGGGTGCGCTGACAATTCGACGTGCGATCGGAGGTCCCGTGCGATCGGAGGCCCCTGCGCGATGAATCCGCGCCGAGTCCCTCGTCTCGGTTCGAGGTCGAGCAGCGAATGGGCGAGGAAGCGGCTAGGGTGTGTTCCACGTTACCGCTCTCCGCCGCGTCATTCCTCGCAGCATTCCTCGCAGCGCAAACCCAGAGCCAACGGGGAAACGTCTCGATGATTCCAAAGACCCACACAGCCGAAAACTCCACAACGCGCAGAGTGCGCGTCGCTCGGTGGATCCTTTGTCTCGGGGCGAGCGTATTCGCCGCCTTGAGTTGCGCCGGGGCGGACGGTGGCGGCTCGGAAGACAAAGCGCAACGGAGCGCGCAGCGGACTCTGCCTCGCGTCGCGCCGGGCATCACCCAGCGGCTCACTGCGATCGACCAGCGCGACGTCGAACGCGTCACGGAGAGAGACGACGTTCTGACTCTCGAGCCGATCAAGACCGTCATTCGCAACGATGGCGCGGAGGCGGTCGACTGGGAGGTCTCCGTCGATCAACCCTGGCTCGTCGTGCCGGCGAACTGGCGCGGCGCCATCGGCTCGGGCAGCCTCGCGTGCATCGAGGTCGCGTTCGACAGGGACCAGATCCGCGGCCTCACCTGTGGCGCACACATGGCGCAGCTCACACTGCAAGCGGTCGCGCCCGGCAGCGATGTACAGCTCGATGAGCCGGTGACACGCGCCGTGGTCGTGACCGTGCTGCCGAGCGCCTCGGACAAGGACCCCGTGGCCACGCGGCAGGAGATGGGCGCGATCGCGCTCTATGACTTCGAAGTCCCGGGCGAACGAGTCAATGACGTCTCGCTCACCGAGCCGTTGTTGCCGCTACGCATCGAAGACGCCGAAGCTGTCACTTGGCTCCAAGGTCGGCTGCGTATCGATCGCCCGACTCGCCTCGTGAGCATGGAGAGCGCCGCCAAGATCGCGCGCGAGTGCGAGGCGTCCAATGCGCTCACCGTCGAGGCGTGGATCACGCCCTCGGCCGCGTTTCAGGTTGGCCCGGCGCGCATCGTGACGATCTCGAAGGGCAACCACCAGCGTTCGGTGACGCTCGGTCAAGGCCTCTCTGGTGACCTCGCCGATGAGGTTTACAACACACGCTTGCGGACCACCACGACGGACGCCAATGGCATGCCGCACCTCGCCACGAAGAGCGGCTCGGCGCTGGCGCGAACGCAGCATGTCGTGTTCACCCGCGCGCGCGACGGCGTCGCGTGTATGTACGTCGACGGTCTGTTGTCCAGTTCGGCCACGATCGGCGGCGCTCTCGAGGGCTGGGATCCGTCGTTCCGCCTCGCTCTCGGCAACGAGCTCGGTGAATCGCGGTCGTGGCTCGGCGCGTTGCACCTCGTGGCCATGTACCCGCGCGCGCTCAGCGCGAGCGAAGTCGAGCGACTCGCGTCGCTCGGCCCAGGAGATCGCCAGACGGGCATGCTCGCGGTCAGCCCGGGCGCCGAGACGAGCGCCCAAGCCCTGCGCACGGAGAGCCCGATCCCGACACAGTTCGAGTACGCGCTGCGAAACGTCGGCACCGAGGCGATCGAATGGCGCGTCACGAGCAGCCAGGATTGGGCGACCGTCGCGCCGGACAGCGGATCTCTCGCGCCCGAGCAAGTGGCCACCTGCCTCGTCCAGTGGAACGAGGAGACGGGCAAATTGGGTGTCGGTTCGCACACGACGCGCCTCACGTTCGAGAACCTCACGAATCGCCTCGGGGACACGACGGCCACGGTCCGCCTGTCCATCACCGACCCCGCTGCGTTGCCGCCCCACGATGACCAGCGCCCGGGCGCGCACAATACGGGACCGTCGCATCCCGACCTCCTGCAGCCGAGCGGCAGCATCACGGTCACCGAGGACGGCGCGATCATCGAGAATGTGATCGTCCGAGGGATGATCGATGTCTTGGCGGACAACGTCACGATCCGCAACTTCATCATCGCGGGCGCAGGCACGACGACATACGGCATTCGCGCCATGGCCGGCAAGACCGGGATCGTCATCGAAGACGGCGAGGTCCGACGCTGTAAGAGCGCGGGTCTCTTTGGCCGCGGCTTCACCGCGCGCCGCTTGAACATCCACGAGATGCTGCGCGACGGCATGAAGCTCGAGGGTGACAACCTCATCGAGGCCTGCTGGATCCACCACCTGGGCACAGCGGAGGAGGCGCACGCCGATGGCAACCAGACGACCACGGGGCACAACATCGTGCTGCGCGGGAACTACTTCGAGATGCCGACCGGCGTCGCTGGCTACAAGACCAACGCGACGGCGTTCCAGCGCACGGACATGGGCCCGATCAGCAACTTCATCATCGACTCGAACTGGCTCGACGGCGGCAACTACACGGTCTATTTCCGCGGTGACGCGGGCGGCCATTCGGTGACCGACTGCCAGCTCATCAACAACCGCTTCGGTCGCAACTACCGCTACGGAGTGCTCTCGATCGTGGGCTCCGTCCACAACCTCACGATCACGGGCAATGTCTGGGACGACACGGGCGAGCTGATGAGCATCAACCGGTAGAGCGACGGACAGAGGCGCCCAGCGCCGATTCTTCGGGCTCCGTGCAGTGAACGTGGGGGCAGGCTCATCTTGTTGAATCCCCGACGCCATGGTACCGTCTGGAGGCTCCTGTCTCGCCTGCAACTACCCCTGCTGAGCCCTCGCTGGCGGTTGCTCGAGCGGCGATCGGGTCGGGCCCCACACCCGAACGACCTGCTCGCCTTCGGCTTCGCCCGCGTGCACTGCTCAGGCTGTGGCCGCGACGAGCTGGTCGCGTTCTCGTGCAAGGGCCGCGGCTTCTGCCCTTCATGTGGCGGCCGACGCATGGCCGACAGCGCCGCGCACCTGGTCGATGATGTGCTGCCAGACGTCCCGATTCGCCAGTGGGTGATCTCGTTCCCCTACCGCATCCGCTTCCTGCTCGCCTACGACCCAAAACTCTGCCGCGGCGTGCGGCGAATCTTCGTGCGCTGCGTGCAGGGCTTCCTCGAGCGTCGAGCTCGCGAGCAAGGCGTCGCGAGCCCGCGCGCCGGAGCGCTGGTCTTCGTGCAGAGATTCGGGAGTGCGCTCAATCTCAATCTTCACTTTCACGGACTGTTCCTCGACGGCGCCTACAGCTGCGTGCCAGGACAGCTCGCGCCAAGATTCCATGCTGCAGCGCCGCTCGAGGACGAGCACGTCGCCGAACTCGCTGCCGCGCTGCGCCGGCGCGTGACGCGCTATCTCCAGCGCCTCGGCCGATTGCCGCGCGAAAATGACGTCGAGCACGACGACACCGCACCCGAGCCCGACCTGTTCGAGCGGATCTGCGCCGCCTCCGTGCAGGGCCACGGCGCGCTCTTCCCCGAGTCACCACCGCCCATGGCGCGCATCGGCCGCAGTCGCGCGGCGCAAGCGCCGGCGCTCAAGGGCTCGCTGTGCTGCGACGACGAGGGCTTTTCACTGCACGCTCAGGTCTGCGTGCCCGCAGGGCAGCGCGAGCGGCTCGAGCATCTGTGCCGCTATGTCGCTCGCCCGGCCATTGCGACTGGCCGGCTCGCGCTCGCAGCCGACGGCCGCGTGATCTACGGTCTGCGGCGCCACTGGCGCGATGGAACGTCGGCGGTCTCCTT
>Ga0163144_10010263_pt1 | contig 19987 bp, 20 predicted proteins | sample OliLak19BULKMAT1_FD_123175 | JGI IMG/M metagenome (GOLD analysis project Ga0163144, IMG submission 123175) | Freshwater microbial mat bacterial communities from Lake Vanda, McMurdo Dry Valleys, Antarctica - Oligotrophic Lake LV.19.BULKMAT1 | ecosystem: Environmental > Aquatic > Freshwater >... | reverse complement strand
TAAGTTCGTCGCGCATCAGAAGGTCGGCCAACAGCACGACTTCTTGCAGGTTCATGCCGAAGCGCTCGGGCGACAAACGCACGCCGATCATGAAATGGCTTCCGCAGCGCTGCCGGATCCCGTAAATGATGTCGACGATCGGGCGCTGGCGATTGGCCAGCGATCCGCCGAAGCCGTCGGTGCGATGGTTGATGTCAGACGACAAGAACTGCGCCAGGAGGTAGCCGTGAGCCGCATGCAGTTCGACACCGTCAAAGCCGGCCTGCTCTGCGCGCTGTGCGGCACCGGTGAGTGCCTCGACCATGGCGTCGACTTCCGCCGTGGTCATCGCACGCGCGCCCCACTTTTCATTGTCCGACGCGCACAGGGGCTGCATGCCGATCACGTCGCTGGGGCTGCGCATTCCACCGTGATAGAGCTGGACGATGGCGATGCTGTCGTTCGCCTTGATGGTCTTTGCAAGGCGGGTCAGGCCGGGCAGGTGGTCGTCCGTAAAGATGCCCAGCTGGCCCGGAAATCCTTTCCCTTCGGGCTGGACATGTGCCGCGCAGGTCATCGTTAAACCGAAGCCGCCCTCGGCGCGCTTCGTCAACCAATGGTACTCGTCGGCGGAACAGATGCCGTCTTCGTGACTCTGTAGATTGGTGAGCGGAGCCAGCATGAAGCGATTTTTCATGGCGGGGCCGCGCTTGAAAGCAAGCGGAGAAAATAGCGAGTTCATGCACGCTTTCTTGGTATCAGGGAGGTTGTCGAAAACGGCTCTTGCAGCAGGTGCGGGAGCCGCGCGGGCGGAGTATACCGTTGTCATGCGCGAGTGAGGGCACCCCTCCGTTCAAAACATGGTGGCGTCGCAGCGTGCAAGAAAAGTGAGTGTCCCTATCATTTACAATCATTTGCTGTCATCGAGGAACCACTGCACCGTTTGGTCGGCAATGTCGTGCTGCTTCTTCGCGACATCGCCCGTCAGCATTCCCTGCTGCACGGTCACTTCTTTCTTGTGGCTGAGTTTGCCGCGCCGTTGCCGTGGGCGTTTAAGCGCAGGGGGGTCAGCAGCAGCGCCAGGGCCGCGACGAGCAGCGCGGGAATGTTCCATGCATCGCTCTAATCTCCCGGTTCATATGCTGTAGAAGAAGCGACGGGGACGGCTCAATTTTTCGTGTCAGCCACAAAAGCCAAAGTCTCTACAGGGTTCCCGCATTCGCTTCACGCCCGCCCCGTACTCCCCCCATCAATCGCCAACACGATGCCCGTGCAGTAGGAAGCCTCGTCCGACGCCAGATACAAACACCCGTAAGCCACTTCCTCAACCGTCGCCGGCCGCCCCATCGGCGCTATCAGCTTCGGGTTCTCCGCCGAGAACAGCATCGGCAGTACGCTCTCCACCATCTGCGTGTGCACGAACCCAGGCGCAACGACATTGCAGCGGATGTGGTTGTCGACATAGCCGACGGCGATGGATTTGGAGAGGTTGATGATGGCGCCCTTGGTGGCGGTGTAGGTGTGGGCGTCCGGCGCGCCACCCATGCCGAAGATGCTGGCGACGTTGACGATAGCGCCCTTGTCCTGCTTCATCATCTGCTGCAGCACGAGGCGGCTCACGTAGAAAAGGCTGTGCAGGTTGAGCCCCATGACTTCGTGCCACTTGTCGATGGGGGTGCTGTGCACGGGGTCCATCGAGCCGATGCTGGTCTCGCGCCAGTTGTAGCCGACGCCGGCGGCATTCAACAGGATGTCGATGCGGCCGTATTCCTTGATGCACTGGTTGACGGCCTTCTCCGCACCTTCGGGGGTGGCCAGATCTGCACTGCAGATGCTGCCCTGGCCGCCGGCGGCTTTGACCTGCTTCAATGTTTCGTCGAGGTTGGCCTGCGTGCGGGACACGCCGAAGACCGTGGCGCCCTCCTTGGCGAACATCAGCACGCAGGCGCGGCCGATGCCGGTGCCAGCGCCGGTTACCAACGCGATTTTGTTATCTAGACGACCCATTTGTACCACTCCTTCAAGTCTGCAATAGCCACCGAGAACACAGAGGAAGACCGAAATTGATTGAACCGGCCTGATGGGACGGCGCTTAATGTTGTTCGCGCTCCCAGCCCGCAGGCTCCATCAATCAATATCTTCCTCTGTGTTCTCTGTGTTCTCGGTGGCAAAAAAACCTATTCGTCCCGCACGTGCCCCAACAGGCGCAGCAGGTCTTCGTGCAGTTCGAACCACACCGTGTGGTAGCTCTCGGTGCGGGCGTCGCTGACCCAGGCGATGTCGCCGCCTTCGGCCTTCTCCAGCGCGGCGTCGAGCTTTTTGGCGTACACAGCGAGGCGGGGTGCGCCGGCGATGAGGCTGTTCAGGATGGGTTCGAAGCGTTCGTGCAGCGCGCTCAGGCGGTCGAGGATGCGCGCGTCGTGTTCGCGGTTCGAGTGATCGTTCGCGACGCGTTGGCCGCCGATGTCGACGGTCTGCCAGTCGGTGATGAGCTGCTTGAGATCCCAGTTGATCACGTCGAAGCGCCCGTAGCCACTGCTGAAACGGGCGTCGGCGCGCAACGCACCGCCGTAACGCGAGTACTCGCCGTCCAGCATCAGGCGTCCGGCGGGCGTGAGTACATAGCGGCCGTCAGCCTCTACCAGCCGGCCCTTGGCGACGCCGAGGGTCAGCGCGGCGTCCACCGTCGCGCGCGGCAGGCCGGCGACGCTGGCGATGGCGTCCGGCCCGGCGTGCTTTTTGATGGCAACCGCGTGCATCACGAGGTGCAGGTCCGGCAGGTTGCGTGTGCCGGTGCGCAGCGCCAGACCGAGACTGCTCATGAGGGCCTCCGGCGTGCTTCCACGTCTTCACGTCTGAGGCCCGCGCCGGAGTCCTTGAGTACGCGCGAGTGCTGCTGTTCGAGCTTGAACATGGCCTCGGCCTGCGGCGTGTCGTAGTGGTATTTCACCCAGTCCGCGCACAGGAAGCGATAGGGTTCCTGGCACAGCATCGGGGTGAACTCGCGGGAGAGGCGGTTGTATTCTTCGAGCGTCAGCACGCCGCGCGAGGTGCGGTAGCGGTCCTGCTTCGCGGGCAGGTTGCTCACGCCCGGGCGCATCGGGCCGACGCCGCGCGTGTACTGGCCGTCGGTCAGCATCGAGTACGGGAAGTAGGACAGCGAGCGCGTCGGGTTGTCGTTGTGCTGCATCATCGTGTAGTCGTGCAGGCGCTGACTCGGCGTGCTGATGTAGCCCACAAGTTCGCCGAGGAAGAGGTTGCCGTATTCGTCGTTGAGCAGCGGCCGGAAGCGCTCGGCGCGCTCGTCGATCTTCATCCAGTCGTCCACCTCGTAGCAGCCCGCGATATGCGCGAACTCCTTGACGACGGCGAAGTAGACCAGGGCGCCCGCGTCCAGCTGTTGGTCGCGCGTCCAGCCCGCCATCGTCCGCCACAGCAGCGTGGTGGCGTGCTTGATGCGCTCGGTGAGGTCGAGGAAGGTCGCGGTGAGCGCTTCTGCGCTGTCCATGCCGACGGGGATGTGCCGTTCGGAAAGATTGTCCGCGGTGTAGAGCCCCACGGCCACCATGTGCTCGGCCTTCAGTTCCGGCACGGATTCGAAGGAGCCCCAGTCGTCGAGCAGGTTGATGTGCACACCCTCGACGATCATCGTCACCGTGAGGTTGTTATACGGGATGTCGCTGCCCACCCCATCAAGCCACGGATAGTCGGACTCGGACAGCTCGCGGAAATCGCGCACCAGCATCTCGCGCGTGTCGCTGACCTTGTACGGCCCATAGTTGTGCAGCGTGAGCCGGCTCTCGCAGGACACGAGGAAACCGTACTGTGCGGTGGCGGCGAGGAAGCCCTGCGCGGCCTTGTGGAGCGCGTCGCCCTCGCGGCATTCGAAGGCATCCGCGTGGAACACCTGCAGGCGCTGCTCGGGCATGACCTGCGCGCGATGGCCGGCCTGGCGGTTCGTGAGATTGCCGTTGTTCCGGTGCCAGGAAAGCTGGAAGCGCTTCCAGCAGTCGAGCACGTAGCTCACGTCTTCGACCGCGTCCGTCGGTTCGATCAGGCCCCAGTTGATCAGCATCTCGCGGCCGAGCAGGTAGAAGCAGGGGAAGGTCCAGGCGACGATCTTGATGCCCTGGTTGCGCGCACGATCGCCGATTTCCTCCATCGACATGCTCGTTTCAATCTTGCGCAGCAGTTCGGGGTAGCGGTAGTAGCAGTTCAGGTAAGAGAAAAGAATGTAGGCCGAGACCGGGAAGATCTTCGATTCCTGCACCGTGCGCGTCGCACACAGCCAGTACACTTCATCCGCGTTCTGCTGGATGAGGTTGTTGGTCTCGAGCAGTTGGGCGTAAGTCGGTTTGTAGTCGCTCATGGTTCCTGTTCCTGCTTCACGCCAGCCGCCATACGCGCGCCGGCACCTCGGTGCCGCTCGCGTAGTCGTCGCCCGTTTTCGCGCGCGCCGTGCATTCCACCTCGATGCGCTGCCCGTCCTTGATGCCGGCCAGTTTCACGTTCATCAGGCATGGGATGCCGTATTCGCGCGTGAGAATCGCGAGGTGCGAGCGCGTGGTGCCGCCGGCGCAGAGCACGCCTTTGAATTTCTCGAGCACCGGCGCCGTCAGTGTGCCGCCGGAGTCATCCACTATCGCGATGGTGTCGGCCGGCACGCCTTCCGTCAGGTACTTCAACACCGTGTCGCTGGTGCGCACGTAACGCGCGATGCCGGTGACGCTCTGCGCGCGCGTCACGACGTTGTCGCCGGCGCCGCGCAGTTCGCGGCCCTGTGCGTCCGGGGCCGCGGTCGGCGCCTGTTCGTGTTCGAAGCTGAAGTCCGCCTGGTTCAGCCCCTTGTCCTTGTAGGCCTGTGGTCGTTCGGCGGCAGAGGATATCGCGGACGGCTCGAAGCGGTAGCCATAGTCCAGCACGCGCTGTTCGATTTGCAGCAGATCTTCCTTGGTGATCGCGGTTTCGCCCGCGCCGGCCACGAAGTCGCGCCACTCGCCGCCGAACTCAGCGAAGCGCCTGCGCACGAGATCCTTCACCGCGCTGTTATAGGCTTCCACGAGCGGAAACTCGGACTGCCACGCGTATTTGTCGGTATCGGTGTAGAGCCTGGTGCTCATGTCAAAACTCCCTCAGCACGTGTAAATGTCGCGCAGTTGACGCAGCTCGGCGGTGCCGAGCCCGCAGGACTGCGCAAGAAAATCCGTGGTTGACGCGTGACTGGCATCGATCACGGCAAAAGCCGCCGCGAGATAGGACGCGTGCGTCTCGAGCAGCGGCATCACGAGCGCGTTGGCGAGCGCTTCATCCGTGGCGCGCACGGCATACTTCTGCCGCACGCGGCCGACTTCGGTCGCGGCCGGAAAATATTGTCTCGACAGCATGAAGTCAAAGTAAATCGTTTCGCGCGGCACGCCGAGCGCGCTCAGGAACAATGCCGAGCCAATGCCGGTGCGTTCCTTGCCGGCGGAGCAGTTCAGCAGCGCGTTGCCGTCGCGCGAGGCGAGCAGCACATCGAACATTCGCGCATAGCGCGTGGCGGCGGAGCCGATGATGGCGCGCATCGTGTCGTGGATGGCTTCGCGGACGACGAGGGGGTCGTCGGTCGCGGCGAATACGCGGTGAAAGAATTCGCGGTCGCCAACGCCCGGCGGAATGCCCAGCGTCAGGATGACCGGCGCGCCCGGCAGTTCGGCATCTTCCGCCGCGCGTTCCTCGGCCATGCGGAAATCGCAGATCGCGCGGATGTCGAGCGCGGCGAAGTCGTGCTTGCCGGCGTCTGTGAGGTTCGCCATGTGACCGGAGCGAAACACGCGGCCCCAGCGCACGCGGCGGCCGTCTTCGGTCCGATAGCCGCCGAGGTCGCGAAAATTGACGCAGCCCTCGAGCGGCACATCGCGACGCGCCACGACCAGCGCTTCGCCGTGTGCGGGCACGAGCCTGAAATACGAACGGCCGGGCCCGGGGGCTGCGACTAGCAGGCCGCCGTGCACCGCACGCGCGACGGGTGCGTCGGTGTCGGTGAGATTGGGGTCGTGGCCGACATGGACATCAACGGCAACGTCGCCGTAGGCCTCACGCCAGTCGAGCCTGATGTCACCCGACGCGTCCGCGTCGATCCGGATGCCAAGCACGCTATCCATCAGAGTGGCTCGTCGGCGGTGAATTGAGTTGGGTCATGACGGCGGGATAGTAACGTAGCAACGCGTCCGCGTCGGCCCTTCGGGCCACGACAAGCGCGACATGTGCAGTTGCAGCAAGAGCCACGCTCAGCGCGCGCGTTCGTTCTTCGCCGCGCTGTACGAAGCCACGCAGTAGGGCACGACAAAATTCAGCAGCACGTGCAGCCATGAGATCCCGGTGCCGCGCCACAGCGCGCCGCCATGGTTGATGACATTCAGCACGGTGCCAACGACCACGGCGATTTTGAGCGCATTGCGCACGATGTGCGGCTTCAACGCCGTTTGCAGCAGAGAGTCCATCGCGGTTCCGGGTGCGGGCATGCGGTGGACATTAACAGAACTCTGCAAGGCTTCGAATTGAGTTGAGCCGCGGAGGAAGTCGGGCGGGGAGGGATGACGAGCGATGGCAGGATGGGCTGATGCGGGAAGTCTAACAGGCCGCGCATTCCGCGGTGACCGGGCTTTTCATTCGCAGGCGCGGCCCGACATCGCCGTGCCAACCGGGTGTTGGGCTTCCGTTGTCAGCCCAAGCTACAGCACCGGTGCGGCGGACGTGGGGGCGTGGCGCTTCGGGCGTCAGCCCAAGCGACGGCATTGCTTGCGGCCTGTAGCCCGGGTGCAACGCAGTGGAACCCGGGATCGATGACAGCACCGCGCCGAGCCCTGCCGGTGTGAGGGCGAGGATCATGCGTGTTGGGCTTCCTTCGTCAGTCCAACGGCAGGGGTCTGGTCAGGTTCGACTCTTCTCCGCCCAATCGGAAAAATGTCGCCGCTCGGTATCCGCCATCCAGCGGTTGATTTCCCACAGATCGCCGGCGGGCATGCCGGTGAACGGGGCGGCCTGGAGGTAGCCGTTCGGGCCGAACTCCGGCGTCATCGTCGTGACCTCGCGGCCCTGCGCGCGCTGCGCCTGCCACACCTGCGCCCACCAGCGTTGATGCGCGAGCAGCGCGTAGCGATATTCAGGCGCCGCCGGATGCGGCACTTGCGGCCCCTGTTCATACCCCACCCGGCACTGCACGTGGAAAGCGCGCGGACATACCGCCGCCAGCGCCTCGACCTCCTCGTCGATCAGCCGCTCGGCGACCACGCACCAGTGGCTGAAGTCGCAGGTCAGGCGGAGGTCCGGCAGGGCTTCGACGATCGCCTGCGTCGCCCACGGCGAGAACATCGAGCGCGCGCGATGGGTTTCGAAGCTCAGCGCGACGCCCTGCGTCGCGCCGAGCGCCATCGCGCGGCCGAAGAAGTCGATGCTCGCGGCCAGCGGCCACGCGTCCAGGCCCGCCATGCAGTTGATGAATTCGAACGGAATGCCGCAGTCGAGCAGGTCTTCGATGCCGACGGCGAGCGTGCGCAGATGCTCGTCCACGCTCGCGCCGCGCACGGGAATCCAGTATGCGCTGAGGCTGCCGCCGGTGCAGATCTCCCCGATGTAGCGCAGCGCGTGCTCGCGTAGCGCCCGGCTCAGCGCGGCGAAGCCGTGGGCATGCGAGGGCAGCTGACCTTCGAGGCCGTCGAAACCCGCAGCACGCGCCTGGGCGGCGATACTCGCATAGTCCTCGCCCGCGCCCCACAGCGAACGATAAATCTGCAACTGCATGGCCGGTGTCCCGAGGCTGTGTCGGGAAGGAAGGAGCAAGAACGGTGCCAGCAGCGCCGTCGCGGGGCGCCGCCGGCCGCCGACCGTCTCAGGCGCTCAGCAGCCCGCCTCGCACGGCTCATTTTGGTGCCGATCGGCGTAATAGCGCACCTGATGGTCACCCGCGGCGAGCCGGTTGAAGGTCGCGCGAAAGCGACGACACCCGCTGGCGCCGGTGCTCGCCCGATAGGGCGCACCGGCGTCGAGGTAGACCAGATCGCCCGGCGCGAGCCGCAGTTCGGTGTAATCGAGCACCGCCGCGTCCGCGTCGCTCAGTGGCGCCAGCGCACGCTGCAGGCCGTCGCGATGTCGCCGGGCGGCGATCTGCAGGCTGCCGCCGTCGAAAGATGCGTCATCGATACCGGCGATCACGCTGACGAAGCAGTCCGCATAGTGCAGCCAGCCGTCATCGAGATCGCGGCTCACGGACGAGCCAGGGTAGCCCGGCAGGCTGTATTCGAGCTTCTCGGCGAGCAGCACCGCCGGCGCACCCAGCAGCTGCGCCGCGGGCGCAGTGAAGGCCTGCGTCAACTGACGAAAGCCTGCGTGAAACGGCGTCAGCCGCTCGATCGCGCGGATCAGACAATGTCCGTGGTGTTTCAGACATTGCGTACGATGCACGCGCTGGCGGCCAGACACTTCAGGCAGAGCTGCGGCTTCCGTGGCCCAGCGCTGCACGGTGGCCGCCATCGGTGGCGCGAGCGAACGTCGCACGATTAGGAAACCCGTCGCGCGGAATTCGGCAATCTGCGCCGGGTCGAGCACCGGCGTGGTGAAACCAAAGCTGAGGCCCATGTGTCAGCCCTCCCGCCGGTGGCGCGCCGCCGGCATCGGCGTCATGGGCAGCAGCCGCGCGCCGACGGCCCGCTGGGCGCGCCTTGCGAACCACAGCAGCGGCGCACCGGCGAGCACCGCCAGCGGGGCGTTGCCGGCCATCATGGCCACCGCGATCAACAGCGCGCTCAGCGCCATGGTCGTCAGCACATCCTGGAGCAGCGGTGCGCGCGGCGGTGGCGGCGCAAGCGTGAGGTAGGGACGGGGATCACGGGCGTTCGGAGACATCGGGCACCTGCGTTGGCGAGTCGGTAGCAACGACTGCACGCCAGCGCCGGGCCGGTTACCCGGCCAGCTTGCGCTTGCCCACCGGCAGGGCGGGCAGTGTAGGCGGCATCAGCGTGCTTAGCGTCCGCGTGCCGGCGGAGATGAAACGGCGGCTGTTCGATCTGTGACGGCCGTCATCCCGCGCGGGCAGTCACCAGCCACGTGGCACTCGGCATGTGCACGCGACCCTCGACGAGCCGTGCCTCCAACGCGACGCGCGTCGCTGCGATCACCGCTGCCTGCTCCGTCGCGGAGGCGGCGGCAAAGGCCGCTGCGGCCGGCCCCATGCGCGTTACCTGTTCGAGCGCGTTGTCGAGCGTGCCGAGATCCAGGATCTCATCGTGCGGCACGACCCCGATCGCACCGAAACCGGCCTGCTGCAGGATGCCGCGAAGACGTGACACATCCGCAAAGGCAAACGGCCCCGGCGCCCCGGGCGGCTGCGGTTCTGGCCGCGGCAATACGGTGAACGCCGCGCGTGTGCTCTCCGACATCCACGGATTGTCGTCGAGTGCGCGCCAGCAGATGAAGGCCATTCGGCCGCCCGACTTCAGCGCCCGGCGCAGATTCACGAACGCCGCCACGGGCTCCGGGAAGAACATCACGCCGAAGCGCGACAGCACCAGGTCGTAGCCCGACAGCGACATGGACGCCGCGTCGCCGAGCGCGAAAGACAGGTTGGCCGTTGGTTTGAAGCGTGTCCGCGCGACACCGAGGATCACCGCCGAAACGTCGAGGCCCACCACCCGCCCCGTCGCCCCCACCGCGCCGGCGGCCGCCGCGCTCGTGAGTCCACCTCCACATCCGACATCGAGTACCGCTTCACCGTTCGCCGGCGCCGCGAGCGTGATGAGCCGGTCGGCCAGCGGCTGCAGCATGCGCTCGACCCGCTCGATGTTTTCGACCCAGCGCCGGCCTCCTTCCTCATTCCAATAGGCGGCCTGATCGGTAGCGGGCGTCGCGGGGACGGGCTTCGTCATGGGCATCGAATCCTTGCGGTTGAGCGGGAGGCACCCGAATGATGCCACATCACGGCGAACCGGGGACCGCCTGCCGCCGGTGCTGGACGGCATTGCGCCGTGTACCGGCGCTTCCGCAGCCGTCCAGCGCGCCCGCGTGGTGTACCCGCCCCCGCATCATCTGCTCATTCTTCTCTCAGTGCCCTCCCGTGTCTGCGTGGTTGACTTCATGCAGCCTCACGCGCTGAGCGTGTAGCTTAGGCTGGCGCAGAAAGCCCACTGTGGCTGCCGGCTCGGGCGTCTGCCGCCCTGCATCGCCAGCGCGCTGGCCAGCGGAGTGCGGGGCTCATTCTTCTGACCAGCCACCGCCCAGGGCCCGGTACAGCGCGATGGCCGCGCTGAACTCGGCACGACGCGCGTCAATGTGCGCGTCTTCGGCCGAGAATTCGGCGACCTGGCTGTTCAGTAGGTTCAGGAAGTCGAAGCGGCCGGCGAGATAGCGTTCACGTGCGAGGCGGGTCGCGGCCTGTGCCTCTTCGGCCGCGACCTTGAGCGCTGCGCGGCGTCTGGCACTGGCGTTGACCGCGTTCAGCGCGTCTTCGACTTCGCGCGTGGCGGTCAACACTGCCTGGCGATAGTTGGCGACGAGTTCGGCGCGCCGCGCGCGCGTGCGCTCGACTTCCGCTGCGAGCTGGCCGCCCTGGAAAATCGGCGCCGCGAGCGAGGCAGCAAGGCTGCCGATCGTCGACACGGGATCGATGCCGAAGTTGCCGCTGCCGCTCAGCGCAAGTGTCGGCAACAGGGCGGCCCGCGCCACGCCGATGTCGGCATTCGCCGCGGCGAGCTCGGCCTCGATGCGCTGCAGATCGGGACGCCGCGTCAGCAGCAGCGCGGGCAGCCCGGGCGTGATCGCCGGCAGCGTCAGCGCGGCGAGCGAGGGCGCTCCCGCCGGGGCGCCGTCGGGCACCGTCCCCCGCAGCACGGCGAGTGCGTTCGCGTTGTCGCGCAGTTGCTGTTCGAGCGCCGCTACTGCGGCTTCGACGTTCGCCACAGTCGTGCGTTGCTGCGCGACCTCAAGGCGGGAGGTCGCTCCCTCGCGCAGACGGGCCTCGACGATCGCGAGCACCTGCTGATTGCTCAGCAGATTGGCGCGCGCGATGGCCAGCCGCTCGCGCAGGCCCGTCACGGTGACGAAACCGTCGGCGACGTCGGCCAGCAGCAGCAGTCCGATGGCCCCGCGATCCTGCACGCTCGCGGCCGCGCGCTCGGCGGCCGCAGCGGTCTGGGCGCGAATGCGGCCGAACAGATCGAGTTCATAACTGACACTCACCGTCGCCTGCTGCGACGTGCCTGCGCCGAATCCGCCGCCACTGAAGCCACCGCCAAAACCGCCACCGAAGCCGTCGCCGGTGATGAATGTCCGGTTCGACCCCAGGCTGGCGTTCGCCGCCGGCCAGCGGGCCGCGCCGGCAATCCGCAGGCTCGCCCGCGCCTGATCGATGCGCGCGAGCGCCGCCACCAGATCGGGGTTGTCGGCCAGCGCCGCGTCGATCGCGGCATTGAGACCTGCATGGTCGAAGTGCCGCCACCACGCAGCGAGCGAAGTTGCCGGCGCGTCCGCGACTTCGATATAGGTCGCAGGCAAGGCTTGTGCGGGCGGCGCGTCATGCGGGATCAGCGAACAGGCGCAGAGCACCCCACTCGCCCACACCAGCAGCCCGCTGCGCCACAGCGCGTGAGTGGGCGCGTTCATTCGCTGGCGAGCGCTACGACCGGGTCGAGCCGCGCGGCTTTGCGCGCCGGCAGAAAGCCGAACACGAGGCCGGTGACGAACGCGCACGAAAACGCGCCGATCGATGGCCACGGCGAGAACAGCACGTCCACGCCGAACGCGCGCAGCAGCAGGCCAATGCCGATCCCGAGCGCGACGCCAATGATGCCGCCGATCATGCACACCACCGCCGCCTCGGTATTGAACTGCAGCAGAATGTCGCGCATGCGCGCGCCGGTCGCCATACGCACACCGATTTCACGCATGCGTTCGGTGACGCTGACGAGCATGATGTTCATCACGCCGATGCCACCGACGAGCAGCGAAATCAGCGCCACCGCGCCCAGCAGCAGTGTGAGTGTCTTCTGCGTCGCAGAGGCCATCTCGATCATCGAGGCCATATTGCGCACGCTGTAATCCTCCACGCGATGGCGCTCGCGGAACAGCCCCATCATCGCCTGTTCGGTCGCACCGATGCGCGACAGGTCGCCAACCTTCACCGTGATGCTGTGCACGTGCGTACCACCGAAGAGGCGAATCAGGCCGGTGCTCAGCGGAATGAACGCGATATCGTCCTGATCGCTGCCGAACATCGACGCACCTTTCGGTACCAGCACACCGATGACCTCGAAGGGCACATTGCGCAGCAGCACGAAGCGCCCGACCGGATCCTCGCCGTTCGGGAACAGCTGTTTGGCGACCGTGCTGCCGAGCACCGTGACGGGCGCATAGCCGGCCAGATCGCGATCGTTGAAAAACGATCCCGTGGCGATTGGCCAGTCGCGCATCACCGCCATCGACGGCCACGCGCCGGTGACGGTGGTCATGTAGTCGAGATTGCCGTAACGCGCGGTGTAGCGGCTGCTGCGCTCCGGCAGCACCAGTTCGACGTTCGGTATTTCGCCGATCGCGTCCGCATCGCCCGGCGTCATCGTGACGATGTCACCACCGCCCCGAAAACCGAGCGCACCGGGCCGCGCAATCAGCAGATTGGTGCCCATCGCCGAGATTTGCTTCATCACCTTCTGCGTGCTGCCACTGCCGATCGCGAGCATCGTGACCACCGAGGCCACACCGATCACGATGCCGAGCAGGGTCAGCGCGGTGCGAAAGAAATTCACGCGCAGCGAGCGCAACGCCATCTTCGTCGACTCCACGATCTCGGGCAGCAGGCCCGGCGTGCCGCCACGGTGGGCGCTGGGCTGGCGCAAGGTGGCCGGCGCGACGGCATCGAAGCCGTCGATGACGCGGCCGTCGCGGAGCCTTATCACGCGCTCGGCCTGGCTTGCGATGTGCTCGTCATGCGTGATGAGAATCAGCGTACGGCCCGCGGCATGCAGGTCCTTCAGCAGCGCCATCACTTCGAGTCCGCTGTGGCTGTCGAGCGCACCGGTCGGTTCGTCGGCCAGAATGACCGGCGGATCGTTCATCAGGGCGCGCGCAATCGCCACGCGCTGCTGCTGGCCGCCGGAGAGTTCGCTCGGCCGGTGGTGGCCGCGCTCGCCGAGGCCCAACTGGGCGAGCAGCGCGCGGGCGCGCGTCGTGCGTTCGTCGCGCGGCAGGCCGGCGTACACCGCGGGGATTTCGACGTTCTCCTCAGCGCTCGCGTTCGGCAGCAGGTTGTAGCGCTGAAAGATGAAGCCGAAGGTATTGCGCCGGAGTTCGGCGAGGCCATCGCCGTCGAAGCTCGCGACGTCCTGACCATTGACGCGATAGTGGCCGGCGGTCGGCCGGTCGAGGCAGCCGATCACGTTCATCAGCGTCGACTTGCCGGAGCCCGACTGCCCCATGATCGCGACGAATTCGCCGGCCCAGATCTTCAGCGAGCAGTCGTCGAGCGCGCGAACCACCGTGCTGCCGCTCACGTAGTGGCGACACACGGCATCGAGTTCGAGCAGCGGCGCGGCGCTCACAGGCGCGGCGGAAACTTCGGCACGCCCGCCGTCGAGCCCGGCGTCGTGATGGGCAGCAGGACTTCGTCGCCAGGCTTCAGGCCATCGAGCACAGCGCCGACGCGGCGATTCTGGATGCCAATCTGCACCACGCGCGCCGCTGTGCCCGTCGCCGTCTTCACCTGCACACGATGCGCGCGGCCCGGCGCCAGGTCTGCCGCCGGCACGCGCTCACCGAGCGCGGCGAGCGGGATCAACGGCACTTCGGCGGCGCGCCCGAGCACGAAGAACACCTGCACGCTCATGCCGGTCATCAGGCGTCGGTCGCGGTTGTCGACGTCGAGCAGGGCGTTGTAGAGCACGACTTCGTTGATCACTTCCGGTGACGGCAGGACCTGGCGCACTTCGCCCTGCCAGCGGTCATCCATGGCGCCCAGGGTCGTGAAATACGCCGCCTGGCCTGGGGCGATGCGCATGACGTCCGCCTCGGCGACCTGCGCGCGCACCGTCATGCGATCGAGATTGGCCAGCTGCACGATCACCGGCGCCTGCTGGACAGCGTTCAGCGTCTGCCCTTCCTGCGCGCTCTGCAGGACCACTGTGCCGTCCATCGGCGCGAAGATTTTAGTGAAGGTCAGGTTGGTGCGATCGCCGTCGAGTGTCGATTCGGCTTCCTCGATCTGTGCGCGCAGCGAATCGGCCCGCGCCTGCGCCACGCGCCAGTTCGTTTCGCTGTCCTCGAGCACTTCCTGGCTGACGGCCTGCTCGGCGATGAGCCGCTTGTTGCGCGCGTAAATGCGCTCGGCGAGCCGGATCTGCGCCTGCTGTTCGGCGAGCTGCGCGCGCAGCGTGCGCAGACGCGCCTCGTTTGCCTGCACGCGCGCGTCGTAGACGCGCGGATCGATTTCCGCGAGCAGTTCGCCCGAGCGCACGACATCGCCAATCTCGACGTGGATGGCCTTGACCTGGCCTGAGACCTGCGCGCCGACATCGACGTAGTCGCGCGGTTCGAGCTTGCCCTGTGCGGTAACGACCTCTTCGACGGTGCCGATCTCGATCTTGGCAAGGCTGTCCGGCCCGGGCGTCGCAGCCTCGCGCGCAGCCTGTGTCTGATACCAGTAGAAGCCTCCCCCGGCCAGGGCTGCCAGCGACATCAGCACCAAAGCGCGCCCTGGGCGCACGCGACGCGGCGCTGCATTCATGTTCGAACAACCTCGGTCTGATGATCCGGCAGTCTGATGATCCGGGCCGGGGCGGGCTGCGTCCGCCCGGATGGCGCGTGCCGGACGTGGGCCGTCCCTGTTTGGAAGCCGGCGCGCCAGCGGAAGTTCCGCGTGCAGGGCGCCCGCCATGGTAAGCGAGTTCTTCCCTGGGGGCACACGGCCTACGTCCCGCAAGCGCACGCGGTTCATGCGCCGCATGGCAATCGATGTCGGCGTCGGGTAGCGTGGGGCTGACGTCTTTTCCCGGAGACCTGAACGCTCGATGACGACACCTGAACTGCACACCGGGCTGCCGCTGCTGCGCGAACTCCTCGTGTTCTGCGCTATCGCCGGCATTCTGATCCCGCTCGTGCGCCGCCTGCGCTTCAGTCAGGTGCTCGCCTTTCTGATGGCCGGCGCCGCCATCGGTCCTTTCGGGCTTGGCAGTCTGCTCGAGGCGGATGCCTGGTTGCACTCGCTGCTGATCGCCGACGTCGAGGGCACGCGCGCGATCGCGGAATTCGGCGTCGTGTTCCTGCTCTTCACGCTTGGCCTCGAGATGTCACTGGGCAAGCTTTGGGCCCTGAAACGCTGGGTATTCGGCCTCGGCAGCGCGCAGATTTTCATCACCGCGGGGCTCATCGCGGCCCTCGCCCACGCCTTTGGCAACAGCTGGGCCGCGGCCAGCGTGCTCGGCCTCGCACTCGCCCTGTCGTCGACGGCAATCGTGATGCAGTTGCTGTCCGAGCGTCACGCGCTGGGCTCGCCGCTCGGGCGCGTGAGCTTCGCGGTGTTGCTGATGCAGGATCTGACGGTCGTGCCCCTGCTCGTGCTCGTTGAACACGTCGGCGAGTCTGCGGGCGCCGCGCTCGGCATGGCCTTGCTGATCGCGGCCGGCAAGGCCATCGCGGCCATTGCGCTGATCGCGATTGCCGGCACCCGGATCGCCCAGCCGCTATTCCATCGGGTGTCGGCGAGTCACCAGCCCGACGCCTTCATGGCCCTGACCCTGCTGGTGACGCTCGGCACCGCGGCCGCCACCTGGGCCGCCGGCCTGTCGCTCGCGCTCGGCGCCTTTCTCGCCGGCCTGCTGCTGGCCGAGACGGCCTATCGTCATCAGATCGAGGTGACGATCGCGCCGTTCAAAGGCCTGTTCATCGGCCTGTTCTTTCTCGCTGTAGGCATGGGCATCGACCTGCGCACACTCGCGGCCGAACCGCTGTGGATCCCCCTGTCGGTACTCGGCCTGTATGCCCTGAAGTCCGCTGTGACGGCACTCGCGATGCGCGGCTTCGGTCTGCGCTGGGCGGCGGCGATCGAAGGCGGGCTGCTGCTCGGCCAGGGCGGTGAGTTTGCGTTCATCGTGCTCGGCATTGCGCTGACGAAGGGCCTCATCGAACCCTCGGTCGGGCAGTTCATGCTGATAGTCGTCGGCTTCAGCATGCTGGCTGCACCGCTGATGGCACGGCTGGGTCATGTGCTTGGCCGCCAGCTCGCCGCGCCGGCACCCACGGCGCTGGCGCCTGCGTCCATCCCGGTACTGGCAGGCCATGTCGTGATTGCGGGTTTTGGTCGTGTCGGTCAGTTGCTCGGTGAAGTGCTCGATCGCGAAGGCATTCCTTACCTCGCACTGGATCGCAATCCACAGCGCGTCGCCGCGCTGCATGCCGCTGGCGCGCCGGTCTATGTCGGCGATGCGGAGCATCCCGATCTGCTGGCTGGCGGGGTCGCGGATGCCGCTATCGCAGTCGTCATCACCCTCGACGATGCGGCGGCGGCGGTCGGCATCGCGCAGATCCTGCGCCGACGTCTGCCGGGCTTGCCGGTGCTGGCCCGGGCCCGCGACGAAGCACATGCCATCCAGCTGCGCGACGCCGGCGTGCAGCAGGTGGTGCCGGAAACGCTGGAGGCCGCGCTGCAGCTGAGCGGACATGTGCTGGAGGCCATGGGCTACAACACGGACGCCGCCCAGCAGCGGGTGCAGCTGATGCGCGAAACCCGCGTGGCCGATCTGCCGACCGGCCGCGCCACCTCACCGACCTGAGCCAAGACGCACGGCAGTCGCCGTGCGTCAACGGGGAATCCCGCTCAGCCGTCGAACTTGTTGAAATAAGTGATGACGGGCGGGGCGGTCATGAAGGGCCCGATCTGCTCGACGAGCCCCGTTTCGACGCGCCAGCTGAAGTACTTTTCCTGATGGCTGCGCGAATCCCAGATTTCGTAGAAGAACACGTGGCCGGGCTTGTCCTGATCGGTCCAGATATCGAACAGGCCGCAGCCTTCGTAAGCGCGCGTCGCGGGCGCGACGCCCTTGATCAGCGCCAGAAATTCGGCGGTACGCGCCGGGTCGATCGAGAGGTCCAGTGTTACGCAGATAGTCATCGGTATCTCCAGTCTTGTTGGGGGGGAACGTGGGCCGGGATCAGGTGGAAATCGTGCTACCGCCGTCGATCACGAAGTTCTGGCCCGTGGTGAAACTGCCGGCGCGGCTCGCGAGATAGACCGCGATGCCCGCGATCTCTTCCGGCTCGCCTATCCGGCGCAGTGGATCCTTCGACGTGCGGTACGCGAGATTATCCGGATTCTCCCACAGCGCGCGCGCAAAGTCGGTGCGGATGAGGCCTGGCGAAATCGCGTTCACGCGCACATTGTGTTCGCCGTTCTCCAGCGCGAGATTGCGCACCATCTGCAGATCGGCCGCCTTCGAGATGCAGTAGGCGCCGAGTTCGGCCGAGCCCTTCAGGCCGCCGATCGAAGACACGATGATCACCGAGCCGTCGCGCCGCGCGACCATCTCCGGCAGCACCATCTGGATCAGCCAGTGGTTGGCCTTGATGTTCACCCCGAGGATTTTGTCGAAGGCCGCGTCCGGTAATTCGCTCATCGGGCCGTAGAACGGGTTGACCGCCGCGTTGCAGACGAGGACGTCGATCCGGCCCAGCTGCGCGCGCGTGTCGGCGACCAGCTTCTCGAGTTCGGGCTTGCGGCTGATGTTGGCCGGTAGCGCGATGGCGCCGCCGGCTTCCCCGGCCACCCGCGCGTTAATCTCGGCGGCCACGGCGTCGCAGGCATCTGCCTTGCGGCTGGAGACAACGACCCTGGCCCCGTGCCCGGCCATGGCAGTCGCGATGGCGCGGCCGATACCCTTGGTGGAACCGGTGACGAGAGCAACCTTGCCGGTGAGATCGAACAGCGTGCTGGGCATGGGCAATCGGTTCCTGGATCCTGAACGTTGGCCCGATTATCGGGCCAGCGCGCGGCGAAGGCGAGCGTAGTACAGTGCGCGCAATCCCACGCCGTGCCGCTCGCCATGTTGCAGATTACCCAGCGCGTCAGCATCCCCGATCACGAAATCGTGATGGAGGCCGTGCGTTCGCAGGGCGCGGGCGGCCAGAACGTCAACAAGGTCGCGAGTGCAATCCACTTGCGCTTCGACATCTCCGGCTCCTCGCTGCCGGACGACTACAAGACACGCCTGCTCGCGCTGAACGACCGGCGCATCACCGGCGACGGTGTGCTGATCATCAAGGCCCAGCGGCACCGCACGCAGGAGCGCAACCAGGACGACGCGCTCGAGCGGCTGCGGCTGATCGTGCGGTCCGTCGCGGTGGTGCCGAAAGCGCGCAAGGCCACCAAACCGACGCGCGGATCCCAGCAGCGCCGACTGGAATCGAAATCGAAACGGTCGAAGACCAAGGCTTTGCGGGGGCGGGCTGACGATTAGGCCCCTGGTCAGCATTATCTTGTCAACAATGTTGACCAGGGTCCTTAGCGTAGTGCCTGGTGTGGGCCCTGGTTTTAGCCACCGAGAACACCGAGGATCTGGGGTGGTCCGTGCCAGGGTGGGGGCGGTGCCAGCGATGACCAGCGAGCGTGTTGAACAGCTATTGAAGAAGGGCGAGGTTGCATCATGGGTCAGATTATCGTGGTCTTTCGCGCTCATCCGCGGCATGTCGATGACGAGTACATGGCCACCGCGCTGCGCATGCGGGACAAGGCCATCGCGGACTTCGGCTGTACAGAGTTCGTGTTCGCGCAGACGCCGGACGGCGAGGAGGTTGCGCTGTCGTACTGGCCGGATGAGGCGAGCATCCTGCGCTGGAAAAACGATCCGGAGCATAAAGTCGCACAGGAACAGGGCAAGAGCCTGTGGTACACGAGCTATCGGGTGCAGGTGGCGGACATCACGCGCCAGTACGGCCAGACGGGCCATATTCCCGCTGACCAGCCGCCCGGGACAATTCAGCTGCCGCTTTAATCGCCCCGCAACAACGGGCTTGCACGCAGCCGAAACGCGCTCTTATGCTCCAACACCTACCGGAGTTGCCCGATGCCCCATCTGTTCAGTCCCTACACGCTCAAGGGCGTGACGCTCCGCAACCGGATCGCGATGTCGCCGATGACGATGTACCGCTCGGTCGACGGCCTGATGAACGACTTCCACGTGATGCTCCTCGGCTCACGCGCGGCTGGTGGCTTCGGTCTGGTATTCGGTGAGCAGCTGGCAATCCTGCCCGAAGGCCGCACCAGCACCGGCTGCGGCGGCATCTACGACGACGCGCAGATCGAAGGTCTCGCGCGCGTGAACCGGCTGGTAAAGGACATGGGCGCCGTGCCTGCGATCCAGCTCGGCCACACGGGACGCAAGGGCAGCGAGGTGACGCCCTGGGAAGGCGGCGCGCAACTGCCGCCCGATCATCCGCAGGGCTGGCAGGTTGTCGGGCCGTCGGCGATTCCGTACGGCGGCAAGTACCAGTATCCCGTGCACGCCCTGACGCGCAAGGAGATCAAGGCCATCCACCGCGCCTACGCCGACGCCGCGCGGCGCGCGCTCGACGCGGGCTTCGAATGGCTGGAACTACATTTTGCACACGGTTATCTCGGCGCGAGTTTCTTCTCGCCGCTCGCGAACCAGCGCAGCGATGAGTACAGCGGCAGCGTCGCCAATCGCGCGCGCTATCACCTCGAAGCGATCGATGCCGTGCGCGCGGTGTGGCCGGAGCGGCTGCCGCTGACGATGCGGCTCGGCGCGGACGACCTGAACCCCGCTGGCACCCAGTTCGACGACGCGGTGCAGGCCATCGGCATGATGAAAGCGCACGGACTCGACCTCGCCGATCTGAGCCTCGGCATCAACACCGACGACATGACCGACAAGCCGTTCTCCGACATGGGCTTCATGCTCGCGCGTGCCGCGCGCGTGCGGCGCGAAGTCGGCATCCCGGTGGCGACGAGCTGGAACCTCGGGCTGCCCGTGTACGC
>Ga0163144_10010260_pt1 | contig 19990 bp, 9 predicted proteins | sample OliLak19BULKMAT1_FD_123175 | JGI IMG/M metagenome (GOLD analysis project Ga0163144, IMG submission 123175) | Freshwater microbial mat bacterial communities from Lake Vanda, McMurdo Dry Valleys, Antarctica - Oligotrophic Lake LV.19.BULKMAT1 | ecosystem: Environmental > Aquatic > Freshwater > Lake... | reverse complement strand
AGCAAAGGTGATTTGTATATTTCCAACGAGGGCGGGGATGGAGATGCCAATATTTTATTATTCAGGTATCAGAAATAATAAATCGTTTAGTATTTAGACCGTACCATAATTTTAATGCAGCTTAGTTTAGTGGGGTTAGAAGTTTAGTTGCTGCATTAAATTGCGAACCATTATTAACACCGGGCAATAATAATTACCATAATTTATTATGGGTACAGTCTATCAATTTAATCCTCCTAATATTCTAATCTTAAAATCCTGATTCAGACAATGGGTAAAATAATAATAAAGGTACTTCCCTCACCTTCCTTCGTCTCAACCTTCAACTCGCCACCATTTGCTTTTACAATATCATAACTTAAACTCAACCCCAAGCCCGTTCCCTGCCCTGTTGGTTTGGTGGTGAAGAATGGCTGGAATACTTTATCTAATATTTTTTGAGGGATGCCGTTGCCGTTATCAGTAACTCTTATCTCGGCCCCCCTGCCCCCCGAAGGGGGGTTCAAGAGCCTTGTGCTAACGGTAACATTTGGCTCATATCCGGGAATGTTCATTTTATTTTTTTCATTGACTGCATAAAACGCATTTGTTAGCAAATTCATTACCACTCTCCCAATATCCTGCGGAATGATATTTACTTTTTCTAGCGAATTATCAAAATCAGTTTTGATTGTTGCATTCAAGGATTTGTCTTTTGCCCGCAAGCCATGGTAGGAGAGACGTAGGTATTCATCGCACAAAGCATTGATATCTGTTGGCTTTTTTTGCCCTGTGCTTGTACGTGAATGTTGCAACATGCCTTTTACAATAGCATCCGCTCTTTTACCATGATGGTTTATTTTTTCTAAGTTTTGTACCAGGTAATTGGCAATGGCTTTCACTTCTTCTGTATTACCCTTATCAACTTCATCAACCATTTCCTTTATCAACTCTGCACTCACTTCACTAAAATTATTGACGAAATTTAACGGGTTTTGAATTTCATGTGCAATGCCTGCGGTGAGTTCGCCAAGCGAAGCCATTTTTTCTGATTGGATGAGTTGGGATTGGGTGGATTTTAGTTCGTCAAGGGATTGCTTTAAAGCGGCAGTCCTTTCATTGACTTGCTTTTCAAGTGTTTCATTTTGCGATGTAAGTATTTGCTGTTTTTCTTTTTCCTGAATAATTGTTTTTAATGAGAGGCCTTCAACTTCTTTAACCCTTTGCTGTAGTGAAAAGCCAGTTCTGGCAAATTCACCGGAAATAAATAATGACAATCCTATAGCCGGTATGATAAAGGCAATGGCATTGAACAAATCTGATAATTGCCGGTTACCTGCTATAAGCAGGAATATGCCGCAAATGATAATGATGAAAAAAAGAATGCCCGTTATTACAAGAATCCATGCTCCTTGTCTCCCACTTCTTGCAGCCTTTATGTTTAAGCGTAAAAAATCAAGAATAGTCAAAGGAAAATAAAAAAATAAAGAAAAATAGCCCCAACTATTAATAAATAAATGAGCTGGCACTATCAACAAACCATACAGGAGCAGTATATAGTAAATCCATGATTTTTTTTGTTTATGAAGAATATAAGTTCCGTTCAGGAAAAACATGGCACCAGAAATATAAAAAATATAAGATGTCAACACCAAAGTATTTGAGAATGTCACAGTGACAAATGGACGCAGCGCAATAATATGTATCAGCATCCCTAAGAACATACACAGGCAAAAAATACCAAAATAGAGATACTCGTTTTGTATGCGAAAAGCAAGGAAAAGGAATAAAAGCAACAAGCCGAGGGGTAGATAAATTGAGAGTTGTATTGATCTTCGGTTCGTGTAACCACCTTGCACTGTAATATAATCGATAAAAGCTCTGTTAATGTCTTTCAGTACCACTTTCATAGAGGGTTGCCCAAAATTTATGTATCGGTTTTGAGGATGAAGAGAATATCTGATTGCCAGGGTTTGTATGGAATGATCCCCCAGCTTTAAACTAAATGGCCGGTTGAAAAATAAACAGGTCTGCTCTTCCTTATAGTTTTCACTGACTTTGCCAAAACGATAAATAGATTTTCCATTCAGGTATATTTCTGTGGCCCCTGCAAAAGTTAAAACAATGGCGATTGTTTTGTTGTACAATGAAGAATCTACCTGCAAAATGAGCCTTAGCCAACCAATACCGGGTTGTTTTATTTCTGGCAAACGATACAAGGGAAGTAATGGGTTTACAGGTTGCCATGCCATATCATTATACAGCGGATTTGCCCAACTTAAGCTATCACCTGCATGAAACTTCCAACTTTTATCCAGCAATACACCTTCTTCGGGCAAACTATCCAAACGGAAAATTTTCCCGGTACTTTGCTGCGCAAAAAGCTGTATCCCAATGAAACAAAAATGAATATACAGCAGTATAATTTTATTTTTCATTTCAGTAGAAATTATTTTATTTGAACTATACGGTTAATTGAATAATAAATGTTGTTCCTTCTCCCCGTCCGACCGGGTCATCCGGGCGGACTTCCTTTGTCTCAACCTTTATTTCACCGCCATGTGCGTTAATGATATCGTAGCTCAAACTCAATCCTAGCCCTGTTCCCTGCCCTGTTGGTTTGGTGGTGAAGAAGGGTTGAAATATTTTGTCGACGATTTTTTGCGGAATACCATTGCCATTGTCAGTTACTCTTATCTCGGCCCCCCTGCCCCCCGAAAGGGGGTTCAAGAGCCTTGTGCTAACGATAACTGTTGGCTCATATCCGGGAATGTTCAATTTCTTTTTCTCATCCACTGCATAAAAAGCATTGTTGATCAAATTCAAAACAACTCTTCCAATATCCTGTGGAATGATATTTATTTTTCCAATGCTGTTATCAAAATCAGTTTTCAGCGTTGCATTAAAAGATTTGTCTTTTGCACGAAGACCATGATAGCTCAACCGCAAATATTCATCACATAAGGCATTGATATCTGTTGGCTCTTTTACACCACTGCTGCTTCGGCTGTGCTGCAGCATACCTTTTACAATGGCGGCTGCCCGCTGACCATGATGGTTTATTTTTTCTAAATTTTGTATCAGGTCGCTTGCAATGGCTTTCACTTCTTGTGTATTACCCTTATCAACTTCATCAACCATTTCCTTTATCAACTCTGTACTTACTTCACTAAAATTATTTACAAAGTTTAAGGGGTTTTGAATTTCATGTGCAATGCCTGCGGTGAGTTCGCCAAGGGAAGCCATTTTTTCTGACTGAATAAGTTGTGCCTGTGTTGATTTTAATTCTGACAACGTTGATTCTACGATATCTTTTTCCTCTTTCAATTCTTTTGTGCGTTCGACAACCTTTTCTTCCAATTTTATTTTTTCTTTTTTTAATGAATTCGTTCGCCATTTGATAAAAGTCCATACAGCAGTAATCACTAATAAAGCATACAAGGTATAAGCCCACCATGTTTGCCACCAGGGCGGATTGACCTGGATCGTTATTATTTTTTCTGCGTGGGTTCCGTCTTTATTAAATGCTTTTACCCGGTAGGTATATTTACCCTTTGACAGATTAAAATAAAATGAGTTTTTCTCACCCTTTACTTCCCGCCATGTGTTATCGTAGCCTTCCAGCATGGTGAAATACCTGATGGCTTCAGGAGCCCGGTAATCAATAGCTGAAAAATTAAAAGAAATATTATTTTGATTGTATTTTAAAACCAAGTCACTAATCTCTTCAATTGGTTTTTGTAAAGGACTTTCTTTACCGGCTAATACAGCATGGGTATTAATAAAAAAATCTGTAATGATGATTTTAAAATCTGTTTTTACGTTCATATCTACTGGTAAAAAATAATAAAGGCCATTCTCATTCGGAATAAATATTTCACCTTTTTGGCTCTTATGAACACCTGCCCATGTTAAAAGACTGCCAGGGTTTATCCCAAATTGATTTTTATAAAAGAATATTTCTTTTGTAGAAGGATTCAATTTTATAATACCAACATTAGAATTGAGCCATAATTTTTTTTCGCTGTCTTCAACTATACGGCCCATGGTGGTAGAATACAATTCTTCGTACGGCTCAAAAAAATTCGTAAACCTGTCTTCCTTTTGATTGTACCGGTAAAGACCATTTTCTGCTCCTGCCCATAAATTTCCCCCTGAATCCTCAAATATTGAACTAACCCAGATTCCTGAAAGATAATGTTTGTAACGACCCGTTTTCCGGTTTAAACTATTGATGCCTTGTGGCCCGCTGATCCAAAGCATACCAGATTTGTCCTCCATTATTTCAAGTATTTCCTTTAAACTGAACGAAGAAGTATCATTGGGATTTGGGAAAAAGTCTTTGAATGAATGATCGTTAGGATTATAACGAATTAATCCCAGTCCCCATCTGCCAAACCACATGATGCCCTCTTTATCCAGCAAAATTTTTGATACCCCCAGCGCAGTATCCTTTAAATTCCCTGTTTGATAAAAATTGGAAAATTGTTTTGTAACTGTATTGAAAATCCGAAGTCCTAAACCTGTCCCCACCCAAATACTGTCCGGTTGGTTTTGAAAAAGATAAGTCACCTGATTATCACGTGTAAGGCTGAGCGGATCTGAAGGATTATGTTTAAACTGTTGTATAAACTTCTTATGCTGATCATATTCCAACAGCCCGTTTCCAAAAGTTCCTATCCAAAGGTTTCCTTTATTATCTTCAAGAAATCCCCCGGGCATATTACCAGTTGAAAGATGATTTACAGATTTATAAAATGGATCAACTCTATATAAATTGTTATCCTGTGTGGTTATCCATACTTCACCTTCTTTTGACGTAAATGCATTCCAGCTGGTGCCATCCGGAAATCCATAACTATGTTCGAGATGGGTAATTTTTTTTGTAACAGGGTTATACCGGTTAATACCGGAGCCCATAGTTCCAATCCAGATTTTACCTGTACTGTCTTCTGTTATAAAGGTGATCTTTTCATTGTCATTACCTGGTTTCAATGGAGGCCGGCTTAACTGGTCCGGTGTTTTGGGATTGTATAAATGCCTTTCAAATGTACCAGTCTTACGATCCATTGTATGCAGACCGTCTCCGGAAGTGCCTACCCAAAATACACCATGACTATCTTCAAGGATAGCTGCAATTTTATTATTTATAAGACTATGGGGATTATTTGGGTCATGCATAAACCGGGTAAATGTTCCATCAGGCTCCAACCGGTTAAGGCCACCATCTTCGGGATCTTTTTTGAACCAGGGGAAGCCTGTTCCAACCCAGATTACACCCTGGCGGTCTTCGTAAATACACCAAACTATGTTGCTGCTTAAACTTTTTTGATTGCCAGATTCATTGCGGTAATGTATAAATTTTCCGGTTTTCTCATTTAACCGGTCCAGGCCATTATCAGTTCCTACCCAAAGCCTGCCCTGTTGGTCTCTCAATACAGGGCCGGTCGGGCCCGGGGTGCCACCAAGACTCTCCGGATCCCTGGGATTATGGCGATAATGTTTGAATATGCCAGTAGCAGGATTATACTTGTCTAATCCTTCATTAAGTCCTACCCAAATCATCCCTGAATTATCAGCATACACCGAATTAACTGTTGTGCCACCTAAGGAATTTGGATTGGCATCGTCATGCCGGTAAGTGATAATCCTGTTGCCATCATACCGGTATATACATTTTCCACCTTCGCCGGCAAACCAAATGTACCCATGAGGATCCTGGGTTATATTTTTTATTTTGCCCAGCGATTTTCCATTAGGGCCTGTTACAAGATTAAATTCTAATAGTGGTTTTTGTGCAAGGCTCGCCTTTGAAAACAAAAACAGCATAACAAAAAGGAAACTGCGGCTAATAGGTTTCATGTAATTATTTGTATGAAGAAAGATACATTAATTTTTAGACTGATAATTGAATGAAAAATGCTGCTTCTTTTCCATCTTTGGAATTCACTTTTATTTCCGTGCCAGGAGCTTTAATAGTCTCTTAAATTGTCTGTACCGGAATTTACAGAATTAAATGATTACCATGATTACGATTGGGGGTAATACAATTATGAATGTTGTTCCTCCACCTGCTGTTGTCGCCACCTTTATTTCCCCCGCCATGCGCTTTTATAATATCATAAATTGTCTGAACCATGATTTTTATAATTAAAAGATTATCATGATTTATGATTCGGTTAAAATAATTGTGAATATCGTTCCTTCACCTTCTTTTGTCTCCACTTTTATTTCGCCGCCATGTGCTTTTATAATATCATAATTGGTCTGAATCACGGATTTAGAGGATTGATGGATTTCACCGATTTTATTAAGGCGTTTATTCCAAGTAATCATTTAATCTTTTTAATCTGTGATTCAGACAACAGGCAATTGAATTATAAATGTTGTTCCCTCACTTTCCTTTGTCTCTACTTTTATTTCTCCACCATGTGCTTTTATAATATCATACGCCAATGATAAGCCTAGTCCTGTTCCCTGCCCGGTTGGTTTTGTGGTGAAGAAAGGTTGAAATATTTTATCCAATACTTTTTGAGGGATGCCGTTGCCATTGTCTGTAACTCTTATTTCGACTTTACCCCCATCCCCGCTGGCTAGCGGGGAGCCGAGTCTTCGGGTGGTAACAGTTACTGTTGGTTCGTAGGTTTCACTACTCCCCTTTAGGGGATGGGGACTTTTCTTTTTCTCATTAACCACATAAAAAGCATTGTTGAGTAAGTTCAAAATTACTCTTCCAATATCCTGCGGAATGATGTTTATTTTTCCAATTGAATTATCAAAATCAGTTTTGATGGTGGCATTGAAGTTTTTGTCTTTTGCCCTTAATCCATGAAAAGTTAATCTTAAATATTCATCGCACAAAGCATTGATGTCCGTTGGTTCTTTTACGCCACTGCTGCTGCGGCTGTGTTGTAACATTCCTTTTACAATATCGCCTGCACGTTTGCCGTGATGATTTATCTTTTCTAAATTTTGTATCAGGTCGATTGCAATGGCTTTCACTTCCTCTGTATTTCCCTTATCAACTTCCTCCACCATTTCCTTTATCAACTCTGTACTTACTTCACTAAAATTATTTACAAAGTTTAACGGGTTTTGAATTTCATGTGCAATGCCTGCGGTGAGTTCTCCAAGGCTGGCCATTTTTTCGGATTGAATAAGTTGTGCCTGTGTTGATTTTAATTCTGTCAACGTTGATTCTACGATATCTTTTTCCTCTTTCAATTCTTTTGTACGGAGTGCCACTTTATTTTCAAGTATGTCCTTTTCCTGTTGCAATACGCTTGTGCGCCATTTTATAAAACCCCCAATTGCTAATGCCAGTAAAACCAGGTATAATGTATAAGCCCACCATGTTTGCCACCATGGCGGCAATACAATTATCTTAATTGATTTTTCTGAGCTTACCCCATAGGCGCTTGTCGCTTTTACCCTGAAAACATAATGTCCCGGCGGTAAATTTAAATAATAAGCCGTTTTTTCGTCGCTTACATCCCGCCATTCTTTTTCAAAGTTTTCCAGTATATATTGATGAATATTATTTTCAGGTTCGGTAAAATGAATGGCAGCAAAGTCAATCAAAATTTTATTTTGATTATGACGAAGCGTTATCTCCTTTGCGTCTTCAAGTGGCTCGTTCAATATCCCTTTTTTGTAATCCATTATAGAATTACCATCAATTTTAAAATCTGTAATTAGAATTTTGGGTGAAACTGAATTAAATACTTTATTGGGGAAACATTTATAATAGCCATGAGGATTGCTAAAATATAATTCACCGCTTAAACTGGTATAGGACGGGGTATAAGGTAAGCTACCCACATCAAAGGTGCCAAACTTATCGCCATAAATTTGAAGCTCATTTTTATCCGGAGTAAATTTGAAAATACCTAATGAAGAAACTCCCCAGATATTTTGATCAGCATCCTCTGTCATGGATTTCACTCTTGTCTTTCTGAATTCAGAGCCTTCAGGTCCAACCTGGATAAAAGAATCCAGTGAATCATTTCGGTAATAAAGCCCCCGGCTGGTGCCTACCCACATTTTTCTGTCACTGCTTTTGAATATATCAAATACAATCAATCCTTTGAGATAATGTTTAAATTTTTTTGTGGCAATATTAAAAAGATCCAGGGCTCCTGCTTCGGTATGCGACACATTCATCCATATATTGCCATCACCTTTATCTAAAAACCTTACCGGGAATCCCTGGGCTATGGAGTTGGTATCACCGGGATTATTTTCATAATAGGTAATAGCACCGGTATTATTATTCTTTACGGCTAGTTTTCCAATTAATCCAAAATAAGTTTCATTTTTAGTTTCAAAAACATCAATTACACCTAAAGCGAAATTATAATTCGTTGCAGTCGCATGATAGAAATTTCGTTTGAAATTACCGGTTTGCGGATTAAAAAGATTTGTTCCATTCCAGGTGGATACCCATACTTGCCCATCGGGTCTTTGCCGCAAAGAATTACCGACATTGGAACTTATGGAAAAAGAATCAGTAGCGTTATGTGAAAACACCTTCTTGTCGCCCGTTTTTGTATTTTCAATTATCAATCCTTTGCCCTGTGTTGTCAACCATAAATTTCCGGAACTGTCTTCTAAGAAATAGTTAACGGTTACGTCCATCTTCACTTCCGTAAAACCAGTTTGAAACGGATCAATTCTGAAAAGTTCGCTGTTTTCATTACTTATCCATAGCACGTTATCTTTTGATGTATAGGCTGCCCATGTGCTATTGACAGTATATCCATTAGGCCTTTTTTTATCGTCGCTTGTAAAGCGATTCATTTTTTTTGTTTCAGGATTGTAACAAATAAGGCCATCTGAATAAGTGCCTATCCATATTTTTCCCAATACATCTTCGGTAATAAAAGTTATATGGTAAAAGCCATGAATATTTTTAACCGGCGGTGTGCTAAATTTTTCAGGTTGCAATGGATTATAAGTAAATCTTTCAAATGTTCCTGTTGACCTGTTCATTAAATGCAGGCCATTACTATCGGTACCTACCCAAAAATTGCCTTTGCTGTCTTCGAAAATAGCTCTTACTTTATTACCAATAAGGCTATTCGGATTTTTTGAATCGTGTACGTATCGTGTAAATGTTCCTGTTTCTTTATTAAATTTATTAAGTCCTCCTTCTTTTGAGTTTCTATACCATTCCATCCCTGTGCCCACCCATAATACACCAGCTTTGTCTTCATAAAGAGATCGAACAATATTGCTACTCAGCGTTGAATTATCCTTATCGGAATATACATAATGTTTAAATTTTCCCGTTGCCGGGTCAAAGCTCTCAAGCCCATTACCACCCCCCCATATTACACCATCACGATCAATGAGCATACAGGAACCAAAATTATCTTCCCCGGCCGGCAGCCTGTAATGAATAAATTTATTGGTGGCAAAATCAAATTTATCAAGCCCCCCCGGCACAGGTAACCAGATATTACCGGATAAATCTGCTGCAATACATTCAAAAGTCTTTGTATTAACTGAATTCGTGTCGGCAGGGTCATTGCGATAGACCTTCATGTGATACCCATCATATCTTGCCAGGCAACTATTAGTTTGATCGGCAAACCACATATACCCATACTTATCCTGGACCATGCTTACTACTTTACCTAATGTAAAATTTTTAGTGCCCCTAACCAGGTTAAATTTCGGCAACACTACCTGTGCATAATTCCCTTCTGAAAACAATAAGAGCAGGGTAAAAAAATACAGGATATTAATGCGCTTTATAAAAGTTGATGCCACTTTTAAATGTTTAATGAAATTGATTTAATACCCGGGGTTTTGTACCAGGTTGGGGTTAACAGCTATTTGTTCAGCGGGTATTGGATACAAAAGATATTTTGGATCACTCACATAATCCTTTTCCTGGAAAGCATTCAGAAATTTTCCAAACCTTATTAAATCGGGCCTTCTCCAGCCCTCCCACCATAATTCCCTTCCTCTCTCATCCAATAAACTATCCAGCGTTACTGTAGACATAGCAGTAGCGCCTCTTGATGGATGTGTACGGATGGCGTTTACGATTTCTTTGGCATTACTGCCATATCCTGCGGATGTGGGAGTTCCGCCTCTTAGTATAGCTTCTGCTTTCATCAGTAATACATCGGGAAGACGAAAAAAAACAAAATCATTATGCCCGCCATACCAGGAATTCCAGTCAGGAAAATATTTTAATGGCCTGATGCCTGTAATTTCTAGATTTGAACCTAATTCAATATTTTTTACATCCCGTGTAAAAATCAATGGCGCCCCGGGCCGATCTCTTAGTGGCGCCCCGGTAAAATAGTCGTATTGCTGGCCTGTAAGAAAACCCACATTTATTTGATCACTTGGATTAGGGGGCGAACCGGCTGGGGAATATACCTGTCCTCTTCTTTTATCGGTGGCCTCAAATTTGTCATAAAAATCAGACAATGTAGCCCATCCATTAAATGTAAAAAAAGGTGATTGGTGGTAATGAAAGAACATTGCCCAGGTAAACCATATTGCATTATTTGGTGTTGAAAATCCATCGTTAGATAGTGTAAAAATATTCTCCCGAACTTTTACATTATTATCAGGAGCGAAGTTGTCAAAGTAATTGGCACTGAAGGAAAATGCATTGCTGTTTATGATCATATCAGCAAGGCTGATAACTTTATTCATGTCTGTAGGATCAGGAACAGGATTTGTACGGTTTACATATACCATCCTGTTCAGGTAACATTTCATCAGTAATACTTTGGCTGCATATTTATTTACCCTGGATACATTGCTGGAAGGCGGTCCGGGCGGCAGATCAGCCTCAACAGCGTTAATCTCACTGATGATATAATCCAGTGCTTCCGTTCCCTTTCTTACCCTGGCAGGTGTACTCAAATTTTCGCCCGGATCCCGGTAGGGAACCTGGTCAAACATATCTAACAACAAGTACATCACCCAAGCCCTTATAAATCTTGCTTCAGCCTGCTCCTGATTTTTTGGACGATATCGTAGCAAGTCTGTTGCAGCAAATGAAATACCGTTTAAGGTATTGAAACATGTTTTTATTCTTTCGCTATTTGCATCCCATTTATGTTGATGTAATACACGCCATACACCATTATCATCCCAATCCTGGCCACGTGTAGGGGCAATTCCTTCGTCAGTCGAAAGCTCCTGCAATGGATAAATTTCCAGATAACCCGTAAATGGCCATTGAAGTGAATTATATACGCCTGCCAGTAATGCGGCAGTATTGGCTGAATCGGCTCCTACCTGCCCTTCTGTAAGATCGCCCCGGAATGGCTCCTCCAGCTTGGTACATCCCTGGATAAATGCTGCCGTAAAAAACAGGCATAAAATATTTATTTTTAGTGACATGGCTATTACATTTAAAATTTTTAAAGGGAACAATTTATTCCAACAATGAAAGTTCTTGCTGACGGGTAATGGGGGTAGTCAAGACCTAAAGAAGGAACATTGGTATTAGCCCCATTATTATTACCGTTAATAGAATTCGTCTCCGGATCAAAACCAGGGTACTTTGTAAACAAGAGAAGATTCTGGCCGGTAACATACAAGTTCATTCCTTTAAAAGACCTGGCCACATTACCAAGGGAATAAGCAATGGTAAGGTTAGCCAGTTTAAAATAACTGCCTTTCATGATGTATCGTGAGGAAGGCGTAACCGGGTTGGCAAGCGACTCTTTCACGGGATCCTGGAAAACAGAAAGCGCAATATTGCCACCGGCTTTAATATTTGAAACATTCAAAACAAACATCTCGGTTACGTTGTAAATATCCTGTCCAAATGCGCCGTACATATTTGCTGTAAGCGTAAATTTTTTGTACCTGCAGGTTGTGTTGATACCTAACAATGTTGAAGGGTTTGGATTACCTACATAAAATAAAGAGGCACTATCGGTAAATTGATAAACAGATAATCCGCTGCTTTTATCCAGCTCCAAAAATTTTCTTGTATAAAAAGTCTGCATGGGATGGCCATTTTGTATTATCTGTACCGTGGCTCCGCCAACAAACCCGGTATAAACAGGAAATGGAATGTTTGCAACCGTATTTTTTAAGAAACTGGCATTAACACCGAGGTCCCAACTAAAATTTTCGTTCTGTACAATTGTTCCATTCAATAGTACTTCCAGCCCTTTGTTAATTACATTGCCATCGAGGTTGATCCACTGTACCACTGAAGAGGGAGGAGCCGGTTGAATGGGAGGGCCGGGGAATAATAAATTGGTGGTGGATTTATTAAAGTAATCCACTGTTCCTGAAATGCGGTTATTAAAAATGGAAAAGTCGGCCCCAAAATTATATTGCCGGTCGCTCTGCCATTTAAGGTCGGGATTGGGGCTGTTTACCTGTATGATAATTCCATTATCACGAAAAGAATATTTTGCCTGCGAGGCACCGGAAGGAAATTCCTGATTGCCTGTTTTTCCCCAGCCACCACGAATTTTTAATGAGTTAATAAAACCGATTCTAAAAAATGACTCCTTGCTGATGTTCCAGGCGGCAGCAAAGGAGGGGAAATAACCATACTTATTATTTTTACCAAATTTGGTAGACCCGTCTGCCCTGAAAGTACCTGTTAACAGGTATCTGTCTTTATAGTTAACTATTGCCCTGCCAAAAAAAGATTTTAATTCTGTTACGGGATCAATAAAAGAGGAGATATTGCGAGAGTCAGTTGAAGAAAATTGAATATAATTTGTATAATCTAACCCATAGTTACCAAAGCCTGTCGTGTTTCTGGGATCGATATATCCAGTTCCGGTTGTAGTGGATCCCTTCATGGTAAAATCCATGTATTCAAATCCTGCTACAGCATCCAGCCGGAGATCATCAGTAAATTTTTTATTAAAATTAAGTGTATTAGTAACCTGTTTTGTAATGAGTTCTGTATTGGTGAGGGTTGCTGCACCTCTTCCCGCCTGACCGGGGAAATCTCTATTGACGGAACTTCTTGTTATTCCGGTACTGTAATTTACACTCACCAATAATTTGTATTCGAGCCAATCGTTGAACTTGTAATAAGGGGATATGCTTGCCAGTGTAGTATTGACTTTAAAATTATTGTTGAGCAATTCTGTTACTGCAATGGGATTGGGATTATCCCTTGTTCCCGGTTTGATTGAACCATCCGCATTTCTTAAAGAATCGGTTGGGTTCCACCGCAAGGCAGGTACAACCAAAGTTCCAGCACTTAATTGTGGCACCGGAACATCCTGTATGGATTGATTTGAATTAACATTAATATCCAACCCTAATTTTTTACTATCTAAAAATTTAAAATTGCTGGTAAGGTTGATACCATATTTCTTAAAGCCGGTATGGAGCATAATTCCTTCCTGGTTTAAATAATTAACTGACAACCGGTATTTGCCGGTTTCATTACCACCGGTAACGCCGATGGTATAGTTTTGCTGAATAGCTTTTTGAAGAATTTCGTCTAAAGCATCTACATTTCCTCCTTTATCCAATGGGTTAGTTGGATCATTTACATTATAATACTTTATGGCGTCCCTAAACTGGGATGCATTTAAAACTTTAATTTTCTTTAACACAGATGATATACCCGTACTAACTGACAGATTCAACTTTGCCTGGCCCGCCTGTGCTTTTTTGGTATTGATCATCACCACACCATAAGCAGCTCTTGAGCCATAGATGGCAGTGGCAGAGGCATCTTTTAACACATCGATGCTGGCAATGTCATCAGGGTTTATAAAGTTCAACGGATTGATGCCGGTTTGTACAGCAGTTCCGTCTATTGCATTAATGCCCGCCTGTAGTGACCGGCCATCTAAAGGAACGCCATCAATCACATACAATGGTTGCCCTGTGCCGGATAGCGCTGAGTTGCCTCTTATGCGGACGGTTGAAGCCCCTCCTGGCTGTCCATTGTTATTGGTTATTTGCACCCCGGCAATTCTACCCTGTATTAATTGATCGGGAGAAGTATAAATGCCTTTGTTAAAATCTTTGGCAGATACTGATCCCACTGCCCCGGTCAGATCCTTTTTCTTTGTGGTACCATAGCCAATCACCACCACATCATTAAGCGTAGAATACACAGCCACCAAGGCTACCTCGATAATATTTTTACTTTTGGTTGAAACTTCCTGTGATACATAATTCACCCTCGATATCGTTAAAACATTAACTGATTCCGGCACAGTAATCAGGAAATAACCGGTAACATCTGTTTGGGTTCCGGTTGCGGTTCCTTTTGCAAATACCGAAACACTGGCTATTGCTGACCCATCTTTGCTGTCGGTTATTTTACCTGTAATTACTTTGTTTTGAGCGGAGGCAACCTGCGGGGAGCATACTAATAATACAGCGGTAAATGCAGTTAATTTTAGCCATTGTTTCAACCTCATAAATAAAGCAGTTTATGGTGAAGCGATCAGTTTATAAAATCAAAATAAAGTAACCGGGCGGTACTAATTAAACAAGTAAAGTGGCGTTTTAAATAATGCTATTGGAGGTTTATTTAAGTGAGGATAAACTTACAAAAAATTTAATTGAGAATGATATATTTATTTAGCATTAACAAGTTTATAGAATTGCAGTGCATTCGGATAAGAAAAAAGGTAATGCCGGGCTTATTTCCTTTTTTTCATTTCTATAATTAAAAGGGCAAATGAATAATACAGTTCTTAAGTTGCAGTTCTTTAGAATCTACTTTCAATTCACCGGCGTGTGCTTTTATAATATCATAATTGGTCTGAACCATGATTAAATTGATTAAATAATTTACATAATTTTTTTATTGGTTAATTTTATTTCATACGTATAGTCAACTAATCTCATCCTGTTAATCTTCTAATCTCGAAAATCCTGATTCAGACAATGGGTAATACAATTGTAAATGTTGTTCCTTCACCCCATCCGACCGGGTCATCCCCGTCCGAATGGCTTAGCCGGGCGGGCGGGCGGGCCTCTTTTGTCTCCACTATTATTTCACCGCCATGTGCTTTAATAATATCATAACTCAGGCTCAGGCCAAGTCCTGTTCCTTGCCCTGTGGGTTTTGTTGTGAAGAAGGGTTGAAATATTTTATCCAATACTTTTTGTGGAATGCCGTTGCCGTTGTCGGTAACTCTTATTTCTACATTACCGTTTATCTTTTTAGTAGAGATAGACACGGTTGGTTCGTAGGGATTACCAGCTTCGACAACTTGTCCCGATTTTTCGGGAGGCTCAGCCTGACATGCCTTCTTTTTCTCATCAACTACATAAAATGCATTCGTCAGTAAATTCAACACCACTCTTCCAATATCCTGCGGAATGATATTTATTTTTGCGATGCTTTCATCGAAATCTGTTTTCAATGTTGCATTGAATGATTTGTCTTTTGCCCGTAAGCCATGATAGGTCAATCGCAAATATTCATCGCACAAAGCATTGATGTCTGTTGGTTCTTTTATGCCGCTGCTGCTGCGGCTGTGTTGCAACATTCCTTTTACAATATCGCCTGCTCTTTTGCCATGATAATTTATTTTTTCAAGATTTTGTTTTACATCATTTGCAATTTCTTTTGCTTCATCATAATTTCCTTTCGCCATCTCCTCATTCATTTCATCTACCAACTCTGTACTTACTTCACTAAAATTGTTAACGAAGTTTAACGGATTTTGTATCTCATGCGCAATGCCTGCGGTGAGTTCTCCAAGGCTGGCCATTTTTTCGGATTGGATGAGTTGGGTTTGGGTGGATTTTAGATCGTGTAAAGTAGTTTCCACTTTTTGCTTTTGTTCTTGCAAAACAAGATTTGCTTTATGTTTTTCCCGGTTATTCCTGTATAGCAGAAAAGCAATTATACCCAACGTAACCAACCCGATAATTAAACCATAGACCTTTATTTTATTTTGAAAATCAAGTCTCTCTTTCTCCAATTGCTGTAAGCGTAATTGCTCTCTTGCCATTACACCTTGCACCTGCTTTAATTTATCATTACTATAAAGATCGTCTTTGATGTTTAGTGCCAACTTAAGGTATTTGTAGGCACTATCTGGTTGGTGTGTTTTATAGTACGATTGTGAAAGATTTTCATAGGCACTTTGTAATTGATCTTTAAATCCTAATTCCGCAGCAATTTCAATTGCCTTATGCGCATAATTATTTGAACTGTCGTAGTGATTTGTTTCTAAAAAAATCCGGGAGATGGAATTCAGCGTCCAGACCTTCCCCAAAACATTTTTAGCATCACCATAGCCAAGGGCTTCCCTGGCGTATATAAGCGCCGAGTCGTACTGGTTATCAGCAATAAAACCTTCTGCGATTGTACCAGTTATCATAGAAAGTGATTTTATATCACCTGATTGCCTTGCATAATATAACCCCATACGGCCATATAACAATGCAGAATCAGGATATTTTTGTTGGGCATAGGATCCTGAAATATTATTAGCAATACCGGAAAGCGAGACTACATCATTTACCTCTTTTGCAATCAGCATTGCTTTTATATTATATTCAATTTCTTTTACTTTGTCACCTGCATAATAGTAAGCATTACCTAATTTACGATAGGCAGCAAGAATTTTAGCTGTATCTTTTTGTTGTTCAGACCGATTGGTAATTTCCAAAGTAGAAGAAAGGGCGGTAACATAATCTCCCCTTTTCGCCAATTGATCATTTATGATTAGTTGAATGAAGTCCAGGTTCCGATCATCGTTTACCGATTTCAGGAAACGGACAATGGCTGCTGATTTTTGAACAAAAGATGTATCGCTGTTTAGGTTATCCAAATAATCGGTAAGGTGGTATAATTTGTCCTCGTCGGTTTTGGCTGATGCATACTTCCGTATAACACTATCGGGAATAGCTTGCCCCGCAGCCATTCCACACATACCAGCAGTTAACATCCATAAAAACAAATACTTTAATAAATTATACATGAGTTACAGGTAAGTTAATGATGAAAGTTGTTCCTTCTCCTTCTTTCGTCTCTACTTTTATTTCTCCACCATGTGCTTTCACAATATCATAACTCAAACTCAATCCCAATCCTGTACCCTGCCCGGTTGGTTTAGTGGTAAAGAAGGGTTGAAATATTTTATCTAATATTTTTTGAGGGATGCCGTTGCCGTTATCACTCACTTTTATTTCCACCCTATCACCAATTTTTTTTGTGCTTACTGAAACTGTTGGTTCATATTTAACCGCTGTCGGGGTTGAAACCGCCGACAGGGTTTTTTCGTTAACCGCATAAAAAGCATTCGTCAATAAATTCAAAACCACTCTTCCTATATCCTGCGGAATGATATTTATTTTTCCAATTGAATTATCAAAATCAGTTTTGATGGTGGCATTAAATGATTTATCCTTTGCTCTAAGGCCATGATAACTCAATCTTAAATATTCATCACACAAAGCATTGATATCTGTTGGTTCTTTTACGCCACTGCTGCTGCGGCTGTGTTGCAACATTCCTTTTACAATATCGCCTGCTCTTTTGCCGTGATGGTTTATTTTTTGCTCATTTTCTTTAATATCATTGGCTAATTCAATTGCCAATTGCATATTGCCAATTGCCAATTCAGCCTTCAATTCATCAATCAATTCAGTATTTACTTCACTAAAATTATTGACAAAGTTTAATGGGTTTTGTATTTCATGCGCAATGCCTGCGGTGAGTTCACCAAGGCTGGCCATTTTTTCCGATTGTACTAATTGCTTTTGTGCGGCCTGTAAATTGGTCAGTGCATCTTCAGCTCTTTGTTTTTCTTCTTTTAATCTTTGCAGATCAATTCTTGCTTGCGACAGATCTTTAAAACGGGAATAGGCAAGAGAAAAAACAGAAGCGGCCCTTTTTAATAAGCCAAAACTTTCATCCGAAATATCGCCGGGTGTAGCAGCACCAATGGCACCATGAGAAAATTTATATAAATGATAGGTCCGGTCAGGGATCGCATCGCCATAATACCCACGGAAGGCAACAGATTTTTCTTCGCAATAGTTTATCCACTCTTTACGGTTTGCGCCCTGCATCACAATAGAAGTTTTGTTATTGGCCGACTTATAAAATTTAAGCATCTCCCTGCCAACCCAAGTATCGTTGAGGTGCAAAGCAAAATAATCGTTCACTAATTTCTTCTCGTCAGATCGCAGATCTTTTAAAGCATACCAGCATTCTGCTTTCTCAGCATTTTCATCATTAATGTAGATGCTGCACGTTTCTAATTCTTCCACGCCCAGTACACCCATTTCCTGGCGAAGTACTTCGGCTACTTCTTTTAGCTCTTCGGGTTGCTGCATGGCCAATGCCCTTGCCCTTACTCTTTCCAAAGCCGCTTCTATCTGTGCTTCTCTTAACTGTTCTTCCGAGTTTTTAAGATCTTCAAACCTTTTATATGCCAGGTCAAAGGCCCCGCCCATTTTAGTAAGTATCGACTCAATTTCATCTGCAGGTGGGGCCAACAAATCGAGAATCATCCTGCCATTATTCAGTGGAACTGTCGGATGATAACCTTTTTGTAATCCTGAGTCTTTGATAAACTGCTCAGCTTCCTCAGCCTCTTTTACTTTATTGTTTTCCCGAAGCCAATCACAGGTAATTTGTAAGGATTTTGTATCCTGAACGACCACGGTATAGTTTGTCCCTTTTTCCCAAACCTTTCTCAAATAGAAATCAGGATGGGTTTTTTCCATGTCGAAGGGGACGTCTAATGGAGTATGCATACTTTCTCCATTCAACTCTAAAGAAGTTAGATCCCAACTTCGGAACATGCCATTCTTTTCTTTCAATAAAATAGCGGCGGCGGCAACACCCGGAATATCCAAACCTATTACTTCCTCTTTCAGCTTAATGACTACTTCCAGAATTTCTTCGGATTTGAACATAGCCAAGGCTCTTGCCCGAACCCGTTCCACAGCCAAATTGATCTGTGCTTCTCTTGTTTGTTCTTCTGCTTTTTGCAGATCAAGAAATCGCTGGTATGCCAGATTAAAAGCCCCGGCCATTTTGACTACAATAGCTTTTGTATCATCAGTAGGGGCAGTAATCATATCGACACTCAGCAAGCCATTGGCAAATACTCCAAAAGGATTCCACTGATGTTTTAATTTTCTCTGAACCAAGGCTTCCCTCAAAACATTGGCCATCTCAGAATCTACCTGCTCCCACTCTTCTACAGCTCTTTTTATTCTTTCGATTGGGTATTCCAGAATGAAATAACTTCGGTTTTTTTCCTTAAAAATCCGCCAAGGTTCTCCCAGCATATCAAAATTATTGGGATTGTATTTGATTGAAAAGTTTAAAGGATCGCTCATTTTCCCAGGGCTGGAAAGGTCATAGCACGTAGCCAGGTCCTGATCATCAAATAACCAAATCGAGACACCGGAGATACCAGTTGGGTCAAGGGCCGTTACCTGATTCATCAACTCCTGGTTGACCTTGTGCAAGTCACCTTTTTGAAACATCGCCAGCGCAGTTGCTCTTACTCGTTCTACAGCCAGATTAATCTCCGCTTCCCTTGTCTGTGCCTCTGCTTTTTTTAGATCAAGGAAACGTGTATAGGATTGGTCAAACACTTTTGCAAAGCGTTTTAGGATGTCCGTTTCCTTTTCTCCTAAAACCTTTCCTTCAAAATCATTGATATTAAACACTGCATTCTTAACCGCCATCATGGAAATAGTATAGGATTGGCTTCCGAATATCATCCGCTTGATATCTTCAGGCAGATGCATGAATTCAGCAGTATTTTCAATCAAATTGTTATAGAAGGAATCTTTTTCTTCTTTCGAATAATGCCCGACAAAAAAATCTAATTGCTTTTCAAGGGCGCCGTATAAATCTTCCGATATTTGGTTCTTGAAATAAGGAAGACGGTAATTGATAATGACCAAGCCAGCTTCATTCTCTCCGCAGACAAAAGCATTCAAGTCTTTTGAACCATCAATACTTATGGCAATGCCAACTGCTGTAAAAGGAATTTGCAGGTCTTTTAGTTTTTCGAAAAGCACCGAAACAACTTCGTTTAACTCATCACTT
>Ga0163144_10010259_pt1 | contig 19992 bp, 20 predicted proteins | sample OliLak19BULKMAT1_FD_123175 | JGI IMG/M metagenome (GOLD analysis project Ga0163144, IMG submission 123175) | Freshwater microbial mat bacterial communities from Lake Vanda, McMurdo Dry Valleys, Antarctica - Oligotrophic Lake LV.19.BULKMAT1 | ecosystem: Environmental > Aquatic > Freshwater >... | reverse complement strand
TTCGACGTTGGCGGCCGGCAGATCGATTTTGTTAAGCACCGGTATGATCGTTAGGTTGGCGGCAAGAGCTAGGTATACGTTGGCTAGTGTCTGAGCCTGAATGCCCTGGCTGGCATCAACTACCAAAACAGCGCCCTCGCAAGCCTCAAGGCTACGCGACACTTCATAACTAAAATCAACATGGCCTGGAGTATCAATCAGGTTCAACTGGTACTCAGTTGAATCTGATTGAGGACTGAGGACTGAGGACTGAGGAAGTTTCTTCGATCCTCGATCCTCGATCCTCGATCTGTATTTCATACGCACTGGTGCTAGTTTGATGGTGATTCCCTTTTCACGTTCCAGATCCATTTTGTCTAGCAACTGAGCTTTCATGTTGCGCTTTTCAACCGTGCCGGTAATCTCAAGAAGCCGATCGGCCAGCGTGCTCTTGCCGTGGTCAATATGAGCTATGATGCAAAAGTTGCGAATTTTATCTTGATTCATTTTTAGATTGAATATCCTCAGTAACTATCATGACATTCTAACAGAGACGATTACTGAATACGTATCGGCTTTAGAATAATTTGCTTTACACGATCAAGAACAACCCGGGCTTCTTCGAGCCCAAGCAGCACCGAAATACACAAATGTGTCGTCAAAGTAACCAGTGTTATTATGCCGAGCTTTGAACCAAGAGTCACAAAGCCGCGGTCACCAAGGCTAAGTGGCAGCAGTGTTATCATCGTGAAAGCCGTCAAAAGGGTAAAACCAGTGACCGATATAATCTTTGCTAGGCCACCACGCAAATAATCGTTAAACAGTGCTTTGTCACGATAAAACATGATTGAAGACAGCACAATAACCTCAGCTACAGCTGTCAGTGACTGCGCTAAAGCCAGGCCTGAGATACCGTAAGCATCACCGCGGGCAAGCGTAAACGCCAGGTAGATGTTCAGTCCGATCGCGAAGATTGAAACATACAGAGGAGTTTTTGTGTCTTTTTGGGCGTAGAACCAGCGTGAAATCATGGTGTAGATAATCCTAAAAAAGATTGACGCTGTTAAATAACCAAATATCAAAGCCACTTCAGGCGCAACATCACCGAAGATCAAACGCGCCAGATAACCTCGACAGAAATAGCCAATTATAACCACTGGCACGGCCGCCCAGATAATCATACGTAAGATATGCGTAAAATCACGACGAAACAGGTCAGGCCGGTTTTGAGCCAGCCTATCAACTAGCCGCGGAAAGGCCGCCGTAGCAATTGAGTTGCCAAGCAGCATAATCGGCACATTTTGAAGCGTGGTGGCATAGTTATAGTAGCTGACGGGCCCAACTCCCAAGTTTTGAGCACGGTTAGTTTCGACAATGCTGTTAACTTGATCAATCCCCTGGTCAATCGACCGAGCTGGCAAGTGCCTGAGAACTTCACGAAAACCGCCCTCCCAAATAATTTTGGGCCGATACTTAAAGCCCAGGCCTCCCAAACCGCCGACCGATATTAGAAGCTGCAAAATTGCGCCAATTAAAGCCCCAACTCCCAAGCCAACTATACCCAAACCATCACGAAATACAAAAATGCTAACTATGATTGAAATGTTATAGACAATCGGCGCAATCGCATAAAAGAAAAACCGCCCATAGGTTTGCTGAAAAGTAGTTAGAATGCCAGACATCGTAAACAACAGCGGGTTAAAGGCGATTATGCGCATTATATTGACCGCTTCGTGTAGGTGGTCGGGCGGCAAATTGGGCGCAAGGGTATGAATAAGCGGCTTAGCAAAAACAAATATAATTAGTGAGATAGCGGCCATGGCCAGAGCCATAACATTAAGCAAACTGCTGGTAAGGCTCGATATGGCTTTACTGTCACCTAGGTGCAGTTTTTCGGCCAATATCGGCATAAAAGCAACTCCGAGCGCACCGGCCGCAATCGTATAAAAGAAGAAGTCGGGGATCTGAAATGCCGCAAAGAAAGCGTCCGAAGAGCCTGGGTCGGTCACAGTAAAGTTGGTACTTATTAGGCGATTACGCAAAAAGCCAAGCGCCTGTGACATCAGCGCCGTCATTATTAGTAGCGTTGCTGCACCGCCAAAAGATACACGGCGGTTAGCACAGTGAAAATATCGTTTCATCCGTTTGAATTATAAATGATAGACGTTAGAAGTTAGAACATTTTCTAGGAAAAAGGCTTTAAATTAGTAAAGTGCTGCCGAGCTCGGCATTTTTGAGCCAGTCAGAATCTTCAAAACCGCTTCGGCCTCGACTGTTTCTTTTTCGAGAAGTTCTTTCTTTAGCTCTTCGAGTTTTGACATGTTGGCCCTGATAACCAAACGTGCCCTCGATGCGGCTTCGGTAATAAGGCTTTCGACCTCATCATCAATGACTTTGGCCGTCTCGTCGCTAAACTGTCTTTCGTGCATCAAACGATCCATCATCATTCCATCCTCAACACGGAAAACCTGATGCCGCAGTTTTTTACCCATGCCCTGGTTTATGATCATCTCGCGGGCTAGTTCGGCGGCCTTTTGTAAGTCATTGCCGGCACCTGTTGTCACCCGATCGGGGCCATAAACAACTTCCTCGGCGATTCGCCCCCCAAGCATTCGCGCCAGGATATCTTTGTACTCAACGATGCTATGGTAGCTCTTGTCTTCGGGCGGTATAAACCAAGTCACGCCACCTGTGCCACCGCGTGGAATAATCGTTACCTTGTGCACCATATCGCTGTCGGGCAATACGTGCCCAACCACCGCATGGCCAGCCTCGTGGTAGGCTGTCATCTGCTTTTCTTTGTCGCTCATGACCTTGCTCTTGCGCTCGGGACCAATCGCTACCTTTTCAAAGGCCGATGTGACGTCGTCCTGGGTAATGGTGGTACGGTTATGCCGCGCCGCCAAAATAGCTGCCTCGTTAGCAATGTTGGCAAGATCAGCACCGCTGCTGCCAGCTGACTTAGCAGCCAGAGCATCCAAATTAACACCTTTTTCGAGTGGCTTTTTAACAAAATGAACCTTTAATATAGCCTCGCGGTCCTTGCGGTCAGGGAGGTCAATATTGACTCGCCTGTCGAAACGGCCGGGCCGCAACAGCGCAGGGTCAAGCACGTCGGCTCGGTTAGTAGCAGCCAGCACTATGACATTTTCGCCTTGCTCAAAACCGTCCATTTCAACCAGAATTTGGTTTAGGGTTTGCTCACGTTCGTCATGGCCGCCGCCCATGCCGCTGCCTCGGCGACGGCCAACCGCATCAATCTCGTCTACAAAGATAATGCACGGGGCGTTTTTCTTGGCTTTGGCAAACAAATCGCGAACTCTCGAAGCGCCGACACCCACAAACATCTCGACAAATTCTGAACCAGAGATACTAAAAAACGGTGTGTTAGCCTCACCGGCGACTGCCCGAGCCAACATGGTTTTACCGGTTCCCGGTGGGCCGATAAGTAAAACTCCCTTTGGCACACGCGCGCCAAGGTTTTCGAATTTTTTTGGAAACTTCAAAAACTCAACAATTTCCGATAAGTCTTGCTTGGCCTCTTCGCTGCCGGCAATGTCTTTGAAAAAGATCTTTTTCTTTTCGTTGCCATAAAGCCGTGCTTTGCTTTTTCCAAAACTAAGCGCTTGATTCCCTTGCCCCTGAGCGCTGCGCATCATCCAAAACAGAAACAACACAAGTAGAACCGCTGGTATCAAACTGGCGGCCAAGTTCAGCCAGACTGAATCGTCAGGAACTTTGCCGACTGTCAGTGCCACGTCTCGGTTAGTAAGGCCTTGTTCATAAATACTGGAGCCCGATTCTTTGCGTGACTGCTCGGTTGGTTCGGTTTCGCCCTTTTTGGTGATCCTTAGCACATCGCCGGTAGATTCAATTTTGCTAATCTCGCCGTTGTTGGCTCTTTGGATGACTTCCGAAAAAGGCACTTGGCGCAGATCTTCGGTTTCGCCGTAACTGGCCAAGCCTAGCCACACAAAAGCGCCAATTATCAACACAAAGATTAATGTGCGTACACCGCGCTTATTGCCCGGACCTCCCGGCTTCAACTTATTCTTATCCATATATCCTTTAGATTATACATGAGCAACCTCGTCAATCCGTAAACCGGTTTTAGTAACTAGCAGGTGGTGAGTCTTGTCGAGCGTTACTCGCTTACCAGGTTTGAACGTTCGAGCTGAGTTAACAACTCTTTGTATGAGTTTGGTGTTTATATCTTTTACGCCAATATCGTCTAGCCACGCCCGCACTACATAACCAGAGGTGTCATTGTCTAATAAGCTAAACCGCTGCCTGTTCAACTGCCCACCCGAGCCAAACAACCAAACGCTCAGCGCTTTGATCGTTTGGTCGATCTCTTGATTTAGGCCGCCGGCGCGGCTGATCAAGTCTGCCAGCTCTTGGCGCTTAGCTCCAAGTTTAGACAAAGTGTGCTTTCTCAGGCGATTGCGAAGATACGCTTCACTTTGATTAGTGCTGTCTTCGCGCCACTGCAGTTTATTAACTTTGGCGTAGGCTATGATCTCGGCCTTTTTCGTTTGCAACAGTGGCCGTTCAATGCTCGGGTTTGTTAGCATACCCGACAGCCCACGCGAACCCGACCCACGCAGCAAATTAATAACAGCCGTTTCAAGCAGATCATCTTGGTGGTGAGCTGTCACCAGCTTGGCCTTGTGCTTTTTACAAACAGCAAACAAAAATTCGTAGCGAGCCAGCCGAGCGGTAGCCTCACTAGCATCTGGGCCAAGTTCAACTCGGGCGGTCTCAAAAGGCAGCTCATACTTTTTGGCGAGGTCACGCACAAAATCGGCATCGCTTGCCGAGTCTGGCCTTATGCCGTGATCAAAATGAGCCACTGTTAGTAGGATCTTGGATCTTGGATCTTGGATCTTGGAAACAATTAAATCCAGAAGAGCGACTGAGTCGACGCCACCCGAAACTGCCAAAACGTAATTACCTGGCTTCACATTAAATTCCAACTTCTTACTGCCCATGTAATAATTAGTATATGACCCCGGGAGACAAACTACCAAAGTTAGATGATCTGTTGGATTTAGCACGTCTGATAAGAGATTTTGCTCAAGTTGAACGCACAATCTACCTGGACCCCAATAAAACAATCGAATCAGACACCGACCACACGGTTGCGCTTTCTGTTTTTGCTTGCGCACTGGCCCAAAAATACGAGCCCAAACTAGACCTCGGACTGATTGCACAGTATGCCCTCGTGCACGACCTGGTTGAGGTTTACGCCGGAGATGTGTCAACCCTTCACATCGACAGAGTTGATTTTGCGGCCAAGGAAGCCGCCGAAGCCAAAGCTCTACGAAAAATCAAAAAGCGGTTTGGCAAAGCCTTCCCGTGGCTACATCAAACCATCGAAGATTACGAATCTCTCAAAACTGCCGAAGCTCGTTTTGTAAAAGCTATCGACAAAGCAATGCCGGGCTTAACCCATCACTTAAACGACAATCTTATGGTCAACGAGGAGTTCGATTCAGCCGAGGCATTTGCCGCTTCCAAACGCCTCCAGGACCAAAAAATGAAGCAGAGCTACGCCAAAGACCAACAGCTAGCCATGAGACTACGCAGATTAATTCTAGACCCGGTTATAAAGAAAAAGCGCCAACACCACCAAAAACGCGGCACTAATTCAAAGTAGTAAGACAGATGTAAATCCTGCTATAATCCCTCTGTTCTTGTCTGTAACCTTACCAGAATACTAAACCAGTCCCGCTAGGGACGTTTAGGATTTTGAGAGGAGCCCCGCCGTCGGCGGGGCGACGAGGCGGTGTAGCTCAGTTGGTTAGAGCGCAGGACTCATAAGCCTGAGGTCACTGGTTCAAATCCAGTCGCCGCTACCATTCGACTCGCTTTGCTCGCTCATGGTAAACCATGGGCGAGTGTAAATTTAAAGTCGAAGGACCAATAAAAGTCCCATTATTGAAATGGGGTTTTTACTTTTTAAACGCACCGGCTATATACAAAGCTAGAGCCGTAAACAAGCAGGCCAAAACTATTACCCCCTCGAGAAATACCTGCCCGCCTTGAGGTGGTTCGGGCAATACATACAGCACAACAATCGGCACGAGAAATGTTACAGCTAGGATATTGAAATATCGCCTAGGGTAGCGTTTGGCAAACAATAAAACTACAAGGCCCAAGCTAAACACAATTAGCAACAGCGGCACTGCAGCAATGATCATATATCAATGATTATAGCTCAAAGAACAGGGCGTCGAAGACTTTGACTAAGACCCTTTTGGTGTTTGATTGCTCGTATTTCATTCTCGTACCTTTTTGTTTTTATTTTTTGGTTATAACTTTTAACAGAACGCACAAGATCCAGAGTCTTTTTTGGCTTTCATTTTCTTGAGCATGGCGGCAGCTTCATTTGAGCGTCCGCTGGCCTTTTTTGGCCCTTTCTTGCTCTTGGCTGTAGTACGGGTAGTACCCAATCCGAAGACCATTTACATATTTCCTTTCTTTTTTGTTTTTATTGCAACATTATTTATTATACACCTTTTTATCCGCATGTCAACCCGATTATGCTTTTTAGTTTAGGCAGGCTTGGGATTGGTCTCGATGACGTGGTGCGGATGACGTCCAAACAGATCAAAAAACGGGCTTAAGACTTTCATAACCACAAACAAGAAAATAGAACCGCCGATCATAAACAACCAGTCGTGCGCCGACAGTGGCCCTACCCCAAAATATTTGGCTAGTGGCGGTATATACAAAACGCCAATTTGCATAACCAGCGAGCTAGCGATAGCGACGCTCAGCAGAGGGTTACTAAACCAACGTATCTTGTAGCTGGTGCGGATATCTACTAGGCGCACCATCTCGAACACCACCATGCCGGTGAAGGCAGCGCTAACAGCCGCCTCTGCACTCTCGTGCGTATGGTTAAACCAAAACTGAAACAATAGGACTGCCGACATTAACAGCCCAAAAACAATCATCTCAACCCAGACACGCTTTATAATAATCGCCTGCTGGAAATAACTTGGTTTAGCCGTCAGGGCATCGCTTCGAGCCGGGTCGCTGCCTAGCGCCACAGCCGGCAGACCGTCGGTTACAATGTTAATAAATAGTAGTTGGGCGGCTGTCAGAAGCAGGTTGTTGAAAAAGATTATGCCGAGCAGTATGGCGATAACTTCGGCGATGTTGCACGAGATCAAAAAGTTAACAAACTTACGAACGTTATCAAAAATGCCCCGGCCCTCTTCGATAGCATTGATAATTGTCAAAAACTGATCGTCGAGTAGTATCAAGTCGGCCGCCTCTTTGGCAGCATCGGTCCCAGTAATGCCCATGGCTATGCCGATATCGGCGGCTTTTATAGCCGGTGCATCATTAACGCCGTCGCCCGTCATCGCCACCTGATGGCCGTGCTTTTTGAGCGCCCTAACAATCCGAATCTTGTGTTCGGGGTTAACCCGAGCGTAAACCGATATCTCCTCAACCCTTCTAGCAAAGTCTTCGTCGCTCATGGCATCAATTTCAGTACCGGTCATAACATCGCCTTTTATACCGATCTCGTCGGCGATGGCCTTGGCGGTTTCGGCGTAGTCGCCGGTGATCATGACTACGCGCATGCCCGACTCACTCTGAACCCTGTCGATGACCTCAATAACCTCTTTGCGAGGCGGATCCATCATGGCCTGCAGGCCAGTGAAGATTAGTTTTGCTTCAAGGTCTGTTTGGCTTTTTGAAAGCTGCACCTGCTCTTTGTAGGCAAAGCCCAAAACACGCAGAGCCTGGCCAGCCAGCTCGGTATTACGAGCCAGAATCTGCTTTTTTAGCTTGTCGGTTAAAGGTTTGGTTTTGCCGTCGGCATCGAGCAGGCGGTCGCAATGTTCGAGGATAATCTCAACCGCACCTTTAGTAGCTACTAGATACTTGCCACTGGAACCTTTATGAACCGTGGTCATTAGCTTTCGCTCGCTAGTAAACGGTATCTCGTCGATTCGCTTGAGTTTGTCTTGTTCGGCTTGGTAGCCAAGTTTTAGCTTGCCGGCCGAGACAAGTAGCGCTCCCTCGGTTGGATCGCCCAAAACTATTTGACCATCAAGGCGGGCGTTATTGCAAAGCAGGCCAACCAGCAACAGCTTTTGCAAAGCCGCTGACTGTTTGGCAGGCTTACCGGCCCGAGACAGCTTACCGCTAATTTCATATCCTGTACCAGACAGCGATAATGATTCGCGACCCGCGTAGAGCTCGCGGACCGTCATCTCGCCGCGAGTTAGCGTGCCAGTTTTATCACAGCAGATAATATCGGTTGAACCCAACGCCTCGACGGCACTCAAACGGCGCACTAGGGCGTTTTTGGCAGCCATTCGGCGAGCGCCAATTGCCAGGCTGATCCGCACCACAAAAGCCAGGCCTTCGGGTATGGCCGCCACCGCTAAAGCCACGGCGGCCGTGAACGCAAAAATAAGCCGCTGCAGGGTGTCCTTTTCGCGGGCTTCGTCTACCAGCAACAGCACGACCGCAAACACTACCACGCAGACAATCGAGACCATTAGGCCAATCTTTTTGCCCAAGACGTCAAGCTTTTTTTGCATTGGGGTTTGTTCGTTGTCGATGCTATTAACCAGGCTGGCGATTTTACCAAGTTCGGTTGTATGGCCAACGGCCACCACCACACCTTCGGCAGTCCCCTGCGCAACGAACGTGCCAGCAAAGCCCATGTTACGCTGATCGCCTAATGCTAAACCGGCTTTCAACCTTTCTTCGCGTTTACTAACGGGCAAGCTTTCACCGGTTAGCGAGGCCTCATTAACCTGAACGTTTTTAATCTGGACCAACCGCAGGTCAGCCGGTATTTTGCGGCCTTCTTCTAAAAGCACAATGTCGCCTGGCACTAGTTCGCTGGCATCAATCTCGACAACTACCCCGCCGCGGCGAACTTTGGCGGTCTGGCCTACCAGCTTTTTTAGAGCTTCGACGGTTTTTTCGGCGCGGTATTCGTTAAAGAACCCAACCAGGCCGATAGCCAGGACAATTACAAAGATCAGTACGGCCTCCTGGAAGCCGCCGCCATCATCTGCTCCGGTATTTACGAACGACAGCGCCAGCGACACCAAAGCACTGATAATTAACACAATAATTAAAGCGTCTTTAAACTGGCTGATAAAAAGCTTAAGCGGGTTTATAGATTTTTTGGCCTCGAGCTTGTTCGGGCCGTACTTCTTGCGGCGCTCCTCGACTTCGCTTAAGCTCAAACCGCGCTCGACATTTGTACCAAACTTATTAATAACCTCGTCGGTTGATAGGTGGTACCAGATGTTCATTATTTTAAGACTTCTTCAGACATTAGCATCTCGATTCATGGTATAGTAACTCTGAAGCATAAGCAAAATAATGGACTTCGTAGATTTAGGTAGATGAAAACAGGTGGTTGAAAAACTCGTAAGCAATTTGGCGACAATCGAAGCCTCAGGCGACATAGAGGCTCAGATCAAGATCTTCAGCATGCGAACCGTTCTTTGGGCCGCGGTTATCTTAGTTGTACTGCTCCTTCTTGCCGCCAAGTTTATGAAGCGCCTGCCAAAAATTAAGCTACCGCTTTTTTCGTTGATTGTAGGAGCTGTTCTGATCCCAACCGTTATTCTTTTTAGTTCAACGATTTATCTAAACACCAACTCAGACTCTGGCGGGCCGGTTCATTGGCATACCGACCTTGAAGTTTGGGTGTGCGACCAAGAACTTGAGCTGCGCGACCCAAGCAGTGCTTTTAGCAATAAGATTGGCTCGTCTACTTTTCATGAGCACAATGATAAACGACTTCACCTCGAAGGCGTGGTGGTTAATAAAAACTACGACGCCTCTTTGGAAAAGTTTATGCTGCTGGTCGGGGGCAAGATCAGTAAAACCGAGCTATCAGTTCCAGTCGAAGAGTCATTGTTCGTTTCTAAAACTGACGGCGACAGCGCTACTGGCGATGAGGCAGACGTTCGAGCACTGCTAACGAGGGACGAGAAAAACAAAGCCGTTATATCGGCATCGAATGATAGGGGTTGTGGCAATACTCCGGCCGAAGTCCAGGCTTTTGTCTATACTTTTGACGAATCAAACAATACCTACTCACAAGCCAAGCTTGACGACCCAGCGAGATACGTGATGCGCGATGAGCCGAATGTGCCGCCAGGTGACTGCCTAATTATCGAATTCGGAGCGGTAAAAGATCGTACAAATAAGCTGTGCTTACAATATGGTGTGCGTGATGAGAATCGCTGTACACAGTTTGGTGTAACCGGTAAGGATAGGAAGCGCTGCGACATACACGAAGTCAGTGCAAATACTGGAGGAGTCGAATAATGTTAGATCTACCTACGCTGGGCTTAGTTATTGGTTCGGCGGCAATTGATTCGATCAACCCCTGCGCTATCGGCGTGTTGATCTTGATGGTGTCGGTAGTGCTCGGTCAGGGCGGCAGCCCCAGACGCTTACTAACTGTGGGAGCAGCCTATATATCGGCAATTTTTTTCACCTACCTGCTGGCCGGTTTGGGGTTGATGTACTTTTTTGCCGCTATCCCGATTGTTATTGCCGAATACCTGAGCCTGGCTGTTGGCGGGTTAGTAATTTTGGCAGGTCTGCTCGAGATGAAAGACTTCTTCTGGTATGGCAAGGGTTTTAGCCTACAGATCCCGACCAAATTTGCCAACAAAATTCATGACTGGTCTACCAAAAACAAAAGCCTAGTTGGTGTCATGCTACTCGGTGCTTTTGTGGCGGTTGTTGAGTTGCCCTGTACTGGCGCGCCTTATTTGGCCATTATCACAATTTTACGCATCAACTTTGACCTGACCGCATTTGGCCTAATGGTGCTCTACAACTTGATTTTTGTTACTCCGCTGATTGTTATTTTGATCATGGTGGCCGGTGGCACTAAGATAACCGCTATCGGCAAATGGAAAGAAAACAGCAAAGGCACAATGCGTCTATTCATGGGGCTGCTTTTGGTGAGCCTGGGCTGGATATTAATACTAATTGCCAACGGCACAATTAACTTTGGTTAGGCGTATGCAAATTCCAAATAACCAGCACCAAATTAAAAAAAAGCACCAAGCACCAAGCTCAAGACAGTTTTGGTCATTGGAAGTTGGGGTTTGTTTGTCTTTTGGAAATTGGAAATTGGAGTTTGGTTCATGATGAAACACATCGTAAAACGGCGAGGTCACGACGAACCATACGACGAGAAAAAGCTTTACGCCAGTATATTTTCGGCCTGCCAAGTAGTCCGCGAGCCGGTTGGCAGCGCTGAACTAATTGCCCAGAAGGTTGTAGACAACATTAACAACTGGCTCACCCCAAAACACACTATCACCAGTAACGATATTCGCAGGGAGGCTGTCAAACACCTCAGAACCTATAATCCAGATGCGGCCTACATGTATCTTCACCATCGGGTGGTTTGGTAAGCTGACATGTATAAAATCCGCCATAAAAAGCCAAAGACATTTAGTTACGACCTGGTGGTTATAGGCTCAGGTGCTGGCAGTAGTGCCGCTCACATTGTCGCTAAAACCGGTAAGCGCGTAGCAATTGTTGAGCAAGGAACTTTTGGCGGCGAATGCCCAAACTTTGGGTGCGTGCCAACCAAAGCCCTGCTGCAGGCTGCCGAGACTTACGAGACGGTCAAGAACGCCACTGACTTTGGCATCCACAGCAGCAGCATCCGTTATGACTATTCGGCTATTAGAGATTGGAAGAGCCAAGCTGTTCTAAACACCGGTAGTGAAGAAGGCCCAGCCAGCTACAAAGAAGACGGCATTGACGTGTTTCGTGGGCACGCTCATTTTTTGAGCCCATGGATGATAGCTGTCGGCGAGAAACGCCTAAGTGCCAAGAGGTTTTTAATAGCCACCGGCACAAAAAACGCTACACCACCGATCCCCGGACTAAAAGAGGCTGGCTTTATTACCTACAAAGAAGCCATCGACCTAGGTAGCCCGCCTAAACGCATCTTCATTGTTGGCGGTGGTGCAATCGGTTGCGAATTCGCCCAGTTGTTCAATACTTTTGGTTCTAAGGTTCAGATTGCCGAGCTTACTCCACGGCTACTTGTTAAAGAAGATCATGAGGTTGGCGAACTGCTGCAGGCAATTTTTGAGTCGCGCGGCATTGAGGTGCACGCAGGCGCTCATGTAACCAACGTAGCGAGCGACGAGTCAGGTAAAGTTGTCACGTTTGTTGAAAACGGCAAACAACACCAAACGACAGTCGACGAAGTCATGCTCGCCACCGGCAAAATACCCTGTACCGACTTAGGGCTTGAGAATGCTGGCGTTAAGTACGACCGCCACGCTATTACGGTTGATCAGCACATGCAGACCAGTGCTCCTCACATCTACGCCGCCGGCGATGTTACGGGCAAGTACATGTTCACGCATGTAGCGACCTACCAAAGCAAACTGGCCGCCAACAATATGTTTAACCGTCTCAAATGGGCCGCTGATTACCGTGCTGTGCCGCGCTGCATTTTTGTTAGCCCTGAGTGTGCTTCGGTAGGCCCTAGCGAAGAAGAACTGCGGGCGGCCGGCATAAAGTTTCAAACCGCTGCCGTACCGATCAGTTTAATTGGTCGGTCAAATGTTACTCAGCAGGATACCGGTTTTGTAAAAGTTATTGCTAGTAAACACGGCCGCTTGCTAGCCGCCAGTGTTGTAGCCCCACATGCAGGCGAAGTCATTCACGAACTAACGCTGGCTATTCAAACCCGCCAAAAAGCCTCAGCCGTTGAGTGGACTATCCACGCCTTTCCGACCTGGAGCGAGGCCGTTCGCCTAGCCTGTAGTAAGATCAAGTGCCGATAGCGGCTAGGCTAAAACTCTGCAAATGGCTCAACGCAAGATTCACATCAGTTAAATCCACTAGTTTAGGCAAACCAATAGGCTCTTCTGGTCCGTCTTCATAACCAATCATACTTAAGAAACCCCGCTGGTACTCTTCAAGGCGCATAGATGCTGAATAGCCAAGACCCAGTGGCAATCTATACGGATCGCCATCAAGTTGAACGCCTTCTGCAACTAAGTGCTCATCTCTTAACGTTCTGTTTGAAAGCATCTGCTCAAGCCGATTTTTCACATCTGCGCCATTTAGTAGAATTGTTGCCAAACCACTCAGAACCCACGTAGCGTCAGTAACATCGACGCTAAAACCTGATTCTCTGGATTTTTGGTTGTCCTGATAATAGGCGGTAGCCGAGTCGGTCCCGGCAAATACAGCGTAGCCGTGCGGTGAACAAGCCGATAGTTCCACCATGCCCGTGTCTTCTCTTCTAGGATCCAAAACGCAGCCTTTTAACCAAAATCGCCATAAGTATAAATCTGGTGCTTTTTTGGCGTCCAAGAACAAATCGACGCCGGCAAGAGCTCTTATCGAGCCGAGTCTTCCGGTGTCCCGGAATGGCTCTAAAACGCCTTCTTTGGTCTTATCCTTGAATGAAGCGGGAAACATGACGTGTTTAGCTAAACTAGCCGTACCGCCAGGCATTGCGTCGCCATAATCGCGCACCAGCTGTTTTGCAAAATCATAAAAAAAAGAGACCGTTGGCCCCCTTACAGTCTCCGTCTTATTTCCCCTCGGCATTTCGCCGTAGTATAACATGTCCAAGAATCCAATTCACAACAACCAAGCTTAAGCATATAATTGGTCTAAAAGGAGAAGAACTATGTCAAAAGATCGACCGCGCCGCGAGACCAAGAAGCCAAAAAAAGCCAAGATCTAGAGCCTCTAACTTCCACACCAGTGGGCGCTAGAGGAGGGCTTGGGCTATTAGGAAAAATGCCAGGACACTTAACATGTCTTGTATTACAGTTGCGATCGGCCCGCTAGCTTCGGCCGGGTCGTCGTGCATTCTCCAAAACATGTAGGGCATTAATGAACCAGTCAAAAGCGATGAGCCGATACCCGCCATCAATGACAGGCCTATTACCAGCCCAAGGCTGCTGCTGCTGTTTAGTAGCGACACGATCAGTCCAGCAATGGTTCCAATCAGCACGGCGACCACGCTGACAATAATTATCTGCTGACGAAAAAACTTATAAAAGTGGAACTTACCTTTTCTGTTGAGCTCGCGAATAATGATCGCTTCCATTTGAGCACCAACCGCGTCGCTCATGTACACCACCAGCGGTATGAACGACGCCAATATTAGGTTTTCTTGAAGCGTTGTTTCAAAGCTTTTAATAACTTCGGCTATGCCCAGGCTTAATACCAAGCCGATCAACAGCCAAAAGAGCCGAGTCTTTATTTCTGCAAAGTAATTCACTCATGCTTATTATACCAAGAAGAAAACATTAAACCCGAAAGCCTAATTTCTTCAGTCTGAGGTCAATGCCCTTAAAAGCCTTTGTTAGTACCAGTATTCCTATGTCGAGTATTGTCTTCACAATAGCGATGATTACTATGGTCAAGCTGTTATTAGTAAAATACAGAGCCGCAAAAATAACGAGAATCATCTCAGCACCGTAAGCAAGAGATATAAAGAAGAACTGGATATTGCTAATGAAATTAGACCTCAGTTTCTCTGCTCTATCCCTACGACTATCATAGATTTGCCCTATAAAGTAACCGACACTGCTTAGCGCTAGGCTTGTCACTGAAAGTTTCCCGATATCTAAAAACCTCTTTGTACCATCAGGCTCGACCACTGGAGTAGTACCCATCTGAGAGAGTAAGAAGATTATGCCCAAGAAAAAGATGGAGAAAATAGCTACTTGGCCGATGGTCATTATTTTTAGAACCTTCTTTTGCCGCGACAAATCCGCAAATGCCAAAAAACCATAGGTAATGACCGCCTGCGCGGCGTATACGCAGAGTAAAGTATAGATCCCCGAATTTGAGCGGAGCATTACAATCGTTGCAAAAGTCTGCGCCGCAATCAAAGAAAGTATTTTTGTTTTCACTTCTTCATCATACCAAACAAAAAGGTGGACTATATAATCAACGCACCGTGCCTAAGCTTGAAGCTTGTCCTTAATATTGATCTTATCGTCGACTCTCTTATGAGAAATGTAAATTTGAACAGCTATGAATATAAGGCCTGCCCAAGCCAGCAAGAAAAAATTCAGTTTTCCGTTAGTACTTAGGTAGCCAATCACAGGCGCCAGAATTACATAGGGCAAAGTTCTTAAAAAAGACGCAACCGACAAGATGGTTGCTCGCTGCCTTTCTGTGGCATGGTAGTTAATGGTTTCGCTCATAAACGGATACAAAAGATGTTCTCCGGCATATAACGTAAAGATAACAATGTAGCCCCACATGCCTATATTTGCCAGTGAGAGTAAAAGAGCAGAGGCAGCACTTAAGGAAATAAAAATTAGTACTCTCTTCTCGCTCAAATTATCTGCGTACTTATGCATGAGAGCCAGTAGCCCAATTGTTATTAGGCCGCTCGAGGCAATGGCGACCGATCCCCAAAATGGGCTGAAATTGAAGCGTCCCAACAATACCATCCTTAATAGGCCGTACCCCGTGGTATAGAAGAGCCCTTGTACAGTAATAATGATGGGCACATAGATCCACAACTTTGGTAGTCTAAATTCTGTAAAACCAGTTTTAATATCGTGTAGATATCCTCTAAGTTCCGGAACAAAGCCTTTTCTAGATTCTTTTTGTCGATCATCCTTCACTGACCAAATCAGAAACGCAGATGCTACAAGAGACAGCCCCGTTAATATCCATGGTATGCGTGGATTGATAGTATGCAACCAACCGCCTGCTATCGTTGCGGCTAAAGTACCTATGAGGGCTACCTGAGAACCACGCGTTAGTAGTCTCCTCCAACTTGATGACGCTCTATCAAACTTTAGCCGATCAAAGAACAACGCCTCATCAGCACCCGAAACAAAAGATACGCCAATCATCATTACCGACTGGCCCACAAAAAAGGGCATAAAGCTGCTGCCCACAGCCTGTATTAGCAGGCCGCTACCAGCCAGTATTTGTCCAATCCGAACCATTCTGTCCCGTCCGAACTTGTCGGCAAGAGCACCCGATGGCACTTCTGCAATAAGTCCTATAGCAAAAGCCATGCCGTCCAATATTCCAACTTGTTGGTCGGTAATAAATATCCTATAGAAGTAAAGCCATACAGCACCAACAAACCAAAGATTAGTGAGGAGCTTGTAAAGTATGTACTTCCTAGAAAGCCAAGTTTGGTCAGGCGACATTTGCTTACATCATACCAAACCAAAACAATACGGACTCTGTTTCAGAAGTCATTGTACTATTGCTTGATCACCTTGTATCTATTCCGAATTACACCCTCGCCAATGTTCGTAGAATCAATAAACTCTAGCTGTATATCTATGTTGTCGCCAGAAAGAAGCCGCATGCCACTACCAAACAATAAGGGGTAGATTGTCACTGTTATCTCATCCACCAGGCCAGCACCAACAAAGGCGCTGTTTGTGATTGAGCCACCGGCCAATACACATTCCTTGTAGCCCCTTTTCTCAATCGTATCTAACACTTCTTTTGGGCTGCCGCTTATATATTCAACGCCTTTATGTTTTTCGCCGTTTGCTGGGTCATGAGTCCAAATAAAAGTCATTGCTCCTTCAACCGGAAAAACCTCGCCTTTGTATTGTTCAAAGGTGTTCTTCCCCACAATTACACAGCCGCATTTTTTTATTAGTTCATGAAACTGATTACCGTCGGCCTCGATTGGCCAGTCCGAGTTACCATCGGCCTTGGCGATATTGCCATCAAGGGTTACGGCCGGGCTCCAAATTAATTTCATGTGTTATCTCCGTATTTAGTTAAAAAATCACCAGCAGCTCGATTCACTTCCTCAACTATCTCTGGATGCAAGCGGTAGTCATGCTCGGTGTTAAGCTCGTAGATCATCTTGGGTTCTGACGATGCACCATACATTGCCTTTACTTCATCGGGTGTAGTCAGAGTATCTTCTGTCCCAAAAAAGAAGAGTTTGGGTTTGGCGCAATCCGAAAGCCCCTTTAGTGCGTTATATGAATCTCCGTCTTCAAAATAGCTATACGGCAGGTCGAATCGTTTGCGCCTAGCTTCGGTAGTACGAGAAGTGCCAGGGGGTAAATCACGATACGAGACAGTTACCCGCCCCACTTTAGCTCGATCGACATGAGTTGGTCCGCCTGGTGAAGAATTGACCGATATCATGTGTGTAACGTGCGGATTTTTCGGGCCAGCCAACATAGAAATTGTTCCACCTCGGCTATGCCCCATCAGCAGTGTAGGCTTGTTACCAAAGTGTTCTATGAGCTCGTTAATAGCTCTAATACAACTTGTAGTACTGTACAAATCAATGCTCCCAGGGCTGTCCCATGTGCCGGGCGGGTCAAAAGACAGGGCAAAGTAACCTTTGGAGGCCAAATACTTAACGTGGCTGACATTATGGGCATAGTCTTTGGTATCCAGCCGACCCGGAGTGACAATAGCCAGCTTAGATGCATTTTCATCACCTGCACAAATTATTGCCAGCTCAAAGCTTTTGGTTTTAATAATTTTCATACGATCGGCCGTTTAATAATGAGGTCTATTTCAGGATCGTCTTGCTTCAGGTTAGCAATGACTTTATCGACTACATACTTTGGGTCCATAAAGTTCTCAAAATCTGCAGGGAGCGCTTCGTCGTGCAAATGTGTTTTCATTCCGCCAGGATAAACTGAAAGAATCTTGACAGAATTCTCAGTATTTTCTCCCCTTAAGGCATCAATGTAGCCGCGCAAGGCCCACTTGCTTGCAGCGTATAGCTTGGCGCCGATGGCACGGGATGCATCAAGCGCTGCACTTGAAAGAACATTAAGGATCACGCCGTCTTTCATATTAAGTAGAGCTGTTCGTGAACCAAGTACTGAACCAAAAAAATTAACATCAAACATCTCGTGCGCTCTATCCATGTCGAGTAGCTCAACCTTAGGGAACTTCTTGAACAAGCCTGCACTATTAATCCAAATATCAATAGCACCATACTCACGAACAACCGTTTCGGCCATATCGCGCAAGCCTTGCTCATCTCGAACGTCAACAACAAACGCTTTAGCACCAATCTCGGTCGCAGTTTTTTCAACGTTTGTTTTATTCTTACTAGCAATAATGACACGTGAACCTTCATTTATAAAACGTTCGGCAAGTGCTCTTCCAAATCCTTGACTCCCACCTATAATGACGACTGTTTTATCTTGTAGTTTCATGACTTAACTAAACCCCTAAGTAACTGGTGCTTTTCATCGATGGATCGACATCTGAATAGAAGTTGCGCTCCCAAACATGTTCCTGCAGTCTCTTCAGGAGTTCACCGCTCAGTTTCCTGCCGTCTGATAAGCCCGCATTCGCTACAACGTTTCTGGTCTTGCGCATACCCGGTATAGCAGATGATATTTCGTCAAACGACAGAATGTAACGGAGGTCCAGCTCGGCCAGCGTCTCGGCCTCGCTACCCAATAGCTTCTTCAGCTCGTCTGTTCTGGCCAGTAGCTCATCAAACCTTTTGCCCGCAAAAAACCTTTTGCGCAAATCACCGTTCTCGAAGACGGTTTCCCGAGTGAAGGTACCAGTTAAGCCGCCTTCATCAAGTGGCACACGAGCAATTAGGCCAATGTCATTTTGTTTGGCATAGGGCAATAATTTTTCGGTTGGCTTCTGATGAAAAATGTTGAAAATAAACTGTACCGTGGCGATTAATCCAGTATCGAGTGTCTTCAAGCAGTTGCTTGGCTGGTAATCATTCACTGATATACCCCAGTTCTTAACCTTGCCTTCTTTAGTTAGGCGAGCAATGGTCTGTTTCCAGCCGTCATGCTCAGCAAACTCATCTTGCCAAACGTGAAACTGAACTAAATCCAAATAATCAACACCGAGACTCCTCAAAGAATCTTCGACACACCCAACAATCCGCTCTTCTGGATATACTTCGTCAACCGGAATGCCTTGCCAAGCCGGCCATTTCCAGTTTTTTGGCGCAACCTTTGTGGCAATAACAATATCATCGCGCTTACCCGACTCTTTTAAAAACTTACCAATAAGTTCTTCGGACGGATGTCGGTCTGGGCTGGCTTCGTCATAACCATAAACCCACGCCGTATCAATAAAGTTTCCGCCAAGCTCTACATATTTATGCAGGCTTCTTAGGCTCTCACTCAGGTCGGCACCAACCCACATGTTTGGATCGTTAGCCAGCTGCCACGTGCCGTAACCAATCTCAGATACCTTTAGGCCAGTCTTCCCGAGTCTTCTGTATTTCATTTGTCTATAATAACAAAGAATGGGGCGCTACCACCTATTCTCGGTCACCGCATCAGAATTATTGTAACACTTAAGAGGTTAGAGGTTAGAGTGCGAACCGGAACTAGAATTTCCAGACGGCGACGAATAAAAGCACTGCTACTAGACCCACGACTAAATAGACAATTGGAATAAGCCCGATAAGCCAAACGCCCATCTTTTTAAGCTTTTGAGCTTTGCGGGGGTTATCTTTTTTTATCCAAAAAGAAATAGCAATGAGAACAAGAGCGACAAGCAAGGCAAAGCCTGTAGCATATTGCGCAAACCTGCCCCATTCTCCGGTAGCAAAATACATCAACCTAGATCAACCCTCTCTCGCGTTGTGACAAACTGTCCGTTTATCGTTTCGCCTTTTTCGGTTCGTTTTGAAACAACTTTTGGTATTGCTTTGTAAATCCTCCACGCAGCCTCACCGGTGATATCTTTTGGAGATTTGATCATATACTTTTGGTCCTGAATATGGGTGACCATTACTTGCATTCCTCGCTCGGCAGCTGCTTCTTCATCTAGCTGGGTTGCCTCGGCCTCAATATACACGGCATCAATTTTATTATCTGGTGGCACGGGGCCATAAATACTTATGGCCACATTGGGGTTGGCTCGTATGTACTTGGAGTGTTGGTCCAAACGGACGTAGAACAAGCGGCCCTACGAGCCAACGGTGGCACGCGTTCATCCGCCGAGCCTTGCAGCGCTTCCGATCAATCAGCGATGCTCGCGCGTCATCGAGTTCCA
>Ga0163144_10010258_pt1 | contig 19993 bp, 16 predicted proteins | sample OliLak19BULKMAT1_FD_123175 | JGI IMG/M metagenome (GOLD analysis project Ga0163144, IMG submission 123175) | Freshwater microbial mat bacterial communities from Lake Vanda, McMurdo Dry Valleys, Antarctica - Oligotrophic Lake LV.19.BULKMAT1 | ecosystem: Environmental > Aquatic > Freshwater >... | reverse complement strand
TGGCGATCGGCCGCATGCGCGCCGGCCGCGCCAAGGTCGGCGACCGGATCCTCCGCGCCCGCGGTGACGGCGGCAAGCGCGAGGAGTTCCGCGTCCAGAAGGTGCTCGGCTTCCAGGGGCTCAAGCGGTTCGAGCTCGCCGAGGCGGTCGCCGGCGACATCGTCGCGATCACCGGCATGTCCGAGCTCACCGTCGGCGAGACCCTGACCACGATCCAGAACCCGGTGATCCTGCCGCCGCTCAAGGTCGACGCGCCGACGATCTCGATGAACTTCCGCGTCAACGACGGACCGTTCGCCGGCAAGGAGGGCAAGTACGTCACGTCGCGCAACCTGCGCGAGCGCCTGACGCGCGAGATCAAGTCGAACGTCGCGCTGCGCGTGACCGACACCGACGACGCCGGCGCGTTCAAGGTCTCGGGCCGCGGCGAGCTCCACCTGTCCGTGCTGATCGAGACGATGCGGCGCGAGGGCTACGAGCTGTGCGTGACCCAGCCGCAGGTGATCACCCAGACGGCGCCCAACGGCGACGTCCTCGAGCCGTACGAGGACGCGGTGATCGACCTCGACGAGAACTACACCGGCGCGGTGATCGAGGAGCTCGGCCGCCGGCTCGGCAAGATGCAGGCGATGCGGCCGTCCGGCGAGGGCCGCGTCCGCCTCGAGTACCGGATCCCGTCGCGCGGCCTGATCGGGTACCGCTCGCAGTTCCAGACCGACACCCGCGGCACCGGCGTGCTCTACACCCAGCTCGCCGACTACCAGCCGTGGGCCGGCGCGATCCGCGCGCGGATCAACGGCGTGCTGATCGCGTCCGAAGAGGGCATGTCGAACGCGTACGCGCTGTTCACGATCCAGGAGCGCGGCCAGCTGTTCATCGGCGCCGGCGTGCACACCTACGCCGGTATGATCGTCGGCATCCACGCGCGCGACAACGATCTGGTCGTGAACTGCAACCGCGCCAAGAAGCTGACCAACATCCGCACCACCGCGGCCGACGAGAAGCTGATCCTCACCCCGCCGCGCCAGATGACCCTCGAGCTCGCGCTCGAGTTCATCAATAACGACGAGTACCTCGAGGTCACGCCGGAGTCGCTGCGCCTGCGCAAGAGCGTCCTCGACCACAACGTCCGCAAGCGCACCGAGAAGTCGTCGCACGCGGGCGAGGACGACTAGTCCCGCCGCCGAGAATCGGACCGGACCCAGATTCTCGCCGCCAAGAACGCCAAGGACGCCAAGCCGAGAGCCAGATGGTTTTCGGCGACTACCGTGCTCAGAGGAGCAGGTCCGCTCCCTCACGTGCGAAGCAGTCGCCGAGAATCCTCTGGATCTCGGCTTGGCGTCCTTGGCGTCCTTGGCGGCTCGCTGATCTGCGGATCGGTCAGGGCGTCACCAGCCGCCAGTCGTCGAGGTACGCGCCGGCGACGGAGTCGGCGCGGATCCCGACGGTGCCCGAGCCGGGCGCGCTCGCGGTGGCGGTCAGCACCAGCTCGCGGTCGAGGTAGAGCTCGAGCTGATCGTCGACGGCGTCGAAGCGGAGCCAGTGCCAGGCGTTGGGTGACGGCGGACCGAAGTTGCGGATCAACGCGAGCGGCGTGTAGACGCCGCACTGCTTGCGCTGGATCTGCACGACGCCGTCGAGCCGCCACGACGCGACGTAGAGATCGTCCTCGCTGCGGTAGCGGGCGAACGCCTTGAAGCCTGGGTTGCCGGTGGTGCCGGTGGCGCCGCGGTAGTGGAACCGGTACTCGATGCCCTGATCGGTCCACTGGATCGGGTGCGTGGGATCGTCGGCGGTGTGGCCGAGCGCGAGCGCGCGGAACGCGCCGGCGGCCGTGGGCCGGACGACGCCGCGGACGTACTGGCCCGCGACCGTGACCGCGTCGAGGCAGCCGGCCGTCACCTCGAGGTGGCTCCGCCGGCCCTTGGTGCTCGCGCACTCGACGCTGACCGCCGGCCCCGGGCCGTACGCCTCGAAGTCCTCGCCGGCCCACGGCGTCGCGGACGCCGGCCCGCTCGGGTACGCCGCGGCGGAGCCCGGGTACGGCGTGTACACGCCGGCGGCGTCGTAGCTGCGGCCACACCCGATCAGCGGCTGCTCGTCGAACGCGATCTCGACCTCGTCCTCGGCCGCGGCGCAGCCTGCCGCGAGCAAGACGCAGCCGATCACCAGATACTTCCGGTCCCCCATCTCCGCATCGTGCGGGCCATCGACCGAGGCGATCAATCCGGGTCGTTTTCGGTGACGCCGCCGACGTTCGTGGCGTGTCGCCTACTCTCCCATCCACCGCGCGGCGGCGTGCGCGAGAGGCTGGGTGTGGGCGCTACACTCGCGGGATGGCTCCACGCTCGAGCTGGATCGCGTGCGTCATCCTGCTGGCGGCGTGCGGCGGTGATCGACGCCGGCCCGGCGGCGACGCCGACGCCCGACGGGGTCGTGCGCGTCGTGCGGGTGCACGCGGAGCGGCGGAAGTGGCAACAGCGGGAGGTCGCGCGGCTGCGCAAGGCGCTCGGCAAAGCGCGACCGCGCGGCGAGGTGGTCGACGCCGTCGAGGAGGAGGTCGCGCTCGCGCGCGCCTGGCTCGACGGGACGCCTGCCGCAGCGCCGGCGACCGCCGGATGGCGCGCGCGCTCGACGTCGCGATCGATCCGCCCGATCCAGGCGTCACCACGCTGCGCGCGTCCGCGCCCGGCCGACCGATCGCGCGACCCTCGCGTGGGTCGGCGGCCGGATCCAGCCCTAAGGTTAGGTCAGCGCTTCGCGGCGTCGAGCAGGGCGAGCACGCGCGGATCATGGAGGATCGCGTCGGCGCCGAGGGAGAACGGACGGCGCCAGTTGGGGCGCTCGTGCGAGGTGCCGGGGACGTTCTGCGGCTCGGGCTCGAGCCAGGCGTCCTCGAGGGTGACGAGGACGACGGGCGCGGCGCCGGCGGCCATGTGGCGCACCACGCCGAGCAACGCGGCGCGCGCGGTCTCCGACTCGGAGGCGCCTCCCGCGGCGGCGACGGCGGCGGCGGCCTCGGCGGCGGCGGGCCCGGCGATGCCCGCGGCCTCGCCCGCGGCGGCGCTGACCGCGGGTCGCGCGACGATGCGCTCGAGGCGCTCGCGCGCGGCCTGCTCGTCGGTGATCAGCCCGAGCGCGAGCTTGTCGTCGATGTCGTGGCCGCGCCACCAGCCCGCGAACGTCGGCGTGTCGTGGGTGTTCACGCACGCGACCTGGGTGCCGGCGGCGTCGCCGAGCGGCTGGCCGAGGTGGCCTGGCAGCGCGAACTGCGCGACGTGCAGGCCGGCGAGCCCGTGGCGCCGCATCGCCGGTGGGACCGCGTCGGGCACCGTGCCGAGATCCTCGCCGACCAGCGCGCACGCGTGGCGCTGCGACTCGAGGCAGAGGATCGCGAACAGCTCGTCGGCGGCGTAGCGGACGTAGACGCCTTCGGTGGCCGCGAAGCCGTCCGGAACCCAGTACAGGCGGTACAGCCCCATCACGTGATCGATCCGCAGCATCCCGGCGTGGCGCATGTGGTGGCGCACGCAAGCGATCACGTGGTCCCAGCCGCGCGCGCGGATCCGCTCCGGGTGCAGCGGCGGCAGGCCCCAGCCCTGGCCGCCGAGGAACAGCGCGTCGGGCGGCGCGCCGACGCCCGCGCCGAGGACGAACGCGTCGCGATGGCGCCAGACCTCGAACGCGTCGCGCGACACGCCGACCGGGAGATCGAGGTAGAGCGAGGAGCCGCCATCGGACAATGACGCCAGCTGGCGATCCATCGCCCACTGCGCGTACGCGTGGGTCCGCCAGCGCACGGGATCCACCGGCGTCCGGCCGGCGAGGATGTCGTCGATCGCGAACGGCGGCGGTGCATCGCGCAGCGCGTCGGGCCACGCGGCCCAGCCGGCGTGGTGCTGTTCGCCGAGGGCGCGGAACGCGGCGTAGTCCGCGACCTCACCGAGCCGCGCGTACGCCTCGAGGTGCGCGGGCTGGGCCCACGCCGCCGCGGCGAGCTCGTCGAGGATCGCCCGCCGCCAGCGGTACTGCGCGCGATAGTCGACGTGGCTCTGGCGGAACAGCGCCGCGGCCTCGGGCGGCGACGGCCGCTCGAGGTCGAGGTAGAGCTCGTTCCACGCCAGCCGGCTCGCCGGCGCGTACGGGCTCGGCTCGCACGGCTCGTCGAGGAACGCGGCGAGCAGCGGCAGCGTGGCGACCCAGCGGCCGCCCTTGCCACGCACGAGCTCGGCGAGCCGACGCAGCTCGGCGAGATCGCCGGCGCCGCCCGACCGCTCGGTGCGCAGCGCGTAGAGCGGCGCGAACACGCCCCAGCTCTTCGGATCGGTGCCGGGCGCGCCGTGCGCCCGCGTCGGCGCGGCGATCCAGCGGGCGTGGCCGTCGGCGTCGCCGACCCGCCAGCGCAGGTCGTGGTAGCCGAGCCCGCTCGCCGGGATCGTGACCGTCCGCGCGCACCACACGGCGCCGTCGTGGTCGGCGTGGTCGGTCGCGGGCAGCTCGAACAGCCGGCCGCGCAGCGTGACCGCCACCCCGGCCTCGTCGCGGATCACGAGCTCCCACGCGTCGTCGCGATCGGCGCGCACCCGGAGGGGGAACGTCCCGGCCCCGGCGTCCCAGGTCACGATCACTGGCGGCGCGCCCGCGTCCCACCACGCGCGCCGCGCGGCCGCGAGCGCCGCCTCCGCGTCGTCCGGCGACCGGACGTCGTGGCCGAGCGCGGCCAGCACCGCGATCAGCGCCTCGGGCCGCGCGTCCACGGGCTCGCCGCGCCACCCGGCGTAGGCGACGTCGACGCCGGCGAACGCCGCCAGCTGGTGGAGCGTCACCGGCCGAGGCCGAGCCAGAAGCCCGGCATCGTGCCCATCTCGATGACGAGCAACGGACACACCGCGATCACGAACACGAGGGCCGCCGAGCGCGTCGGGGCAAACGGGCCCGAAGCATTCGATGACAAATCCCGGAAGTACATCGCGGTCACGATCCGCAGGTAGTAGTAGATGCTGATCGCGGAGTTCACGACGCCGATGATCACGAGCCACAGCAGCTGCTGGTCGTGGGCCTCCATCGCCGCCTGGAACACGTAGAACTTCGCGAAGAACCCTCCCGTCGGCGGCATGCCGCCGAGGGACAGCAGGCAGATCGTCATCGCCAGCGCGGCGCCCGGGTGCTTCGACGCGAGGCCGGCCCAGTCGTCGATCGCGAGGCGCTCGTTGTTGCGCGACCCGACGTACGACACCACCGCGAACGCGCCCATCGTGGTGATGGCGTAGGCGAACAGGTAGTAGACCAGCGCGCTCTGCCCGGTCGATCCGGACCCTGGGGCGACGAGGCCCATCGCGACGAGGCCGACGAGGATCACGCCGCCGTGCGAGATCGACGAGTACGCGAGCATGCGCTTGATGTTGTCCTGGCGCAGCGCGGCGATGTTGCCGACCGTGATCGTGATGCCGGCGAGGACGACCATCGGGCTCGCCCAGCCGAGGTTGCCGTACGGCAGGACGTCGCCGCCGAGCGCGTGGCCGAACACCCGGATCATCGCCGCGGCGCCCGCGGCCTTCACGCCGGCCGCCATGAACGCGGTCACCGGCGTGGGCGCGCCCTCGTAGGCATCGGGCGCCCACATGTGGAACGGGACCGCCGCGATCTTGAACCCGAACGCGACCACCAGCAGGAACACGCCGGCGACGCCGATGCCCGGGTTCGGGCTCTCGGTGAGCAGGTACGCCAACGTCTTGCCGTCCTTGCCCACGAACGCGGTGGTGCCGGCCGCGCCGTAGACCAGCGCGATGCCGTAGAGGAGGAACCCGGTGGCGAACGCGCCCATCAGGAAGTACTTCATCGCGGCCTCGTTGCCGCGCCGCGACTGCCGGCGCAGCGCGCACATCACGTAGACGCCGATCGACATCGTCTCGACGCCGAGGAAGATCGTCGCGAGGTTGCCGGCCTGCGCGAGCATCGTCATGCCCGACGCCGACAGCAGGAGCACGCCGTAGTACTCGCCGTTCTCCCACTTGTGCTCGCGCTGGTGGCCGGGCGCCAGCATCGCCGCGAGCGCGGTCACCCCGGAGAACAGGCCGGTGAGCGCATAGCCGAACCGGTCGGCGACCAGCATGTCGCCGAGCAGCGGACGCACGGTGCTGCCGATCTGCCGGTACAGCAGGATCGACGCGACCATCGACGCGACCTAGCCCGCGACCGCGAGGCCCATCAGCGCGCCGCGCTCGGTGCCTCGGTAGAACGCCTCCGCGAGGACCAGCATCATGCCGGTGAGCGCGAGGATCAGCAGCGGCGCGATGTACGCGAGGTCGCCCGGCTCGAAGCTCACGGCGCACCTCGGGTCGTGCCGAGCGCGAGGTCGTCGTTCAAGAGCTCGTCGGGCTGGTCACCCGGCATCGGCACGGGTGCGCCCTGGAGCCGCGCCGGACCGTCGGGCTCGGCAAGCCGCAGCTTGTAGCTCGTCTGGAACGCCGTCACCGACTGCTCCATGTACTTGAGGAACGGCTTCGGGTAGAGGCCCATCGCGAAGATCGCGAGGACCAGCGGGGCGAACACCGCGAGCTCGCGCGGCGACAGGTCCTGCAGGTGGCCGTTCTTCTTCTTGTCGAGCGGGCCGAAGAACACCTTCTGGAACATGTAGAGCAGGTAGACCGCGCCGAGGATCACGCCGAGCGCGGCGATCGAGCCGAACAGCTTCGGGTACGGCAGGTAGTCCGCATAGCCGGTCGGGAACGTGTCGCCGGCGATGAACGTCCCGAAGATCGTGAGGAACTCGCCGATGAAGCCGGACAGGCCCGGCAGGCCAGCCGAGCCGAGCATGATGATCAGGAACAGCGCCGAGAACACCGGCATCTGCGCCCAGATCCCGCCGTACTCGCTCATCCGCCGCGTGTGGCGGCGCTCGTAGAGGACGCCGATCCCGAGGAACAGGCCGCTGGTGGTGAGGCCGTGCGACAGCATCGCGTAGATCGATCCGGAGATGCCCTGCGAGGTCAGCGCGAACACGCCGAGCGCGCAGAACCCGAGGTGCGAGACCGAGGAGTACGCGACGATCTTCTTGACGTCGTCCTGCGCGAACGCGACCAGCGCGCCATAGATGATGCCGATCAACGCGAGCCCGGCGATGTACGGCGCCATCACCGCCGCGCCGTGCGGATACAGCGGCATCGCGTAGCGCAGGAACCCGTAGATCCCGAACTTGAGCATGACGCCGGCGAGGATCACGGAGCCCGCGGTCGGCGCCTCGACGTGCGCGTCGGGCAACCAGGTGTGGAGCGGGAACAGCGGCACCTTGATCGCGAACGCGACCGCGAACGCGAGGAAGCACCACAGCTGCGCGTCGTACGGCAGGACCAGCCGGGTGAGCAGCGCGAGGTCGGTCGTGTAGACGCCGGTGACCTCGTGATACTGGACGTACGTGTAGAAGATCGCGACCAGCATCAGCAGCGAGCCGGCCATCGTGTAGATCACGAACTTGATCGACGCGTAGACCCGGCGCTGGCCGCCCCAGATCCCGATCAGCAGGTACATCGGGATCAGCATCACCTCCCAGAACACGTAGAACACGAACACGTCGAGCGCGACGAACGCGCCGAGCATGCCGACCTCGAGGATCAGCATCGAGGCGATGAACTCGCGGACGTTCTTCTCGATCGCGCTGGTCGCGGCGAGGATCGTCAGCGGCGTGAGGAACGTCGTCAGCAGGACGAGCCAGATCGAGATGCCGTCGATGCCGAGCTTGAAGTGGGTGCCGAGCGCCGGGATCCATTCCTGATCGAAGACCAGCTGGTAGGTCCCGTGCGCCGGGTTGAAGTAGCGGAACACCGCCAGCGAGCTGAGCAGCGACGCGACGCTGAAGAACACGCCGATGCCGCGGTGCAGGCCGTGCTCGCCCTTCGGCGTGCACATCACGAAGATCGCGCCCAGGAGCGGCAGCCCCAGCGTGAGCGGCAGGACGAACGCTCCGGGCATCACGGCTGGGTCTCCGTTCCGGACAGGGACACGACCATCGGGACGTACGCCTGGACCACGCGCGCCTTGTGGGTGAGCGGGTCGATGATCTCGAGGCGGACGTAGGGGCCGACCGAGCCGTTGTGGCGGACGATCACCGGATCGCTCAGGTAGTCCTTCTCGGGTTCGATCTGGTGCGGCGGCTCGCCGGGCTTGCGCGGCTTCGACAGCCGGTCGAGCGCCTCGGGCTTGAGGTCCCACTCGCCGTCGCCGGTGAGGTCCCAGCGCAGGCGCGCGCCGTTGCCCTGGAGGCCGGCGCCCGCGTACGCGCGCAGCTCGATGCGATCGCCGACCTTGCGCCACTCGATCGCGGGGCGCGCCGCGCGGCCGCTGAGGAAGAACACCGCGGCGGCGCCGAGGATGACGCCGACCATGTAGCGCTGGACCTGACCGTTCTGGACCCAGCGCATCAGCCGGCCGAACAGCGAGACCACCCACGCGCTGCCACCGACGAGCACGGTGTCGATCAGGAAGCGGTCGACGAGCTCGAACAGCGCGCGCGCCAGCCAGCGGAACGGCCGGATGAACGCCGAGTCGTAGATCTCGTCGACCCAGAGCTTGTGCTTGGACGCCTGGTAGAGCCGGTTGCCGAGCTCGGTGCTGGTGAACTGCTCGACCTGCTTCGACGGGCCGTGGCGGTACAGCACGTACGCGGCGACGATACCGGCGACGCCCATCAGCGTCGCGGCGCCGATCAGCGCGCCCGTGCGCAGGTCGGTCGCCTGCGAGACCATCGAGCCCGTCACCGACGGCTCGAGCCAGATCTCGAGGCCGTGCAGCAGGCTCGGCATGTGCCACGCGTGGAGGTGCGGGAACCCGATCACGCCGGCCACGGTCGCGAGCACCGCGAGCACGATCAGCGGGAACGTCATCGACCACGGCGACTCGTGGATGTGGTCCTGGGTCTCCTGGTCCGCACGGATCTCGCCGTGGAACACGAGGAAGTAGAGGCGCCACATGTAGAACGCCGTGCCGAGCGCGGCGAGCGACAGCGCGCCCCACAGGACGTAGGCGTACGCGCGCGGGACGTCGGGGAGCGACATGCCCCACGCGCCAGCGAGGATCTCGTCCTTCGAGAAGAACCCAGCAAAGGGAAAAATCCCGCTGATCGCGAGGCAGAAGATCAGGAACGTCGCGTGGGTGATCGGCAGCCGCTTGCGCAGCCCGCCCATCTTCATGATGTCGCCGGAGCCGCTCATCGCGTGCATGACCGAGCCGGCGCCGAGGAACAGGCCGGCCTTGAAGAACGCGTGGGTGCCGAGGTGGAAGATCGCGGCGGTCCAGTTGCCGGTGCCGACGCCGACGAACATGAACCCGAGCTGGCTGACCGTGGAGTACGCGAGCACGCGCTTCAGGTCGGTCTGCGCGAACGCCATGAACGCCGCCGTCAGCGCGGTCAGCGCGCCGATGCCCGCGACGATCGCCATCGTCGTCGACGACGCGGCGAACACCCACGACATCCGCGCGACCATGTAGACGCCCGCGGTGACCATGGTGGCCGCGTGGATCAGCGCCGACACCGGCGTCGGGCCGGCCATCGCGTCGGGGAGCCAGACGTAGAGCGGGATCTGCGCGGACTTGCCGCACGCCCCGATGAACAGGAACAGGCACGCCCACATCGCGTAGCGCTCGCCGAACCACGACGACGCCGTGTACGCGGTCTGCGCGGCGGGGTCGCGGAACGTGGCGAAGTCCAGGCTCGTCGAGCCGAGGTCCTTGGTCGCCATGTACATGAGGAACATGCCGATCAGGAACGCGAAGTCGCCGATGCGGTTCACGATGAACGCCTTGCGGCCGGCGGTCGCGTACGCCTCGTTCGTGAACCAGAAGCCGATCAGCAGGTAGCTGCACACGCCGACGCCCTCCCAGCCGATGAACATCACCGGGAGGTTGGCGCCGAGCACCAGGATCAGCATCGATCCGGTGAACAGGTTCAGGTAGCCGAAGTACGCGGCGTAGCGCGGCTCTTCGGCCATGTAGCCGGTCGAGTAGATGTGGATCAGCGTGCCGACGCCCGTGATGATCAGGCACATCACCGCCGACAGCGTGTCCAGGCGGAACGCCATCTCGATCTTGAGGTCGCCGACCTGGATCCAGGTGTACAGGTTCTGGACCAGCTCGACCGGCTGACCCTCCTGGCGGCCGGCGAACAGGTGCCACAGCGGGTTCGCGAACGTCCACAGCACGACGCCGAACGACGCCGCCACCGACGCGACGGCGACGAAGTGCACCATCCAGCGCGGCATCTTGCGGCCGAGCAGCAGGTTGAACAGCGCGCCGCCGAGCGGGAAGGCCGGGATGAGGTACAGGGTCGACATCTAGTACTTGAGCGTGTTGAGGCGATCGACGTCGACGTGGCGCCGGCCGCGGAACACGGCGATGAGGATGGCGAGCCCGACGGCGATCTCGGCCGCGGCGACCGCGATGACGATCAGCGCGAACGACAGGCCGTTGAGGTCGTGGTGCATGCGGGCGAACGTGACGATCGTGATGTTCGCGGCGTTGAGCATCAGCTCGATGCTCATCATCACGATCAGCGCGTTGCGGCGGAGCAGCACGCCGGCGACGCCGATCGCGAACAGCACCGCGGCGAGCACGAGGAAGTGGCCGAACCCGACGTGGAGCAGGATGTCGTTCACGAGACGACCTCGCTCGGGACGTCTTCGTTCAGGTCGTCCGGGGAGTCCTCGTCCTTCCACGGCCGCGCGACCGCGATCGCGCCGACCACCGCCGCGAGCAGCAGGATCGAGATCGCCTCGAACGGGAACAGGTAGTCGTGGAACAGGCTCTTGCCGACGGCGCCGGTCGAACCCCAGTGGTACGACTCGGTGTCCTGCGAGATCGCCCTGGTCACCGGGTCGACCTTCTTGCCGAGCGTGACGGTCACGGCGGCGGGCGCGGCGAGCGCGTTGGCGTCGGCCTTGACCGACCACACGGTCTGGCCGAGGCGGAACGTCAGATAGAGCATCGCGAGGCCCGCGAGCGCCTTGCCGGGCAGGCCGGTCAGCGCCCACGGCTCGTCCTCGGGCCGGTTGAGCACCATGATCACGAACACGAACAGCACCATGATCGCGCCGGCGTAGACCAGCATCTGGATCACCGCGAGGAAGTGCGCGTACAGCATCATGTACAGCGCCGCGACGGCGATGAACGTGCCGACCATGCCCATCACCGCGGCGATCATGTTGCGCCGCGTGATCACGAAGATCGCGCCACCGACGGTCCCGAGCGCGCACGCCCAGAACAGCAGCGCCATCCCGGTGCCCTTGCCTTCGGTGCGATCGCGATCCTTGGGCGCCTTGACGACGGCCGGAGCGAGCGTGCCGTCAACGCCAGGCGCGCCGGGCGGCGCGACCGTGGGCGCGCCCGCGCGCGCGGGCGGGATCTCGTCCGCGATCGCGACGCCGCCGAAGCCGAGGGCGAGCGCGAGGACGATGAGGAACGCGCGCATCAGGCCGCTCCCGACTTCCGGACCTGGGCGACCGGGATCCGCGCCTCGAAGTCGCCGCGGAACTTGGTCAAGAACCCGAGCATCGGCCACGCCGCCGCCTCGCCGAGCGCGCAGATCGAGTTGCCGGCGATGCCGTGGGAGATCGAGGCCAGCAGCTCGACGTCACCGGGGCGGCCCTTGCCGAACGCGACCCGCTTCGAGACCTTCTCGAGCCATCCGGTGCCCTCGCGGCACGGCGTGCACTGCCCGCACGACTCGTGCGCGTAGAACTTCATGATCCGCCACACCGCCATCGGGATGTCGGTGTGATCGTCCATCACGACGATGCCGCCCGAGCCCGCCATCGTGCGTAGCGGCCGACCGCCGCCCATGTCGAACGGCTTGCCCGGCGCGATCTCGCAGACCTTGATCCGCTCGTCGGTCATCAGGGCGTCGAACTCGCACGGCACGTCGAGCTCGCTCTCGTCGAGCGGCGGCATCGACGTCCCGCCGGGGATCACGGCCTTGACCTTGTGGCCCTTCCAGATGCCGCCCGCGACGTCGTCGATGATGTCGCGGAAGGTGATGCCGATCGGCAGCTCGTACACGCCCGGCCGCTCGACGTGGCCCGAGACGCACACGATGCGCGTGCCACCCGAGCGACCCGGCCCGAGCTCGGCGAACGACTTGCCGCCGTGCTGCACGATGTGCGGCACGTTCATCAGCGTCTCGACGTTGTTGACGATCGTGGGGTTGCCGAACAGGCCCTTGACCGCCGGGAACGGCGGCTTGAGCCGCGGGTTGCCGCGCTCGCCCTCGAGCGAGTTGAGCAGCGCCGTCTCCTCGCCGCAGATGTACGCGCCCGCGCCGCGGTGCACCGTGAGGTGACACTCGAACCCGGTGCCGAGCACGCTCTTGCCGAGGTAGCCGCGCTGGTACGCCTCGTCGACGGCCTTCCTGAGGACCTCGAACTCGCGCATCATCTCGCCGCGGATGTAGATGTAGTTGTGCTTCGCCTTGAGGGCGAACGCCGAGATGATCATCCCCTCGACGAGCAGGTGGGGATCCCACCACATCAGCTCGCGGTCCTTGCACGTGCCCGGCTCGGACTCGTCGGCGTTGCAGACCAGGTGGACCTCGGGCGAGCCGGGCGGGACGAAGCCCCACTTCACGCCGGTGGCGAAGCCGGCGCCGCCGCGGCCGCGCAGGTTCGACGCCTTGACCTCGGCGGTGATGTCCTCGGGCTTCATCCCGAGCGCCTTGCGCAGCGCCTGGTAGCCGCCGGTCTTCTCGTAGCCCGCGATCGTCTTGGCCTCTTCGTTGCCGAAGCGGAGCGTGACGATCTTCGTGGTGCGATCGGCGAGCGGCACTAGAGCACCTCGCTCTCGGGATGCGGCGCCTTCTTGAGGAACTTCACCAGGTCGGGGACCTGGTCCGGCGTGACGTCGAGGAAGTAGCGGGTGCCGCACAGCACCGCGGGCGCGTTGGCGCAGGCCGCGATGCACTCCTCCTCGACGATCGTGAACTCGGCGTTGGAGTTCTCCAGGCCGCGCTCGACGCCGCACGCGCGCTCGAAGGCGCGGAGCACGTCGTCGGCGCCGCGCAGCATGCACGAGATGTTCGTGCACACGCGGATGGTGTTCTTGCCGCCGGGCTCGCGGCGGAACATCGTGTAGAAGGTCGCGACGCCGAAGACGTGGGCGTACGGGAGGTCGAGGATCTTCGCGACGGCGCGGAGCGCGTCGTCGGAGAGATGCCCGAAATCGCGCTGCGCGAGGTGCAGCGCGGCGAGCACGACGGGGCGCTTGCTGGCCGCGGCGCTCGGATACCGCTCGGCGAGCGCCGCGATCTTCTGCTGCGAATCGGCGGAGAATTCGAGTGACATCGGGCGGTTGGCTCGCAAAGGGCGCCGAGCGGCCCCGACCTTAATGACAACGTCGTGTGCCGTCAATAACCCCAGCCGCGCAAGTAGGCGAGAATAGCGGCCGTGCGGATCACGCGGCTCTCGCTCGCTGGCGGGCTCGGATTCCTGTGTCTGGGCGTGGTCCTGACGCTGCTCCTGGCCGTCCTGGGGTCTCTCCTGTGGGGATCGATCCCGTACTGGCCGACGGCGATGCTGATCAACCTGTCGGTGATGACGCTCGGCTGGTGGGGCCTGGCGCTCGCCGCGCTGTGGCCGGTCGCGCAGTGGCTGATCTTCCCGGACTCGCCGATCGGCGTGTTCCTGCCGGTCAACGTCCTGCAGCCGATCGTGTTCCTCGCGGGCGTGCACTTCCTGCGCGTCGACACCGCGCTGCGCTCGCTCGACGATCGCCTCAAGTACCTCGTGATCACCGCCGGGTCATCCGTGGTGGGGGCGGTGTCCGCGTGGTTGCTGTTCCACGCGTTCGACGCGCACGTCGAGCCGCTCGATCGCCACGTGTTCCTGTGGACGCTCGAGAACGTGATCCCGGCGCTGCTCCCCGGGATCTGGCTCCACGGCGTGGTCGGCGAGGCCTACCGCATCGACGGCTGGGAGCAGGGTCGCAAGCCGGTGTCGTGGATGCGCCGGACCGTCGCGCACGCGGTGCCGTGGATGGCGACCCTGCTGGTCGTCGGCGCGATGCTCGTCGTGATGCTGGTGCGCGAGGCCGGCGCCGACGACGTCTCGCTGACCAACGCGACGCAGTTCTGGGACCGGTTCCGGCAGGAGGCGACCGAGGTCCCTGCCCTGCGCTACCTGGCGCTCGCGCTGATGTTCGCGATCCTCTATTCGCTCGGCTCGGCGATCCAGCACGCGAAGCAGTCGTGGACGCTGGTCGAGGCGGTGCGGCGGCACCTGCCCAACCGCCGCCTGTCCGAGCTGCTCACCGGCGGCGCGGCGCTGCCCACCGAGCAGCGGCTCGTCACCGTGATGTTCACCGACCTGCGCGGGTTCACCGAGACCTCGGCGAAGTTCGAGCCCGGCGATCTCGTGACCTGGCTCAACGCGTACTTCACGCACATGGGCGGCGTCTGCGAGAAGTACGGCGCGTCGATCGACAAGTTCATCGGCGACGGCATCATGGTCGTGTTCGGGCTGCAGTCGCCGGACGCGCAGGCGCGGCAGGCCGTCCTGTGCGCGCTCGACATGCTCGACGAGCTCGAGCGCTGGCAGGCCGAGGGCGCCGCGGCGGGGTTCCCGACGGTGATGATGGGGATCGGGATCCACAGCGGGATCGTCATCGCCGGCGAGATCGGCTCGCCGCAGCGCCGGCAGTACACCGTGATCGGCTCGGTGGTGAACACGGCGGCGCGGCTCGAGGCCGCGTCCAAGGAGGTGCCGGCGGGCGCGCTGCCGATCGTGATGTCGAACGAGGCCGCGCGGCACGCCGGCCTGTTGATCCACCCGGCGCGAGAGGAGATCTTGGTGCCGATGAAGGTCCACCTCAAGGGCGTCACCGACATGGACCAGGCGCTGAGCATCTCCGCGGCTGGCGTCGCGCAGATCCGCGGATCGCTCGAGCGCGCGATCGCGCCGAGGGCCGCGTGATCCGCGTCGTCAAGGTGACCACGCTCGGCCGCGCCGAGCTCGCCGCAGCCAGCAAGCTGCTCGCGGCGGTGGGGATGCGACGCCGTGAGGTCGGCGCGCTGCGCAAGGCGATCGCGAACTCCGACGCCGTCGTCGTGGCGCGCGACGGCGACGAGCTGGTCGGGTTCGGTCGGCTGATCTCCGACGGCGTCTACTACGGCTCGCTGTGGGACATCGCGGTCGCGCCCGACCGACAGGGCCGCGGCATCGGCAGGCTGCTCGTCGAGCGGCTGCTGTCGATCGCGAAGACGCGGCGGTACTACATGACCGGCCTGTTCACCGCGTCGCACAACTTCGAGTTCTACGAGAAGCACGGCTTCGCGGTGGTCCGCGATGTCCACGCCATGACGAGACCGTCGCGAAGCAAGAGGAGAGCCTGATGCCGAAGAAGCCCGAGCCGAAGCGCGCCGCGCCCCGCCTGGTGGTCATCGCCGCCGAGTTCAACCGCCCGCTGATCGACGGGATGCTCGAGTCCGCGCGCGCCGAGGCGGCGGAGCTCGGCGCCGAGATCGTGCGCGAGCTTCGCGTGCCCGGCTGCTACGAGATGCCGCTGGTGCTGCAGCAGGAGCTGGGCCGCCGCAAGACCGACGCCGCGATCGTCCTCGGCTACATCGAGCGCGGCGAGACGCTCCACGGCGAGATCATGGGCCACGCGGTCGCGCGCGCGCTGATCGACCTCCAGCTCGAGACCGGCAAGCCCGTGGGCATCGGCATCATCGGCCCGGGCGCCACCGCCGAGCAGGCGAAGGTCCGCGCCGACGGCCACGCCCGCGCCGCGATCCGCGCCGCGCTCGCGAGCCTCGCGCTGCTGGACGCGCCATCGCGGTGAGAGACCAGTAGGATGCGCGCATGAAGCGAACGATCGCGGTGGTGATGATCGGGATGCTGGCGGCGGCGGGCTGCAAGGCGAAGGACAAGCCGGCGGAGGGCGCGGGATCCGGCACCGGCACGGCCACCGGCTCGGCCACCGGCACCGGCTCCGCCACCGGCTCGGCCTCCGGCACCGGCTCGGCCTCGGCCTCCGGCACCGGCACCGGCACCGCGGCGGCCGCGGTTTCGATCACCCTGCCCGGCGGCGGCGACGCCAAGGCGTACACCGCCACCGTCGTGAGCGCGGCGGCGGCGCTGCCCGACGGCTACACGACGCTCAGGACCGTCGAGCTCGGGCCCGACGGCACCAAGCTCGCCGCGCCGGCGATCGTGACCGTCACGCTCGACGACCTGCCGGCCGGGCGCACGCTCGACGAGGTCGTCGCGGTGCTGACGTCGAGCGACGGCACCGTCGAGGATCTGAAGATCGTCGGCGTCGACGGCAACCAGGTGCAGGTCGAGGTCGCGCACTTCTCGTTCATCACGTTCGCGATCGCGGCCGGCGCGATCGTCGCGATGGGCACGATGGCCGCGATCATGCGCGGCGTGACCGAGCCGATCATGCGCAAGGACTGCGCGCGCTGGCTCGCGCACGACAACGCCCGCGTGAAGGAGATCGCGAACGACCCGAGCCGGTTCGCGCTCGACCCCGCGACCGGCGCCATCAAGCTCGACATCGGCAAGCCGCTGGTCGGCAAGAACGTCGACCAGGGCACGCACGGGCTCAACGTCGAGCAGGTGATGGACAAGGGCTCGGGCGACTGCGTCAACATGAGCACGCTGTTCGGCAGCATGCTCGCCGCGAAGAAGTACCCGGTACGAACGGTCGCCGGCGTCGCGAAGTACGACCGCAACGGCAAGACCTACCAGGGCCTGCACCAGTGGATCGAGACCGTCATCGACGGCAAGGCGTACTACGTCGACACGTTCGAGCCGTCGCAGCCCAAGCTGATCCCGCTCGCCGAGGCGACCCGCTCGCTGTCGCTCGAGCGCAACAAGATGTGCGGCCGCAACCCCGACGGCGAGGGCCTCGAGCCCAGCGCCTACGACGACAAGTGGACGGACCCGTACGCCGACCCGTTGTTCGAGAAGCGGCGCCAGCTCGAGATCCTCAAGCAGGAGCACCGCGACCTCAACGACGCCTGCCAGGCCAGCAAGGCGGGCGCGTGCACCGATCGGCAGACCAAGTACGAGGAGGCGAGGAAGCTCCAGGAGGAGATCAACGCGCTCGAGGCTGGGGCGCAGCCGTGATTCGCGGTGCGATCAGATCGAGGTCAACCAGCCGTGGCGATCCTCGCGCGTGCCGCGCTGCACCGCGGTGATCTCCTCGTAGAGGCGCAACGACAGCGCGCCGGGCTGGCCGTCGTTGATCACGAGGCGAGCGCCGTCGACGTTGAGCTCGCCGACCGGCGACACGACCGCGGCGGTGCCCGTGCCGAACACCTCCGCGAGCTGGCCCTTGCCGTGCGCGGCGGTGAGCTCGCCGATCGACAGCTTGCGCTCGCTGACCTTGACTCCCCACTCGCGGGCGAGCGTCAGGACGCAGTCTCGGGTGACGCCGGACAGGATCGAGTCGGACAGGGGCGGGGTGACGAGCTCGACTTCCGGACCGGAGAGGACGGCGAACAGGTTCATCGTGCCCACCTCCTCGATCGTGTCGTGGTGGACGCCGTCGAGCCACAGCACCTGCGCGTAGCCGTCCTTCTTCGCCTTGACCGCGGCGAGCAGCGACGCGGCGTAGTTCGCGCCGGCCTTGACCGCGCCGAGGCCGCCCGGGGCCGCCCGGGTCAAGCCGCGCTCGACGGCGATCTTGACCGGCGTGAGGGCGCCGCCGCCGTAGTACGCGCCCACCGGCGACAGGATCACGTAGAACAGGCAGCGCTCGGCCGGCCGCACGCCGAGGAAGCCCTCGGTGGCGATCAGCGTCGGGCGGATGTAGAGCGCGGACTCGGGCGCGGTCGGCACCCAGTCGGCGTCGACGTTGATCAGCGCCTTGACCGCCTCGGCCATGTCCTCGGGCGGGAGCTGCGGCAGGCACAGCCGCGGCGCGCCGGCGTGCATGCGCTGGCAGTGGCGCATCAGCCGCCACAGCTTCACCGAGCCGTCGGCGAGGCGGAACGCCTTCATGCCCTCGAACATCGCCTGGCCGTAGTGGAGCACCGACGCCGCGGGATCGAGCGGCAGCGGGCCGTACGGCACGATCTGTGGATCCTGCCAGCCGCCGGCGAGCGTCCACTCGATCGTCAGCATGTGATCGGTGAACACCTTGCCGAACCCGAGCTCGTGCTCGGGGTGACGCGGGCGCGGCGACGTGGTCTTGCGGACGGGGATGGTGCCGAGGGCCATGGCTTCGGCGACCATAGCACCACCGCCCCGGCGACCGTCCTGCGCCGGTCTGTTCGGGGTGGACCTGTGCATGCTAACAACGCCGCGATGTCCGACGCCGCGATCGACGAAGGTGTCCTGTCCCGGTTCGAGGAGGTCGCGCTCCAGCTCGGCCGGATGACCAACGAGCAAGGGCTGGGCAAGCGCCTGCAGGAGCAGTTCCTGCGCCGGATCTCGTACATCTGGATCCGCTCGATCCTCGCGAACCGCTCGTTCTGCGAGGGGCTCGAGCAGATCATGGCGCTGAACCCGGACCGTGGCGTGCTGATGGCCACGAACCACCGGAGCTTCTTCGACCAGTACGGCGTGTTGCTGTGTCTGTGGATGGGCCCGACGACGTGGGCGCGCCGGCTGTACTTCCCGGTGCGGTCGAACTTCTTCTACGAGCGCCCGCTCGGCATCGCGGTGAACTACCTGGTCGGCGCCGGGACGATGTACCCGCCGATCTTCCGCCAGGCCGAGCGCACCGCGCTCAACAAGGACGCGCTCGAGCGCGTCGCGAAGTTCCTCGCCCAGGCGGGGACGCTGGTCGGCGTCCACCCCGAGGGCACGCGCGGCAAGGGCCCGGATCCGTACGAGCTGCTCCCCGCGCAGCCCGGCATCGGGCAGATCGCGCTGCAGTCCAAGCCGATCGTGATCCCGGTGTTCATCAACGGCCTCGGCAACGACATCGTCGCCGACGTGCGCTCGAACTTCCGGTCCGACGTCCGCCGCACCAACCCGGTGATCACGGTGATCGGCGAGGCGGTGGACTACGCGGATCTGTCGTCGCAGAAGCCCCGCCCCGCGCTCTACAAGAAGGCGGCCGACCGGTTCCGCGCCGCGATCATCGAGCTGAGCAAGCGCGAGCGCGAGCTGCGCGCCCTCGCGACCGCGGGCCTGCTCCCCGACGACCATCCCGGCTGGCTGACCAACCGGCCGATGGGCAAGCTGTACGCTCGGCCGAAGTGACGGACGCCGGCGCGCAGGCGAAGCGCAACGCGCTGACCGCGGTCGTCCTGCTCGGCGTGGTCAGCCTGTTCGCCGACGCCTGCTACGAGGGCATGCGCTCCGGCATCGGTCCGTACCTCGGACAGCTCGGCGCGAGCGCGACCGCGGTCGGGATCGTCGCGGGCAGCGGTGAGCTGGTCGGCTACGGGCTGCGCTACGTCACCGGGCGGGTCGCCGATCGGACGCGCGCGTACTGGACGCTGACGATCGTCGGGTACGGCACGAACCTGATCGCCGTGCCGGCGCTCGCGCTGATCGGCAGCTGGCAGGCCGCCGCCGGGCTCGTCGTCCTCGAGCGGCTGGGCAAGGCGATCCGCAACCCGGCGCGGTCGACGATCCTGTCGTTCGCCGCGCACGAGATCGGGCACGGCAAGGCGTTCGGCATCCACGAGGCGATGGACCAGATCGGCGGGATCGTCGGGCCGCTGACCGTCGCGGCGGTGCTGTGGTGGCGCGGCGGCGATCTCGAGGCCTACCGGTGGGCGTTCGCCGCGCTCGCCGTGCCCGCGGTGCTGACGATGGTCGCGCTGTTCGTCGCGCGCGCGAAGTTCCCCGATCCACGCTCGCTCGCGCCGCCCGACAGCGCCGACGACGATCGTCCGCTCGGCCGGCCGTTCACGCTGTACCTGATCGGCACCGCCCTGATCGGGTTCGGCCTCGCCGACTGGGCGCTGCTCGCGTTCCACCTCGACGCGCGTGGCCTCGCCGCCGGCGCGATCGTCCCGGTGATCTACGCGGGCGCGATGGCCGCCGACGGGATC
>Ga0163144_10010256_pt1 | contig 19997 bp, 11 predicted proteins | sample OliLak19BULKMAT1_FD_123175 | JGI IMG/M metagenome (GOLD analysis project Ga0163144, IMG submission 123175) | Freshwater microbial mat bacterial communities from Lake Vanda, McMurdo Dry Valleys, Antarctica - Oligotrophic Lake LV.19.BULKMAT1 | ecosystem: Environmental > Aquatic > Freshwater >... | reverse complement strand
GAGGAATGTTCTGTGTCCGGCGTTCAAGCGACACGCGAGACGATGTTGCCTTTCTATGGCGCCATCGGCGGCATTCGACTTCCTCAAACGGAGCGGCTTTACGGTATTACTTGCCGAAAACCTTTCCCGAGTCGCACGCGGGACTTCTGCCGTTCGAGGCCTATCAGCAAATTCTTGAACGAAGATTTCCCGAAGCGATCGATCAGTTGTTGGCGATTCAAAACGCGCAAGGTCCGACGCTTGTCATCGCGAGTGCGCTCTCGCGAGCCTACCACCAACTTGGAATTCAAACACTCGCAGATCAGGTGCGACGGAGCGTTCGCACGGTTCGAGGCAACCAATGGATGTTTCGAATCGGCCATCCGAGTGAACACCCGCTTCGTCTGAACAATACGCTTCGCAAACGTGATGAGCAAACTGGCGACTATCCCATACTATGTGAAAAGACCAGCGTTCGCATGGACTTTTCACACTCCGGCTGGAGCGACATTTTTTTCTTGGGAATGGACTATCCGGAGGGCGCACGCGTTCTCAATGCGTCGATCGATTTAGGTGTCTACGGCAGGGACTCGAGTCCGCGACCGCCGGTAGAAGCGTATCTGCGAGTCATCGATCGCCCAGTTTTTAGACTGGTCAGTACCGATCTGGGCGTTGAAGCGGAAATCACCGAAATCGATGACGTATTCGATTTTGCAAAGGATTATCTCGGATTGCTCAAGTCAGCATTGATTGCGTCAGGGGTGGTTCCACCGGCCATGGAAGGCTGCCATCAATCCATGGCACAACTCCTTAAAACGTTGATCGGCCAAGAGGGTTTGGGCCTCGAATTGGTAAGCAAAGTCAATGACATCCCCAAGGGGTCCCGACTAGCGGTGTCCACCAATTTGCTGGGAAGTTTGATCGCAGTCTTAATGCGTGCTACGGGACAAATAGACGCGATCGAGGGGGGGCTGGTATTGGCGGACCAACGGTTGATCACAGCCCGTGCGATTCTTGGAGAGTGGCTTGGCGGCTCAGGAGGAGGTTGGCAAGACTCCGGCGGCGTATGGCCAGGAATTAAACGAATCGAGGGAATGCTGGCTGGCGCCGACGATCCAGAATCAGGTATCAGCCGCGGTCGTTTGCTGCCCAATCACACACTATTGCGGCAGGATCGCATATCGGATTCGTCCCGTAACGCGTTGCAGAATAGCCTCGTTTTAATTTATGGCGGGATGGCGCAAAACGTTGGTCCGATTCTTGAAATGGTGACCGAGAAGTATTTGGTGCGAGCGGAAAAGGAATGGGCCGCTCGTCTCGATGCCCAACGCATCTTCGAACAGATTGTGGAGGCACTTGAGCAAGGCGACATAAGAAAGGTCGCCAAGCTGACCACTGAGAATTTCACGGGTCCACTTCAAACAATCATACCCTGGTGCACCAATCGCTTCACCGACTCGATGATCGAGCAATGCCGTGCTCGTTGGGGCGACCAGTTTTGGGGGTTCCTGATGCTCGGCGGAATGTCGGGCGGCGGAATGGGATTCTTTTTCGATCCGTCGGTACAGGCACCTGCGAGACAGTGGTTGCTCGAGACATTGGTCGCAACAAAGCGAGAGATGCAAACCCGACTACCATTCGCGATGGATCCAGTTGTGTACGATTTCGCGATCAACGACGAAGGGTCTTGGTGCAGCATGCTCAAAGGCGAAGATGCGACCATGCCTGACGGATACTATGCCATCGTCGCGCCCAGGTTGATTCGAAAAGACATTCGTGAATTGAGTGAACAATCCCAGCGTGAACTGATGCGATTAAACCGGTCGTGTCGTGAGGGGGACGGACGTGCGAGATGGTTGCTCGATCGACTATTGCCACAAGCTCAAACGGAGGCAGATACAAAATCGCAATTGCGAGAATTGCTAAAGACCCATGGCTTCGACCGTGAACAACATGAGCAGATTCGAGCCGACTTGCTTTCGGGAAGAATAGGTCTATCGGAGAATCGGCTTCCTCGGCAAACCGTGATTGAGGATGTGTCGCCGGATGACATCGTCGACTTGCGAGACCGTTTGGTCACCGACGCGAACCGATCGGATGAAGCGCGACTGGGTCGATCGGCCATTGAGAATGGTCAAGTTGCCGTCGTATCGTTGGCTGCAGGGGTTGGGTCGAGATGGACTGGCGGTGCTGGCGTGGTGAAAGGTCTTCACCCGTTTGCAAAGTTCGCTGGAAAGCATCGAAGCTTTATCGAAGTGCATTTGGCCAAAAGCCGGCTCACCTCGGAAACATACCGATGCCCGGTTCCGCACGTCTTTACTACAGGCTACATGACACATGGCCCAATGGAGCAGCACCTGAACGATGTCACAAACTATGGCTATTCAGGTCCCGTTTATCTTTCCAAGGGAATGTCCGTTGGGTTGCGAACGATTCCGACAGCTCGCGATCTGCAGTTTTTTTGGGAAGAGATGCCACAGCAAGTACTCGACGAACAACAACAAAAGGTAAGAGAAAGCGGTCAGGCGGCAATCAAGAACTGGGCCAAATCGGTAGGTGAAGCGAGCGATTACACCGACAATCTACCACAGCAATGCATGCATCCGGTAGGACATTGGTACGAGATCCCGAACATGTTAAGAAACGGATTGTTGCACCGAATGCTAACCGAGCAGCCGTCGTTGAAGTACTTGTTATTGCACAATATCGACACCTTGGGTGCCAACTTGAACCCATTGATCTTGAGTAAGCACATTGAATCCGGAGCTTGCCTAAGTTTCGAAGTCGTTGGGCGACGCATGGAGGACCGCGGTGGTGGATTAGCGGTTGTAGGCGGCAAGCGTCGATTGCTCGAAGGCCTGGCAATGCCCAACGAACGCGACGAATTTCGATTGACGTTTTATTCGTCGATGACAACTTGGATCGACATCGATCAGCTCTTGGCGACTTTTCATTTGGACCGCGCTAGTTTAGGTAACTCAGCGGTGGTTGATCAAGCGGTAAGATCGATGGCGACCAAGCTACCTACGTATATCACGATCAAGGATGTAAAGAAGCGTTGGGGGCTTGGCCAGGAGGATGTGTATCCAGTGACCCAATTCGAAAAGCTCTGGGGCGACATGAGTACGTTGTCGGACGTTGCGTGTGAGTACATCGCAGTCGAAACCATGCGTGGGCAACAGATGAAAGACCCAGGGCAGCTTGATGGCTGGGTTCGAGATGGATCCGCGAAATACATCGACTCGTTGTGCAGTTGGAGCTGAGAAGAGCTGCATTAGCCCGCTTTTGCATGTCCCGCATGTGTGGTCACACGAAAATCCCATTCGGCTCCCGCAGCGACGAATATAGGTTTGAACAATTCTAGAATAGCCACCCCTCGGCGCGTTCCTCGCGTTCCTCCCCTCGGGGACGCTGACCTACCGGAACGGAGCTTTCGGTTTTAATGGACTTTCGACGAGGAACTTCACCAGCGACTCGACCTGTTCGTCGTTCAAGATGCCGTCCTTCGCTTTCGCAAAGGCTGGCATGAGTGTCTCCTCGATCCCGTTGGTAATGTGCTCTCGCCAGTAGTCCGCATCGCGCGGAATGTCCGCCGAGCGGAGGTCGGGCACCATGCTGGCGCGGTGTTCTGCGTCGTGGCAGATGGCGCAGGCACCGAGGTATAGGTCGTAACCGAATCGCTCCTCCGCATAGCGGGTGTGGCACTCCGCACAGTCGCCTTTGAACACAGCTTGCCGGTCGGCCTTGGCGAGAGCCATGTTCTGTTCCCGCGAACCGGACGAGATCGGCTCGCCACGCGATCCTCCCTCAATGGCCTCTTCCGCGGCTCTCGCTACCACTTCCGAAGTGACTAGAAGCGTCGAGTTGCCACAGTCTGTCTGTACGAAAATCGACTTCGTTATCCTCCCGACTTTGCCGACGATGCTCATGCGGATTTGAATGTTTTCGGCGACACCGGGCGCGAGGGTAAATGGCAAGTCTTTGGTATCGGCCGTGGTACATCCACAGGAGGTGTTGATCTTCTCGATGGTGACCGCTTCGGATGAGGCGTTCGTCATTTGAAAACGGAACAACACCGAATCATTGCCTTCGGTGGCGAAACGAAGTCTTTTCATGACATCCCACGTGAGAGCGTTCGCGGGTGCCTGCTCTGGGGTCTCACTGACTCCCGCTGGATCCTGGTTGGGAACTGGCTCTTCGGCGGTCGTCGCTACTTCCGGTATCAAAGGGCCTTCGTCCTCGGAAGGCTCGTCGAGCGGAGACGATGTCAACTCGTCCACCGGAGTCAGCTCCAGCTGGTCACCGGAGCAGCCTCCGGCAAACACGCAAAGAACCAGCCCTGCACGGGTCCAAAAGAGTTGTGATATTTTCGATTTAATGATAAGTACTCGATTAAGGTTTAAATGAAGGGGTGATCTCGCCGCAAGCCATCCTTCTTCGTACGCGGCTTGCGCTATCGCTATCCTGGACCGCTGGTGTTCAGGCTTTAGCCGCTCCTCACCCGATAGTCCGTTCGATCGCAAGTGATGCTCGCCTAATGGCACTATTGATTGAGCCGCAACGCACTAGTGCCAAAAACCGGAAATTCCCTCCGGTTTCAAACACCACGATTGCTGTTCGACCCCCATGGCCTTTGGCCGTGGGTGAAGGAGTTTAGTAGCTAAAGCAAAGGCCCCACTGCTCTCCCCAATCACGCATCCCGCCTCCGGCGGGATGCGTGATTGGGGGATCTTTCAACTACGCTATTTGGCCACCAAGCTTATTCACCAACCAGACAAGCTGGCTGGGGTCTCAATCGCGGACAGTGCCAATAAACGCCCTAGTGCCGCAACTCTTAAATAGGCCTTCACCAAAGCAGGTAGCGGAAGCATCTCCTTTTAATTAGGATCGTTCGATCAATGAGTGGGATAGGCTTCCAGCCTGTCGCATTGAAAATGACAGGCTGGAAGCCTATCCCACGTCAAAAATCGGACACTTTTTGATCGACTGACCCTTAGTTGCCAAACATTTCCGAGTTCAGGCACTACCGCCTCGTTGATCATCGGATCGAGAAAACACGGGCGGCCGAAATCGACCGCCCGTGTCACTCGCACTTAGATTTCATTCGACTTCGAATGCGATGTTTTTTACTCCTTTGCACGCTCCTTCGGTCCCTGCCGCTTGGCCACTGCTTCGGGATTAGGATACTCCATTGGCTTGGTCATTGCTCTAAAGTTCGGGGGGGGTAGTGGGCCGTGGCTCCAATCCTGATAGGAACCCGTGAGCGAGTTACAATCGGACCAGGCCTTCAACTTGAAGGTGTAAAGCGTATTTACGGCCAAGCCAGTGAAAGTGTAGGTCAGTTGGTTCCCTTGGACGGACTGAACCAAAGTCCCCCCCGTCCCCGTTCCAGCCGTCCCATTGACCCACATTTCCCAATCCCAGTTGTACGGCGGATGGGTGAGACCAGCAGGAACCGTCAAGGTGAACTGGTGGTTCGCGGCATCAGGAGCTGGAATAAAGGCCAACAGAGCGCCCGGCACTGTTCCAAGCTTGGCCACCGAGATGTTGTCGATCATAAGGTCGTTCCCATCACCCATGACATTCTGCTGCGGAAGGACGATACTTACATTGACCGCAGTACCTCCGGCCTCGTACGTGGCGGAGACCAGGCGTCCGCAGCCGGTTTCCTCGTCCTTCGGATCGGTTAACCCAAGAGTGAGCAGTCCGCTCGTTACTACGATGGTGGGCTTCGCCACCACGTCGAAGCAGCACTGCGGTAACGGCAGGTACCGGAAGCAGACCCGATACTTTTCCTTCGTATCGGAAACTGGAATCTGTTGTTGCCAGATGACCGCTGACGGACGGGCGGGAGCGATCTGATTGGTCAGGCCATTCACGAGCAGCACATTGCCATAGAAATCCTTCGTCTCACGGCAAGGTTGGGGGAGCTCCCAGTTCTTGCAGGCTTTTTCGAGACTTTCCACGGGGTACACCTTGAATGTCCCCGGCCTCAGGGATTCAATGTGGTTTCCCGCTGGGTTATACTGAGAGTCTGGCCCCGGTTGTGGCGATTCAAAGTCCCCGTTCTTGACGAGATTCTTGCCGAGGCAGCACCGGTCCACGACGGGTTCGCCGGGCGGTTTGCACGAGATTTGATAGTCGTTGTTCCGATCGGGAATCTGACCACCGTTCGATATCGCTCCGAGCGTCACCGTATTGTTGACAGTCGTACCGAATGAGTAAGTCCCGTTGGCCACGAAGTCAAAGCCACCCAGGCTCGAGGTCAGAGCGTTCAAGATCGCGGGAGTAATTGGGAAGCAGTAAGAACCCGGCGTCGTCGTCAATGTAGGACTGTTAAACTGATTGACCATCGCACCGTTCTGGTAGATCACGAGCTTGATCACGCCGGTGCCGGTTTGAATGCCCAATGGACTCACCCTTTTCGGGAGTGTGTAGTTGAAGCAAATCCTGCCGGGCCCGCAGTCCGTGCTTGTTTTCGCGTCATACTCAAGTGTCCCGCCCACCTGGTCCTCTGTCGGGCCGCATACGATTTTGTGGTCGTTGTTCCGATCGGGAATCCGACCATCCGGTGCCATTCCGACCGTTGCGTTATTGACGATCGTCCCAGCCATCGAGTACTGCCCGGTGCCCACGAAGTCAAAGCCACCGAGACTCGGGTTCAGATCGCTCAAGATCGCGAGCGTAATTTGGAAGCAGTAGCTTGACCCCGACGTCAATTTGCCACTCGTCAGGATCAACGGCATGCCCGGCGTGCCCGGCGTCATTACTTGCATGCCATTCTGGTAGATGGCGAGCGAGATGACCCCGATGCCGGTTTGATTGCCCAACGGACTCACCTTGGTCGGGAGTCTGTAGTTGAAGCAAATCTTGCCGGGACCGCAGGTCGTGCTTGATTGAGAGTCATAGAGAAGTGTCCCGGCCTTGACGCCCTCAGGGAGTACCTCCTCGCCCCCTTTCGGCATCTCCTTAGTTGGCGTTCCTTCCTTCGGAAGTCGAGTGTTAGCGGCTGGGCCTCCATTTAGGTCAAGCACTTCGATACGGCTGGCCCGACTATGGTCAGGGGGCAGGGTGGTCACACGAATGATCATTCCCGGCTTCAGATCGGCCGCCCGGAAGACTTTCTCTTCCAGCGTCAGCTTGGCGTCTTCCATTAGTCTAAGTGAATGCTCCTTGCCTCCCTTGCTCGTCATCATCAGCATGTTGCCTGCGATTTTGACAAGCTGGCCCTCGAGCGTACTCTCCTTGACACTCGCGGCAGCGTCGGTCCCTTTCTCCTCGCCCCTTATTGGCGCTTTCTCATTGCCTTTTACTGGTGCCTTATCATCTTTTTTCTGCGGAGCCTTTTCGGTTTTCTCACCACGTCCTTCTTTCTGCTGCTGCTCCTCTGACTTCTTGATGGGCTCCTTCTCTTTGGTGCCTTTCACTGGTCCCGCCTCATCCGATTTCTTTACCGGTCCCTTTTCTTCTGATCCCTTAACCGGAGACGGTTTCTGTTCCTTGGTTTGTTCCTTGGTTTGTTCTTTGGGTGGCCTGGGTTCCTGTCCCAACGTAGTGGAGTATTGCATCACGGGCGCTAGAGCGACCATCGCGCTCAGTGTGCCGATCGCCACTAGCGACCGGAAGTTCTTAGGAATGACTCGTTTCCAAATTAACATGATTCTAAACCTTTCTTGAGAGGGTGTCCGACTGACAGATCTGTCGGTACAGGATCATGCGTTTTTTGCGTCCAAACCGGCCAACAAAATCGGAAACTTATGCAAACTGCATCGCGAGTGCCGAGAGGCGAGTCCGCAACGCTCCCCCCTCATCAGTACCGAAATCGAGAACGAACGCAGCGGGTCCTGTTTGCAATCGATGTGGTCTTAAAAAAACTACTCAAACAGGACATACCTCCCCATCCCCCGACTCTAGCCCAACTGGCTTAAACAATGTAGTCCAGGGCAAAGCGCAGCGCCGACCTGGGTAAGGACCGAACCCGGAGCCAATTGCCCTGAAGGGGCCGAACTGGGCTAATATGTTACTGCCCCATTCGGGGCGAACGCTGTACGACCTTCTCGAAGGAGAAGGGAAGTTAGATCTTCAACAGCTTCCGTGAGAAGGGACTATCGAACCGCAGCGGGAGCCATCAGATGAATGTTGAAGCCTGTGACTTCACGAGTCACCTCCAGAAAGACAATCGGCTTGCATGTGCTCAGAGTGAAGCAGATGTTTGGGTTGCCCACAACCGTTGTACCGTCGAACGCATATGTCTGTGTCGATTCGTTCCAGTCCCATCCGGGCAAGTCAGTGGGCTGAAGCGAACCGGGAAAGCCAACGCCTGTTCCCGAACCATGCTGTTCGAGCGGATTGCAGTTGATCCATGGTTGCGCGATTGTCTTTCCACTCGAGTCGTACGCCTTGAGCGTCAGATGTTCATTCGTGTCCAAATCGACGATATGCAAATAGGTACCGACCGGAAGCATGCGGCCTACCAAGCCAGAGAAATCAAATTCTGCCATATGATCACCCGTGTTTCCGGCGGGTATGTGGCCAAGACCGGTGAATGTACCCCGCCATGCAGTTTGTACATCCGAGGACCAAGTACCCGTGAAACTGGTGGCACCATGAACGTACGACACACTCACAGGTTTGATGTTACTGTCCATTGGGCCGAATGGAATATGTTTGCCCGTACCGGTCAGCGAAGACTGGACGACCACATCAACGGGTGACTTTGTCTGCCTGGCCACTATCGCCGCTGAGATGCCGAAGACGCCTATCAACAAAGAACACGCAAGTACGATTCGTACCATGTTTCGTTGTGACAGCTTCGGCATCGAAATGTCAATCGCCTGCTTGCTCGTGTCCAAAGGCGGTAGACTGACTCCATCAGCCACAGCAACTTGATAGCGGGACAGTGCCTCTGCGAATTCCGCTGCGGTCGCGAATCGATCTTCCGGCCGGCGAGCTATGGCCTTCCAACAGATTTCCTCCAATGCCAGATCGACACCCTTGCGCACTTTGCTTGGACGAACTGGTTCTTCATGAGTTAGCAAATACAACACGCGAGTGACGCTGCCGCTGCGAATGGGACAGCCCGCGAGCAGCTCGTACATAATGACGCCAAGGCTGTAGATATCTGAGGCAGCGCCGACTTTGTCCGCTTCGCACTCAGCTTGTTCGGGTGACATATAGGCTGGTGTCCCGATGAAAGCGCCTGCCAGCGTCAATCGCGAGTCCGTTTCATGAGCCATCCACGCGAGCCCAAAGTCCATCAGGATTGGCTCACCTTGATTGTCGATAATGACATTGGCTGGTTTCAGGTCTCGATGCACAACTCCCGCGCGATGGGCCGCATCCAGCGCCAGGGCTAGCTTGCGAATCCACTGGGCAATCTGACTCGCACTGATCGATGAAACACTCGCATTCGGGGACCCTGATTCCGACGCTTCGCGACTTTCGCGGCTCAGTACCTGCGACAGCGGTACACCATCGATGAACGACATCGTCAGGTAGTGCCGACCGACGTGCTCATCGACATCAATAATCGGGCAGAGATTTCGGTGTTGAACGAGCGTCATCACCCTAGCTTCGCGTCGAAACCGCTCGATGAGTTGTAGTTTCCCGTCGGAATCGAAACGGGGAATTTTCAAGGCGATCTGCCTTCCAAGCCGCGTGTCCTGTGCAAGATACACCATACCCATACCACCCGATCCAAGGGCTCTTTGAATGCAATAACGCCCAAACAGCGATCCGGGTGCCAGCGGTTTTTCATGATTGTCACCGAGCGAAGAATAATCTTCCCGTGAATCGGGTTGGCGGGGCGGGGCAAGTAACATTGAGGTTGCCGTGTCGCCCGCTTTATCGACGATTGTTTGCGACTCAGAACTCTGTGGTCTCGCCGCTGGATCGACCGTTTTCATCGCGGCATCAAGTATTCTGTGTTCGTTCATAGGTCATCGAAAATGGTTGGTGTTCAAGGTTTCGATTGTCTTATAGAGTTCATGCGCAATCCACGCTTGCTTCCTGCCAAAAAAATCTCAACTTTGTTCGATTTGCAACATTCGGAAGGGAAATTAAGGCTGCGTCGGTGCCGCCAAGCTAAAACTGCACGAATTGTTTTCGCGAGTCACTTCCAAAAAGTCGATGGGATCACAACTACTCAGAACGACATGAATCGAAGCGGTTTTCACATTATTGCCATCGAAAGTGTATGTTCCCTTGGTTTCATTCCAATCCCAGCCAGGCATGTTTACTAATTCCGGCAGACCTGGAAATCCAGCCCCTGAGCCGGTACCCCACTGACAAACCGGATTCCGATTGAGCCACGGCGTCGAGATAAGCCTACGACTGGAATCGTAAGCTTTGAGAGTGAGATGGTTATTCTTATTCAAAGAGGAAATGGTAAAGAAAGTGCCTGCCGGAAGGACACCATCGGCCAGTCCACTAAAATCGTGACTGCAGGCATCTGGCGAATAATAAAAGCCAGCCGGCCTGAGACCTGTTGCCGTAAATGTCCCTTGCCATGCTCGGTTGGCATTCGCTGACCAAGTACCGGTAAAGCCATTTGCAGTTTCAACGTATTTGTAATTTACGGCCGCTAAAACGTACCCCATCGGTGCAAGAGGCAAATGTTCCCCCGATCCAATTAATGGCGATGGAATGGTTGGCATGAACACAAACGCCACTGCGAGCCCGAGGATTCCAAATAGCAACACACTGGCCAATGCGAATTGCCTCTTGCTTCGTTGAGCCCATTGCGGGTTGGAAACGATAACCGTGCTTTCCTGCACAGCGGGCGACGGCGCGACTTCGGGAACCAAGCTAGAGTCGCGAGAGCCGCAAAGAGCCGCTGCGAAGTCCGCTGCACTAGCGAAACGATCCTCGGGGCGGCGAGCGATCGCTTTCCAGCAAATTTCATCCAGGTCCAGATCGATACCGCCGCGAATTTCACGGGGACGAAGCGGTGTTTCATTCATAAGCTTGTACAAAACGCGGGTCACGTTGCCACTCCGGATCGGACAACCCGCGAGAAGCTCGTACATAATGACACCCAGGCTATAGATATCGGAGGCAGCTCCAACCCTGCCATGCGATTCCTCTGCCTGTTCCGGAGACATGTAGGCAGGCGTGCCGATAATAGCTCCTGCGAGAGTCACTCGCGAGTCGGACTCGTGAACCATCCATGCGAGCCCGAAGTCCATCAGGATGGGTTCACCGCTTTGGTCGATGATAATGTTCGATGGCTTGAGGTCGCGATGAACAATCCCAGCTTGGTGGGCCGCATCCAGCGCCATCGCTAACTTGCGAATCCACTCTGCTATCTGTTCCATTGCAAAGGACGAACCACTCTTGATCAACTGTGACAGCGGTTTGCCGTCAATGTAAGCCATTGTCAGATAGTGTCGACCATCCTGTTCATCCACATTGATGATTGGGCAAAGGTTACGATGCTGCACCGAGGCCATAATTCTGGCTTCTCGCCGAAATCGCTCAATCAAATGCAATTGCCCGTCCGAATCGAATCGCGGGATTTTCAGAGCAACGTGCCGCTCCATGCGAGTGTCCCGAGCCAAAAACACGACTCCCATCCCTCCAGAACCTAACACACAATCGATGCGATATCGCCCAAACATCATTCCAGGAACCAATCCGGTTTCTTCGATTCCAATTGGTTCCGTTGCTCCTCTTGACTTGTCAGACGGCGTCCTGAGCAATTGCGGGACGGCTTCCAATTGAGATCGCGCCGTGTCGCTTGGGTTGCTGTTGTCCGCTGTCGACTTCCTTAAAATCGAAAGGGTTGGGGTCTGTCCTGACCACGCGTCCCCGAGGTCTGAGCACAAGTCTGCTGCAGGCTGGTCAAGGAAATCGGCCGATTCGCCAACGCGATCAAGCAGACGTTGGATTCGTCCGCGCAAGGCCGGATTATTGGCACATGTCTTGTCGAGGTACTCCCTCCTGGACGTTGTGTCATCAATCTCCAAGGCGGCAATAAACAGGTCCCGTTCTTCCATTTCAAGGATCGCAATGCTTTGTAGATGAATGTATTACATCTCCCGGAAGACTCATGCGTAATCTGTGATCGCATCGCGCCAAAAAAAAACGAAGAATCCAGCAGCCGCCGAAGCGCTAACTCGGCAACTCATTGTTGTGCGACTAAGACTCTGGCGATAGCTCTTCCAGCAAAAACGAACGAGCGTACGCCCACAGCCGGCGAGCCGAACGTTCGGGGATTTCCATCATTTCAGCGGCTTCCGTTAACGGTAGGCCAGTGAAATAGCGTAGCTTGACGAGTTCCGCCGCTTGAGCGTCCTTTAGGGCCAGCCGAGTCAATGCCTCATCGATCTCAAGCAAACTGACACGCGAGTCCGCTTCTGGAAGATCGCTTAGCGAGACCTCCATCCGATCCCAGTCACCTCCCCGTTTCAAAGATGCTTTACGTCGCGCGTTCTCGATCAAAATCCGCCGCATAGCTTCCGCTGCCGCTGCGAAGAAATACTTGCGGCTTCGAAGTGCCTCATTCTCAGGCACATTCACAAGTCGAATATAGGCTTCATGCACAAGTGCAGTCGCCTGCAATGTTTGTCCTGCTGACTCGTGAGCTAACTTGGCACGAGCCATTTCTCGCAATTCATCGTAAACGACCGGGAAGAGCTCGTCCGCAGCAACGGTTTCGCCGCGATGAATTGCACTCAGCAGCATTGATACATTCGCAGACATCCTCACCATCCCGCGTCTTTTGTCCTTTTCACCAACAATCCAACAAGCTGCTTATCAACATAACACGGATTCACCCCTATCGCAGCCAACACTCACGTTTTACTTAAGTTTCCACTTTTAACGAGGATTATTCGTATTTGAGCAGGGTGGAAAAATACGATGGCCTAGAGCTTCGATGTAGCGACTGGAAAATGGAATCGCTCAACATCGAAAAAATTGTTTCGAGCTTTTTCGATGACAAATCGCGTTTCCCTTCGGAATCGATACAATTCGATTGTGCGCTGCTGATGCGTTCGATCGAGCATGAATGGCATGGTCGTGAGGATCTCTGCTGCTCGACATCACGCGGGCCGTAAAGATGAGGCTTTAGCTCTGTCGAGCCGCCCCTAATATCGGATATTTAAAGGCACATCAATTGGGAAGCTGCTATGACAAGGAACCGGTCGGCAATGGGAATGATGGGAATGATGGGAAGAAGGGGAATGATGAAAATCATGGCTCACATAAATCACATTCTTCCCATTCCTCTCATCAAACCTCCAGTCAACGTCCCATCATTCCGCCACGGGGCGACTATCAAACACTGCTGTCCTTCCAGAAAGCCGAAGCCGTCTATGACATCACCTTTCGATTTGCCCATAAGTATCTCGGGCGAGGTGATCGCACTGTCGATCAAATGATTCAGTCCGCTCGGTCGTGCAAACAAAATATCTTGGAAGGAAGCAAAGCGGCAACGACTTCTAAAGAAACGGAAATCAAACTGACCAATGTTGGACCTCACCTTTAGGAAAATACACATTGAACTACCAGAAAACGCTGTTTTCTATTGCGAACAATGACGTTTTTTCGTCAATAACCGCTTGCACATGTTAGCAAACAAAAGCGTCTAATTCCAGTGTATACTGATTGATTCCGGTAGTTCGCCGGTAGTCTACTGGTCCTGCCCGGTAGTTTTGCCCTACTGCCCAGAGGTTCCGACGTTTGACTCCTTCCGAAAAGCTCTCGCTCACCGAACGCGACATTTGTACTAAGTTCGTCATGCCTGCCATCGAGTCAGCGGGGTGGGATATCGTTCGCGCTGTTCGCGAACAATATTACTTTACCGACGGTCGGGTAATAGTTCGTGGTAAAAAAGCCACTCGTGGTGTCCGCAAGTTTGTCGACATATTGCTGATACACGAATCGAATATCCCGATCGCGATCATCGAAGCGAAAGACAACAGCCAAAGCGTCGGCAGCGGAATGCAACAGGGACTTGCTTATGCTAACACTCTCGATGTTCCCTTCGTATTTAGCACTAACGGTAATGGCTTTCTGTTCCATGATCGCTTGGTCACAGAGGGTGTTATCGAAAAGGAATTGAGATTAGACGAATTTCCATCACCAATCGCTTTGTGGGAACGCTATTGTGCCGCCAAGGGCTTAACGCCAAAGACTCTCCCCACCGTATTGCAGCCCTACTACTCAGATGGCTCGGGGCGCGCACCTCGCTATTTTCAACGTATCGCCATCAATAGGACCATCGAAGCGATTGCCAACGGGGAAAAGCGAATCCTACTGATCATGGCCACCGGCACGGGAAAGACCTATACCGCCTTTCAAATCATCTGGCGGCTATGGAAATCTGGCACTTGTAAGCGAATTCTGTTCTTAGCCGACCGCAACATCCTCGTCGATCAAACCAAGACCAATGATTTCAAGCCGTTCGGTTCGGCGATGACCAAGATCACGAACCGGAAAATCGATCCCGCCTATGAAATCTATCTATCCTTGTATCAAGCTGTCAGTTCCGTCGACGATCAGCGTAATGCCTACAAAGAGTTCTCGCCTGACTTCTTCGATCTGGTTGTTGTGGACGAATGCCACCGAGGAAGCGCGACCGAGGATAGTTCTTGGCGCGAGATCCTGGATTACTTTTCGTCAGCAACTCAAATAGGTCTCACAGCCACACCCAAGGAAGTTAAACCTAAAAAAGGCGAAACACTCATTAATGATCCCGAATTCAATCTCAAGTACTTTGGCAATGCTATCTACACCTACTCGCTCAAGCAAGGGATCGAAGACGGCTTTCTTGCTCCTTACAAAGTCGTTCGGATCGATATCGACAAAGATCTCGAAGGTTGGCGACCAACTGAGGAAATGAAGGACAAGCATGGCCAAATCATCCAGGATCGGACCTACAATCAAAAGGATTTTGACAAGACGCTGGTGTTGGAGAAGCGCACAACTCTTGTCGCCCAAAAAATCACTCGTTTTCTCAAAGAGACCAACCGATTCGACAAGACGATCGTGTTCTGTGAAGACATCGACCATGCCGAGCGGATGCGGTCTGCTCTCGTCAACGAAAACGCCGACCTTTACGCGATCAACAATAAGTACGTGATGCGAATCACAGGGGACAGCAAGGAAGGGAAAAACGAACTCGACCAGTTTATTCTCCCTGAAGAAAAATATCCCGTCATCGTGACCACTTCGGAATTGATGACGACGGGAGTCGATGCGAAGACTTGCAAATTGATCGTTCTCGACAAAAACATCCAATCGATGACCAAGTTCAAACAGATTATCGGACGAGGAACTCGAATCGATGAGGACTACAACAAGATGTACTTCACGATTATGGATTTCAAAAAAGCTTCGGAACGATTCTCGGATACCGACTTCGACGGCGAACCCGTAGCGATTCACATTCCCCTTCCGGACGAATCCCCAGTTCCGCCCGATGAACCAGTTGACGATGGTAAACCAACTACCGGCGACCCATCCAACGAACTAGAAACGGATAAGCCGAATGAAACGGGCGATGGTACCGAGATAATAACGACGGGCGACGACAGCGATACAGGTGGTGGCAATCAGCCTCCTCCACCTCCTCCAAAACCTCGAATCAAATACTATGTAAACAATGTCGAAGTATCGATCGTTAAAGAGCGTGTTCAATACTATGGTCCCGATGGAAAGTTGATTACGGAATCACTGACTGACTACACACGCAAACAAGTCCATAACGAGTTTCCTTCCCTAGATCAGTTTCTGCAAAAATGGAGCGAAGCAGACCGCAAGGAAGCCATCCTCGAAGAACTTGAGCAATCGGGGCATCCTTCTGGAAGAGCTTGCAGAACAAGTCGGCAAAGGCTTTGATCCCTTTGATCTCATCTGCCACATTGCCTATGGTCAGCCCCCCTTGACCAGGAGAGAGCGAGCCGAAAACGTCAAGAAGCGTAACTATTTCGCAAAGTACGGTGAAAAGGCCCGAGCAGTACTCGAAGCACTGCTTGATAAAAACGCCGACGAAGGAATCGTGACGATCGAAGCGTCCAATGTGCTTCGTGTCCAACCACTGAGCGGTTTTGGTACCCCAGTGGAGATCGTACGGCTATTTGGTGGCAAAGAACAATTCGACCAAGCCATTCGAGAACTTGAGTCACAGCTCTACGCAACGGCGTCCTGATGAAACATCCGTTGACATCGACTCGATACAACGTATCCTCGCACACCATGCAAATTGTTCGACTCGTCTAACGAAGACTCCACCCTATGCTGAATTCGGCGACTATCAAATCCATTCAAGACATCATGCGCAAGGATGCAGGTGTCGATGGCGATGCGCAGCGACTCGGACAACTAATCTGGCTATTCTTTCTCAAAATCTTTGACGATCGCGAACAAGAGTGGGAAATCACGGTCAAACGGTATAAATCACCGATACCGGAAGAACTTCGTTGGCGCAATTGGGCCGCAAACACCGAGGGGCTAACCGGCGATGGACTTCTGAACTTCGTCAATAACAAACTCTTTGCCACTCTCAAAAGCCTATCACCTGACACAAGCCCACGTCATCGCGTCATCCACGACGTCTTTGAGGACGCATACCAGTACATGAAGAATGGGACGCTGTTGCGTCAAGTGATCAACAAGATCAACGAAAGTCTCGACTTCAATCGCAGCGAGGATCGGCATGTCTTCGGCGATTTGTACGAACAAATTCTCAAGGACCTGCAAGGCGCAGGGAACGCCGGGGAATACTATACGCCACGGGCTGTAACGCAGTTTATGGTCGACATGGTCAATCCACTTCTTGGAGAGCGAGTTCTCGACCCAGCCTGCGGCACCGGAGGATTCTTGACTTGCTCCATCGAACACATGCGCAATCAGGTGAAAACACCCGACGACGAAAGCCTGCTTCAAAAGTCGGTGCTCGGAGTTGAAAAGAAACCATTACCTCACTTGCTTTGCGTAACGAACATGTTGTTGCATGGTATCGACGTACCAACCAACATTCGGCACGACAACACACTCGCAAAACCACTTGCAAGCTACGGCCCCAAGGATCGGGTGGATTGCGTGATCACCAATCCTCCATTCGGCGGTATGGAAGAGGACGGCATCGAAAACAATTTTCCGTCGAAGTTTCGAACACGTGAAACCGCCGACTTGTTTCTTGTCTTGATCATGTCCCTGCTGAAAGACGGAGGACGCGGTGCTATCGTCCTGCCAGACGGTACGTTGTTCGGTGAAGGCATCAAAACCACGATCAAGGAAAAACTTCTCACTGAATGCAATCTCCATACGATCGTGCGATTACCCAATGGCGTCTTTGCACCTTATACAGGTATCAAGACAAATCTGCTGTTCTTCACCAAAGGGGAGCCAACCAAAGAAGTTTGGTACTACGAGCATCCGTATCCGGCAGGCGTCAAGTCCTACAACAAAACCAAACCGATCCGCATCGAAGAGTTCGAGGCAGAAAAGAAATGGTGGACCAAGCTCGATAAGAAGGGGGCATTCAGCAAGCGCAAAGAAAACGAATTGGCTTGGCGTGTCTCGATCGAACAGATCCAAGCCAGCAACTACAACCTCGACATCAAGAACTCACACAACTCCGACGTCGGTCCTGGCGATGTCGATGTACTATTGCCCGAATACCAAAAGCTGATCGCTCAAGTCGCCGCAACCCGCGACAAACTCAAAGCCCAACTCATGGAGAGTTTGTTGGGGGCCAACGATACTCAGAAAGGACGCAAATGAAAGAATCCGAACTGGCTCTGTATCGTGACTTGTTAGGTGAGATTAAGTCCCGCGTTCGGCTGGCGCAGAATCGAGCCGCATTGTCGGCAAGCGCCGAAATGATTCTGATGTATTGGGACATCGGCAGGATGATTCAAGCGAGGCAGTCGCAAGAAGGTTGGGGAGCGGGAGTTATTCCGCGACTTGCCTCCGACTTGAAGAATGAATTGCCAGAGCAAAAAGGGTTTTCCGAACGCAATCTGGGCTATATGATCCGGTTCGCGAAAGAGTATGGCGACCCATCGGAGTTTTTGCAGCAGAGCGCTGCAAAATTGCCCCCCCGGTCTCTTCAGGCGGAAGATCAATCAAGCAAACCCTCCGCAATTGGGCAACGGACCGTTGCAAAATTAGAATTCCCTGAGAAATTGCTGCTCGGATTACCTTGGTTTCACAACGTAATCCTGATCCAAAAACTCAATGACCTCCCAACCCGCCTTTGGTACGCGCGTCAAACACTCGAACAAGGCTGGAGCCGCGATACGTTGACCCAGCAGATCAAGAACCGAGCGCATGAACGCCAAGGTGGCGCGGTTACCAATTTCTCCTCGACCCTTTCCGAAGTGCATGCCAGCCTAGCGCAGGGGCTCTTGAAAGATCCGTATCTCTTTGATTTCCTTACGCTTGACGAGCCTTTTCATGAACGCGAGTTGGAAATCGGATTGCTGAACCATATCCAAAAGTTTCTATTGGAGCTTGGACGAGGATTTGCGTTCGTGGGGCGCCAGTACCATCTATCCGTTAGCGACAAGGATTTCTACCTCGATCTTCTTTTTTACCATCTGCATTTGCGTTGCTTTGTGATCATCGATTTGAAGAAGGGGAATTTCAAACCCGAGTACGCGGGCAAGATGAATTTTTACTGCTCCGCCGCCGACGATCTCTTGCGACATCCGCAAGATGCTCAAACGATAGGTCTCGTTCTATGCCAAACCAAAGACCGGGTGCTAGCCGAGTACTCCTTGCGAGACATCAATAAACCGATCGGCGTGGCCGACTATGAATTGACGAAGGCATTGCCAGAGAGCCTAGCATCAAGTTTACCAAGCATCGAAGACATCGAAGCGGAATTAACGCAAAGCATGCTAGATGATCAATCGCAAACGAACGACAAGCAGTCATGACGAAAGCATTGAAATCAAAAGCAACGTCTCAATCGACTTTCGACGTGCAGACGTTCTTCGATAATTTCGAAATGTTCGCCGACGCGCCGAATGCTGTGACGAAAATGCGCGAGTTGATTCTGCAACGCGCGGTGCAAGGCAAACTAGTCCCACAGGACAAGAATGATGAGCCTGCAATCACCATGATTGACAGGATTAAGAAGCGGGAGCAACAAGAAAAACGACAAGGGACAGGGGGGGAATTACTACCAATTGTACAGGATGAGCATCCATTCAAATTACCATGCGGATGGGAGTGGGAGCGCCTTGGAAACTTCGGGGAGACAAATATTGGACTAACCTATTCGCCTAGCAACCTGAGTAACTCGGGAGTTCCGGTGCTACGATCAAGTAACATTCAAAATGGTAAGTTTGGATCTCTCCGATCATGTACGAGTCAACGTTGTACCGAAATCTAGTGTCATGGCGCAAGACGGCCTTGAGGGACGACGAATGAAGCTTCCGGTTGTGCGGGGACTAATCGATAGACGTATACTTTCGAACTGTCGTATCGACCCAATTGTATTGAAAGCGGTTTTGCCAAAGCCCTTTCGTCCCAAAATCGTCAACGGATTCGCCATTGGTGGCATCTGTTTGATACGACTCAAATCGATACGTCCTCGGTTCTTCCCGTTCCGTTGGGGCCTCGGATCGGAAAACGCAGCCCATCGAATTGCGGTTGAGTGGGACGTTGGTGGCGAACTACGCGAGGGTGTCTATGTTCCCCGACGCGATACCAGCTCGATGCTAAATACACTTGTTGGTGGTCGGATTTTCCCTGGCGTTCATCATCATGCTTCTTTTACCGTCGCAGAGTCAATGGACTCGCTTTCGGTTGATTTGACCAGCGATGATCGCGAGACTCATGTTTCGATACGCGGTACGGTAACGGAAAAGTTCCCAGAGACTTCTGTATTCACATCCTTGCCTATCGCTTCTGAATTCTTCAAGCGAGGCTCTTTGGGCTACTCACTATCGCACGTCGACGGCAGATACGACGGCCTAGAGCTTCGATGTAGCGACTGGAAAATGGAATCGCTCAACATCGAAAAAATTGTTTCGAGCTTTTTCGATGACAAATCGCGTTTC
>Ga0163144_10010255_pt1 | contig 19999 bp, 13 predicted proteins | sample OliLak19BULKMAT1_FD_123175 | JGI IMG/M metagenome (GOLD analysis project Ga0163144, IMG submission 123175) | Freshwater microbial mat bacterial communities from Lake Vanda, McMurdo Dry Valleys, Antarctica - Oligotrophic Lake LV.19.BULKMAT1 | ecosystem: Environmental > Aquatic > Freshwater >... | reverse complement strand
GAGGGGAAATTCGGGCCGAATCCCCGTTTTTCGCAGCCGGGCGGGATAAGTCCGACAGGCTGCTGGGAGCCTGTCGGACTTAGAGCGTCTGAGCGAGGGAATTAGGGTTCGAGGCAGAATTTTCATGAGTTTGAGGAGTTTGTGTGAACACAAATGACGAAGACGAGGGGAAATTCGGGCCGAATCCCCGATTTTCGCAGCCTGGCGGGATAAGTCCGACAGGCTGCTGGGGACTGGATTCGGAAAAAGCCGGAATTCCAGACGCAAAATCGCTCCTGGTGTCAATTTCTCCTTGCAACCTTCGCTTCTTGTATTTCTGTAATGACAGAAATGAACGAATTAAAAGAAATCCCAAACTTCGCCGGGCAGTTCATCCTCCACTGGGGCGAGATGGGAACCAAGTGGGGCATCAATCGCACCGTGGCCCAGATCCATGCCCTGCTCTTCCTCCACGAGGAGCCGATGCATGCCGAGGAGATTTGCCAACGTCTCGGGGTGGCGCGCTCGAATGTGAGCAACAGCCTGAAGGAGCTGCAACATTGGGGCATCATCCACACCGTGCCGCAGGCGGGAGACCGGCGGGATCACTTTGTGGCCATCAAGGATGTCTTTGAGATGTTCCGCATCATCACCGCCGAGCGAAAGAAGCGGGAGATCGACCCGACCCTCGGAAAGCTGCGGGCCTACGCCGAGGAGGCGGGGCGCAGTCCGGCGGCCGAAGATGCCTTCGCCCGGAAGCAGTTGGAGGAGTTGCTCGGCTTTTTTGAATTGGTCAGTGACTTTTATGACAAAATGAACCGCTTGCCCACCAAGTCGGCGGTGCAGGCGATTCGCATGGGCGACCGGCTCACCAAAATGCTCGGAGTTCTCGTCAAGTAGGGCGCTCTGTCAGGATTACAAGATCACTCGAACTACGAATTTCGACCCATGAACACCCGGATCCCGAGTCATATCGTCCTCGTCGATGACGGAAGTTTCGTCGCCCCCCGGCTCGCCGCATATCTGGCCAATCGCTACGAGAAAATTTTCGTCCTGACTCTCGCGGCGGAACGCTGGCACGGTCCCGGCGAGGTAATCCCGTGGGACGGTCGAACCCTGTCAGGTCAATGGATCAACCCTCTTGAAGGGGCGGCCGCTCTCGTGAATTTGGTTGGTGGCGAACTGCCGTTGCGAAAAAACAGACGCGACCTCGAGAGCCTCGCGAGCCATCACCGCACGATCATCGATACGCTCGGCCGAGGACTGCTCCGGGTCTATCGGGTGCCGAAAGCCTGGGTGCAGGCGAGCAGCCTCAGCATCTACGGCGAAACCGGAGATCGAATTTGCGATGAAAGCGGGTGGGTCCCCGGAGGAGGGATCAGTGAGATTTCCCTTGCCGCCGAAGAGGCCCTCGGCCACGCCATCCGCCCCGAGATGCGATGGGTCATCTTACGCACCGGCCTGATATTGTCGAAGGATGGTGGGGTGCTTCCGCTCCTGCAACGAAGGATGCGGTCGCTGGGGGAACGGCCCGAGGCCAAGGACGAAGGAAGCGCCCGATGGATCAGCTGGATTCATGTGGAGGATCTGTTGCACTTATGGAGCGAGTCGATCCGCAACAAGCGCCTCTCGGGGATCTTCCACGCGACCGGGCTGCAACCGGTCACCACCGCCGAATTCGCCGCAGCCCTCAGGGGGACGATAGGTCTTCCGGTAGGTTCCGATCACGGGGTTTTCGACGACCTCACCCTTCCCGGAGGGCGCTGTTTGCCGAGACATTTTCACCGTCGGGGCCTCCACTTCCGCCATCACGATCTCGACGAGACTTTGGTCGAGCTGATGGCAGCGGCTCGTCCGCTTCGGGTGGCCCGACCACCGGCACTCGTGACCGATTTGACCGTCTGATTGCCCCTGCCATGATCACGCCCGCCCCATGCCCAAGCGCTTTTCCGAGGCTTTCGCAAAGGGCACGCGAGTCCCTCCAGCAATCCAGTCGACGTTGCTTTTTCGCTGATTGGAAACGGGTCGTGATGGTGCATTTCGCGGTCGATCCTGACCAACTCCAAGTGGAGATTCCCCTGCCTCTCGATCTGCTCCATGGCAGGGCGGTGGTCAGTCTGGTGGCTTTCCGGATGGAGCGGATGCGCTTCGTCCGGGGTAGTGTTGTGACTCGCTGGCTCACCGCGCCCATCGCATCGCACCACTTTCTCAATGTGCGGACTTATGTGCGCAGCGCCGTGGGGCCGGCGATTTTTTTTCAAACCGAGTGGCTCGACAATCGCCTGGCCGTCGCGCTCGGCCCGCTTACCTTCGGCCTGCCCTACCGATCAGCCCGGATCTCTTATCATCAGGATCCCGGAGCTGCTTCGTCGCACCTCGAACTCAGAGGAGAGGTTACGGCAAGCTGCGGCTCATTTGTTTACCGGGCCGACACTTCGGGTTCGCCGAGCGTGGCGACACCTGGCAGTGACGACGAATTCCTCCTGGAGCGCTACACCGGCACTTGTGCCGACCGGGGCATCTTGCGGCATTTCCAAGTCTGGCACCCCGCTTGGCAAGTGCGGCGACTTCGCCATTGCGAGTTCGCGGATACCAGTCTGATCGGACATTCCGGCTGTCCCTGGTGGCGACAAGCCGAGTTCCTCGGCGGGCATGAGTGCGGTGATCTGACTGATGTTTGGATGGGCCGACCCTGGCGGGCTTGAGCCATTCCAATCCGTCCAAGCGGGATGTGGGGATCGTCAACTCGCACGCAAGACACTCATTTTCTCCGCGTCACTTGACGCGGGGACGTGAAGTTGCAAAACCAGTTCGGTCGCAACTGCGGGATTCAAAACCCCCTCCGCAGTCAACAGTGATCGAAAAATTTCCATTCCCACTCCAAACGAAACCGGAGGCGGCACGGCATTGCCGATTTGCGATCTAACGTCACCACGGTTGCCTGCGAAGGCAAAATCGTCCGGAAAACCTTGGAGCCTTGCTGCTTCACGAGGCGTTAGTGGACGGTCACTTAAAGGATGTCCATAACGCCCCCTCGTGAAACTATCGAATCCGCCGGTTATCGTGGGACACTGGCCATCCCACTTGAGCCGCCCGTAAACGTCGGGCCATCCGCCTTTTGAGCTATCGACCCGCTGATGGCAGGGGAGCCTTAAGTCTTCCGGGATATCGCGCCACCCACCTCCTTGGGGAACATGGGAGAATCGCTCCAGATTGATTGCGGTAACCTTTGCTCTCTGATGGTTGGGATAGTTTGGATGGGCGGAATAGTCCGCCGGTGGTTCTGTAAGACCGGACAGCACATCTCCGACTTTTTGCCACTTGCCTACCAAAGGACCTGGGAAAACAAATCCAGAAGGGACGTCCCATCTCCGACCGACCACAAGAAAGCGCTCCCGGGTTTGAGCGAGTCCAAAATTCGCGGAATTCACGATGCAGGATTCGATATCGTAATGGCTTAGTCCTGCGATCATCTCCCTGAGATATTCGCGGCCACGCTTCTGGCCGAAGATCGCAACATTTTCAAAAAAGAAGAATCGCGGTTGGATCTCCTGGACCAGGCGGATGTAATCCATCACCAAATCGTTGCGATCATCTCCGAGATGTGCTCCTCGCCGTTGTTTGGAAAATCCCTGGCAGGGCGGTCCTCCGGCAAACAAATCGAGTTCACCGACGTTCACTCCCGTTCCTGAGAGGAGCTCCGCGCCAGACTGGAGTTTGGCATCTCCCACAAAGGCCTTGTCGCCGAGATTGAAGTTATGCGTTGCCACGGATGGTTCGTCTATGTCGAACGCTTTCAGGACCGTGAATCCCGCTCGCGATAGTCCCAGGGACATTCCCCCTGGTCCGCAGAATGACTCGATGGCAGTGAACTGACGACCCGCGAGAGCCGCCGCTTCGGCGACCTTCGATTGCAAGGTTGAGAAATCAACCGCTCTCCCCGGACTGTTCATGCGAACGATTTTGAACCATGTTGGCTACGCAGTCAAGTGATAAATTGGGACTATTGTCCCAATTCGAGCGATGTGTGAGAGGCTACGCTGAGGGATGATGCGGGACGAAGCGGAAGAGTTGGTGAAGAAGGTCGTCGCCGACCTCACCCAGCGCCGTCATGAGCTGAACATTTCCAAGCGTGCCTTGGCGTTAAAAGCGGGGATCGATCCCAAAACCGTGGGTTTGATTGAACGGGGCGAGCGAAGCCCAACGCTTTATACCCTTATGCGGATTTCAAAAGCACTCGGACTGGCCGCCCGTAATCCACTTTTCGTTGTCATTAAAGATTCTTCATCGAAGGCCGGCGACCCCTCTTGAAAATTTTGCGCAGCTGCGTGAGACTTTTCGCAAAGCCGGCTTTGGCCCGCCTTGCCACAAAGCCCTTTTGAACTTGGTTAAGAGTTCTTTGAAGGCACTGCATGCGGCTGAAAGGGCCGATTTGTCATCGAAAGTAGCGGGCAAGAAATATTACGAGTTCCGTCGCCGCGGATTTCATTCCCGTTGCATCAATGAAGGCATTTTCTCGGATGATGCGAACTTTGTTCTCGACTGCCTTGATTCCCTTCTCACCAACGGCATTAGTTCGTTTCCGCCTCCAGACGTCACAAAAGACCTCTACTCGGCCGCCATTTCATTTTGTGCTTCCGTAGATTTGGTGAAAAAGGGTGACCAAAAGACGCCGGGGACATTTTTTGAATATTTGTGCGCTCCGATTCTGCAGACGTTCCTCGGCGTGGCACCTTCCCGAAGCCTGGAAGTTCTGAACCTGGATCTGAAAACCCGGCTCCCGACGGATTTCATTTTTGACCTTGGCGCTCGGAAACCAAAATTCCATGTGCCAGTTAAGACATCGACTCGCGAGCGCACCATTCAAGTGTTTGCCCATCAAAGAGTTCTTGATGGGGTCTATGGATCCGGGCGCTTTTTAGCCATGCCGATGGTCATGGCCGAAACAAAGACTGACGCCAAAACCAAAGAGGTAACGGAAATCTGTCTCCCGGATCAGTGGCGGCTCTACCATCTTCATATCGCCCGCTTTTGGAAGGTGGTTTATTTCGACCTTCCAGCCGGATACGAGAAACTTTCAGGCGAGTTCCCCCCCATCCCGGTTCTGGATGTCGGCTCGTTTTTCGCTGAGGACGGCCCTTTACGGGAATTGATTTCCCTTCACTACGGTTAAATTCTCTTTCAAAGGTCGCGGAAATGGGCCGACCCTGGCGGGCTTGAGCCATTCCATCGCGTTGCAACGGTCAATTCATTTGCAATGGCGCGATTTGTGCGGATTCATCATTTACGTATGGAAGAAAACCCTTTTCGTGAGCTGGGCGTTAGCCTTCGCCAACACCCCGAGTCTTGTATCATGGTCATCTTCGGGGCGACGGGGGATCTGACCCATCGCAAGTTGATCCCGGCTCTTTACAATATGGCGGCGGACGGGGACTTGCCTGCTGGGTTGCGGGTGGTCGGATTCGCCCGGCGGGAGCGCAGCGACGCTGAGTTCCGAACCGGACTGGAGGAGCTGAACCGCGAGGTCTCCCGCCAGGGTCACAACGACGATCTCTGGGAACAGTTTTCTCAAACCATTTTTTATCACGAGAGTACTTTCGACGATCCGACGGGCTATGCTGCGCTGAAGAAGAAACTCGATACCATGGAGGCCGAAGGCGCGAGCCCGAACCGGCTCTATTACCTCGCCTCGGCACCTGAGTTTTTCGATGACATCCTCGTGCAGCTCCGTGATTCGGGTCTGAATACATCCGCGACCGGCTGGACCCGGGTTGTCATTGAGAAGCCCTTTGGTACCGACCTCGCGACGGCCCAACATCTCAACCAGGTCGTCAGCGAGGTGTTTCCTGAAAAGGACACCTACCGGATCGATCACTACCTTGGTAAGGAGACCGCGCAGAACATCATGGTGCTGCGCTTCGCGAATTATTTGCTGGAAGTGCTGTGGAACAACCGCTTCATCGATCAAGTCCAGATCACCTGTTCCGAGCACCTCGGCATGGAGGGTGGGCGAGGGGGCTACTATGACAAAGCCGGGGCCATGCGGGACATGATCCAGAATCACCTCCTCCAGCTCCTCTCGCTCATCGCGATGGAGCCTCCCGCAGATCTCACCGCCGATGGCATCCGCGACGAGAAAGTGAAGGTGATGAAATCCTTGCGTCCGTTGAAGACAGTCGAGCAAGTCGCCGCCAATGTGGTGCGGGGCCAATATACCGCAGGCACGGTGCACGGGAAGGAAGTGGTCGGGTATCGGCGTGAGGATCGGGTGAATCCCGGCTCCATGACCGAGTCCTACGTCGCGCTGAAAATCATGATCGACAACTGGCGCTGGGAGGGGGTGCCCTTCTACGTGCGGATGGGGAAGCGCCTCCCCAAAAAGGGCACGGAGATTTCCATCCATTATCGCCACGCCCCCAACGTGCTTTACAACTCCGCCGTTGGAGCCGAAGCCGTGCCGGGAAACGTGTTGGTGATCCGAATCCAACCGAACGAAGGCATTTCCCTCGGCATTCGCTCGAAGCGCCCCGGACCCGCCGCGACTTTGCAGCCGGTCAAAATGGATTTTGCGTATCAGACGAGTTTTGGCAAAGGCAGTCCCGAAGCGTATGAGCGGCTCCTTCTCGATGCGATGGCGGGAGATGCGACGCTTTTCGCCCGGAAGGACGAAGTGGAGACCGCCTGGAGCTACGTCGATCTCATCGAAGACGCCTGGCACAAGTCACCCAATCCTCCCAAGATGTCCGAGTATCCCGCAGGTTCCTGGGGGCCGAAAGAAGCCGACGAGTTGCTGGAGCGAGACGGCCACGAATGGCGGCGGCTTTGATGAGGTCCACCGCTCGTCCGCGGTCTCAGAAAGTCACGCAGATCGGGGACGGGCAATTGATGACGTTCCCGGTGTAGGCAAGGGTTCCCGTGGTTTTGTCAATGGCGAACACCGCGAGGGTGTTTGAACTTTGGCCTGCCGCGATGAGCCATTTCCCGCTCGGGTCGATGTTGAAATTGCGCGGAGTCGCGCCACGGATCGGTTCGTTCTCGATCAGCGTGAGGTTTCCGCCGGCCTCGTCTGCTGCGAAGACGGCGATGGTATCGTGCCCGCGATTGGAGCTATAGATGAAGCGGCCATTCGGATGCACCCGCACTTCGGCGCCGCTGTTGCCGAGGTCGTTCCATCCTTCCGGGAGTGCGGAGACGGTCGCTCCTGCGATCGTGGTGCCAGCCTGGGCATCGTAGGCGAAAGTCGTGATCGAGGCGACCAACTCATTGAGCAGATACACTTTGGAGCCATCCTTGCTGAACTTGAAGTGACGCGGCCCTCCGCCGGGAACCCCGATGCCCGCCCCGTGCGCAGTCAGCGCCGAAGTCGCTTGATCAACCCGATAGATCACCACCTGGTCGATCCCGAGATCGGGGACCAAAAGGAACTGATTGTCCGGGGAAATCCCTACCGAATGCGGGTGCGGCTCCTTTTGCCGTTGGGAATTCGGGCCCGACCCGCTGTGCTCGATCAGCGAAACGCGCTCGCCAATGCTCCCGTCTTCGAGGATCGGATACGAAGTGACCGACCCCCCTCCATATTGGGCGCTGAAGAGATGTTTGCCCGTTTGATCGAGGCAGAGATGGGCCGGGGCCCCGTCGCCGGTGGACACGGCCGTCAGGAGCACCAGGGTTCCATCGGGTTCGATTGCAAAGGAGGCGACACTGCCCTCGTTGGCTCCGGTTGCTGCGTAAAGACGGTCTTTTGCCGCATTCAACACGACGAAACCGGGTGACTGGATTTCGGCTGCGAGAGTCGGCTCTTTCAGTTTCCCTGTCTCGGTGTCGAGGTAGGTGAGATAGATACCCTTGGCACCTTTGCCCCCGGTTCCAATCCATGTCGGAAGCGATTCCGCCTGCATCGGAATGACAATGAGCAGGAGAGCAAAGATGGAGATGAAGGGGGCTTTCATGGGTGGCATGGTGGAGAGAACATCCTTCCCTTTCCGGCTAACTTGTCGAGATTTCTTTATGCTTTCTCTGTAGCGCAAGAGCGCCAACCCCGAGCAAAGCCATGAGGGCTCCGCCGAACTCCCGGGACAGCTCGATTCGGGGATCCTCCGCCGACATGCTGGCCTGGGTCATGGTAAAGGCCCGGTCGCCAAAGAGATTTTCGTAGAGTCCGGGGCCGGTTCGAACCATTTCGATGAGACAGGCGAGCGTCCCCAGAATGAGCAACCATCGGGGCACCCGACGGAAGAGAACCAGGATGAACCCGAAAGCGATACCCGCATAAAAGAGCAGCCAAAGTGCCGCGTCGAGCCGGGATGGATGATCGTAGATCGCCGGATCGATATCGTTGCGCTGAAACCACGCGAAAAGGACGAAAATCGTTGCCGCGATCAGATTGAGTGTGACGACAAGGGGCCTGGCGAGTTTCATGGCGAGGGAAGGGTGGCAAATGTCCGACACTCCCGGCGAACCGCAACGCATCTCGTCAGAATTTTCTCTTGTCAAAATGCCGGAGCGGCGCACATTACCCTCCGCTTCGACCTCTGGTCGGGGCGGGAAGCAGCAAAGCACCCGTAGCTCAATTGGATAGAGCGCCTGACTACGGATCAGGAGGTTTGGGGTTCAAATCCCTACGGGTGTGCTGAGTTCCCTATTTTTCGAAGTCATTACCGAGGGAACCTGCGGTTGATACGCCGGACCTCTAGCTTTCGGGGTGTAGCGCAGCTTGGTAGCGCGCGTCGTTCGGGACGACGAGGCCGCAGGTTCGAATCCTGTCACCCCGACCACTTCTGTCACCCCGACCACTTTTGCTCCGCAAAAGTGCTGGACGGAAGAAACGGGATGAAGAACGTGTTCGAGCCGCAGTGAGCGAAGCGAACGAAGACAGGCGGAATGAAATGAAGCCAATCCTGTCACCGCAAGGGCGGCCCCGCCCGACCACTTTTGCTCCGCTAAAGTGCTGATCCCCTGCATGAACTCGTTCCGTTTCCCATCCTCATTCCTGGCGCTCGGCTGGGGAATTTTTGTCTTCCTCGGCAGCGGCACGAGCGAGGCACAAGACCGCCTGGCGCTCGCCATCGGCCCTCATCGTGATCTCACGGTAAAAAGTGTCAGCGAGGGCGTCTCAGAAATCGTGGTGACCGGAAACGTGCCGCATCTTTGGACAAACGTGCTGCCGCCGGAATACGATCCCGCCAGGCACACTATGCTTTCCTTCGAGTATTTCGCCCCCGGCGGAATGGAAGCCGTTTCGCTGCGATACCGGCAGAGTGATGGCAGCATGACTTTTGCCACCGCGTCATCGGTGCCGCTCGCCGAGACCTGGCAGCCTCTGGCGCTGGATTTTTCAGCAGTGTCGCCGCCTCCTCCGAAAGGCGATCCGGAGAGCCGCTTTCACCTCTCCTTCGAGGCCCGTCCGGGAACGACCATGCGCATCCGAGCACTTGAGGTGAGGGTGCCTGATCCGCAGGACCTGGCCGCCGCTGCGCGGAAATCTCATGAAAGGACCGCGCGGGCGAAGGATGCCGAGGCAATCATCCAACATGTCCGGGCGGACTATCCGGGCGAGTTGCGCGAGGTGATCGTCGAGCGGGACTTGATCCGCCTCTCTGGTGGCGCCGGGGAGAGCTCCCTTGTGCAGGAGCTGCGGATTTATCAGGCTTCCCATCTCCCACTGGCGACCCTTCCGGGGCTCCCTGAAGTTCAGGGGGAATTCTCGGTCGAGGTTCCCCGTTTCGACCCTGCCGATGGGCATGATCGAGCTCTTTCCCGTTGGCGGTTGGAGTCTCCGGAGGGCCGGATTGTTTCCAGGGCCCGCTGGTTCGACGCGACGGACGAGGGCGTGGCGGCGGATTTGCCGGAACTCCGCGCTCCTCACCAAAAAGGCCTGGCCGGCATCCCGGCGCTTGCTTCGGGAAGTCACGAAATCTTCGAGTTGGGCATCGCCCATGCCACGATCAATATCGTCGTTTCCTCGCTCGTGTCCGCTGCGCCGCTACCGGGCTTCACCCCGTTTTCGGTTGATGGTAGGCAGTGGTTCGCCAACAGCGGAGCGTTGGAGCGACTCGGCGAAACCGTCCGGATTTTGAATGAAAAGAGCGTCATCGTCAGTGGGATTCTCCTCGTTCCGAATCAGGTGAAGCAACCGATGACTCATCCGGAGGCGGAACCACGTGGTATTTACTCGATGCCTAATCTCGCCGAGGCCGAAGGGGCGGCCCACTACCGGGCGGCGATTCATCTCGTCACCGAACGCTTCGCCCGGCCCGAAACCCGCATCGCCAACTGGATCATTCACAATGAGATCGATCAGGCGGGAGTCTGGACCAATATGGGGGATCAACCGCTCTCCCGTTACCTCGATAGCTACGTGCGGTCCGCCCGCCTTGTTTATCACAGCGCCCGGCTTCGCGACCCGCACGCACGAGTATTTATTTCGCTGACCCATCATTGGGCGAAGCAAAGTTCGGGTTCGGGCACTTACCAGGTGCGGGAGTTGTTGGATCAATTCGCCGAAATGTCCGTGGCCGAGGGCGACTTCGAGTGGGGGCTGGCCTATCATCCTTATCCCCAGGATTTGCGGAACCCAGACGCGTGGAAGGACACCGAGGTCACGGGGGACTTCGATACGCCGTATATCACGCCCAAAAACCTTGAGGTGCTGCCCGCCTATCTCGCCCAGTCCCCGTTTCTCTATCTAGGGAATACGCCGCGTGCGATCCTGTTTTCGGAGCAAGGCTTCAACACCCCGACCCTGAGCGAGGTCGATCAAAAACGACAGGTCACCGGCCTGATCTACACCTTTCGCAAACTCCGCGATCTGCCCACCGTGGAAGCTTGGCATCATCATCGTTATCAGGACATGCCGGAGGGTGAAGGTGGCTTGCGGCTCGGCTTGATCGACGAACACGGTCGGCACAAGCTTGCTTGGGACGCTTATGCCGCGATCAGAACGGGGGAGGAGTCGGCTTTTGACCCCGTCGCCGATGCGTTGCTGGCACCAGCAATGAACCCCTGAGTCAACGGCCAACGAGGGGCGAGAACGATGGACTTAACCCAAAAAACGGCCGTCCAGCCAGGGAAATGTAAGTTCTTCGTGCAAAAAAATAGTCATTTCATTGAAATATGTCTTGGTTTCATGTAAGGATAGTCTGAGGACCGTTCTTAAGGTTCCAACTCTGAAACACTCTGAAAAGATATGAAACTGACTACCCTGATCGAAAAAATCATCGCCGTGGCCGCCTTTGGTGCTGCCTTCGCCCTCGTGAGCTGCAACGAAACCGCTGAAGAAACGACGGAAACCGCTACCGAAAAAGTGGAAGCCGCTGTCGAGAAAGTGGAAGCCGCCGCCGTTGAGGTGAAGGAAGAAGTGAAAGCAGTTGTCAACGAAGCCGCTGCGAAAGTGGAAGAAGCAACCACTCCCGCACCAGTGGTTCCTGAGGCGCCCGCCGCCCCAGCACCAGCCCCAGCACCAGCCGCACCGGTTGGCCAATAATCTGTCGGTCGCTTCATGCGACTGAATTTACGAGACCTTCTGCTTTCGGGCAGAAGGTCTTTTTTTTGCGGGTTGCCTTAGGACTGGTTTCTCCGAGGAGCGTTCGAGGTGCTTCTTTAGAAACGGAGCCGTCCGGCTCACCCGATCCGCCGCGACCTGCTCGGGCGTGCCACAGGCTACGAGGGTTCCGCCCTCGGGTCCGGCTTCGGGTCCGACGTCGATCAGGTAATCGGCTGCCGCCATGACTTCGAGGCTGTGCTCGATCACCACCACAGTGTGACCCTCTTCGACCAACCGATGGAGAAGGGTGAGCAGACGTGAGACATCAGCGGTGTGGAGCCCGATGCTGGGCTCTTCGAGCAGATAAAGATGAGACTTCACCGCGCGATTCTGACGGAGGCGGGCGGTGTTGGCGCGACCAACGCCACGGGTGAGTTCGGCGACGAGTTTGATCCTTTGGGCTTCGCCGCCGGAAAGGGTGGGGCTGGCCTGGCCGAGGCGCAGGTAGCCCAAACCGGTCTCCATCATGAGGCCGAGGGTGCGGGAGATTTTCGGATGTCCGGCGAAAAGTTCGACAGCCTCGGCGATCGAGAGATCCATGACGTCAGCGATGGACCGGCCCTGGTAGAGCACTTCGAGCGTGGCACTGTTGAAGCGGCGTCCATTGCATTCTTCGCAGGGGACATACGTGGTTGGAAGAAAATTCATCTCCAGCTTGATGGCGCCGTTGCCATTGCAAGTCTCGCAGCGGCCCCCGGCGGTATTGAAGGAGAATCGGGAAGCGGTGTAGCCGCGGGCGCGGGCGTCGGGTAGTTGGGCGAAGAGCGCGCGGATTTCGTCGAAGACCTTGACGTAAGTTGCCGGAGTGGATCGGGACGTTTTACCGATGGGGGACTGATCGACTTCATAGACGGCTTCGAGTTGCTCGGCGCCGACGAGAGTTTCCCAATGTCGTGGGGGTTCGTTTTTGGATTTCGTTTTGGCTTTTGATTTGGTTGTGCGGGTCTTTGGCTTTTTGGTCGAAGCCGCGTGGGCCGCCTTGCCCGCCGCCTTCTGCGCTTCCAGTGCCGCTTTCACGGCCGGATGGAGCACGCCGCGCATCAGGGTCGATTTTCCCGAACCGGAAATGCCGCTGAGCACGGTGAGTCTTCCCACGGGAATCGCGACATCGATGCTCCGCAGATTGTGGAGGGTGGCCCCGTAGAGTTTGAGCCAACCCTCCTTGGCGGACTTCGCGGGAAGGGGACGACGCTCCTCTGGCAAGGGATGCGGCAGCACTTGAGAAAGGGCGGCCCAGGTGGGCGAGCGGGAAGTGTCGTCCGTTCGGGCATCGGCCTTGAAGAGGCGGTCGGGATGCCCTTGCCAGACGATCTCGCCGCCGTGTTGCCCCGCTCCCGGACCGAGGTCGATGAGGTGGTCGGCGCGGCGGAGGGTTTCTTCATCGTGCTCGACGACGACTAGGGAATTGCCCTTTTCCTTGAGCGCGACAAGCGTGTCAAGGAGGCGGTCATTATCACGCGGATGCAGACCGATCGTCGGCTCGTCAAGCACGTAGAGCACGCCGCGCAGGTTCGATCCGAGCTGAGCGGCGAGGCGGATGCGTTGACTTTCGCCGCCGCTAAGAGTGGTGGCGGAGCGGTCGAGTTGCAGATAACCGAGGCCGACCGATTCCATGAAGTGCAGACGCTGAGCGATCTCAGGCAGGATGTCGCGGGCAATGAGGGCTTCCGATCCAGCGAAGGAAAACCCGGCAATGACCTGGCGGGCCTCGGCCACGGAGCGGGCCGCGACCTCTTGGATGGAGTGCTCGCCGATGCGGACGTTGCGGGCCACTTCATTGAGGCGGGCACCCGCGCACTCCGGGCAGACGACGGAGCTCCCCTCGCCGTCTCCGCGGGAACGGCGGTATTCCTCGCGCAGCTCGGCATCGAGTTGGGACTCGGCCTCGCGATCATCGGAACTGAAGGAAGATGATTCGACCGTTCCATAGCCGCGACAGGCGGGACACCATCCGTGGGGAGAATTGTAAGAGAACAAACGCGGATCAAGATCTTCGAAGGAGCGTCCGGTCACCGGATCGCAGCGACGGGTATTCATCACCCGGATCGCTCCCTTTTGGTCGGTGTAGCGCAGCGTCTCCTTGCCGTAATGCAGGGCGGTGGTGGCGAGGGCGTGAACTTCCTCGGGAGTGCTGGTCCCCGTGATTTCTCCGACGATGGCGTCGATGTGGTGCTCCTTGAAACGAGCCAGGCGGGTGAAGCCGGCCACCGGGACTTCGCGGTCATCGACCCATAACGTGGAAATCCCATGGCGCTCGGCCCATTGCGCGACTTCAGTGTGGAAACCTTTCCGCCCCTTGATGAGCGGGGCCATGATGCGGAGCGGTTTCTTGCCTGCCGCCGCTTCGGCGCGAAGGCGGGTCACGATGGCGCTGAGGCTTTGCTGGACGACGGCCAGTCCGGTATCAGGCGAATATTGCAGGCCGACTTTCGCGTAAAGCAGCCGGAGGAAATGCCATACTTCCGTGACCGTCGCGACAGTCGATTTGCCGCCGCCCCTGGAGATGCGCTGCTCGATGGCCACGGTCGGAGGAAGGCCGGTCACGAGGTCAACGTCCGGCCTTTCCATCTGCTCGACGAACTGCCTCGCGTAAGTGGACATACTGTCGAGGAAACGGCGTTGGCCTTCGGCGAAGAGGATATCGAAGGCGAGGGTCGATTTGCCCGAACCACTCAGGCCGGTGATGACAACAAACTGCTCGCGGGGAATGCTGAGATCGAGATTCTTGAGATTGTTTTCCCGAGCCCCGCGCAGTTCGATACTGGAGGAGCGCACAACGGGCGCATAGGCGACGGGAGCCTCGGCCACAAGAGCCAAGGTGGACGAGGCTTTGGCAGATTTGGTGCCTTTGGCAGGAACTGCGTCGAGCATAGGAGCAAGAAAGCGCCCGGTGTGCGAGCGGGGCTCCGCAGCAATGGCCTCGGGCGGTCCCACCACCACGATCTCACCCCCTCCGCTTCCGGCTTCGGGACCCAGGTCGATGACATAGTCGGCGCACTTGATGACATCCAGATTGTGCTCGATCACCACCACCGAATCACCCGAACGAACGAGCCGATCAAACACCGCGAGCAAGAGGCGGGTATCGTCCACGTGCAAACCGGTGGTTGGTTCGTCGAAGATCAGCAGACTCGTTTTGTCATCCGGTTCGGCTCGAGTTGGTTTGGCGAGCAAGTGATTGACCAGTTTGAGCCGTTGGCTTTCACCGCCGGAAAGCGTATTGAGTGGTTGGCCGAGCCGCAAATAGGAGAGACCCACTTCACTCAGGAGCGCCAAGCCGGCGAGGATGCGCTTGGCTTTGGCACCTTCCATTTCACCGAAGAACCCGAGGGCCTCGTTCACCGTGAAATTCAGCACTTCGGAGATGTTGCGGCCGACCAACTGCAATTCGAGCGCCTCAGGCGTGTAGCGGGTGCCCTCGCACTCGGGACAGGTTACGTAGAGATCGCTGAGGAATTGCATCTCCACTTTCTCAAAACCATTTCCCTGGCAACGTCCACAACGTCCCACTCCACTGTTAAACGAAAAGTAACCGGGCGTCAGACCTCGAGAGACGCCATCGGGCGATTCGGCAAAGAGGGTGCGGATTGGCTCGAAGATCCCGGTTGAAACGGCCGGCGTCGAGCGAGGCGTGCGTGCGAGCGGCGATTGGTCGACCAGCAGCACTTCGCGAACCTGAGGGACGCCTTTGAGACCGCGACAACTGCCGATCTCCTGCTCGCTTCCGGCCAGACCGAGCTCGCTCAGCAGATTCCCATAAAGCACGGAATGGATCAAGGTCGATTTGCCCGAGCCGGAAACACCGCTGACACAGCAGAAGACACCCAGGGGGATGGACACATCGACCTTTTTGAGATTGTGCTGAGTGGCTCTCCGGATCTCGATCCAACGGGTCGGCTGGCGGCGCGCGGCCGGCACCGGAATGGAGAGATGCCCGGCGAGGTATTGTAATGTCAGGGATTCCGGGAATTTTCGCGCGAGGCCAGCGGCGCTTCTGGCGTCGGGAGCAGCGGGACCGGCGAAGACAAGCGTGCCGCCGCCTTCGCCGCGACCAGGGCCGATATCCACCAGATGATCGGCGGCTCGCATCACCGCGTCCTCGTGCTCGACGACGACAAGGGTATTGCCGAGGTCACGCAGGCGGTGCATCACCCCGATGAGCTTGCTGACGTCGCGCGGATGCAGACCGACGGTCGGCTCGTCGAGGACGAAGAGGGTATTGGTCAAGCTGGCCCCGAGGCAGGTCGTGAGATTGACCCGCTCGGTTTCTCCGCCCGAAAGCGTGCGGGTGGGACGGTCGAGATCGAGGTAACTCAAACCCACTTCGCACAGGTAATGGAGACGGTTGCGGACTTCGCCGAGCAACATGGTTGCAGTGCGGTCGGCGGAAGGCGTGGTGACTCCCTCAAAAAAAACCGCGAGATCCGCAATGGAAAGCTGCCATAACTCCGGCAGCGTCCGGCCTTTGAGGCGAAACGCGAGCGCCTCGGGCCGCAACCGGGTCCCGCGACAAGTCGGACAAAGTGTATAACTGCGGTAACGACTCAGAAAGATGCGCACGTGCATCTTGTAGGCGCGGGACTCCAGCCATTGGAAAAAGCCGCGCACGCCATACCAGACCCCAGCCTGCCAGTTATCCTCGGGATCACCGCCTTCTCCTTCGATGATCCAGCGTTGATCCTCCGGAGCGAGTTCGTCGAACGGAGTGATCAGACTGAGCTTGCGGGCGCGGGCGCAGCGTTCGAGATCCTGTTCGCACTCGTAGTAAGTATCGCCCTGAAACGCGCGGACGAGTCCTTCGGCGATGGAGAGCGACTTGTCCGGCAGCGCCTTGTCCACGTCGATGCCGATGACGCGGCCGAAGCCTCGACAATCGGGACAGGCACCCAGGGGACTGTTGAAGGAAAAAAGGCCTGGGAGTGGCGGCTTGAGCTCGGTCCCCGTGTCGGGTGAAGTCCAACCTCGGGAAAAAGCGGCGCGCGTTCCGGAGTCGGGATCGAGCAGGGTGACGACGCCTTTGCCCAGGTCGAGGGCTCGCTCCACGGCTTCGAGGAAACGGCTGCGGCGAGCGGAGGCGACCCGGTCCTGGACAATCTCCACGCGCGCGGGAAGTGACTTCCGAGGGTAGGCCTCGGGCTGATCGACCCGATAGGCCTCGCCGTAGAGCCAGACTCGCAGGTAGCCTTGCTGTTTGAGGAATCCGAAAAAATCCGCCACCGCCGCGCCCGCCGGGACATCGACGGCGAAAAGCACCAGCAGGGTCGTGTCTTTGCCAAAACGCTCGACCGCCTTGCGATGGATCGACTCCGGCGAATCGGGCGAAATTTCTTCGCCCGTGACGGGATCGTATCCTTTGGCGAGGCGGGGGAAAAGCAGCTTCAGGTAGTCGTTGATCTCGGTAATCGTGCCGACGGTGGAGCGGGTCGATTTGACCGCGTTTTGCTGCTCGATCGCGATGGCTGGAGGAATGCCGCGAATCGCATCGACCAGCGGCTTGTCCATCCGGTCGAAAAACTGTCGGGTGTAGGGAGAAAAGGTTTCGACGTAACGGCGCTGACCCTCCGCATAAAGCGTTTGGAAGGCGAGACTTGATTTGCCCGATCCGCTCGGCCCCGTCACCACCGTGAGTTGCCCGATAGGAAGGTCAAGGTCGAGGCCTTTGAGATTGTTCTGGCGAGCCCCCCGCACCTCGATCAAGGCTGTCGCGGGAGGACCCTTCGGGGAGGTGCGCTTCGCCATGGTTCCGTGTGGCAGAGGTTACGCGCGGGAGGCGCGGGCGCACGGGATTTGTTTTGGGAGAAGTAGGGATCTTAAGGGCTAAGCTGGTAAGCTGATGCGGTTTCAATCCGCGCCCCCCGTGCGGGGGGCGACTTGGAACCGGGCCGCGAACAGGATGCGACGGAAGTTTCAATCCGCGCCCCCCGTGCGGGGGGCGACAGGGCGATCCGGGCGGACCGGTGGATGGTTGTCGTTTCAATCCGCGCCCCCCGTGCGGGGGGGCGACGGAAGCCGAGGCCGTTAAGCTCTTCGAAGCCTACGTTTCAATCCGCGCCCCCCGTGCGGGGGGCGACACTGGCCACCTACGGGAAGGCCAAGGAGGGCCTATTTCAATCCGCGCCCCCCGTGCGGGGGGCGACGACGCTCATGGGGTGGGCCTGGCCGTGATTGTCGTTTCAATCCGCGCCCCCCGTGCGGGGGGCGACGCGGAGCTGGATCGATGCAAGGCGCGCCTCGAGGTTTCAATCCGCGCCCCCCGTGCGGGGGGCGACCGAGCAGGCGGTCCGGAAAAAGGTGAAGGACGAGGTTTCAATCCGCGCCCCCCGTGCGGGGGGCGACGCTCGATGACCACCGTCGCACGTCGGGAGAGACGTTTCAATCCGCGCCCCCCGTGCGGGGGGCGACCGAACCCGAGGACGTTTCCGATGACTCCATCGCGGTTTCAATCCGCGCCCCCCGTGCGGGGGCGACTCGCTATAGACGGTGGAGAACTGGCGGAGAGGGAGTTTCAATCCGCGCCCCCCGTGCGGGGGGCGACCAGCACTTCAGAGACCTCGACGGTGGTGGTCTTCGTTTCAATCCGCGCCCCCCGTGCGGGGGGCGACCGGGCTCGGCGGTGATGTCGCTCCTGCGCAGGAGTTTCAATCCGCGCCCCCCGTGCGGGGGGCGACAAAGCAGCGAGTGCTCGAGACATCCCTGGCAAAAGTTTCAATCCGCGCCCCCCGTGCGGGGGGCGACCGGCATCTACGCCACTGGCTGGCAGAGCGGACGCGTTTCAATCCGCGCCCCCCGTGCGGGGGGCGACGCACAGGCCGTGGCTACCGCAGCAGCCAAAGAGGTTTCAATCCGCGCCCCCCGTGCGGGGGGCGACCGCGCAAGGTCGACTTCCTCCACACGCCGCATATCGTTTCAATCCGCGCCCCCCGTGCGGGGGGCGACCACCACGCAGGAGAGGACCTTTTACCCAAGTGGGTTTCAATCCGCGCCCCCCGTGCGGGGGGCGACCCGATCTTCGAATTTTACAACGTAATATGTTTTGAGTTTCAATCCGCGCCCCCCGTGCGGGGGGCGACCGGATTGATCGCAACAGCCAGTTCGTAAAAAAGTGTTTCAATCCGCGCCCCCCGTGCGGGGGGCGACATCTCCCCGTCGATGCGAGTCGTGCGGCTGCGGTGTTTCAATCCGCGCCCCCCGTGCGGGGGGCGACTTCATGATAATATTCGTACTGTTTAGTTGGAGTTGTTTCAATCCGCGCCCCCCGTGCGGGGGGCGACTTGCGCGATGGTCCTCGTGTCATCCGTTCCAGCCGGTTTCAATCCGCGCCCCCCGTGCGGGGGGCGACTCGCTAACACGGTCAGAGACTCGGTTTCCGACGGGTTTCAATCCGCGCCCCCCGTGCGGGGGGCGACGATGCGGAGCTACCAACTGAAATCGAGCGCAAGCGTTTCAATCCGCGCCCCCCGTGCGGGGGGCGACACTAAAGCCGTGGCCGCAGTGCCCTCTGTTGCAGGTTTCAATCCGCGCCCCCCGTGCGGGGGGCGACGTTAAAGCTTGTTGTGTTGCTAGGGAGATACCTGTTTCAATCCGCGCCCCCCGTGCGGGGGGCGACTTAAAGCTTGTTGTGTTGCTAGGGAGATACCTAGTTTCAATCCGCGCCCCCCGTGCGGGGGGCGACCTGGCGACACCTGTCGCCCCACCGGAGAAGAAAAAGTTTCAATCCGCGCCCCCCGTGCGGGGGGCGACTCCGAGGGAAGGTTTTCCGCGCAAAGGATGGCGGTTTCAATCCGCGCCCCCCGTGCGGGGGGCGACTGTTTTTATTCAGTGATGGTTGACTTGGTTCGCGTGTTTCAATCCGCGCCCCCCGTGCGGGGGGCGACTCAAATCCTCTTAAACAACCCCCATGATTTCGCGTTTCAATCCGCGCCCCCCGTGCGGGGGGCGACTCATCGCACCCGTCGGCGAGCTGGGAGCGGTTGTGTTTCAATCCGCGCCCCCCGTGCGGGGGGCGACAGTCGAGAGTCCAGCTAGAGACTGTCCATTTGAGTTTCAATCCGCGCCCCCCGTGCGGGGGGCGACAACCGACAAAATGACAATGAAAGATCAAATACAAGTTTCAATCCGCGCCCCCCGTGCGGGGGGCGACCCCGATCCCATCGAGACCGGTGGATGGACTCGATGTTTCAATCCGCGCCCCCCGTGCGGGGGGCGACTGTCGAGACTCCCGCTAACGATTGTCCATTTGAGTTTCAATCCGCGCCCCCCGTGCGGGGGGCGACCGGCGGCAACAAAGCCCGATGCCAACACGTTTCCGTTTCAATCCGCGCCCCCCGTGCGGGGGGCGACCCGGCCATCCCGGCTTCAGCGGGCACGCCTGCGTTTCAATCCGCGCCCCCCGTGCGGGGGGCGACGCTCGATTTTAATTGGTAGCTCCGCATCACAGAGTTTCAATCCGCGCCCCCCGTGCGGGGGGCGACATCGTCG
>Ga0163144_10010254_pt1 | contig 19999 bp, 15 predicted proteins | sample OliLak19BULKMAT1_FD_123175 | JGI IMG/M metagenome (GOLD analysis project Ga0163144, IMG submission 123175) | Freshwater microbial mat bacterial communities from Lake Vanda, McMurdo Dry Valleys, Antarctica - Oligotrophic Lake LV.19.BULKMAT1 | ecosystem: Environmental > Aquatic > Freshwater >... | reverse complement strand
GGGAAAAAGTGATCCGGCAAAATTCGTTGCCACCCGGCAAATCCGGTTCAGCGTAGAGACATGTCGGACTCCCCTCCCCTGATCATTGCCATCGACGGCCCGGCCGCTTCGGGCAAAAGCACCGTGGCCCGTCGGGTCGCGACCGCGCTGGACGGGGTATTTGTGAATTCCGGTGGCATGTATCGAGCCTTCACCTGGTGGGTCGCTCATCGCGGGATCGATCCGCAAGAGACGGCGGCGGTCCTCGCATTGCTCGATGAAACCCATTTTTCGTGCAGCGAAGAAAACGGAGTCGCCATCATTGCGATCGACGGTGAGGTGCTCGACGCCGCCAAACTCAGTGAACCGTCCGTCAACCAGCAGGTCTCCGTCATCGCTTCGATCCCCGAGGTGCGCAGCCGTCTCGTCGCAGAGCAACGCGCCTACGCGGCGCGCAGCGGCACACTCGTGATGGAAGGCCGCGACATCGGTTCAGTGGTCTTCCCGGAGACGCCCTACAAGTTCTACATCGACGCCTCGCCTGAAGTGCGTGAGGCTCGCCGCCAGGCCGAGGGCATCCACGACGCCATCGCCGCTCGCGACAAGATCGACTCCAGCCGCAAGACCTCGCCGCTCGTCATCGCCGAAGACGCCACTGTGGTGGACAGCTCCCACTTGGGCATTGATGAGGTCGTCGCGGCGGTGCTGGATTCGATTGCGGCTCGAAAAAGTATGCGGTGAGCCTTTACTTCCGCTCGGCCCATTTGCTAATCTCGCCCGGCATATGAAACCCTCCCCCCACGCCCCAACCCGCCGCCGTTTTCTTACCTCCACCAGCGCCGCCGTCGGCGGGGGTATCTTCAGCTTAAATCTCCTCCTCCCGCGCAAGGCCAAGGCCGCCGGAGGTTCGGGGACCGTCATCGGCGAAGGCGAGCACCAATACGAAGTCCTCCACGACTGCGTCAAACTCCCCGACAAATACACTTGGCAGACCACCCATAACGTCGCCGTCGATAGCGAGCATCGCATCTACGTGATTCATGAGGGACTGCGTGAACTGGCGGATCATCCCTCGATTTTTGTCTTCGACGAGGACGGCACCTTCATCAAGGCGTTCGGCAATCAATACCAGGGCGGGGGTCACGGGCTTGAGGTCCGGAAAGAGACGGACGGGGAGTTCCTTTACGTGACCGCCTATCAACACATCAAAAAATTCGCCAAACTCACCCTCGATGGCGAAGTCGTTTGGGAAAAATTCGCGCCGATGGAGTCCGGTCTCTACGCGGCGGAGGAAGCCACCGCCCCGGACAAAGTGTGGGGCCGCGACCGCTTCATGCCGACCAATTTCGCCTTCCTTCCCGATGGGGGTTATTATGTGGCCGACGGCTACGGATCCTACACAGTGCAGCGTTACAATGCCGCCGGTGAGTGGCAGCAAACGATCGGCACCGAGGGCAAAGGCGACGGCCAATTCAGTCTGCCGCACGGCATCTGGATCGATGACCGGAAGCCCGACGCCCCGAGCCTGCTGGTGGCGGATCGCAGCAACGGACGGCTCCAGTGGTTCGATCTTGCGGGCAAGCATTTGCAAACCCTGGGCGGCTTCCTGATGCCGGCGAACATCGACGTGCGCGGGGACATCGTCCTCGTTCCCGATCTGAGCGCCCGGATCACCCTGCTCGACAAGGAAAACAATCTCATCCACCTCGGCGAAGATCCAGCTTGGCGGGAGGAGGTGATGAAGGACAAAAAGGCGATGCGCTCGAATCCAGACGGCTGGGTCTCGGGACGCTTCGTCCATCCGCACGATGCCTGCTTCGACAACCATGGCAACATCCTCGTCGCCGAGTGGGTCCAGACCGGACGCATCTCGAAGTTGCGGAAGGTCTGAGGCGGCCGGACGCAAAAAAGTCGGCTTATCGCGTCACTAGCAGCCTGTCGCACTTATCCCGCCCGGCTGCGAAAATCGGGGATTCGGCCCGAATTTCTCCTCGTCTTCGTCATTTGTGTTCACACAAACTCATGAAACTTCTGACTCGAACCCCCTGACTCGAACGCCAATTCCCTCGCTCAGACGCTCTAGGTCCGACAGGCTCCTAGGGATTCTTCGACAGGGTGCGGCGAGAAGACGCCGCCCCCGTCCCAGCGATACGCCACGACTTCTTCGCGGAATCCTTTCAGCGAAAGCTCGATCCGGCTGCCTGTTTCGTCGTCGAGACCGCAAGCGTCGGCGGTGGCTTGGTCGAGCAGGATTTCACCGGGCCGGGCCGCCCCGCACAAGCGCGATGCGAGATTGACCCGCGCTCCGATGACCGTGTAGTTGAGCCGCTCGTGAGACCCGAGGCAACCGGCCACCACTTCGCCCGTGGCGAGTCCGATGCCGATGGGCAAGGGATGCGCCTGCCGGACGTTGCGGCGCTCGCGTTCCTGCATCATGGCCCAGGCGCAAGCGACGGCTCGGGCAGGTTCGTCACCGGTCGTCCGTAGCGCACCGAAGACCGCCATGATTTCATCGCCGATGAATTTATCGATCACCCCGCCATGCTCGCGCACGATCTCGGCCATGGCCCCCATGTGTTCATTGAGCAAAGCGATCAGCTCGGTTGGCGGGAGCAGTTCGCTGAGATCGGTGAAGCCACGGATGTCACAGAACAACACGGTCACATGCTTGATCTCGCCGCCCAGTTCCAGGTCGAGCGTGCCGGCGACGAGAGCCGAAGCGACCGCTTCATCGCTCACTTTGCCGAGCAGCTCGCGGTATTGCGCCTTGAGGGTGAGCTCTTCGGCCATGCCGTTGAACGCCGTCGCGAGGGCTCCGATCTCGTCGTTGCTGCGCACCGTAACCCGATGACCGAGGTCTCCGGCCTGAATCGCCCGGGTGCCGGCGGCCAACTCCTGCAAGGGTACCGTGAGACGGCGGGCGAGGAATTGGGCAAAGCCAAGTCCGAGCAGCATCGAGGCGAGACCGAGACCGCTCCCTTGTAGCCGCAGATCCCGCAACTCCCTTCCCAAATTGTCGAGAGGAAACGCCGCCACTTGATACGACTCGTGCAGCCCCTCTCTGGTCGAAAGTCGGGCGAGATAGATTTGATAAGGCAACGCCCCGACCGTCGCCCGGATCGGCTCGTTTTCGTCGCGCCCCGCCCCCCGATCAAGAGCGGCCGCGATTGTCGCCCCGAGATCCTCCGCCAGCCGGGCATCCAGGTTGCGGGCGTAGACGCGCCCTTCAAGATAGATCGCCCCGAGGTAGGGCGCGGCGCTGCCGAAAGTCTGCTGATACCGCTCCAGAAATTTTTGCGCATCCGTCTCGGCCGGACTCGACCGCAGCAACAACCCGAGCCGATCACCCGAGTCTGGTTCGATCACAGGGGTGGCGATCATTTCCTGAACCATGGTGGTGCCATCGGGGAGATCGACCGGGAGGTAGAGAATCGCGGCTTCATCTCGCAAGAGCAATGCCTGGAGACGGCCCTTCCCTGCAGTAGTGCGAAAATCGAGTTTCTTGACCATCCGTTTGCGCTCTTCTCCCATGTTGGGTGGCAACAGCGCCTGGAGGTCGCCTTCGGGATTCATCACCGCGATCAGTCCTGGCTTGCCCTCAAGTTCGGAGAGTCCCGGCGAGCGCTTCGCCGCACCCCCGAGCAGACCCGGGACGGAACCGCCGGTGGCCGGAAGCCCATTGCCCGGCGCACCCTGCCCTGGCTCCTTCTCGCGCAAGGTCTCGACGTAACTCCGCCAAAAAGCCGTGCTCTGCGCGGGGCTGGCCTTTCCCTTTAGCGTGGCGATCACAAAAGGATCCCGCGCCAAAATTTCGCATAGGATCGTGAACTCGGCGCTGCGCTCCTCACGCGAGTTCGCGATTTGGGAGACTTGCTCCGCAAAATCTCGGGAGAATTGCCAGGTCGCGGCCGATTTGATCTTCGCCTCCGACACCAACACCAGTGCCGCAGTGGTCACACCGATGACCGCCGCCATGGAGAGGGTGATTTTGGTTCGGAAGCGCATGGAGCGTCGGAGGAAATGACTCAGAGTAGGGTATCGCAAAACAGAACCCCTCGACGAGCCTTTTGTTGCACCGCTACTATGGCCACTGCATCTTGTCCTGGGGTGATTCATTCCGAAGGCTTTCACCTTGACTCCCCCGTCAAACGTAACGAGTGATTCCTTCCGGCCCGTTCCATGGAGAAACCGCAATTCAACAAAGCCGTCGCCGACATCGTCGCCCGCGACCGTCGCTACGACAGCGAGGCGTATCATTTCGTCCACAAAGCCCTCGGCCAAACTGTGTCCAAATTGCGCGGGCAGGAGCTTGTCGAACACCGGCATATCAACGGCCCCGAACTGCTCCAGGGCATCGTCGATCTAGGCCTCGCCGAATACGGACCGATGGCGCTGCCTGTCTTCGAGACTTGGGGGATCAAGTGCAGTGAAGATGTTGGAATGATGGTGTTCCTCCTGATCGAGACGGGTGCGTTCGGACGCTCCGAAGAGGATCGGGTCGAGGACTTCTGCGGTATCTTCGACTTTCAGGAAGCGCTCCTGCGGCCCTATCGGCCGACCCGTCCGGTTCTCGCCACTCCCAACGCCACCGAGCCGGGCGCACGTTGCAATCAACCCGCCAAACCCAGCGAAAACATCGCTGGCGATACCTTCCGCGAACCGTGAGCACCGCCCCCGACTCCCTCGTTTTTCCGCAAACCCGCGCCACGGTCCACACCCTCCCGAACGGCCTAGAGGTCATCATCAACGAAGATCACGCTGCCCCCGTGGTCAGCCTGCAAGCCTGGTGTCGCAGCGGCAGCATTCACGAGGGGGAATGGCTTGGGGCCGGGGTCTCGCACTACCTGGAGCACATGCTCTTCAAGGGCTCCGCCCGCCGGAACGCCAATGAGATCGCGCAAACCGTGCAGGAACAGGGCGGCTACATCAATGCCTACACGTCCTTTGATCGCACCGTCTATTGGATCGACGCCCCGTCGAGCGGATGGCGCACCTGTCTCGATGTCCTTTGCGACGTCGTCGGCCATGCCCGCCTCCCGGAGGACGAATTCACTCGCGAGCAGGATGTGATCCGCCGTGAAATCGCGATGGGCGAGGACAACCCCGAGCAGGTCCTCAGCCGCGCTCTGTTTCGCACCGCCTACGCCGTGCATCCCTGCCGGCATCCGGTGATCGGTTATCTCGACCTTTTTAATCAGCTCACCGCCACCGAAGTGGCCGGGTATTACCAGCAGCGCTACGGACCGGACCAGATCTTCATGGTCATCGCTGGTGCGATTGAGTCCGAAGAAGTCATCGCGGAAATCGAGAGACACCTCGGCTCTCTGCAACGCCGCCGCAACACCCCCGCGCTCATCGCCGACGAACCTCGCCAGGTGGGTCGCCGCGATGAAGAAATCACCTTCGCCACCGAACTGCAACGCGGTCGCCTCGCCTGGCAGATCCCGTCGGGTCATTCCCCTGATGCCGCCGCCCTCGACCTTGCGGCCACCATCCTCGGACACGGCCGAAGCTCGCGGCTCTATCGGGCCATCCGGGAGGAACGCCAACTCGCCCATAGCATCGGAACCTATGCCTACACGCCCGGCTTCACCGGACAGTTCGTCATTTCCTACGAGACAGAACCTGGCAAGGGGGAAGCCGCCGAGGCCGCTATCTTCGACGAGATGGCGCGTTTCTGCGGTGGCGGGGTGACAGAGGAGGAATTGGCCAAAGCCAAAAAAATGTGCCTCGGCGAGCAGTTCTCCACCCTTTCATCTGTCCGCGGCCAGGCCTCCGATCTCGGGTCGAACTGGCTGCTGACCCGCAATCTTGACCTTACGCGGCACTATGCGGAGTCCCTTGAGTCGATCACGGCTGAGGATCTCGCCAGGGTCTCGACCACGTATTTGGCTTCGCCCGACTGCACCCGGATCGTGATGCGTCCCGCCGACTCCGCCGCGCCCGTCCGGGTCAGATCAGGCGGACAAAGATCCGATGACTTCCGCCGCGTCACCCTGGACTCGGGATTGACCATTTTGCTCCTGTCCGACCAACGTCTCCCCATGGTGCATGCCCAGGCCTATTTCCGCGGTGGGGTGCTCGCGGAGACGGCAACGACAAACGGGGTCTCCGCACTTTTGGGAAGGCTTCTCACCAAGGACACCACGAAGCGTTCCGCCGAGGCCCTCGCCCTCGCCATCGAATCCGTCGGCGGCAGCATCTCCGGAGGCACTGGTAACAACTCCCTCGGTCTCGGCGTGCACGCGCTGCGACCCGATTTATCCCTCGCCATCGAGTTGCTTGCTGAGACCCTCACCTCCCCGGCCCTGCTTGAGGACGTCGTGACCAAGGAACGACAATTTCTGCTGGCCCAAATCAAAGCCGAACGGGATCGTCCCTTCTCCGTGGCGATGAAGCAACTCCGTCGCGATCTCTACGGAGAGCATCCCTACGGGCTCCCCGGTCAGGGCAGCGAGGAAAGCGTCGCCACTCTCGGGAGGCCGGAACTCCTGACCCAGCATTCCCATCTCATCTGCGGGAACAACGGCGTCGTCGGTGTCTTCGGTGACCTCGATCTCGACCGGGCCGAGGACCTGCTGCGCACCCGCTTCGATGGGAAGTTGCCTGCCGGACAGCGCTCCTGCACCGAGGCGCTCCCCGTGACGCTCTTTCCGGCTTCACTCAATTCACGCATCGATTTGCATCATGAAAAGGAACAGGCCGTTCTCGTCATCGGCTATCGCACCGTGCCCCTGCACCACCCGGATCACCTCGCCCTGAAATTGATCGATGAAGCATGCAGCGACATGGCTTCACGGTTCTTCATTCGCATCCGGGAGGAGTTGGCTTTGGCCTACTCCGTCGGAGCCACCCGCCTCGAAGGTCTGGAGCCTGGGGCCATCATTTTCTATGCGTCCACCGCTCCCGAATCACTCGATCAAGTGGAGATCGAAATGCTCGATGAAATTCAGAAGATGGTCAAAGACGGCCTCGAACCCGCCGAGTTTGAGCGGGCCAAAGCATCGTGGCTTGGACGGGAGTTGATACAGCTCCAGGGAGCCGCCGCGCTCGCCAGCACCGCCACCGTCGATGAGTTGCTTGGGCAGGGGTGGGATTTCCATCGCCGCGAACCAGCTGCGGTCGCCGCGCTGACGCTGGAGGAAGTTCACGAGGTCGCCGCGAGGTATCTCGTAGCGGAGCGACGGGCGATCGTGAGAGTGCGCCCTTGAGGGGATGGGCGGCTGAACCGAAGGAGCCGCCCATCCGCTTAAAGGCCCTTACCGTCCGCTTACCTGCGAGTGAGAATCACGCGAAGATTGGGATTGCCTCCGGTCGGCGACCCAGATACCCTCCCAGGGTATGAAGACCCCTCCGAGCTTCGCACGATCCGCTTGCCTTGCTCTCGCCCTGCTCGTCGCTAGTCCGCCAACCGAGGCGGCCGATTCGAAGATCAACCAAACGGCCCAAGCTCTGGAGAAGTGGCTCGCCCCGAACCCGGCGGCCAAAAAGGTGGATCCCGGTGACCCGGCCAAGCTCCGTACCCGCATGATCGCACTGATCGAAAAGCTGGAATCTTCCTCACGCACCAACGGCCCCGGGCCAGACAGCATCTTGAGCAAAGCGATCGATTTGCGGGGGGACCTTGCCGGAGTCGAGCGCCTCCTCACCCACAACGCCGTCCTCGACGCCTGGGGCGAAGCGAATGCCCGCGGCCTCTTCAACAAAATCGGTAAGTTCACCGGCGACATCACGAAGGGCCGTGGGATCGGTCAGTCCTGCCACTTCGAGTTCATCGTTCCCGCCGAGACCTACCCGCCCGCCTCGAATCAGCTCGCGAACCTCCGCGTAGTTCCCGAAGAGGCCAAACGCGTTGCGGACGCGCCGCTCTCACCTCGGGAGCTCAGCTACCATCAGGAACTGATCGAAATGATCGCCGAAAAAGACCGCAGCGCTGAACTGGCCGCTTTTGAAAATCCGACACCGACAAACGCGCTCGGATTCACCGAGAAGGAAGCACTCGCCCGATGGGAGGAGGCCATGAGCGCCGCCGGGGAAACGGCAAAGAAGAAGCCGAACATTCGCCTGGAGTGCCGGGTCGATGGCACTCCCTCGCACGTGACCCAGCAGCGCTGGAGGACGGAGACCAAGGTCCTGAATTTCTCCGCCTTCCCCACCGAAGTCATCGTGGAAATCCATTTGCTGGGATACACCGATAAAAAGCACGACTACTACCTCATGGCGAAGAAGAGCGAGACCGTAAAGTTGCTCCCGAACGAGTCCCGGATGATCGAACTTTTCACGAAGGCAGAGGGTGCCTACAAAAAAGCCGCCGACACCCATGACGAACTCTCGAAGGCCGAGATCGCCGAGAGCCGGGTCCGCTACCGAGGGTTTGTCGTGATCGCCAAACACGGCGACGGCATCGTCTCTTTCATAGGGTCCGATCAGCGACTCCTTGACTTCGGAAATCCCGCCGCCGAGGATTCACCTCTCGGATCATTGCCTGCATTTTAGAGAAAGGCGATTCTGATCACTTGGCTTCGATTCTGCGAAGCAAAAAGCTCGAGTTCATTCGGAAAGATTCGTGATCCGGCACTCCCGCCGGTCCGGGGCTTAAGGTATCAAATGTTGGAATGATTTAGACCACGAATCATCACGGATGAACACGAATCAAGGATTTGACCTCCGCGTCGAAGCCATCGTCGCTCGCGCAGATCCGCTCTTGCCTGGCGAGGTCAATCTCCGCTACTCTCGACTGCATATGCGCTCTGCCCCCGTCGTCATTTCCCTCGTCCTCTTGGTTTGGATCAATCTCGCTTTCGCTCAGGAGAAAAAGTGGACCCCGCCACCGGCCATCGCGCTGGTGAAACAGATCTCCGAAAATCCAGCCACCGCCGCTGCCACCATCCGCAAGTCGTGGGGTGAATCCGCTCTCGCCTCCGGCAAGCAAAAGTGGGTCGAGGAAACCACCCTGCTCGTGGCCCTCACTGCTGACGAACCGGTCACCGCTTTCCGAAGCACCGGCGAAAAACTCGGCGACCTAACCCGCCTCGATGACAAAGGACTTCAGGCTCTCTCCCTTGATGTCGGAAACTGCGTGGCTTTTGACTATGAACTGCGCGGTGCAGGTGACAAGGTGCTCGGCAGCGGTTCCGTGAAGATCGAGTATTATCCCTACACGGCCGGCTCGCTGCCACAGGACGGCGTCCCGGTTGGCACCGTGCATCGTCATGCGTGGACCGAATCGAAAGTGTTTCCCAACACCACTCGCGAACTCGATGTCTATGTCCCCGCCCAATATGACGGTAGCAAACCAGCTGCCCTGATGGTCTTCCAGGATGGCCTGCGCCACGCGGAGCGAGGTGCCGACGGAGGCCTCCGCGCCCCGGTCGTCTTTGACAACCTCATCGCCGCCGGGAAGATGCCGGTGACCATCGGGATCTTCATCAACCCCGGATCGCTACTCGATCAAAAGGACAAATCAAAACCCGGCAACCGCAGTCTCGAATACGACTCTCTCGGCCCTGCCTACGTCACCTTTCTGCTCGACGAGATCATTCCCTTCGTGGTCGCCGAACACGGTCTCAAGCTCAGCGAGGATCCCGAGATGTGGGCCATCTCCGGTGGATCGAGCGGATGCGCCTGTGCCTGGACCGCCGCTTGGGAGCGCCCTGACAAATTCGGAAAAGTCCTCGGCTGGGTTGGAACCTTCACCGACATCCGCGGTGCCAACGCCTATCCCTATCTGGTGCGCAAAACCGAACGCAAACCAATCAAAGCCGCTCTCCTCGAGGGCAGCAACGACCTCGACAATCAGTTTGGCAACTGGCCCCTTGCCAATCACCAGATGGAAGCTTCCCTCAGGTTCATGAACTACGACTATCGCTACTGGTGGGGCGAGGGCTTCCACGGCAGCCGTCACGCAGCCGCCCTTCTGCCCGAGATGATGACTTGGCTGTGGGCCGAGTGAGGCGTCGTGATTCCCTCCAGCAAGCTAGTGGCTCGACCCACCCGCAGATCGGCAGCTTGACGCCGACTTCGTGGTGTTGCTAGATTCGACTCCCATGAAAACACCCGCACTGCTCGCCATTCTCGTCTCTTGCGCCACCCTCGCCGACGCAGGTGAACCCGTCTCCCTTTTCGACGGAAAGACTCTCGCCGGTTGGACCGGTCTAGACGGTGCCGCCCCCGGACCAGGCTGGACCATCGCCGACGGTGAGTTGCGCCTCGACGGACAAGGTGGTTACCTGATCTCGGAGAAGGAATACACCAACTTCGACTTCGAGTGGGAGTGGAAGATCTCCGAGGCCGGCAACAACGGAGTCAAATACTGGGTCACCAAAATCAACGGCAAGGAATGGCTCGGCATCGAATACCAGATGCTCGACGACGAGAAACATCCCGACGGAAAGAACGGACCGGACCGCCGCACCGCTTCCTTCTACGACATCCAGGCCCCCGGCGCGGCCACTCCGGTGAAGACCCCCGGCGTGTGGAACCAAAGCCGCATCGTCGCTCAAAACGGAAAACTCCAGCATTGGCTCAACGGCGTCCTCGTCGGCGAGGCCGACACCGCTTCAGCCGAGTGGAAGGCAAATCTCGCCCAGAGCAAATTCAAGGAAAAGGTCGGCTTCGCCCCCGGTCACGGATGCATCATGATCACCGATCACAAAGACAAGGTGGCTTACCGCAATCTGCGCATCCGGGAGTTGGAGTGATCGACCAAACGGGGTTGGGACTCGGACCCAACCCTGTTGAATGAAGTAGGTGGTGGGTCAAGACCGCTTCCCGGAGGTGCGATCACTAGGTCCAAGTCTTTCGAACCGTTTCTCCTTTCCACTCAGCGGGGAACCTGTTAGAAGCAAGGGGAAATGAAATACCAGCTCCCTACCCTCGCCACACTAATTCTTCTCTCCACTGTGGTTCCCGCCTCCTCCCAGGAGGTCGAGTTCGACCCGCTCGGTCGTGATCTGCCCTTGGAAAGTCTCGAAAAACTGATGCAGATCCAAGTCGAGTGGATCGAAGTCGATGCCGAAATCGCCACCGAACTGCTGATGGACGAGGATCCCACGCAGCCCGCCACCATCCGCTCTTCCAATGCCGGGCCGCTCCGCCAGACCTTGCAAGCGAGCATTAACAAAGGCAAAGCGACCTTGATCGAATCAACCATGGTTACCGCGCGCAGTGGTCAGCGTGCCAAAGTCGAGTCTATCTATGAATACATCTATCCCTCGGAATACGACGCCGGCAGCTTCCTCCACTCCGAGAAGGCGCTCGGAACCGCGACCAAGCAAATCGCCCCCCAAGCTACCGCATTCGAGACGCGCAACGTCGGCGTTACCCTGGAAGTCGATCCGGTCCTAGGTGCTGACGACCGCGCCATTGAACTGAATCTGGCCCCCGAACTCGTCTATTTGACCGGCAAGGAATCATGGGGCACGCACAAGGCCGAAGGCAGTGAAGTCGAGGTCCTCATGCCGTCTTTCTACACCGTCAAAACGACCACCCAGGTGTGCATCATCGCCGGAGAATACCTGCTCATGAGCGTTCAGAGTCCCCGCGATCTCAAGACAGGCATGACCGATCCGAGCAGGAAAGTCCTCGTGTTTGTGAAGGCCAACCTCATCGCCGTTGGTATGCCGCTAAAAAAGTAGTCGATCCATGAAGCGATGCCTCATCGGTCTGGTCGTGCTGCTGGCGGGCTTCGCGCAAGGAGCGGAAAGCGGACTGCCTCAGCTCGTCATCAAGGGCCGCGACGGCGGCCAGGCTCTCCCCATCGTCGAGGTGCTGGTCTCGGTGGAAGTGGAGGGCCGCATCGCCGAGATCATTTACGAGATCGCTTATCAAAACAATACGGAACGCCGTCACGAAGGGGAGTTCTCACTCCAACTTCCTCCCGGCGCGACGGTCTCGACGTATGCCATCGACATCCGGGGGGAGATGCGTCCCGCAGTCGCCGTCGAGAAGGAACGGGCGCGAAAGGCCTACGACACCATCACGAGCAAGCTCATGGACCCTGGCATCGTGGAGCGCGAGGCGAACAACACCTACCGCACTCGTATTTTCCCCATCGAAGCCAAGAGCGTTAAGCGGGTGCGAATCGGCTACCTCCGCGAACTGGGACCGGATCGCAGCCTCGACGTGCCGCTCGCGTGCGAGGGATTGGTCACCCGCTTCCAACTGACCGTGAAGCAGCCGCCGATGGAACCGGAATTCGTGGGTTTCACCTCACCGAAAGCTCAACGATCCAACGACTCTACCTGGCAATGGCTCGGCAACAATATCACCCTGTCAGGCTCGCTGGTCCTCCCACCTTGCCCGATTCCCGCCGGATTCTCGACCAGCCGGGTGGAGGGAAAACCCGATGGCGTGCGGCATTTTGTCGTCCAGGGAGAGTTAGCTCGGCTGGAGGACAACGTCTCACTACCGTGGAAAAACGTCCGTCTCATCTGGGATGCCTCCTATTCGGGGCGCTTCCGCGGTCAAGCGTCCGAAGTCGCCGCGCTAGATCAGATCTGGCCCTGGTTGTCAGCCGAAACCACCGTGACGATGCAGCAACTCTCCACCGAGCTATCGCCCGAGAAGGTCATCTCTGTCCGCGACGGCGACGGAAGGGCGGTCACCGACTGGATCAAAGGAATCACCTACGATGGCTCGGCAGACTATTCCCTTGTGCCTCCCTTTGATGGCGTGACTTTGATCATAGGAGATGGCGTGGTCTCTTCCCCGCTTTGGAAAGCACGGAGCAGAAGCGGCGGACCGGTGATTTTGCTCAACAGCACCGATGCCTTCGGCTCACCCACGACCCCGGCCGGAGTGGACGTGGTGCTCGATCCGCGAAGAGAGGACTTTCTGGCTACATTGCAAGGGCTTCGCAACCCCACCGCGCTTGTCGGACTTGCCCGCGAAAACTGGAGCCTCGTGAAACTTGGCCAACAATACCGCCTGACCGGCCTCCTCCCGCCCGAAGCACCGGCCACTCTGCAACTCTCGGACGGCGAAATCGCCACCAAGGAAATCTCCACCGTGCCGACGATCAACAGTGGAGAATGGAATTTCGCCCGACGCCTCTGGGCACAGGATCGCCTCTCTAAACTTGAGTGGCAACACGACCCCGAACAGATTCGCCAGCATGCCATGGCCGAGCGGCTCGCCTGCGACTTCACCTCACTCATCGTGCTGGAGCGGATGGAAGATCACATCCTCTACGAAATTCCGCCACCGGAGCCGGAGCTGCTGAAGGAGTATCAAAGGGTCATCTTGAGGAAGCAATTCACTGCGGCGGGTCACGCGTGGACCGCATGGAATCGCAAGCAGCATTGGTATCAAACAGAACCACCGTGGATCGACACCGAGCTGCGCACCGAAGCCGCCGCCGTCGCGATCTTCACCAAGGCCGCCCGCAGCGTGTTTGACGAAGCTGCCATCGGACAGGCGACGATCCCCGCCCTGGAGACCTGGACCGCTGCCGCTGAAGCCAGCGCAAATGCAGCAAACCGGATCAACTCCCATGAGTCCTTCCTCGAATGGCAAACGGACGTAGGCGAGCGTTTCATCGGACTGCAAACCATCCGCGATGCCAACGCCGATCACTCTCCTGAAGGTCCCTTCCACGTCTCCGTCCGGGGATTCGTCGTCGAGCGCGATGTCATCGAAGGCGAGACTCCTTTCCTCATCCGCGATGCGATCCAAAAAGTAGGCGGACCCACTCACTATGGCAGCCTCTCCCGGGTGTTCCTTTACCGCGATGGCCAGCGCACCGGATACAATCTGAATAGCCGGGACGCCAAGCCAATCTTCTTGCGTCCTTGCGATATGATCGTGGTTGAAAGTGAACCCCAGATCTCCTTCCTGAGTGCCTCCGATCCCTTTGCTGACGGCTTCTTTGCTGAGCGCAGCTCGGCGGCCCTCGGCGGGGGATCTCCGGTTTTCGAGCAACCCGGCCTCGCTCGACCCGTCCTTCCGCGACAACCGGCGAATGATACCGTGGGGGGCGAGGCTCAAGAGACAACCGTGGCAAGTTTCTCCGGAGCCCCGCTTCCCGCTCCCTCCTCACCGTTACTCGATCAAGCATTTCTCGAAGCCCTTCGGACGGCTGCAGACCCGAAAGCATTCTATCAGGAGTCGCTTTCGGGAGACTTCGGCAAATTTCCCGTTTCGCAAGCCACCGTGATTGAAACGGCCCGATGGTTTTCCTCTCGTGAGGACAAAGACCTCACCTATCGCATCCTTACCAACCTCTGCGAACTTGAGGCGAACCAAGTCGAGGGAACCCGCGCGTTGGCGCTCTGGCTCGTGGAGTTCGGTGATCGCGAACGCGCGGTGGCCATCCTCAAGCGACTGACCATCGTTGCTCCCGACGAAGCCACCACAGCCCTCGTGCTGTATGACCTAGCTCGCATCTCCGGCGAAACGCCTGACTTTCTCGAAGCGGTCAAATTCGACCTCGCCGCTAGGAGCAAGGATACTTTGAGCCCGGTCGTATTGACCGACTATTTCTCCCGCGGTGGGCGTGCCACTGGTCCTGCAGGTTTCGTCACCCCGCAGGCGATGCCCTCGGATTTGCGCATCGTTGTTGCAAGTGCTGGAGGTGAAGCGAGCCTCGACGTCCTCCCCCCTACCCTGACATCGCAAAAAAATCCCGGTGAGTTGATAGAAGACTACGGAGTTTGGTCGTTTGACCATCCCCGCGTCCTGGAATACCAAGTGCGCCGCGCGATTCCCGGAGCCTATCGACCGAAGCTCATCCGCTGGTCAAATAACGAGGGGCCCATCACCGTGCGGATCGATACCTACTTGCGCTGGGGAACGGAAACGGAAGAACATCGCAGCACTACTTTGCTCATGAGTGAGCGTGAGATGGCGTTGCCAGAGATCTTGTTTCAGTGGCGGGTGGACGGGGGAAGGTGAGTGCAGGGTCTGCCATTGAGCGCTCTATTACAAAGCAATAGCCAGTTGACCATCCCCACCTCGGGGTTCGGCTGTCAACGCTCTGGTTCCCCGAGCCGCCTTCTCCATTTCTCACGGTCTTGCGAACAGTGGAACACAGCACAGACCGTAATTAAATCCCCAGACACTTCGTAGAATATCTCGAATGGAAATCGACGGATTGAGCGCCCGACGGAACTCATCCAACGCCACGGGGAAAATTTCAGGATGGCGCTGAATCGTGAGCAAGCACGCTTCGACGCAACGCAGAAAGTCTTCGCCAAGGCCCTGGTCCCGAGCTTCGTGCTATCCGTAGGCATCAACTACATCATCGTCAGCGTCCGGCGTGTGGATGATCGCTCTAGGAGCCTGTCGGACTTAGAGGGGCTGAGCGAGGAAAGCGGGGATTTGGTCCGAAAGCCCGTTTTTCGCAGCCAGGCGACATAAGTCCGCCAGGCTCCTAGTCATGCAGTGACCGCGCACGCTGTTTCACTTGTGCCCAAGTTCGTCCAGTTAAGCTGTCACGCGAAAAACTTTTCTTGCGCCGAAGTGGTTCACCCCGTTTCGCGTCCGTGACGGCTGTTTCCGTTTCTTCGAGCGCGATACTGTCCCACAAGTCCTCAACGAGCTGCCGCCGCTCAGCTCGGGCGAGCTTAAACAGTGGTGCGAATTCGGTGTTCACCAAACGTGGTTAATGTTGACCAACGACCAGTTCAACCACGAGGATCGAGTTTTTTCTACGCCACAAAGCCCAAAAAATCGACCCTCTAACGATTTTTCTGGTAAGATTCCCTCCTTGCCTGCCATAGTTTTCTTTCCGACCAAACCCCCGACTTATGCGTTCGATCCACCAACTCCTCGCTGCGACTGCTCTCCTGGCGGCATCCTTCACCGTTTCGCTCACTGCGGCTGATACCCTGACCTTTCCCGGCGGCGAGGGTCCCGGCAAAGGCAAACACATCGTCCTGATCTCGGGAGATGAGGAATACCGCTCCGAGGAGACCAATCCGATGCTCGCGAAAATCCTGAGTATCCACCACGGCTTCAAAACCACCGTTCTTTTTGCGATCAATCCCGAAACAGGCTTCGTCAATCCGACAACCAATACCAACATCCCCGGTCTCGAAGCGCTCGCCGAGGCGGACCTGGTCCTGATCAACACCCGCTTCCGCGATCTGCCCGCCGAGCAACTCCAGCACTTCGCAGACTATGTGAATACGGGCAAGCCTCTCATCGGCCTGCGCACGGCGACCCACGCCTTCAACACGAAGAACGCAGCGGGCGAGGTCGACTGGAACAACTTCGGCCTCAATTTCCTCGGAGAAAAATGGGTGGCCCATCACGGCAAACATAAAGTGGAAGGGGCCCGCGGAGTCATCGAGGAGGCCAACGCCGGACACGCCGTTCTTCGCGGAGTGACCGACATCTTCGCCCCCAGCGATGTCTATACGGTAAAGAATCTCGATGAGGCGATTGCCCAGGTGCTCGTGCGTGGTGCTGTCACCGAGACCCTCGACCCCGCTTCCAGAATCCTGGCTGATGATGCCCGCAACAAGCCCATGCAAGCCGCCATCTGGCTGCGCCCCTACACCGCCCCCAACGGCACCAAGGGCATGGCGCTGACCAGCACGATGGGTGCATCGGTGGACTTCGAGAGCGAAGACCTCCGCCGACTCGTCGTCAACGGAGCCTACCACCTGCTCGACCTTGAAGTGCCTGAACTGGCCAAAATCGATTACGTCGATCCCTTCAGTCCGACCTTCTTCGGCACCAATCCATCGGAGTATTGGGAAAGCAAGAAGCTCACCCCGGAATCCTACGCCCTCGGAAAATCCACCGCCACTGGCCTCGCGAACGTTAAGTAGAAGGACGGCATCAACTACGGTGGATCCCGAAAGCAGCCGAGGACCAGCGTTCCAACTTGGAGCAACCCGCCAAACCGAAGGCCCCGGCTGAGCCGTTCCGCCTGCCCTCCGCTCCGGCCAAGGGATGGCCCATCGTCTTCATCGGCAAGAGCCTGACTGAGCGCACTCCCGGCATGTTCTATGAGCCGGAAGATCTGCTGAAGGACCATCCGGCCAAGCGGCCTAACAGGGTATGACGTCGGACCGAACAGGGTATGATTCACCTTCCCACAAAAACACCAGACACGTCGCCGCTGGCATCGTATCATGCCCGCCATGGCGCTACTAGGAAAGGTCAATCGACTGCTTATCGTTCGTGACTCAGATCACGGAATGTATCTCGACGGCGGTCCGCTGGGCGAGATTCTGCTACCGACTCGCGAGGTTCCCGCCGACCTGGAGCAGGGTGAGGAGCTCGACGTGTTCGTCTCGCGCGATTCTGAGGACCGGATCGTCGCCACGGTGACGCGTCCCTTCGCGCAGGTCGGTGAATTCGCGGGGCTGCGGGTCACCGCGACCCACGAGCGCATCGGAGCGTTCCTCGATTGGGGCATGGCCAAGGAGTTGCTTCTCCCTTGGGCCGAGCAACCGCATCGGGTGGCGGTCGGCGATATCGCCCTCGTTTACATCGTGATCGACCCGCGAAGCAATCGCATCATCGCCACGGGCCGGACGCAGCGTTTTCTTAAAAAGTCGCGTCCGAAGTATGCCCCCGGTGAAGCGGTTACGCTCTTGATTCAGGACCGGTCGCCGCTTGGTTACAATGCCATCGTCGATCAACAATACCGCGGACTTCTCCTCGCTCGCGAATTGCCGCGTCCGATCGCCATCGGCGAAAGCCATCCGGGTTTCATCCAGGACGTCCGCCCCGACGGCCAGCTTACCCTCTCGCTGCAGGCCTCGGGATATCAACGGGTCGGCGGTCTCAGCGAGCAGATTCTCGCGGCGCTTCAAGAAACAGGCGGGCGACTCCCGCTCGGCGACCAAAGCAGTCCCGACGAAATCCGCGCGGTGCTTGGCACGAGCAAAAAGGCTTTCAAACAAGCACTCGGCAGTCTCTATCGGCAACGTCTCATCGAGATCGAGCCACAGTCAGTCCGACTGCTTTGACCGGGTCGCTCAGCGCACCCGCATCGTGACCGCGCTCGCATCCATCTCCGCCTCCCAGACACTGAGGCGACTTTTCAGATCGGCGCTGATCTCGGGGTGTTGGTAATATAGATTAACCCGCTCGCCGGGATCTTGCGAAAGATCGAAGAGCAGGTCCATCGAGCCTCCGTCATCGACGTATTTAAACTGGCCTTGGCGCATCGCCCGCATCATGCGATTGGTCCGTTTCATCCTCCAGTAGAGACTGCGCTCGACCTCGGGCTGCTCGCCTTTCAGAATCGGCAGGAGGTCGATACCATCGTAGGCTTGCTCCTTAGGAAGTTCGCCGCCGGCCGCTTTCAGGAAGGTCGCGGTCAGATCCATGGTGATGCCGACCTGACTGGACTTCACCCCCGCAGGCAGCACTCCCGGCCAGCTCATCAGACAAGGCACCCGGATGCCGCCCTCCCAGAGGGTCGCCTTATGATGGAAATACGGCTGGTTGCTCGCCCAACGTTCCCCTCCATTGTCACTTGAGAAAACGACTAGCGTATTCTCCAGCAGGCCCGCCTTTTCCAACTCGGCGTGGATCATGCCGACGCCGTCATCGACCCGCTGCAACATGTCGCGGTAGATGGCCCGACTGCCGCTGTGCATCGACTCTTTCGTTACAAAGGGCGTCTCCGGCGCATCGGGCTTTTGAAACGGCGCATGGACCGCGAGGTGGGGCACGTAGAGAAAAAATGGATGGCCCGCATGGTCGCGGATGAACTGGACCGCCCGCTCGTTGACCAGATCGGTGAAGTAGCCCTCGACCTCAACTTTTTCCAACCCGTCACGCAGGGCCGGGGTTCCGTCGAAGTAAGTGTGCCGGTAGTAATCCGCGTGACCGAGCAACTCGCCGAAATACTCATCAAACCCGCGATGGATCGGATTATACACGTCCTTGTAGCCGAGGTGCCACTTGCCGAAAGCACCGTTGCGATACCCCAGGTCGCGCAGGGAATCGGCGATGGTTTTCACCCCGAGGGGAAGCCCGAGAGCATGGACATCGGGCTCCGGTTTCCAGACGCCATCGACGAGAACCTGCTGCTCGACTTGGTATCCAAAGGCGAATTCGATCCCGGTCCGCTGCTGCCAGCGTCCACTCATGAAGCCCACCCGCGTCGGCGTGCAGACGGGCGCATTGGCATAGAAGTCAGTCAGCTGCACCCCGTCCGCCGCGATCCGGTCGATGTGGGGCGTTTTGATGTCCGTCGCTCCGGTGCACCCGAGGTCGCCGTAGCCCATGTCATCGATCAAGACGAAAACGATGTTCGGCGGAGCGGCTGAGACCGGGAGGATCGAATAAAAGCCGACGAGGGCGCCGAGGACAACGAAGGGGAAACATTTCATGGTATGGGAGAGGCCGAAGCGTCCGGATTCCTTCAGCCGAACATTCCATCGATGGTTCCGCTGCTTATGCCATTGAAGTTCTCGATCTCCGCCCCGAACTCCCGCGCGAGAGTCAGATGCATGTTGGCAAGAGGGGTTCCTTTTTCGCAAACGAGGTGCCGTCCACCCTGGATCCGCCCCTGACCGGAACCGAGCAGGACGAGCGGAAGGTCTTTGCTGATGTGGCCGTTGCCGTCCTTCATTTCGCTGCCATAGAGCACCACGCTGGAGTCCAGCAGGTTGCCGCTGCCTTCGTCGATGCTCTCCATCCGTTCGAGCAGATAGCGCACCTGCTCGGCATACCAGCGACTCACGGTGGTGTATTCTTTGACGAGCGCCTCCTGATTCTTGTGATGGCTCATGCCGTGATGATCATTCTTCACCCCGTCGAGGAAGGTGAAGTTCTGACGGCTGAACCCATGGGCGCTCATGAAAGTAGCGACACGCGTGGTATCCGTTTGCAGGGTAAGCACGAGCAGGTCGAGCATCAGGCGCATGTGCTCGTCTTTGTTCAGCGGGATACCGGCGGGCGGGCGGACCTGCTCAGGCGCGGTCAACGGAGTCCACTCCGGTTCGGCGGGATGCAGGGTCCGCTCAATCTGCAACTCGACACCGCGCACCCCTGCGAGATACTCGTCGATCTTCTCCCGATCACGACCGCTGGCGCGGCGTTGCAGATCCTT
>Ga0163144_10010253_pt1 | contig 19999 bp, 16 predicted proteins | sample OliLak19BULKMAT1_FD_123175 | JGI IMG/M metagenome (GOLD analysis project Ga0163144, IMG submission 123175) | Freshwater microbial mat bacterial communities from Lake Vanda, McMurdo Dry Valleys, Antarctica - Oligotrophic Lake LV.19.BULKMAT1 | ecosystem: Environmental > Aquatic > Freshwater >... | reverse complement strand
TGATTGGTTTGAAGCTCACCTCCGGGCATTGAGAAACACGAAGGAAAGAAGAAGAGAAACCGCGAATTTGCGCGAATAAAGTAAAGACAACAGCGTTGCCGACGTTTGTTGTTCGCATGAATTTCTCAAAGTCATTGCATCCGTTTCCCAACTGACAGTGGACAGCATTCGTTTCATTCGCGAAGATTCGCGTGATTCGCGGTCCGTTTTTTTATGGTTCTTTTCGAGTGATCATCGCCACCCCATGCCATCTGAAGCCGACAAGTATCCGAAGGTCGCCCAACTGAAGAGCGTCGACTCGCTGCGCGCCCGCCTCGCTGAACTCAACGCGACGCTGCCGCTCGACGACGCGATCGAAACCGCGGCCGACGGTTCGCCGCTCGCCCAACCGATCGAGGTCGGTGGCTTCCGCGTCGGCAATCGTTGGTGCATCCATCCGATGGAAGGTTGGGACGCGAACCGCGACGGCTCGCCGAGCGACTACACGCTGCGGCGGTGGCGGAACTTCGGCCGCAGCGGAGCCAAGCTGATCTGGGGGGGCGAAGCGGCGGCGGTGCAACCAAGTGGGCGCGCGAACCCCAATCAAACGCTCGCCACGCCGGAGAACAAGCGCGGCCTCGCGGAGCTGCTCGAGGAATGCCGCGCGGGCCATCGGGAACAAACCGGCACGCTCGACGGCTTGCTCGTCGGCTTGCAACTCACCCATTCGGGCCGCTTCTGCAAACCGGCTGATCACGCGAAGTGGGCGCCAAAGATCGCTTATCATCACCCGCTGCTCGACGAGAAGTTCAAGATCGATCCCGCCGATGCGACTTGTGTCTGGACCGACGACGAACTCGAAGTCTTGATCGACGACTACGTCGCCGCGGCGCGATTGGCCTACGACGTCGGCTACCAGTTTGTCGACGTGAAGGCCTGCCACGGCTACCTGCTGCACGAGTTCCTCAGCTCGCGGACGCGCCCCGGCAAATTCGGCGGCGACCTCGACGGACGCTCGCGTGTGCTCTTTACCGTGATCGATCGCATCCGCAGCGAGATCCCCGGGCTGATGATTGGCGTCCGGCTGAGCGTGTTCGATACGATCCCCTACCGCACCAGCCGCGAAGTCGGCCAGCCGATGGAGTACCAGCAGCTGCTGCCGTACGGCTTCGGCTTCGGCGTCGACGAGTGCGACCCGATGAAGTTTGATCTAAGCGAACCGATCGAACTGATGCGGCGACTCGTCGCCCACGGCGTGGCGATCATCAACCTCACCTGCGGTAGTCCCTACTACGTTCCCCACATCCAGCGGCCGGCGATTTTCCCGCCAAGCGACGGCTATCAGCCGCCCGAAGATCCCTTGGTGAGCGTTTGGCGGCAGATGGAATCGGTGCGGCAGTGCAAGGCGGCGCTCCCCCACCTGCCGCTCGTCGGCAGCGGTTATTCGTACCTGCAGGACTATCTCCCCCACGCGGCGCAAGGCGCCGTGCGCAGCGGTTGGGTCGATTTCGTCGGCCTCGGCCGGATGGTCCTCAGCTATCCCGAACTGCCGCACGACTGCCTAGCCGAGGGGAAGCTCAAACGAAAACTCGTCTGCCGAACGTTCAGCGACTGCACCACCGCCCCGCGCCATGGTCTCATCTCCGGCTGCTATCCCCTCGACGAGTACTACAAACGTCTCCCTGAGCGCGAGCAACTGACGGCGATCAAGCAGAAGCTGAATGAAGAGTAACTCGATGCGACGCGACCGGCGACTCACGGCTTCGTGCAATCGAACAGCGAGAGCCTGTTGCGGATGTAACGGTTGCATCGCCGTGCCGCGCACGCTTGATCATAGAAGCCACCGGCTCCGCCGGTGGACGAACTGCCGAGCGACGTCGCTTCCACTCCGTCCACCGGCAAAGCCGGTGGCTTTCACGGAAGGTCGCAGTCGCGTCGCGACTTCGACGACACTTGCCGTCGATTCGACGCGAGCGAGCCAGCTTGCTTGCTCCCCAACCGTAAGTCTGATTCACAGAAATCGGCCAAATAAGGCCGCTATTCCCCGCTGCGCGCCGATTGGCACGTCGCGTGCGTCTAGTTTCTTCCGTCAGTTCGGGCCATCAGCGGTTCGCTTGCCGCACCCCGAGCGGTGGAACAACAGCAGGGCGTACCACGCGCCCAGGGAGAGCAGTCATGTTACGCAAGACTTGGTTAGCGCTGGCGACGGTCGCCGCCATCGGGGTGAGCTGGGGCGTCGCGTCGTCGGCCGAGGCTGGACACCCGCACGGCGGACATCATGGAGGTCACCACGGCGGCCATCATGATCACTACGACGATTACCATCACCACCACCACCATGCCGGCTATCGCGGCTACGGCGGCTATGGCGGCTACGGTTTCGGCTACAGCGGCCCGACGAACGTCCGCAGCATTTACGGACCGGCGTATCAGAGTTACTACGGCACGCGCTCCAGCGGCTACGGCGGCGGGTACGGGTATGGCGGTCGCGGTTACGACAACTGCAACGGCCCCAGCTATGGTCGCGGCGGGGTGAGCGTTTCGTTTGGGTTCTAGTTTGGCCGTTCGGAAGGCGGGCCTTTCCGGCACTTCGGACTGGCCGCTTAAGCGGCCAGTCCAATGCGGCTTCCAACCCGCCCCGGCTCGTATCGGATTGAGCGTATTGGCGTCAAAGTGACGGCACTCGCTTAGGCGGAGTCAGTGACATTCGTGTGGTGTTCGGCTGTAAGTCGCTATTTTTAAGGGACTTACGACGCGACTCCAGCGAATGGCACAAGGCCTGCGTAAGTAATTAGAAACAGCAGCGGAAAACAGAGGAAGAGTGTCATCCACCCAGCCGCCGCTCACAGAGGTCAATCGTTAGAGGGAGTTTGAGTCATGTTGAAGCGCATCCTGTTAGTCGTCGCCGTCGTCGCGGGAACCACGCTCGCCGTCGCCCCCCAGGCCGACGCCGGGGTGTTCGTCCGCCGGGTCGCCCCGGTCCGCCGTATCGTTTATCCCCCTTACCCCGTCGCCCGCCGCGCCGTCGTCGCCCCGGTGGTTCGTCCCATGGTCTACCCGGCTTACCGCCCGGTGATCTACGGCGGCCCTGGCTTCTACGGCCCCGGCATTTCGGTCGGCGTTGGTCTGTATTAAGCGATAGCGTTCGCATCGCGGCGATCGTAGTCGCGAATTAGCAGTAACGTATCGTTCGCCAGGACTTGTGCGGGTGGCGAACGACTAACAGCCGCCTGTCAGCTTTGAAAGCCGACAGGCGGTTTGTTTTTGCGCGCATGTAGAAAGGCAGAGCCCAAGGGTGCCACTGGCGTGTCGCCAGTGAGGAGTGCCGAGCGAGTACCCACTTCTGCACTGGCGACACGCCAGTGGCACCCGTTGTTTATTGCTAGCACGCTCCCCTTCTTCGTCGCACAAGGAAGAATCCTCATGAACCGCGCAGTTCCTTCCGATGATGGCATATGAGTACCTCTCAAACTGCCCGATCAGTCTGCGCTTTGCCGCACGACGCCTGCTGCTAGCCGCTGCCATGCTCGTCATCATCAGCGACCTCCACCTGACCGACGGAACCAGCGGGTCGACGATTTCTCCCGGCGCGTTCCAGCTGTTGGGCGAACGGATCGCCGACCTCACGATGGGCGCCTCGCAGCGCAGCGACGGCAGCTATCGGCCGGTGGAGCGGATCGACCTGCTGCTGCTGGGCGACGTCCTCGACGTCATCCGCTCGAGCCGCTGGCTTACCAGCCGCTCGCGACCGTGGGACGATCCGAACTCGCCAGCGTTCTTTGAGACGGTCTCCCAAATCACCAGCGACATCCTGCGACGCAATGAAGAGGCGCTTGGCGAATTCCGCAAGCTCGCGCAGCAAGGCGTCGCCATCCCCGCCGCCACGCGCGACGGCCGACCGGCTGATCGCCAATTGCTGCCGATCCCCGTTCATATCCACTACATGGTGGGGAACCACGACTGGTTCTACCACTTGCCCGGCGAGAACTACTCGCGCCTCCGCCGGCAGATCGCCCTCCACATGGGCTTGGTCACCAATCCCGAGACGCCCTTCCCGCATGAAGCGTGGGAATGCAACGAGCTGCTGCAGACGATGCGGCGGCACAAGGTCTTCGCCCGCCACGGCGACGTTTATGATCCCTTCAACTTCGAGGGCGATCGCAACGCCAGCAGCCTCGGCGACGTGATCGTCATCGAACTGCTCAACCGCTTCGGCGCCAAGGTCGCCCAGCAGTTGGCCGACGATCTGCCGGAAGCTGCGATCGCCGGGCTGCGCGAGATCGACAACATCCGGCCATTGCTGCTGGTGCCAGTCTGGATCGACGGCTTGCTCGAACGAACCTGCCCCCACCCGGCGACCCGGAAGCAGGTGAAGAAGATTTGGGACGAACTGGCTGACGAGTTCCTCGAGCATCCGTTCGTCCAGCGCCGTGACACTTGGTGCCCGGTCGACGTCGTCGACGGCCTCCAGAAGGCCCTGAAGTTCAGCCGGCGGCTTTCGGTCGGTTGGGCCAGCTGGATCGCCCAGTGGATGTGGCAACTCCGCGGGGCCGACAACGCCTCGTACTTCCAGCACGCCCTGTCGGAGCAAGACTTCCGCAACCGCCGGGCGCGGCACATTGTTTACGGTCACACCCACGGCCACGAGACGGTGCCGCTGGACGCGAGCTTCGCGGAAGGGTATGTCTTGAATCAGGCGTACTTCAACAGCGGCACCTGGCGGCGGGTCTACGAGCAGACTCGCTTCGCCCCGCATGAGCAGGAGTTCATCGCGGCCGACACGTTGACGTACCTGGCATTTTTCAAAGACGACGAGCGCCGCGGCCGGCCTTACGAAACCTGGACCGGCACGCTCGGCATCTCGCCGTTGGTGGGGACGACGTTGCGCGTCGATTCGGGATTGAAGAGCGATGCCGCGACACAACCGATTTCGACACCAAGCGTACCGGTCCGAGCCCCCCACTTCGCCCTACCGCCTACTCACGTCCGGGCCGCCGACGGAGCCTTCGTCCGCTGAGTTCGATCAGCGGATGGCCGCGGCGGGCGCACAGTTCTCGCAAGCGGGCGTCGCGGCGATCTACTGCGTCCACGGCACGTTCTGCGGCGACGACGTGCTGGGGCTGTTCACGGAGCTCGAAGCGTGGGCGCCAAGCGTGGCGCGACCGCTAAGGCGCTGGAGCAAGCGTGCGATCGACGCCGTGATCGGCGAGACGGGGAACTACACGCCCGACTTTGCGGAGCGGATGGAAGCGGCGCTTAGCGCCGCCGCGCCGCGGCGCGTGCCGGTGCGGCTGTTCCATTGGTCGAGCCAGAATCACCACATCGCCCGCGCCGACGGCGCCGTGCGGTTGGTGGACGAGTTGGCGACATTCGCTGAGCGACTCCCCACGCGCGAACTTATGGCTCCCTCCCCCTGGAGGGGAGGGCTGGGGAGGGGGGCTGACGCGGCCAAGTCGCAAGCCACTTCAAACACCCCTCCCCCTCAAGGGGAGAGGGACGAACAGATCAATCAGCGCGTTATCCTCTGGGCCCACAGCCATGGCGGCAACGTCTTCGCACTCCTCACCAACCTCCTCGGCGCCGACGAAGCCGCCCGCCAAGAGTTCTTCCACGCCTCCAGGTCGTTCTTCCGACCGTGGATCGCGACACGCCCTGATTTGCCGGTCTGGGATCGCGTCGAACAACTACTCGCCGACCCGCAACACCCGGTACGGCGGCTAAAGCTCGACGTCATCACCTACGGCACGCCGATTCGCTACGGCTGGGACGCCGGCGGTTATCACAATCTGCTCCACGTGATCCACCACCGGCCGCATGCGAAGCATCACGCCCATCGCGCGCCGTATCCCCCCTGGCCGCACGACGTTCTTGCGGCCGAGCATGGCGACTACATCCAGCAAGTCGGCATCGCCGGCACGAACTTCCCGCCGCTGCCGATAGCACTGCGAACGTTCCTCGCCGACTGGCGATTGGGCAGCCTGCTGCAACGCGACCTCGGCGGCTGGCTCCGCTCGCGGCTCAAACACGGCATGCGCGTTCACGGGGACGGCACGACGCTGCTCGTCGACTACGACGATCCCCATTGGCTGCCGTGGACGCATGTCCTGGGACACGCGCCGTATACCCGCAGTCATTGGCTGCCGCTCCACTGCGAGCTGGCGGCGGAGCATTTTTACGGCGACCAGCCGAGTGGGGTATAATCTACTGCGGTGGCGAAGATTTCATTCGAGGGGACGCGGATGGGGAGGTTTAGCATGAAGATTTCACTCGCGAACTACATCGATTTGATTCGTGCAGAAAGCGGCGACATTCCCCTCGATAGCGTTCGTCGATTTGAAGTCGATGGCATCGTCGACACAGGGGCGGCCCAGCTCGTCTTGCCAGCCGCTGCTGCAGAAGCCCTTGGCCTCGACGAAGCGTGGCTCGCGAAAGTGACGTACGCCGACGGACATACGGAGAAGCGTCCAGTAGTGAAGAACGTTTGGCTTCAGCTTTGTGATCGAGATTCCGTCTTCTCCGCAGTCATCGAACCGAATCGCAAGACAGCGCTCATCGGTGCGATCGTGCTGGAGGCGCTAGATTTGGTTGTGGATTGCGTTAGTCAGAAACTGCTTCCGCGTGATCCGAACATGATGCTGGCGGAGATTGAATGATTCGCGGCGCTGATCGCCGGCACGCTCCTCGACCGCGACTTCGAGATCGCGACGGGCGCTCATGTGGGCCGACGACCGAGGAGCAGCAAGGCCTCGGCTCTGACAAGCGAGAGTCGTTCGCTCAGTTCCACCAGCGATTCCAACTCTTCACGTTCGTCCGCTGCGAGCTCGCCTTCATTATTCCGATCCATCAGCTGCTGCAGCCGATCGTCGGCCTTGCTTGGCAGTCGAAGCTGTCCGATGGTCTCGACCCATTCGACGGGGGCGTCAATTGTCGTGTTCATCGAATTGCCGAACGTTGGTGAGTCTGAAGTCGTGTCTAGACAGGTTAAGTATACTCTCGGTGCATCCCTTCGCCAAAGCGAGATCACTCGTGAACAACTTTGATCCCAGTTTCCAGCAGATTACCACCACCGCCGGCAGCCGTGAGGAAGCCGATCGCATCGCGACGACGCTCGTTGACCGCCGCCTGGCAGGTTGCGTCCAGATCGTCGGTCCGATTCGCAGCGTCTACCGCTGGCAGGGAGAGATCGAACACAGCGAAGAGTGGCTCTGTCAGATCAAGACAACGCGCGAGCAATACGCTGCCGTCGAAGCGGCGATTCGCGAACTTCACTCCTATGATTGCCCAGAGATCATCGCCACGCCGATCGTCGCCGGCAGCGCGGCGTATTTGCAGTGGCTCGCTGAGCAACTAGGTCACTCGGCATCATAACAAATGCCATTGTTTGCCCGCGAATCACGCGAATGGACGCGAATTGGATTATTGACAGGATAACAGGATGGAAAGGATCGACAGGATGAAATTCTTGTCTTTCCAAATCCTGTCGATCCATGCAATCCCGTCATCCTGTCCAGTCTTCATTCGCGTCAATTCGCGTGATTCGCGGGCAATATTCCTAATTGCTAATCGACCGGAAGTTATTGAAGTTCAAGTTGCCGAACGCGAACTGCGGGAACATCGCGTAAAGACCGTTCGTGAAGAACTCGCTGATCCATTCGTCGGCCACGCGGATTGGCGTCTTCGGCACGATGACGATGTCGGAATCGTTCAGCCAGATCTCGTCGGCGGGCGTCGGGCGCTTGCCGTAGATGCCCCCTTGGACGTCGAACATCGACGCCAGCAGCCGCCAGTCGTCGCCGCGGCGGAAGACGACGACCTGTCGCAGGTTAGCGCCGTTGAGATGCCCGCCGGCCATCTGGATGGCGGCCATGAGCGTCGTCGGACCTTCGAGCGTGTAGCGATTCGGCTGCCGTACCTCGCCGCCGATGAATACGTAGCGGGTCGCCCGTTGCGTGATCACCGGCGTGATGTCGACGCCGGGGATCGCGGCGTCGTAACGCGCATCGACTTCAAGCTTCAGTTCATCGACCGTGAGGCCTTGCGCACAGATTGGCCCTAAACCAGGTAAAAACAGCCGCCCGTCGGGGTTCACCGTCGACTCAAGTTGCTGGCCGCCGTTCCCTTGCCGGGCGACGACCGCGTTGATGAGGTCCTGCAGTCGCGTATTAACTTCCACCGGCGTGACTGTGATCGCCGGCACCTTGTAGTACTTCGTGTAGCGCTCTTCGAGGTGGGCCCGCAGGCCGTCGACTGTCATGTTCGCGGCGCGAACTTGTCCCAAGAGCGGCAGCGTGATCGTGCCGTCGGGCTGCACCACGAGTTCTCGCCGCACATCGTCTTGCGTGCCGCCGATGCCGCCGGCCACGGAGTCGCCGGTGAGCGACTCGACGCGAATCTTGTCGCCCACCTGCAGTTCGTACGGAAAGCTTGTCATCTCCCGCGTCAGACGGAAGACGAAGATGATCCGGTCGTCGACGCGAATGCGATACTCCGGCACATGGGCCAAACGAGCGTGTCCAACATACTCGCCCTGGGCGTAAGCTTGCCAGTCGACCGGCCCGCGGGCATCCCAGGTCACCTCGCCACGGCCGCCGCTGACGGTGCTATCGACGCCCCACACGGGATAGGGCGCCGCGGGACCGAGGGCCTGGCAGAGCTGAATCTCCTGCGTCTTCGCCACGTTGACGGGCGGCTTCGGCCGCGCGTCGAACGTCTTCGGGCGTTGCGACGCCACGATGTTTCCCAGCGACAGCACGCCGACGACGGCGCAGGCAAACAGGCTCCACTTTCTCAAGGCTGCACGTTCCCCGCGATGGCTCATCGGAAGTACCCTCCCGGCAGCCGGGTGACATTGTGAACCGGTTCGCCTTGCACTGGCGCCTGGGCGGGTGGCGGCGTCTGCGGTCGCGGCTGCGGAATCGGCGGTCCAGTGGCGACTTGCGTTGGCGCCGGGACCGATGGCGCCAGCGGATCGCCCATGCGAGCGAGCGTCTGTGGATCGACCCACTTCACGCCCGACATGCTGCTGACCCCTTGCTCTGCCAGCTGGTGAGCTTGCTGTTCGCTGACCGAAGCCAAGTCCTCGCGGCCGAGCTTGCGTTGGATGCGAGCCAGGTTGCGATAGACGACCGGATGGGGCTCACGCATCGCCACTTGGGCCAGGATGTATTCCGAGTCGACGAAGTGGCCCGTTTCGGCGAGCAACACGCCGAGCTCGTGAGCCGCGAGGTGGTTGTCGTCGCGTGCCAGCAGCGCCGCCTGTTGCAGGGCGAACGCGCGGCGATCGGCCTGCACAATCCGCTCTGGCTCGGCGCGGCCAATCTGGCTGTAGAGCTTGCCGAGCGCGTGGAGCGCCATCGACCCAGCCGGCTCGCCGGCGACCGCGGCGCCAAGCTGCAACTGAGCGTAGCGGTAATACAGATCGCCGAGTTGCTGCGGCATCAGCTTGCCCGCGTCACCCTTCGCCACTGGCGTGCGATGCGAGGCGATGATCACGTCGAAGTCGAGTTGGTTTTCCACCGCCGAACCGCGGGGGGCGAAGTCAGCCGCCTCTTCGAGCGCTCGCAAACCGTTGGCCAGGGCAATCGAACGGCGCGCGACGCCCCGCTTCTGGTCCTTCGCTTCGGCGATCATCCGCAGGACTTCGACGAACTCTTGGCGAGCGGCGAAGTAGGCGCCTCGCTGGGCCAGCTTGTAGCCGCGACGAATCTTGGTTTGGGCCTGTTCGGTCACCATGGCGCCGGTCGGATGACCGGTGACGGTGGCGCCGGCGTCGGCGAGCAGCTCGTCCGCCTCCGGCGAGAGCGATTCGCCTTGGTCGTTGCTGGTGACGTTCACCGTCGGCGGCATCACCAACGAATGCTCGTCGATGGTCATCGCCGGCGCGGGGCGAATCTCGGGCGTCGGCGTGATCGTCGCGTCGGCGATCGGCGTGGCGTTGTCCTGCCAAACGCTGAAGCTTTCGTCGATCGGCTGCGGCGGCAACAGCGTGGGGCCGCTCGCCGTGGCGGACGAAGATTCCTGCGGCTCTACTTCTGTTTCGACTTCTACCTCGACCGGCGGCAGCGGCAACAGTTCGGGAAGCGTCGGCGCGGCGACCGTCTGGCGGCGCTCTTCTCGCTCAGCCGTCGATGGCGGCAGCGACATCAGGCCGGTCGGTTGAATTCCTTCGGCAGTCAGCGGAAGGAGCGGGCGCGCCCAGGCTACATCGGCCTGCCGCGGCGTATGCGCTGGAACCGACGACGGTTGATGCGTCACGTTAGTCTGTTCGACGCCAGCGTCGCCGCAGCCGAGGGCCGCCAACAGCGCCAGCGCGCACGCTCTTCGCGGCCAACGCAGCCCAACGCGATCGAGGTCGACCTCGGTCATGAACGCCCCATCCCTGGCTCACTGCCGGCGTGGCGCCGGCGCCAGCGCGCATCATGCGCGCCCCTCTGCTCTAAGGGTGAAAGTCGACCGCCGCCGCGGGCCGGTGACAGCAAAACCGTTGCTAGCGGACGCGGTTCGCCGCTGATAGCAGCGTTACAGCCGGCAAAGTTTCGCCAGAGCCATATGATGCCGCCAAGATGCTTCGGCGCCCTTAGGATGAATTCCCCATACCGCCGCGGCCATTTAGCCCCGCCGCTTGCGGCGGGAGGCGGGCTATCGCCCGCCGCTAAATGGGCGTGGCGGGTAGTTGGAATGGACCGCGATTCAGAACATTCTTTTTTGATAGCTGCCGGTCACCGGCAGCGCGTTGTACCCGGCCGCCTGCAGGTGCCCCACAAACTCCGCTGGGCCGTGCGTGCAGTAAATCTCGCGGGCGCCGACGCGCTCGGCCGTTTCCAGCAACTCGTCGAAGTCGGCGTGATCCGACAGCGGCAACGCGTGGTCGACGCCCCAGCGATACTTGGTCGACGGATCAATCGCCCAACCAGTGATCGCAATGCTCACCGGCTTCTTGATGCCCGCGAGGCGGAAGTCGCGCGAACCTTGCGGCAGAGTGATCACCGCCCGTCCCGGCAGCAGCGTGGCGTCGTAGAGTCGCATGTCGCCGAGATCGACGCCGCATTGCCGATAGACTTCGCTTACGGCGAAGATCGTCGGGTGTTGCAGCACGGGAATGCCGGCGTCGGTGAGGATACGCGTCGCCTCCTGCGACTTGCCGAGCGGATAGGCGTGCAGCACCGGCGTCGCGCCGTCGGCGATGGCGGTGCGGACGAGGTCGAGTAGCTTCGCGACGGTCTCGCTGCGCGGCGGCATGCGGTAGCGCGGCCGGCCGAAGGTCGATTCCATCACCAACACGTCGGCCCGCGGCAACTCACAGCGCTCAGCCGTCGCCGACTCGCCGAGCTTGTAGTCGCCGGTATAGAGGAGTGAACCGGCGTCGCTTTCGATCAGCGCCATCGCCGAGCCGAGGCAATGGCCGGCCGGGTAGGTCGTGAGTCGCACGTCGCCGAATTCGAACGGCTGCCGATAGGGAACTTCAATCACCCGCCGCGCGGCGCCCATCCGCAGCTTGTAGAGTCGCCCCGTCTCCGGCGTGCAGTAGGCGACCTCATGAGCCGCGATGTGGTCGGCATGAGCGTGTGAGACGAATCCGTGCGGCTGCCGCCGGCGGACGTCGAGCGCCAGCCGCGGGCGATTGAAGAACAGGCCGTTGTCCCAGTGAAACATGGATTCAATTGTTCCCGGTGAGCGGGCGGGATGCTAGATGCCGGTTGCTGGATGCTGGTTGCTGGTTGCTTGATCTGGCGAAGGGTTGCGATTGTGTAGGGTTTTAGTGCCTTTTGCTTGCGACTGGCCCGCCCCCCATTTAACTTGTCGGCATGGCTCGCCGTCACCCATCGCCGCTGCGCCGTTCACTGACGCTAGCGTATGCCAACGGCGCCATTTGGGGCGCGGGCAGCGGCCTGGCAAGCGTCTCGCTCGTGGCGTACTTTGCCCGCGAGTTGCACGCGAGCGGCACGGCGATCTCCTGGATCTTGGCGGCGCCGTCGTTGGTCGGCTTGTCGCGACTGCTCACGCCGCTGTGGCTCAGTCGCGTCGCGAGTCGGCGGCGGTTCTGTGTGGGGATGTTCCTCGCCAGTGCGGCAGTGTTGGCCATGTTGCCGATCGTTGCCGCGCCGGGGCGTCTGGCGACTTCCACGCATTCGGCAGTCGCGCTCGGCCTCTGCTGGACGCTGGCGCAAACGTTGGAGTACATCGGCGTCGTCGCTCTCTGGTCATGGTTCGGCGATCTCGTGCCGACGGCGATCCGCGGCCGGTTCGTCGGGCGGCGCGAGGCTTGGCTGACGGGGGGCCTCGTCGCCGGCGGTTTCGCGGCCGCCGCGGCCACTTGGGCGTGGCAGCGGCATTGTGCGGCGCTGGGCCAACCGGAATTGCTGTGGAAGTCGTACGCCGCCTGTGCGTCGTTCGGCGCGGCGCTGGCGGCACTGGCGACGTTGCCGTTGGTGCGCATGAACGATGATGGCATCCCACGGGCCGAGTCGTTCATCGCCTCCTGCAAGTTAGTTGACATCGTTACCCCCCTATTAGATCCCCGCTTCCGCCGCCTCATGGCGTTCGGCGTGTGTTATTCGATCGCCAACGGCTTGGTCCAATCGCCGCGGCAGATTTTCATGGCGAGCGTGCTCAAGCTCGAACTCGCCGAGAAGCGTTCGCTCGACGCCGCGTCGCGCGGGTTGCAAATACTACTCATGCCTTGGCTCGGCAACGTGGTTGATCGTCGCGGCAATGTGCGCCTGCTCGTCGCGTCGTGGGCCATCGTCTCGCTGGCGACGCTGTTCTTCTTCGTCGTGACGCCGCAGGCTAGGTGGTGGATTCTCGGCGCTTACGGCTGTTGGGTCGCCTATTCGGGGCTGAACGTGACCCTGCCGAATCTGATGCTCGGGCTCAGTCCCGCCGGCAAAACGGCGAGCTATGCCGCGGCGTGGTTTGCGTGGACGCAACTCGCTTACTCGCTGAGCATTCTGGCGGGCGGGTATCTGTTCGACCTATTGGGGAAGCCAGCGGCGGCGACTCCCAGCCGCGGGGGAGTGGATCCCTTCGCACAGCTCTTCGTCGCTAGCGGGCTGCTGATGATCGTGGGCATCGGATTGGCGGCGAGAATTCCGGAGCCGGACGGCCTGCAGGGGGAATGAATTCGCCCTGGCGGCGTCGGGGGGCCGAACCTGAAATCTTGGCCGCGGCGGGGTGGAAAACCGACCCGAGACGCTGCCGACGGTTGTTATACTGGGAGCTTACGCCCCTGGAACCGCCACGCCCGCCGTCGAGTTTCATCAGTCATGTCGATCAGTACATTCTCGTCAACGCAGCGGACGTCTTGGCGGTTCGTCCTAGTTGCGCTGGCGTCGCTGTTGTCGTTTGTCTCTCTGTCTGCACTTGATTCGACCTGTCGGCAGACTTGGGCCGAAGACGCCGCGTCGTCGAGCGTGGCGGCCGCGTCGGGGCCGGTCGTCAAGCCGAACGCCAAGCCAGCCGGCATTCGCAACGTGATTATCATGATCGGCGACGGCATGGGGCCGCAGCAGGTGGGGCTGCTCACGCAGTACGCGAAGTACGCCCCTGGCTCGACGGTGCCGAATCGGAAGGCGGCGATCGAGACGGTTCTGTCCGAAGGGACGGTGGCAATCGTCAACAATCAACCGCACGGCGCGTTGGTGGCCGACTCGGCCGCCGCGGCGACGCAGCTGGCGACGGGTCAGTTGGCCGGCTCCGAGATGATCGGCGCCAACTACCTGGGGCAACGGGTGGAGAACATCGTCGAAGCAGCCCACCGCGTCGGTAAGTCGGCGGGCCTTGTTACCGATACTCGCATCACGCACGCGACGCCCGCCGGGTTCGCCGCCCATCAGGCTAACCGCGAGAGCGAGAACGAAATCGCGCTCGACTATCTCGACAACAAAGTCGAGGTCCTCATGGGAGGCGGCATCCGCAACTGGGTGCCCGAAGCGGTCAACGATCGCAACTCGCCGACGTACGCCGCGCTGATGCAGATGACCGGCGGCGCCTACCCCGCCACCTCGCGCCGCCGCGACAATCGTAATCTGCTGCTCGAAGCCCGCGGCGAGTACAAGCTCGCCTTCGATCGCGAAGCGCTCGCCAAGGTGACCGACGGCAAGCTGATCGGCATCTTCGCCGATTCGGAACTGAACGACGCCCTCGAAGACGCTGCGACCGCCGCCAACCCGCAGCGAACCGAACCGACGCATGTCGAGATGGTTAGCAAGGCCCTTGAACTTCTCGATAAGAACCCGAAGGGCTTCTTCCTGATGATCGAAGGGGGCCAAATCGACTGGGCCGGCCACAACAACGACGCCGGCGTGTTGCTCCACGAACTGCTCGACTTCGATGCGGCCGTGCGGCTCGTCTACGAATGGGCGAAGCATCGCGACGACACGCTGCTGATCGTCACCGCGGATCACGAGACCGGTTCGTTCGGCTTCAGCTACGCCGGCCGGCCGTTGCCGGAGACGTCGAAGCTTGAAGGCGACCTCTTCGCCGACATTCCGTTCGAACCTGGTTTCAACTACGCGCCGCCGGAACTGCTCGACCAGCTCCACGCGCAGAAGAAAAGCTACTTCACGATGATGGCGGAATTCGACGCCTTGCCGCCGAAGGAACAAACGGCCGAACGATTGGTCGAAATCGTGAACGACGCCTCCGCGTTCAAGATCACGCTCGACGATGCGGTACACGTTCTCATGCGCGAGCGGAACAAGAATTACGTCCCCGGGCATCCGTATATGAATACGGAGACCGTGCCAAAGATCGACGACTTCGAGCCGTTCTACGTCTACGGCGAGAATCTGCGGATGAACCTGTTGGGTCGCGCGATGGCGGCGCAACAGCACGTCACCTGGGGCGCCGGGACGCATTCAAGCACGCCGGTGGTCCTCGGCGCCTTCGGGCCTGATCATGCCGCGAAGCGCTTTGGCGGGATGCTGCACGCGACCGACGTTGGTCAGCGGATGATCGAGTTGATCACTGCCGAGTCGCCGGCGAAGAGCGTCACGGCTCGCTAGTCGCGTCGTGAAGACGCCCGTCAGATGACTGGACCGGATCACAGGATTTTGTGGATCGACAGGATCCTGTGTGAGGCGTCTCCGACGCCGATTCCGGTCAGGCCTCTCATCCTGTCGATCTGCGAGATCCTGTTATCCTGTCCATTTTCCGCGAGCCGTCACGTTGTCGTAACGGAAAACCGCCTGTTTTTTGCTAGCCGTCCATGGTGGCCAACTCGGCCATGTCGGCCAATTGAATTTGGCCGACATGGGACATAATAATCGGGAATGGCACCCTCGGCGCGCAGCGGTCCCGGGCTCATCGCGTCGTTTGGTTGCGGCGGGAGTGGATGGAGGTTGAGATGCCAAAGAGCGAACTCGGTGCATCCTGTAGCCTGTAAGAATGGGCGGCCATTTTCAATGCGCTGATTTCCAAGTTTTCTGACGCGAGCCCCTCATCCCCAGCCCTTCTCCCGCGGGAGAAGGGAGCCAAACTGGCAAGGGCGCCGATGTGGTGGTCTGCACTGGAAGGATGCCAGTGGTACCCGGCGAACGGCGGAATGTACGTCTGCCGTCGCGTGAATCGGGCTAACTCCTTATTTTCGTTGGCCTCGGAATGCCGAGTTTGTGAGCAATCAGTTCGAACCCAGCGTCATTCTTGAAAATCTCAATATCGCTCTGGAGTTTTCGCAGTCGAACTTTCTGCCACGTTGAGGTGGCCTCGTGGTGCTCCCGTATGAAATCATTGGACAGAATATAAAACTCGGCATCGCTACACCCTGTCGATCCGTCGTGCCTCCCGTTTAATCGTCCAATGTTTAGGAAGGCTACGATCAAGAAGTCGAAAGCGTCAAAAGAGGCTTCCTTCACTGGAAAACACGATCGCAGTCAGTGGCGTAGCGGCTCTTCACTTGTATCCGTACTTGAGCCAACTGGCTCCGCTTCGGCTTGTATCGAGGGTTTGGATGAATGCAGATGAGGTCGTAACCTTCGTTGTTGGGAGGTGCCTTGTAAGCAAGGATATTTCTCCGCATCAGGTTGCCCATCACCAAGTATTCAGCGCCCGCCGAAACTACTGGCAATCGGAGCCATTGTCGATCCTTCTGTTTCAGTTCTTTGCCCATGGCGATGACCTCTGGAGATTGTCAGCGAAGGTAGTGCATCATCTGGTCTGGAAAAGCTACAGGAGGTGTCGGGCGATAGGGGCGGGTGCTTGGGGGATGCCTAGGCGTGGGTTCGGACTGGTCGCTTAAGCGACCAGTCCAGGGGCGGGTACTAGGTCTGACGGGAATGACGCAGAGCGTCGGAGGGCTCGTTCCCACGCGGAGCGTGGGAACGAGGTCCGATTGCTTACTCACTCAGCAAGCGGGTTTTCGGCTGGCTGCTGTCCGACTCCGCCGCTCTCGTCGCCGCCGGCTTCTTTCGGCGGATCGAGCCGCACCAGCAGGTACGTCTCGGTCTTCGTCGGGCCGAAGTGAACCAGCACCGGCGTTTGCGGCTTCGTGAGGTTAAAGATCCCAGTTTCCATCACGACGTCGCTCTTGTCGCCGATGGTGAACGCGGCCCGCTGCGTTTGCTTGTCGACGCGGCCTTGGACGACGTACATCTTGTCGGTCGAGCTGTTGTGCATCGTGCCGCTGATGATGCCGGCCTTGTCGACGGCGAGTTGCAGCTGGCGCGTGGTGCTCGTGTCGCCGGCGCTTGTTTCGACGGCGAACGTGCCGAGCGGCAGCCACTGTTCGTCCTGGCTGGTCGCTTCTTCTTGTGACGGGTCGACGGTCGCTAGTTGGGCGGCCGACTCGGCGTAGTCGGCGTCGCTGCCGACGTCGGCGCCGTTGACGTAGACGTTGTTGTCCTGATAGACGACGTTGCCGCCGACGCCGTAGTCGTAGTAGATCGGCTCAGACCAGCCCCACGTGGGGAACCAATCGCCGAGCGAGTCCCAAGTGGCGAAGCCCCACCAGTAATTCCACGGGTGGTTGTACCAATCGTGGTGGTAGTACCAGTGGTTGAGATTCGGGTGGTACTTGCTCCACCAATCGCTGCCGGGGCGGACGTTGCCGCGCCAGGGGTTGTTGTTCTGGTCCCAGTTGTTGCGGACCTGATCGGCGTGTTGCTGGAGCGGCTGCATCCGTTCGGGGTGGTTGTCGGCCCAGTTGTGGATCTGGTTCGAATGGGGGCCGCCGGGGGCGACCGTGTTCATGATGTTGCTGTTGAGCTTGGCCGCGTTGCCGCGCGGGACTTCGGCTTGGCCGCCGCTCCAGGTGGGGAAGTTGCCGGCGTGGCCGTTGGCCCAGGCGCTACCGCGCATGAGGGGATCGTCGGCCGGGTTGAGGTTTGGCGGGGCGACGCGATTCTCGGCGGGCATCGTACCGCCGGAACGGACTTGCGGGTTCGTTTCGGCGATGAGCGGGTTGGTGGCGATCTCGGAGCGGAGGGACCCTAATTGCGGGCCGCCATCTTTCAGGCCGAGGAAGTTGCCGACGTCGGCGCCGGTGGGCGTCTCGCCGAGGATCGTGCGGGCATCAGCTTGGGGAGCGAGCCCCGGGATGCCGCCGTGATCAAAACCGTTGATGCTGCCGAAGCCGTTGAGGCCGCTGGCGGGGAAGTTCGGGCGCGGAATGTTGGCGGGAAGGCCCATGCCGCCGTAGGTGGCCAGGCCGCGAGCGGCGGGGCCGCCGGCGAAATTCGGCGACATGCCGCCGATGAAGCCGCCGCCGGTGCCGCCGTGAAAACCTTCGCCGCCGCCATAACCGCCGAAGCCGCCGATGGAGGGGGAGAGGCCGCCCATGCCACCCATGCCGCCGCCGGGGATGCCGCCGTGAAAGCCGCCTCCCATGCCGCCGGGCATGCCGCCGTGGAAACCGCCGCCCATGCCACCGCCGTGGAAGCCGACGGCGAAGGCTGAGGTTGGGGCGAGTGCGAGCGTGGCAATCGCGATGGTTAGGCGAAGTCGAGCGTGGTACTTCACCCTCACCCCAGCCCTCTCCCTGAGGGAGAGGGGGCCAGAGGATAGGATAATTTCAATTTGTGATTCTTGAATTTGAGATTTCATTAGTTGCCTCCCTTCGCAGCGTTCTTGTCCGCAGCCTGCCGCGTCATCTTCGCCGGGGCGGTGTTCGGTTGGAACTGGCCGTCGATTTCGCGGTCGACCGATTGGAGCGTCAGTTCGTTCTCGCCGGTGTGGGTGAGGATTTGCGTCACGGAGCCGCGGCGGCCGTCGGGGAGTTTGAGCGCCATCTTGTTGAGCCACTTGTCGGGTCCTTGGCGTTGCCAGTAGCCTTCGCCGAAGCTGCCGTTGGAATCGAAGAGCCAGGTTCGCACGCATTGCTGCTCGGTGTCCCAACCGAAGATTTGCGTTCCGTCGACGGCGGGGCCTTGCTTGGCGGCGCGCGAGTAGTTGCGGACCAGGAACGCGCCGCCGTTAGCCCAGTGGTAGGTGTTCTTCACGTCGCCCGACGGGAGAGCTTCGGTCCACGTGCCGGCGAGCCAACCGAGTTGGCTCATGCCGGTGGGGGAATCGGCGGGAAGTTCGGACTCGTCAACGCTGGAGAAGAGCCAAGAGGCGCCGACTTTCTCCAACGAGGCGCGGAAGAGCGAGCGGGTCGGGAGTTGGCCCTTCTGCGTCACCTCGGCCATGCCGAGGAGGGAGGCCGTGCCCCCTTCGATCTTCGATTCGGTGATCGTGAGTTTCAACGAGCTGGTCGGCTGTTGCTTGAAAAGGTCGGCGTAGGCGGCGCCGATCGCATCGCGGCCTTTGACTTCCGTGTTGGTGACGGTGGCCCGGTAAAGCGCATCGGGCGTCCAGAGGGCCATCATCGCGGGGGCGTTGTGGGCGTTGAACGCCTTTTCAAACGTGCCGACCATTGCGGCGATGCCGGGATTGAGCGGGGCACTGGGGGCGGCGTACGCCGGCAGGGTTCCGGCGGCTGCGAGGAGCAGCGCCAGCGATGCGAGCATCGTGCGGGTGATGGGGTGGGACATGGGGGTGGGTGCTCCTCGGAATGGTTGGAGTCGGTTGGCGGTTTTGCGTGTCATCCTGAGCGGAGCGAAGGATCTAGCATCTCGTTTGGCAGGCTAGATTCTTCGCTCCGCTCAGAATGACCTTGTCGTTAGTTTTGTTCGAAGTTAAATATTTTCTTCCAGTCGTCTTTCATCGAAACCAGGATCCAGCCTCGCTCGTGCGCTTCGTCGAGGCCGCGGACGAGTTGGCCGACCATCGAATCGCGGTCGTAGGCGTACTCGCGGACGGCGTCGGTGTGGTGGACGATTAGGCCGAGACGGGGGCCGTCGCCGGCGGTGGTCCACTGGAGCATTTCGAAGTCGCCGTCGGAGTTGCCGAAGGCGAGGATCGGGCGCTGGCCGATGAAGCGTTGGATACCGACCGGTTTGCCCGCCTTGTCGTCGATGAAGTTCGCTTGCGGGAGCCTCATGAGGGTCGGCTTGCCGTCGATCACTTCGAACTTCACTTCAATGCAGGAGCCGACGACTTGTTCGCGCGGGATGCCGTAGACGCGGTTGGTCCAGGGGCGCATGAAGTCGATGCCGCCGCCGGAGACGATGAACGTTTTGAAGCCGTTGGCGCGGAGGTATTGGAGGACCTCGACCATGGGCTGGTAGTAGAGGTCGGTGTAAAGTTGTTTGAAGCGGGGATGCTTAGCGGTGGCGAGCCAGTCGACGACGATCTTTTCGAACGCGTCGGGCGTCATGCCGGCGTGGCCCGCCATGAGGAGCGTCATGCCGGCCTTCTCGCCTTGGGCGAAGACGTCTTTGTAATCGTTGGCGAGGACGGCCGCGTAGGGCTGCGTCGTTTTCCAATCGGGGTGCGCGGGGGCCATGGCCTTGATGCGGTCGAAGGCAAAGACGATCTGCGTGTACATCGGCTGCTCGACCCAAAGCGTGCCGTCGTTGTCGAACGTGGCGATGCGCTTCTCAGGGAGAACGAAGTCGGGGCCTCCTTCGTCGGTGACTTTGGCGACGAAGTCGAGGATCGCCTGCTTGGCAGGGCCTTCATTCCACGACGGCAAGGGATCGTCGGC